>WNGI01000238.1_pt1 | contig 59846 bp, 62 predicted proteins | sample 5400621 | NCBI WGS metagenome assembly WNGI01 (sample SAMN13153374, study PRJNA577476) | soil metagenome | isolation source: 20 cm soil or saprolite under Garry oak tree replicate 1 | place: USA:California | collected 2016-06-15 | reverse complement strand
ACCATCTGTGGCCGTCTGCTTCACCGCCGGGGCAGTACGCCCATCCGCCCTCTTCCGCGACGTTGAATGGGCTCGAGGGATCGACAGGCGGCTTACGGCGGTGCGTTTTGCGGATGCAGATGAATTGGATGAGGGCGCGATCCATCGCTCACGAGTCTGACATTCGCCGCAAGCCGACGAAAGAGTCGGACGTCTGGTTGAGCCTTCCGCGCCATGAGCGATTCGTCAGGTTCTCGTCGCGACGACACGCGCCCGAGACGAGGCCCCGTCGGAAGGTAGCTGAGGACGCCTCGCGCGCACACTAGAGATGATGACCGACGACATCGGAACTCTGCGCGCGGACCTCAACACTGCTCTCAACGAGGCGACTTTGGTGAGTGCTGTGGTCGACGAAGCTGATCGTAAAGCACGCATTACGCTCGCCGTGCGCACGCTGCCGGAAAACGGTCCGCCGAGTCGCGACCATCGCGTGATGATTGTCCTAGCCCCACTCGGCAGAATCTGCGCGAGCCTCCGCGACGGTCGCTGGGACGATGCGGGCGCCCCCGTGCATCCATTCGTGCTGCCGCAGTTGACGGACATCGTGCGCAGCTTCCGCGAGCAGCCGATCTACGGCTGGGACTTTATCGACAGTGCGGCCGAGGACGACTACGCGCGATGGCGTCAGCGTCTCAGCCTGGACGTTAGCCTCGGTTCCGGCGATGGGCTGAGCCACACACTCGACCTGTTCCAAGAATCAGCCACTGGCTCGGAACGCCACCTCGATCTCCGCTTCTGGTTCGACAGACTCTATGTGTTCAAGCCGTCAGTTAGCGGCGAGCTGGTGCCGATCCCGCTTGAGGTCTTTGCCGCTGACGGGAGACGATGGTGGCAGGGGCTCCGCATAGGCGATCCGCGGACATCAGGTCAAGGAATCGTCTCGGGTACGGGTATGAGTGACGATGATCTTCGTCGCTTGCGAGAGTCAGTTGGCCGGGGACGCCCGAGCGGCCCGCACTGATTCCCGTTCGCGATCGCGTCGGCGCTCGTTACTCGACTTAGCGACTAGTGCGCATCTCGCAAAAGATTAGGCGCGGATACCGCAAGGACCTGGCGGCATCGCATCACAAGATGCTCCGGAGCGGGAGACGGGATTCGGACCCGCGACCCTTTGGTTGGGAACCAAATGCTCTACCAGGCTGAGCTACTCCCGCGCGGCGACGATTGTAAGAGGCTCCGGCAGCTGAAGTTTGCTCCAACCGAACTGTCGGGCGGTCTTGCGGCGATGACAATTGGCGCAGCGCACATCGCATTTTTCGATCTCTTCGAGAACAATTCGCCATCGTCGGTGGTAGACGATCCGTGAAACCTCGTTCGATTTTGTCGACGGCTCTCTGTGATCGAAGTCGAGGACCAGCGGATCAGTCTCACCACAATCGACACAGGGATGGTCCATGAGGTACGCGAGGATTCGCTCGTCGTTCTTTGTGCGCGCCCGACGCCGACTGCGGTGAGCCTTTTCCAAGTACTTCGCGCGGTTCCTCGCATAGTGTTGGCGCCCGTACGCCGCCATACATGCGAGACACGTCGAGCCGCGCTTTCCGAGCTCCTTGTTCTTGAAGGGAAACATCGACAGAGGTTTGACTAAGCCACACGACCCACACTTCTTCGCACCCAGAGGTCCGGCTGGGACGTCGTCGGCCTTCTCGAGATTGGTCGAAGTGGGTTCGGACGTTTTCGGCCCCTTGCGGCCTCTGGTGCCCCAGTCAAATTGAAGTGCGGTCCTGCGACGGTGGCAGTTCGAGCAGCGAACATCGCACTTCTCGATCTCAGCGGTCACGCGGATCCATGGCTTGTGCGCAGACAGGACCATCACGCCGGATTTCTTCAAAGCCGGATCACGATGATCAAAGTCGAGGACGACGATGTCGGTCTCGCCGCAGTCGACGCACGGATGGGCCCGAAGATACTCGCGAATGAGCGGCCGGTTCTCTTCGCGATATCGCTTGACCCTGGCAACCTCTTGCCGGATGTAGGTGTCTCGGTTTCGGACGTAGTGCTCGCGCCGATAACGGGCGTGGCAGACCCGACAGCGTGCCTGACGCGTTCCTTTCGACTTGTTGTAGAACGCGAACTCGTTGACTGGCTTCGTCAGCCCGCAGTCATAGCAACGCCTTGTCTCGATGAGTGCGACCGCCACGAAGGACCTCTGAGGTCGGGGTCGGCCCTTCGCTCCGCCTGACGAGCCTCTAGAACACCTGTTCTATCAAATATTGAGCGAACAATCAAGCCCAGGCGCGCGAATAATCCACAGCGTGGCCTGGAAGAAATCTCCGCCCGAGCTGATGGCGACATTCGAGAAAGCGAAGCCGGCCGACCCGGCCGTGCAGCAGCGACCGATGTTCGGCTACCCCGCGTTCTTCCTGAACGGAAAGATGTTCGCCGGCACCTTCCAGGACAAGATCGTCGTGAAGTTCGGCGACGACGTCAGTATTCCAGGAGCAAAAACAGCAAAAGGGTTCGAGCCAATGCCCGGACGTCCGATGACCGGCTTCTTCGTTGTCCCGGAGACCGTCGTCAGGAGTCCAGCAAAGCTCCGCGCCTGGGTCGATCACGCGCACGCCTACGCGAAGACGCTGCCCGCGAAGAAAGCGCCCGCGAAGAAACCGCGCTAGTTAACGGACCGGCAATCTCCGCGCGGACAGGGAGATCGACTCCTGCGCCTCGGGCTCTGGCTTTTCCGTCGCGCCGATGATGATGCCGAGCGCGAGCGACAGGATCGCTCCGGTGATCGCCGAGAGCAGCAGCACACCGTTCGTCGGCCGGTCCGGCGCGTTGTCGAGCATCGAGAGGCTGACCGACAGCATGTACAGGATCCCCGCGCCTGCGACGACGCCGGCGCCCGCGGCCATGACGTAGAGGGCGAACCAGCGCTTGGGCCGCCGCAGCAGAGTGTCGAAGAACGTCCGCAGGATACGGGTGACCGTCCATACCGTCAGCCCGGCGATGGTCCAGGCGAGCACGGTCGCGATCCACGTCTCGAGGGTGGCGGTCGCGAGGCGCGAGACAAGCCCGGCCATCTGCGACCAGAGGACCGAGGGATCCAGCTGCGTCCCGAGCTGGCCAAAGCGGTCGCCCGGGTTCTGCAGCATGGTGAGGAGAGCCGACTTGACCTCGGCCGCGCGTACCGGATTGAAGAGCGACTCCTGGCGCAGCGAAAGCCCGGTCTGCGCGAACGCGCCGAGGGACTGAACGCCCATCGCGACCGCGACGATCATCGTGAGAGCAGCGCTGGCGGCAACGGTGAGAACGCCCGTCAGCCCGAAGCACGTTGCCGTCGTCAGGATCATTGCGGGCGCGAGACCGAGCGGCGTGAGGACGGGAGTGGCCATGGCCACCGCGATCTGCTCGGGCGGGGCACTCCGAGACCAGAGGAATACACCGAGGATTCCGAACAGCACCGCCAAGCCGGGCACGAAGATGAACACGAACGCGGTCAACATGACCCACGCGATCGCGATCGCCATCCCGAGCTGGCCGGCGAATGCCACCACCGCCACAAGGCCTGCCGCGAGCAGCGCTCCGATGAGCTCGAAGCCGGTGAGCAGGGCCATCGCGAACACCGGAAGCGCGGCGCAGAGCGAGAAGAACGCTCCGCGGAGCGGCTGACCGTAGGTCGACAGCAGCGCGACGACGGGGCTCTGCTCGGTCTTCGGCACGAAGTCCTCGAGTGGATCGGCCATCACGATGCGCGTGGTCGCGAGCTCCTTGTCGACGTTCTCGATCTGCTGAAGGGCCGTCGCGAAGTCGCTCGCCTTCTGGTAGCGAAGGTTCGGCTGCTTCGCGAGCGCCTTCAGAACGATCGAATCGAGCTCGCGAGGAAGCGACGGCCGGAGATGGCTCGGCGGGACGGGCTGCCGGACGACGTGATCGCGGAGCAACACGGCCGCGTTGGTGCTCGTGAAGGGCGGTTTTCCGACGAGGCCCTCGTAGAGGACGAGACCCAGGCCGTACACGTCGGACTGGACCGTCGCGCTCTTCCCCTCGACGCGCTCCGGAGCGACGTACATCGCGGTCGCGTAGAGCTGCGGCGTGTCCGCGTCCTCCTGGGGATTACGTGCGATACCGAAGTCACAGATCTTCGCGGCGTCGTTCGCGTCGAAGAGGATGTTGGCCGGCTTCAGGTCGGCGTGAATGATCCCTTTCGAGTGCGCGAACGCGAGTCCGTTGGCGACCTCGATCGCGATGCGCACCGCGTCGCCGGTCTTCAGCGGACCGGCCTGCTCGATGCGCTCCTTCATAGATCCGCCCGGCAGGTACTCCATGACGATGAACGGGGAATCGTCGACCTCGCCGACGTCGTAGACCGCGACGATGTTCGGATGCGAAAGCTGTGCGAGCGCTCGGGCTTCTTTGACGAACATTCGGCGAAGATTCCCGTCGGCCGCGGCCTCCGGATCGAGGACCTTGAGAGCAACGTCGCGGTTCAGGGCCTGGTCCCGGGCGAGGTAAACCTGAGAAGATCCGCCCACGCCGAGCGGCTCCTCGATCTTGTAGCGACCCTGTAGAACCCGCTCCATTCCCAACTCCGTTGCTCGCGCTGGCGCGCCGACTATAACGCTGGCCCTTCGCGTTGCGACATGTGTGAGCGGGTTCGACATGATTCCGCCTCCGCCCCCCGACTCCCCAGCCCGTTACGTCAACGGCCACCGCAAAAACGCGTTTTGACCCGCGACCGAACGGATACCGAAAACGAAGACGCCGGGCATCTCGCCCGGCGTCATCTCGATGCGAGGTCTTTACGTTACGGGGTCTTCGTCGTCGTCCCCGTGCCGGTCGTGGTCTTCACAGGCGCCTTGCGGTCTACGAATGTCGCGATCTCCGCGGCCACCTTCGTCTTGAGGGTCGCGGCTTGCTCCGCGGTGAGCTTGTTGTCAGCGACCGCTTTGTCGATCCGTGTGTTCGCGGCGGTCGTGAGTGCCTGCACGAGACCGTCGCGGCTCTTGCCTTGGTCTTTCGCGATGTCGCCGAGGCTCTTGCCGCTCCGCATCGCGGTCGTGACGTCCTTGAGCGTGACTCCACCGAGATAGTCGCGCGCGGTCTGGAGCATGTCACCGAGGAACGCTTTCACGTTCGGCACGACCGCCCGTGGCGCGCCGGCCGGCTTTGTCGGCCAGGTCCGATCGACGAAGGTGTTGATCTCGGTTGCGAGACCATCACGCAGGGTCTTGGCCTGCGCGTCGGTGATCTTCTTGTCCGTCAGCGCCTTGGTGATGTCCGCATTGGCCGCAGTCGACAGGGCAGCGACCAGACCCGCCTTGCTCTTGTTCGGAGTCGCGTCGGCGAGCTTGCCGACGCTCGTGCCGGGCAGCTTGGCGACGAGGTCCTTCTGCGTGAATCCGAGGTAGGTCGCCGACTCGCCCAGGAGGTCGCGTACGACCTTGGCCGTGCGCACCTTCGCCGTCGTTGTGTCCTTCGCCGCCGCGAGGATCGCGTCTTCCTGCTGCTGGGTGATGACACCCTTCTGGACGAGACCGTCGAGGAGCTGCTTGAGGCGGTCGCCACCTTTGTCCTCGCCCATCACGGCTGAGGCCGCGGGCGCGATCGCCGAGACGACCGCTGTGGAGGCATCCGCACCGAAGGCGCCGAGGGCCGCCGCGCCGAAGAGGCCGACGCTTCCGACGCCCGCCGCCACCGCCAACATGAGCTTCTGTCGCATCGTCTTCACCTTCGTCCGCCTCCTTGTAACGCTCTGTCCTGGGTACCACCTGTCTAACGCATCCGTTTCCAAAACCGTGGCGTCCTGGTGGCTGCCGCGTCCGGTCCTTACACGCCGCTAACATCCGTAGCACTCCGTGCGGATTTCGTTCGCGGCTGCCGAGGTCGCTCCCTACGCCAAGGTCGGCGGCCTCGCCGACGTCGCGGGCTCTTTACCGCAGGCCCTTGCCTCCCTCGGACACGACGTGACTGTCTACATGCCCTATCACCGCTCGATAGACGCACAAAAGTTCCGGATTCCGACAGCCGCCGCGCGAACCCACTCCATACCGTACGGCGCGGCGCGCGCTCGTATCGAATATCCCGAGATCTCCCGTGACGGGGTTCGAACCGTATTCGTGCGCAGTGTGCGCATCGGGCGCGACAAGGTCTACGGCTACGACGACGATGCGAAACGCTATGCGCTCTTCTGCCGCGCAGTGGTCGAAGATCTCATCGACACTCCGTCCGACGTGGTGCACGCGCATGACTGGCATGCCGCTCTTCTCGTCCCACTCGCCGCGAGGGCGCGTCAGCTCCGGAAAGCCGCCACCGTGTTCACGATCCACAACCTCGCGTACCAGGGACGGACGAGCGCCGACGTTCTGAAGCTCGTCGGACTTCCGCGAGCACGTCTGCCGATCGAAGATCGTGGCGAGGCCAATCTAATGGCGCGCGCGATCGCGACGGCCGACATCGTGTCAACCGTGAGCGAGCGTTACGCGGAGGAGATCCTCACGCCTGAATTCGGAGAGCGTCTGGAAGGTCTCCTTCGGAAGCGGCGTGCCGATCTTTGGGGCATCACCAACGGTATCGACACGAAGTTCTTCGACCCGACGCACGACCCGCACATCGCGGCGCCTTATGGCGCCGACGATCAGAGCGGGAAGGCGATCGACAAGGCCGCGCTCCAGAAGGACACCGGCCTCCAGGTCGACGCGGCGGCCCCGATCTTCGGCGTCATCGGCCGGCTCGTGGAGCAGAAGGGCGTCGACCTTCTCACCGCCGTGGCGCCATGGCTTCTCGAGAGGGGAGGGCAGCTCGTCGTCCTCGGAACTGGGGATCCCGCCTACGAACAGAAATGGCGCGACCTTGCCGCGAAGAACAAAGGACGGCTCGCGCTCGCGTTGGGCTTCGATGCGGCACTCGCGCAGCGGATCTACGCGGGGTCCGACCTGTTCCTGATGCCGTCGCGGTTCGAGCCGTGTGGTCTCGGTCAGCTCATCTCGCTCCGGTATGGGACGATCCCCGTCGTGCGCGCGGTCGGTGGCCTCGCAACGACCGTCCGCGACGTGGACGCAGATCCCAGAGGCAACGGCTTTTCGTTCACCAAGTACGAGTCGGCCGCGTTCTCCGACGCGATCGCTCGGGCCCTCCATCGCTACAAGGCCGCCGGCGAGCCGTGGCGGCAGCTCCGGACGAGGGCGATGCGCGAAGACCACTCGTGGCCGGCGGCGGCCAAGCGGTATGTCGAGATGTATGCGGCCGCCGCGAAGGCGCGGCGGGCGGCATGAGGACGGACACGCGGCCGTCCATCGCCGAGCTCGAGGACCGCATCTCAGCACTTCCCCCTGAGGCGCGCGCCGCGGCCGAGCGAATCTTCGCAGTGTCATCGACGGTGGGTCGTCTCGATCCGCCGGCCGAGATGCGTGATTGGATCACCAAGCAGTTCGGGTCGGTCGACGCGGTCCTGGCGCAGGAGATCGTCCGAGTGACCAACCTGGTGACGCTCGAGGGAGCGCTCTTCAACGACCTCCGTGCCCGCCGGCCGGTCGAAGTCAAAGGCGCCGACGAGGTGCGCGAGACGATCGAGCGATCCCGGAACGACCCTTTCTGCCACCCGGAGACCGGAACGCCGGCCGACACGTTCGGGCGGATTCGCGGAGAGCATGGGATCACCGCTTCGAACGTCGCCAAATACGATGGTTACCACGGCGTCCTGGTGTTCGACGAGCACGACCCCCTCGCGCCGATGGATGCGGAAGTCATCCGCGACCGTCTTCTGACCTCTCGCCGCTGGGCGCTCGCCGCGAACGACGAGGATCCGAGTGCGAAGTACTACTTCATGATCTGGAACTGTCTGTGGCGCGCTGGTGGATCGATCGTCCACGGGCACACGCAGATGACCGTCACTCGCGGGATGCATTACCCCCGTGTCGAGATGCTTCGCCGGCGCTCGCTCGAATACGACGAGCGGTACGGACGCGATTACTTCGACGATCTGTGGCTCGTCCACGACGCGCTCGGTCTTGGGCACGAGCGCGATGGAGCGCGCGTCTTCGCGTCCCTCGCCCCCATCAAAGAGCGCGAGGTCATGATTCTGGGCCGCCCGGGAGAGGACGAGACCTCACTCGCCTCCGCCATCGCGGAGGTCATCGCGGCTTACCGAAAACAGGGTGTCGTGGCGTACAACATGGCGTTGCTGCTGCCGCCGCTGAGCGCGGATGGAAGCGACTGGCGGCGGTTTCCGCCACACGCTCGCCTGGTGGACCGCGGCGACCCGGCGAACAAGACGAGCGACATCGGTGGCATGGAGCTGTACGCGGCGAGCGTGGTGGCAGCAGATCCGTTCCGTTTAGCCGAGGTGCTACGCGTCTAGCGGGAATCAGAACCCTTCGCGCTATTGACGCTCGCTTTGTCCCTTGCATAGTGTGCGAGAAAGTGGCCGAACACTCATTCGTATCTCGGCGAGACAACACCTTCCGGGAGTACCCGCCCGCCTCGGCGCAGCTCGCGATGGTCATCCCTTTCTATGGCGAGCTCACGGTTTGGATCCGCAAACCCGATGCGGCGGGGTGGCACTTCCCGACGAGCGCGCGTAAGGCGGGCGAGACCATCCTCGAGGTGGCCAAGCGCGAGCTCTGGGAGTCGGCGCGGATCGTTCCGCCCCGTCTCGACCTCCTCGGCGCCATCCGCTACCAAACTCCCAAAAGCACGACCGCATATGTGTACATGTGCGAGGTGAGTCATCTCTCTTGGTGGTACGACTCGCCGGAGAAGGACAAGGTCGCCGAGATCGGCGTCTTCCGAACTCTTCCCGCTCCGCTCTCCTCCGAATCAGTCGAGGTCGTCCTCGAAGCCGCGCTCCGGGCCCGGCGGACAGGTCTGCGGTAACGAGCCTGTAACACACGCGAGCCGGAGCGCTGCCGAGTAACGAAATGGCACCTCAATTGCAGCCGCGCTAAACCGTATGGTCGACAAAGAGTCGGCGCGCACCGTTACCGGTTGGCTGCGCCTCGCCGACCGAGTCGCCGGTGTGAAGCCCGTTGAGGGCCGCTGCGACCGTTGCGGCGCAACCGGATACCTGAGTCAGACGGACAAAGAGAGCCTCTGCGCCGGCTGCTATCTCGACGGCGACGCGGAGACGTCTTAGCGGAAGAGGCGAGACACCGCGCGAACGAGCGCGTCTCCACCGAGTCCGTCCCCGTAATAGTCATCGCCGATCCGTACTTCGAAATGCAGGTGTGGCCCACCCTGGGGATATCCCGAGCTTCCAACCTGACCGAGTAGCGTGCCCGCCTCGATCTTTTCTCCCACGACGAGCGGCTCAACCGCCGAGAGATGCGCGTAGCGAGTGACCACGCCCTTCCCATGGTCGATCCACACCTGTCGACCGCGGATTCGATCGAGCGTCGCCGCCGGCGTGTAGCCGAGGGTGAGCGCGTCGTAAAGCGCCATCTCCTGCTGCTCGCGATTCCAATCGAGAAAGCTCACGTCGACGCGAGCCACGGTCCCGCTGGCGGCCGCCAGCACCGGAGTTCCGGTCGGGGCGGGGAAGTCGATGCCCTCGTGGATGCCGGCTCGATAGTCCCGGGGCGCACCAGGCAAGAGCTCGGCGTCCGTGGGGACGTCACCTCCCTCGATCGGCAACGCGAACGCCCCCCAGAGGCGGACGTACGTGCGGGCGCTTCGCTCGCCGACATCGGGCGCGGTGCTGGGGACCGCGGGCATCGGCGTGTAGCGCGGCGCGGCCGCGGGTCGTGCCACCTCGATCGAGGAGCCCGACGCGGTGACGGCGACGACGCCAAAAAGGACAACGCAGAGGATTCCCAGGAGGATTCGCACGGCCGACCTACCCTACCGCCGGTTGCGTGCCAAAGGTCCGCAATGCGGTTTCATCCGGACAAGTACGCGCTGTCCGCCGGCCAAGTAATCAAGTTTTCTTGAAGGGCTGCGTACGCGGCCGCGCGCGAGCATCTGTAGTTCGAGGGCGAACGCTTTCTCGTCAGCGCGACGCCTATACTTGGTCGAGCGCCACTCACCTTTAAGGACCGGTCCTGTGAGGCCGGGAAGGAGCGCCAGACGACCACGCTGCTTGCGGCGGACGACGTCCGCCGGGCCATCACGCGGATCGCGCACGAGATCGTAGAGCGCGATCGCGACCTCTCCGCTCTCGCCATCATCGGTATCCGGGCGCGCGGCGACGCGCTCGCGGCCCGCATCCAGTCGGCGATTCGGGCGAACGAGGGCACCCTGGTCCCGCTCGGCGCCATCGACATCACGCTCTACCGCGACGACCTGACCCGAATCGGCTACGCGCCGGTGGTGCGCGAGTCGGAAATCCCATTCTCGGTCGACGAACGGGTCGTCGTCCTCGTCGACGACGTGCTCTTCACCGGCCGGACGATCCGAGCCGCGATGGATGCCTTGGTCGACTACGGACGTCCGCGCGCAATACGTCTCGCGGTGCTGGTGGACCGCGGCCACCGCGAGCTTCCCATTCGCGCCGACTTCGTCGGCAAGAACGTACCGACCGCCCCGGGCGACGATGTTCGCGTGCATCTCTCTGAGGTCGACGGCCGCGACGAGGTCGAGGTCGTCACGCGGGTGCCGGCATGAAGTGGAACCGGCGCCACGTCCTGGATACCGACGACTGGTCCCGGAATGAGATCGAAACCGTTCTCGATCAGACGCGCGCGATGGTCGAAATACTCCAGCGGCCGATCCGGCGCGCGCCGCCACTCCGTGGACGTACGGTCATCCTCTTCTTCGCCGAATCGTCGACGCGCACGCGCGTTTCGTTCGAGCTCGCCGCGAAGGCGCTCTCGGCCGATGTCACGAACATCACGGCGAGCGGGTCATCCGTCGATAAGGGCGAGTCACTCTACGACACCGTGCGCACGCTGCAGGCGCTTGGCGGCGATGTCGTGGTGATGCGGCACCCGTCATCCGGCGCCCCGTACTTCGTCGCCGAGCGGACCGACGCCGCCGTGATCAACGCAGGTGACGGCTGGCACGCGCACCCGACGCAGGGACTCCTCGATGCGTACACGCTCCGCGACGCGCTCGGCGATCTCGAAGAAAAACGCATCGTCATCGTCGGCGACGTCCTGCACAGCCGCGTCGCGCGCTCGGACATCAACACGCTCGTCCCACTCGGTGCGCGGATCACGCTGTCCGGTCCGCCGACGCTCATTCCGACGGCATGGCGATGTGGACAGCTCCCGGCGGGCGTGAGGTACGAGTCCGACCTCGACGTGGCGCTGGCTGGCGCCGACGCGGTGATCGCGCTGCGACTTCAGCGAGAGCGCCAGGCATCAGGACTCCTGCCATCCCTTCGCGAGTACTCGCGGGTCTGGGGCCTCACTGCCGAGCGCGTCGCGCGGATGCGTTCGGGTGCCCCGGTGATGCACCCAGGTCCGATGAACGAAGGGATCGAGATCGATGCGGCGGTCGCGCACGGAACGCGTTCGCTCATCGAGACACAGGTCACAAACGGCGTCGCCGTGCGGATGGCCTTGTTGTACCTGCTTGCCGGAGCAGGCACGGCAACACCAGCGGAGGAGCGTGCGTGAAGCTGGAAGGTCGATACATCGAGGTGCCTGGGTTCATGGATCTCCATGCGCACCTCCGTGAGCCGGGCTTTGAGGAATCGGAAACGCTTGCGACCGGCGCGCACGCCGCGCTGCATGGCGGATTCACGACAGTCTGCGCGATGCCGAACACGGATCCGGCGATCGACACGCCCGCGCTCGTGAAAGAGATCTACTCGCGCGCGCCAGGCTGGGCCGAGGGCGCACGTGTTTGGCCGGTCGCCTCGATCACGCGGGGTCGCAAAGGCAAGGAGCTCGCCGATCTCGTCGAGCTCGCCGAAGCAGGTGCGGTCGCCTTCTCCGACGACGGCAACCCCGTGGACGACGCTCATCTCTTTCGCAGCGCCCTCGAGTACGCCCGCTCGGCTGGGCGGGTCGTCATCGAGCACGCTCAAGACTTGTCGCTCTCGGCGAGGGGGGTGATGCACGAAGGCTCGGTTTCCGCACGGCTTGGACTTCCGGGCATGCCCGCCGCCGCGGAGGAGATCGCTGTTGCGCGCGACATTGCCCTCGCGAAGATGACCGGAGCGCGCTTGCATTTGACGCATCTTTCCACTGCAGGATCGATCGACCTCGTGCGACGCGCCAAGGCCAACGGCATCCCCGTCACGTGCGATGTCACGCCTCATCACCTCGCGATGACTGATGAGTGGGTCGGGGGCTCTCGGGCTTTCGCATGGGAAGTCCCGGACGAAGCGCTGCGCGGGGCGCCGTACGACTCGTCGACGAAGGTAAATCCGCCGCTCCGTGCACACACCGACGTTCGCGCGCTCTGGGCGGGACTCATGGACGGGACGGTCGACGCGATCGCTACCGACCACGCTCCGCACGCCTCGACCAAGAAAGACGTGGAGTTTGATCAAGCGGCGTTCGGCATCTCCGGTCTCGAGACCGCCGTCCCGCTGGTGCTCGGTGGTGTACGCGCCGGCTGGGCTCCACTCGCAATGGTTATCGCCGCGTTGACCACCGGACCAGCGCGGGTCCTCGGGATCGAGCTGCCGGAGGGAGACCGGCTCACGATCGACACAGAAGTGGAGTGGGTCGTCACGCCCGAATCGTTCTTTTCGCTCGGGAAGAACACCCCTCTGATGGGCCGGTCTCTCATCGGAAGGGTCGACATCGCTGGTATTGGTCTGACGAAACGCCAAGGAGGGCTACGTGTCGCCGAAGCGATCAGCGGTCGCTGAGCTCGAGGGGCAATTGCATCTTTATGCACCTGAAACGTATAGTTATGCAACGATGACCAGAGCGGCGGTCCTCGGGCTGGAAGACGGCTCGACGTGGTGGGGAGAGGCCTTCGGAGACGGCCAGTCGGCGTCCGGCGAGGTCGTCTTCAACACGGCGATGACCGGCTACCAGGAGATCGCCTCGGATGCCTCCTACAACGGACAGATCGTCGTCCTGACCTACCCGCTCGTCGGCAACTACGGGACCTTCGAGCGAGCTGCGGAGAGCCGGCGTCCGTGGGTCGAGGGACTCATCGTCCGCGAGCTTGTCGGCACCTGCCGCGATGGGACGGTCGATCTCGAGGCCTATCTGCGCTCGTATGGCGTGCCCGGTCTCGCCGGGATCGACACGCGCGCCCTCGTCCGTCGCCTGCGCGCGAAGGGGACGCTGCGCGGCGCGATCCTGCAAGTGCCGCCGCACCGCTCGCAGAGCGAGGACATTGCCCGCGAGGCCGTGGCCACGGCGCGATCGATCCAGCCGCTCGCGACAAGGCCGCTCGTCGTGGAATCCACCGGGCTCGAGCGGCAGGTCGGGAGCGGTCCGCGCGTCGCGCTCCTCGACACGGGAGTGAAGGAAAACCAGATCCGCTGCCTCGTGCAGAAAGGCGCCACGGTGAAGGTCTTCCCGGCGACAGCGCTCGCCCGCGAGATCCTCTCGTGGTCGCCGGACGGGATCGTCATCTCGAACGGGCCCGGTGACCCCGCCGCTATCCCACTCATCGCCGCCGCGACGCGCACGATGCTTGAAGCCGCCGCATCACGCGGGATGAACCGGGCCCTCCCGATCCTCGGGATCTGCCTCGGCCATCAGCTCGTCGGTCGCGCGATCGGTGCGACGACGTCGCGACTGCCGTTCGGGCATCACGGCGCGAACCATCCGGTCCAGGACCTTCGCACCGGCCGCGTCGCCATCACGAGCCAGAACCATGAGTTTCAGGTGGACGAGGCCTCCATCCCATCCGACTCCGGATTCGCCGTCTCGTCGCGGAATTTGAACGACGGGTCGGTGGAAGGTCTCGCTCACGAGCGCCTCCCGATCCGCACTTACCAGTACCACCCCGAGGGTGCGCCCGGGCCGAAGGACAACGAGCCGGTCTTCGATCTGTTCATGAACGACGTGCGGTCGTCGGTGGCACGCAAGTGAGCAGCGACACGGAGATGATCGATCCAAGCCTCGCGACGCGGCGCCGAAACCCTCTCAACGCGACAGGGACCCCCCGGCCTTCGGCCGGTGCCCCATCGCGCGGGGGCCCTCGGCGCCGCGTCACGGCCGGGTCGAACCGATGACTCGCTACGACTACAGGCTCGTCGACGTGTTCACCGACCGCGCGTTCAGTGGCAACCCGCTGGCTGTGTTTCGGGAGCCAGGCGGGCTCGACTCCAAGACCATGCAAGCGATCGCAAAAGAGCTCCATCTATCGGAGACAACGTTCGTGCTCAAGCCCAGCTCCGCTGCGGCCGACCATCGCGTGCGGATGTTCACCCCGGACGCGGAGCTCCCGTTCGCCGGGCATCCGACGCTCGGCACGGCCTACGTTCTCGCTGACGGAAAGGACGGGACGACGCGGCTCGAGGAGGGCGTCGGCGTCATCCGGGTGACCATTCGCGAGGGCTTCGTGCAGATGGAGCAGCCTCTGCCCACGTTCAGCGGAACGACGATCACGCGAAAAGCCGCGGCGGACGCTCTCGGGATCGCCGTCGAAGAGGTGCGGAGTGACGTGCCGATCCAGATGGGTTCTTCCGGTAACCCGTTCCTGTTTGTCCCGCTCGCGAACCTAAAGGCCGTCCGCCGGGCCCGGCGGACGGGCGCGCTCGACGCGAGCGTCTATGTATTCGCGATGAGCGGCGAGCGGTCCGGCTCGCACGTGCATGGGCGGATGTTCGATCAAGGCCTCGGCATCGGCGAGGACCCCGCGACCGGTTCCGCCCAGGGTCCGCTCGGCGCATACCTTGTGGTCCACGAGCTCGTGCAGGCCGCGTCCACCACGCGCATCCGCGTCGAGCAAGGGTTCGAGATCGGCCGGCCGAGCATTCTCGACATCGAGGTCGATCGCGCCGGTGCCGCGATCACGGCCGTCCGGGTCGGGGGGCGCTGCGTCTTCATGGGCGGCGGATGGCTCGATATATGAAAGTCCTGATCATCGGGAGCGGGCCGATCCTCATCGGCCAGGCGGCGGAGTTCGACTATGCCGGAACGCAGGCTTGCCGCGCGCTCCGCGAGGAAGGCATCGAGACCGTCCTCGTCAACTCCAATCCCGCGACGATCATGACCGACCCCGGTGTGGCGGACATCACCTACCTCGAGCCGCTTACCGTCGAGGTCCTCGAGCGGGTCATCGAAAGAGAGCGGCCGAGCGGGCTCCTCGCGACCCTTGGCGGGCAGACCGGCCTCAACCTCGCGGTGCAGCTCGCCGAGTCCGGTGTGCTCGAGCGCTTCGGAGTGAGACTTCTCGGCACGCCTCTCTCCGCGATCCAGCAGGCCGAAGACCGCGAGGCGTTCAAACAGCTTCTCCTCTCGATCGGCGAGCCCGTCCCGGAATCGATCACCGCGCACTCGGTCGAGGAGGCGCTCGCATTCGCAGCGCGCGTTGGATACGCGCTCGTCGTCCGTCCGGCCTTCACTCTCGGCGGCACCGGCGGTGGCGTCGCGAACGATGCCGCGGAGCTCGCGGTTCGCGTGACGAGTGGGGTGGCGGCCTCGCCAATCGGCCAGGTGCTCGTGGAGCGATCGCTCCTCGGATGGAAGGAGATCGAGTACGAGGTGATGCGCGACGGCGCCGACACGTGCATCACCGTCTGCAACATGGAGAACATCGACCCGATGGGCGTGCACACCGGTGACTCCATTGTCGTCGCGCCATCACAGACGCTCACCGACAAGGAGTATCAGATGCTCCGCTCGGCGGCCCTGCGGATCATCCGCGCCCTCGGGATCGAAGGCGGCTGCAACGTGCAGTTCGCGCTCGACCCTGACCGCTCGCCAACCGCTGATCCCGAGGCGCAGGCGCCGTACTTCGTCATCGAGGTGAACCCGCGCGTGTCGCGGAGCTCCGCACTCGCATCCAAGGCGACGGGGTATCCGATCGCGCGTGTCGCAGCGAAGATCGCGATCGGCAAGCGCCTTCACGAGATCCCGAATCAGGTGACGAAGAAGACGACGGCCGCGTTCGAGCCGGCGCTCGACTACGTCGTGGTGAAGATTCCCAGATGGCCTTTCGACAAGTTTGCAGCCGCGGATCGAACGCTCGGCACCCAGATGAAAGCGACCGGCGAGGTCATGGCGATCGACCGATCGTTTGAAGCGGCCCTATTGAAGGCGCTGCGCTCTCTCGAGGTGAAGGGCCAGGGTCTGCTCTGGGAAGCCCCCGCGTGGGTGGACGTCACCGACCCCGCGCGGTTCGTGGATGATTTCCTCTCGGCTCAGCCGACCGACGACCGGCTCTGGCGCCTGTTCGCGGCGCTCCGCCGCGGAGCCCCGGTCGACATCATCCACGAGCGCACGCGCATCGATCGCTGGTTTCTGCGCAAGATCTCGCGCATCGTCCGGTTCGCCGAGGACGATCTGCAAGGACGAACGCCGACGCCGGCGCTCCTCCGTGCCGCGAAGCGGATGGGCTTCGCCGACGCGGACATCGCGACGCTCACGGGGATGCTGCCCGAGGACGTGCGGCGCCTGCGCGCGCAGTGGGGGATCCGTCCCGTCTACAAGATGGTCGATACGTGCGCGGCGGAGTTCGAGGCCGTGACGCCGTACTTCTACTCGACGTACGAGCAGGAAAACGAGGCCACTCCTCTCGAGGGGCCAAAGGCTGTCATCCTCGGCAGCGGGCCGATCCGCATTGGCCAGGGGATCGAGTTCGACTGCTGCTGCGTGCAGTCCGCCGGTGCGCTCCGCGAGAAAGGCGTCGCTCCGATCATGGTGAACAGCAATCCGGAGACCGTCTCGACCGACTTCGACGCGTCGGCGCGCCTGTACTTCGATCCGCTCGACGAGGAATCCATCGCCGCCGTGCTCGAGAACGAAGGCGCTCCCATACCGGTGCTCGCGCAGTTCGGCGGGCAGACCGCCCTGAATCTCGCGGATCGCCTCGCCGCGATCGGCGGCGAGATCGCCGGCACGTCCGCGGACGCGATCGCGCTCGCTGAGGATCGTCGGCGCTTCCACGACTTCGCCGACGCCCTCGAAATCCCGCAGCCGCCCGGCGGCACTGCGTCGTCGCCGGCCGAGGCGCTCGCGGTCGCGGCGGAGATCGGCTACCCCGTGCTCGTTCGGCCGAGCTACGTGCTCGGCGGCCGCGGCATGGAGATCGCCTACGGACCTGACGACCTCGAGCGTTATTTCCACTCGGCCCTCGAAGCCGGTACGGGACGCGTGCTCGTCGACAAATATCTCCGCGGCAAGGAGGTCGAGGTCGACGCCGTATCCGACGGGAGCGAGACGCTCGTTGCCGGGATCATGGAGCACATCGAGCGGGCCGGCGTCCACTCCGGCGACAGTTACGCCGTCTATCCCGCGCAGAATCTGCTCCCCGCCGAGCGCGACGAGATCGTCGCCCTCACGCGCCGCATCGCGGAGGCGCTGCCCGTGAAGGGCCTTCTCAACATCCAGTTCATCGTGGAGAACGGACGCGTGTGGATGCTCGAGGTGAATCCACGCGCGAGCCGGACCGTGCCGTTCCTTACGAAGGTCACCGGCGTCCCGCTGGTGAAGCTCGCGGTGGCGATCGCGCTCGGTTCGTCACTCGCCGCCGAGGGCTACGCGCGCGCGGACGGGATCTGGCCGACCGGTGAGTTCGTCGCGCTCAAGGCGCCGGTCTTTTCGATGGCGAAGCTGCTGGACGTCGACACCTACCTCGGTCCGGAGATGAAGAGCACGGGCGAGGTCATGGGGATCGACCGCTCCTTCGCGCCCGCTCTGTGGAAGTCGCTCGTCGCCGCTGGGCTCGCGCCCGCCCGCAGCGGAAAAATACTCGTCACCGTCGCGGACAAGGACAAGCCCGAGGTCGTTCCGATCATCGAGGGGTTCCACTGGCTCGGATACGACCTCGTGGCGACCTCTGGCACCGCTGGACTCATCCGCTCGCTGGGTATCGACGTGACCGAGATCAAAAAACTCGCCGAGGGAAGCCAGGAGATCCTGAAGCTGATCCGCTCCGGAGAGTGCGCGGCCGTCATAAACACGCCCACGCTCGGCAAGACCGTCGACCGCGATGGATTTCTCATCCGCCGCGCCGCCGTCGAGGCGCGCGTGCCGTGCCTGACGTCGCTGGACACCGCGCTTGCGGTCGTCACAGCTCTCCGCGCGAGCGCCGTGACCACGAACGTCGCGCCGCTTGCCGAGTATCGCGCGCTGGAGCCGGTGGTAACGACCGCCGCGGACTAGGGTGGTGAAGAAGCGGAAGACCGAACCGTGGATGAGCGCCGCCGACTACGGTCGAACGCTTTCGGGTCTCAGCGTGAACCTCATCGTCCGCGACATCGCGCGGAGTACCCCTTTCTATGCGGGCGTGCTTCAGCTGCGGCTCCTCTACTCGGACGAAGACTTCGCCGCCTTCGAGCGCGAGGGCGTGCGGCTTCAGCTGCACGCAGACCACACCTACGCGCGCATGCCCTGGGCGGCTCGGCTCCGCGAGGAGTCCAGTCGCGGTCTTGGGGCGGAGATCCGGATCCTCGGGCTGGATCCGGATGCGGCCGAAAAACGAGCCCGGGACGGTGCATTCACCGTGCTCGTCCCGGTCCGCGACTGGCCGCACGGCTGGCGTGACTGCGTCCTGGAGGATCCGGACGGCTATACCTTCGCGGTCGGAGTTCCGTTGTGATCCTCGAGGACGGACGGGTCATCGCGACGGCCGAGATCGGACAGCTCGGTACGGTCTTGCGCGTCGCCGCGCCAGGCGTCGCGGGACAAGCGCGTGCCGGTCAGTTCGTGCACGTCCGCCCTGGTCCGTCCTTCGATCCGCTGCTGCGCCGACCCTATTCGTTCAATCGCATCGACCGAGCCGCCGGCGAGATCGAGCTCATCGTCAAGGCGCTCGGCGCCGGTGGCGACTGGATCGCCGCGCGACGTGAGGGTGACCAGCTCGATCTTCTGGGACCCCTCGGCTCTTCGTTCGTGATCCAACGCTCGACGCGGAACCTGCTCCTCGTCGCGGGCGGTACAGGTATCGCGCCGATGCGCGTGCTGGCCGAGCAGGAGTCCGGACGGCGCAACGTCACGCTGCTCATGGGCGGTCGCTCCGTCGCTCATCTCTGGCCCAGCGATCGCCTCCCCGCGACGGTCGAGTACGTCACCACCACCGAAGACGGATCGTTCGGCATCGAGGGGCGGGTGACCGACGCGATCGGTCCGCTTCTGGAGTGGGCCGATCAGGTGTGCGCGTGCGGCCCGTGGCCGATGCTCGCCGCGCTCGGGCGCCTCCGCGACGAGGCCGAACGCGCCCCGGGGACGTATCCCGGCCGGGCCGCGCTCCTCGAGACGCAGATCGCTGTCGAGCAACACATGGGGTGTGCAATGGGCGTTTGCCGCGCCTGTGTGATCGTCACCGAGGACGGAAACGCACGAGTCTGTCGAGAGGGCCCGGTCTTCTCGCTCGGTGACGTCAGATTTGAGGAAGGCGAGCCCGCCACAGTTGGAGTTGTCGCCTGATGCCCTGGCGTCGTTTCCGAAAAAAAGTGGAGCGCCCGATCGATGTCAGCAAATCCATAGAAGAGTCCTTGGAGGACGCGGCTGACGGCGAAGAGCAAGAAGACTCGGTCGAGCTCGCCGAACTCGACGACGCGAATGTGACTGAAGCTGCGACGGGCGAACCAGACGAAGAGCGCACGCCGAGCGAACTCGGAACGAGACTTCGTGATGCCCTGGCGACCGAGGAGCAGCGTGGGGGTCTCCCGAGCGAGCGGCCCCTAGCGCGCGGAACATCGCGATCCCACGAGGGGCCGAGCGAGGGAGACCCCCGCGCTGCCACCTCGGGCGCGCGCTATCCGGAGGCTGGCGTCGATCTCGCGGTCGAGGCGGCGCGCGGTCTTCGTCTGAAGAATCCCGTCATGACGGCTTCGGGGACGTTCGGGCAAGGCGTCGAGTACGCCGAGCTCTTCGATGTTTCGAGGCTCGGCGCGATCGTCAACAAGGGAACCACTCCCGCCGCGCGTCCGGGCAATCCTCAGTACCGAATCGCCGAGACGCCGTCAGGGATCCTCAACTCCATTGGACTTGAGAACCCAGGCGCGGCGGAAGTCGCGCGCAAATATGGAAAGGCGTGGGCGGAGCTGGGCGTCGCGGTCATCGTGAACGTCGCCGGGTACAGCGTCGACGACTACGTGTTTGTAGTGCACGAAATGACCGGAACGCCGGGTGTTGTCGCGTATGAGATCAACGTGTCGTGCCCGAACGTCAAGGGCGGCATGCTGTTCGGCTGCGATCCGGACCTAGCCGCTGAGGTTACGCGCGCCGTGAAGGCGGAAACGGATCTTCCCGTGATCGTTAAGTTGACCCCGAACGCTCCGGACGTCGTCGCGGTCGCGCGCGCGTGTGAAGAAGCGGGCGCCGATGCGCTCACCGCTATCAATACCGTCCTCGGCATGCGGATCGACACGCGCCGGCGCCGGCCGATCCTCGGGACGGGGAGCGGCGGGCTGTCGGGCCCCGCGATCAGGCCGATCGCCGTGCACATCACCTACCAGGTGGCGCAGGCCGTCAGCATTCCGATCATCGGCGCGGGCGGCGTCACGAATGCGCAGGACGCGCTCGAGTTTTTGATGGCCGGGGCGTCATCTGTGCAAGTCGGCACCGCCACGTTCGCCGACCCCCTGGCACCGCTCAAGGTGATCGAGGGTCTCGCTGCATACGTGAAGCAGCAGGGCCTTGCCTCGATCCGCGACGTGATCGGCGCGGCGCTTCCGGTTCGCGAGGACTAACCGAACGGCAGGGCCGTCTCGATGTGCGCCGCGATCATGTCCGCCTTCGCCTTGATGTTCTCGAGCGCCGCGACGACGGCTGGGTCGATCCCGCGGGCATCGGCGAGCGCTCCGATCAGACGGTCGCTGGCGGCGTCGAGAAGCCGCATGACGTTCGCGAGCTCGTGCACCGCCGGCGACGGCTCGAGGTGCGCTATGTAGTTGGTCGCGACGGAGCTCGCGAACGACGCCGCGCCGGCGGCTAAGGCACCCCGTAAGAATTCGTTCCGATCAACGGTGGCCATACATCCCTCCCGTGACCCGCAGAGACGTGTCCCGGAGAATACGTGCGCGTCGCGCTGGCACGAGCGTTGGGCCGGCTGTTGGCGGATGAATGACCCCCTTGAGATACCGGTCCGACCCGACGTGAGACCTATGCCGGGAGCACGCTCCGCATCATCCTGTTGATCGGTGCCTCGATGAACTCAGCCGGATCCGGTGACATGCGCTTTCGTTCTTCTGACGCGTAGTACTCCTCGTCCGCGGCGGCAAAGCCTTTTGGTCCGTCGTAGCCGATGATCCAAATGAACTCGTCCGCGTTTTCGACGCGCCATGCGCCTGCGAACGTGAATCCGAATTTTTGCCGAAGTGGATAGACGCCGCGCACCCAGGCATCCAGAAAGTCATCCATGCAGCCCGCGCGGATCCGATAGTGACGAAGCTGGTATTCCACGCCGTCTCCCCGCGCGGAGGTTAGCTAGTCGAAGCGGAGAAAGCCCACAAAGCGAGGATGGCGCAGCGGCCAGTCCGGATCATCGGAAACGCGGACGGCGTCACGGATAGCGGTGAGGTCCGCCAGAGTCGTCGAGCCGTCGCTGTGCTCAACTTGGATCTGACTGTGCCCCTCGAAATCGTCGCGGCAGTGGATCAGCTCGCCGTTCTTCGCGCGGTACGTACCTGGTGAAAGCTCCCCGTTCATGACCTTGCCCCCTCCCCAGTGGGCTAAGTCCGGCGGACTCCGGTCGTCTTCCTCAAGACTTTCGGACTTCCGTTCATCGCGCTCGCCGCCGCCGGATGCCCGTTTGTGGCCGCGGCTCCATTCGGGACAGTCCAGCGAACGAGCGATTCGAGCGGAACTCCACCGGTCGCCGACCACCGGTGCGCGTCGCTTGAGTCCGCACCGTCGCAGTACGCCCAGGAACCCTCGTGGATCGTTAGCCCGCCGTTCCCATGGCGTGAATGCATCGCCCGGTGCTCGGGCGACTGACATTCCCAGTGGATGATGTCTCGTGTCGACAGATCAGGCCTCCCCCAACGCGCGCTCGCCGGACACGTATTTGTTACCGCTGCCGCTTAGTGCACCACCGGTCTCGCGACTCGTCATTACCGCGCTTCACGTTCGCTCAAATTGCGCCGAGGCTTTACTAGTCGGCCGCGGTACTCATACCCAGCTGCGCCTTGAAGCGGTACCCCGCTCCGGGCACCGTCTCGATGAATCGGGGCGCGCGCCACTCGTCTCCGAGCTTGACCCGCAGCTCGCGGATGTGGCGATCTACGACATTGCTCTCGATTTCGAACTCACCGCCCCAGATGGTCGCGAGAAGGTCCTCACGGGTCAGCGCCTTCCCGGCGTTGGCGGCAAGGAGATAGAGGAGGGTCTGCTGGATCGGGGTGAGGTTGAGCACGCGGCCGCCGACGCTGACGCGCTGTTCGATGAGGTCGACCTCGAGGCCGTCAAGGTGGATCTTGGGCACGATGGTGACGGCGATTCCGTGGGCTCTTCGCATCAGGGCGAACGGGCGGGCGACGATCTCATCGAGCGTGAACGGGACCTCGACGATGTCGTCGGCCCCGCGCTCGTAGGCGCTCAGCTTCACGCCGGTGTCGCGCCGACGAGTGAAGCCGAGGATTGGGGCATGGCCCTGAGCGATGCCGCGCCCGACCAGATCAATGAATGGCTCATATAAGTCCAGGTCGACGAAGACCAGATGCGGGGGCCACTCGTTCAGGAGCGCTCGACACTCCGTTTGGTCCGTTGTTCGTCTTGTCTCGTAGCGTCCGTGTTGGAGCGTTAGCGCGACCAGGCTCCCCAGGATCTCGTTCATGACGATCAAGGCGCGGGGCGCTTCGCTCGTGGAAATGGCGCTCCCGCGGGAGCGCCCGCTCAGAGCTGCCACGACGTCGGTCTACGCTCGGAATAACGCCCTGTCATGACGCGAACTCATCGAGTGCCGAGAAATCGATAACCCTTCCCAGGGATAGTTCGTATGAATCGGGGTCGCTGCCAGTCGTCTCTGAGCTTCAAACGCAGGTTCCGCACGTGGCGATCAACGATGTTGCTTCCTGCGGCGTAATCCTCTCCCCATAAGGCGTCCAGGATCTCGTTCCGTCCTAGCGTCTGGCCGGGATTGGACGCGAGCAGGTACAGGAGTGCCTGCTCCATCGCGGTCAATACCGGCCGGCGCGTTCCGATCTTGACCTGTTGATTCAGGAGATCGACCTCCAATCCCGCGACTTTGATGACGGGGATGAACGCCACATCGTCTCCGTAGCTCCTCCGCATCAAGGCGAGCGTGCGCGCCACCAGCTCCTCGGGCGCGAGCGGAACGATGATGATGTCGTCCACTCCTCGGTCGAATGCCGCGAGCTTGGTCCTGAGGTCGCCACGCCTGCTCAGAGCGATCGTCGGGACCCTCTGATTCGCGATCCGTTGTCCGATGAGGTCGAGCGAATCGGAGTCATGGGAATCGAGATCCACCAGCATGAGGTGCGGCCGCCAGCTGTCGAACTCGGCGTGCGCAATCTGAGGAGTTTTGGCGATCCGAGTCAGGTATTTGCCGTGATTCAGGGTGAGCGCAACGAGGTTCGCGAGCGGCTGGTCGACGACGATCAACACCCGGGCAGGTCCGAGGAGCCGGTTCTTCCTGACCCTGGCAGCATACGCGCGGGATGAAGTGGCGTAATCAGGTCAGCGCTTCATCACCAGGCCAATTTTTCCGAAGGTCGCCCGAGGCTCCGCGAACACCCGTATGCCGCCGGCGCCATCGCGGACATGATCGGGCGTGTGGTTCTCAGCGACGAACTCGATCTCTCCGAGCTGGGAATGCGCGGCGAACAAACGCGCGCCGATCTCGTGGACCAGATGCTGGATCGAGCGACTGTTGAACTCGTGAAAGATCCGCTCGATCTCGTCGCGGACGGCACGCGGTCCGAGAAAACCAGAACCTTCCGCCACCCCGTCCCTTAGATCGCTGTATCGCCAGTACACGTCCATCCGGATCGTGAGCGGGCGATCGGCGAGCTCTGGGAGCGTCGTGTAATCGTCGCGCGCGAACGTCGCGAACGAGCTGCCTGTCGTCTTAACGAGGGCGATACCTTCCCAGCCGCTGCGGGCGGCTGTGATATGTGGCTTTCCGTCGACGACGTCGACGGCGACCTCTGCCACCGCCCGGTCCGCACGCGCCGAGCGAAACAGAACGTCGCTCGGGCCGCGCTCGCCGGCCGCGGCGTCGAGCGGCACCTCGCTCGCGGAGACGCGGAGGGCCTCCATCACCGGGTAGGTCTCGATGAAGCGTCGGCCGAGGAACGCGCAGAGCCCTAACAACGTATTGCCGGCGTATTCCGCCGCCATCGCATAGACGAAGTTCTTCATCGTGTCGGTCGCGACTACCTCTCGGTTGTCGCCCTCGGTGTACGCCGCGAGGAAGCGCTTTCCAAAAACGTCGACATCGACCGACGCCGCGAAGGGCGCGACGTTCCGGCCCCCGAACCGGTAGAAAAGAACGTGCGCCTTGCCGTAGCTGATCTCTGTCGAGGTCACGTCGCCGCCCGCTCCAATCGATCGCGACTGATCGCGAGGAACTCGTCGATCCCGGTCGCGAGCTCTTGAGCGCGCGTGCGCTGTAGCCGCTCGCGAAACACCGGAACGATCCCTGACTTCGAGCGGCCGGCGACGAACACGACAAAGCGGAACCCGAACCTGCGTTCGTACTCGTCGTTCATCGCCGCAAGAGCCTTTTCGGTGGCGACCTCGACGGCGCTGCCTTGCTCTCGGCGCGACAGTGCGGTGAGCGATGCCGGGTCCGCACCGATACGTGGGTGAGCGTTCAGCACGGCGATGCGGTCAGCCTCGCTCATCTCTGCGATCAGGGCCCGAGCCGATGCGATGATCGACCCGGGGTCGCTTCCTCGCACGCGCTCGGCGAGCGACGGCGCGCGTTCGAAGATCGCGTGGAGGTCCTCGCGCGCGATCGTCATCACGACCCGCGGTAGCTCGCGACCGAGAACGGGGTCGCCAGAAGCGGGACGTGGTATTTGGAGTCGGTGCCGATCTCTATGTCGAGCGCCACCCGCCGGAAGAAGCGCCCGTCGAGCTCGAAGACAAGCCGGTAGCGCCCCGGAGCGAGCGACGCCGCCAGCTCCGCGATGCGCCCATCGGCGTCGGTCACGCCTCGGGCAACGACGGCGCCGTCCTGTTCGAGCGAGACCGACACACCCGATGCAGGGCGGCCGCTCGCCGTATCCAGGACATGCGTGGAGAGGGTCGCCATGAGCGGCCGGTATCGTACGCCCGCGATGACGATGCTTCGCATCACGGCCGGACCTTTCACCTTCAGAGCCCGGCTCGAGGAGAAGGACGCGCCGAAGACGTGTGCGGCCGTTCGAAAGCTCCTCCCGTTGCGAAGCAAGCTCGTCCATTGCAGGTGGAGCGGCGAATCGACGTGGGTCCCGATGGGGGAGAAGCGACTCGGGGTCGATTTCGAGAATCACACGAGTCACCCGGCACCCGGCCAGGTGCTCGTCTATCCCGGCGGCATCTCGGAGATGGAGATCCTCTTCCCGTATGGCGCGACGATGTTCTCGAGCAGGGTGGGGCAGCTCGCGGGCAACCACTTCGCGACCGTCGTCGAAGGAAACGCGCAGCTCGTGGAGATCGGCCGGCTCACGCTCTGGGAAGGCGCGCAGGACTTCACCATCACCGAAGAGTGAGCGACCGGGCCGACCTCGCGATACGCGGCGCGATCGTCATCTCCGATGGTGCGTACCCACGCGACGTCCTCATCCGCGAAGGCCGCATCAGCGCCCTCGTAGAAGCGGGCGCTGCCAGCGCCGCCCATGAGATCGACGCCCGCGGCCTCCTCGCCTTGCCGGGGATGGTCGACGCGCATGTCCACTTCAACGAGCCCGGCCGAACAGATTGGGAGGGGTGGTCGACCGGGAGTCGCGCCGCCGCAGCCGGAGGCACCACGACCGTCCTCGATATGCCGCTCAATTCCGTCCCGCCGGTCCTTGACGGCGCCTCATTCGACATGAAGAAGGCGGCGGCCGAGAACGCGTCGATCGTCGACTTCGGGCTCTGGGGCGGCCTCGTCGACGCCGATCCCGCGAGCTTGGGCGAGCTCGCCGAGCGAGGGGCCGTCGGCGTCAAGGCGTTTCTCTGCGACAGCGGCGTTGCCGAGTTTCCGGCCCTGCACGAGCAGGATCTCGTCCCGGCCCTCCGCGCCGCTGCGGACGCGGGCCTGGTCGTGGCGCTCCATTGCGAGGACGAAACCCTGGTACGCGAGGCGACCGCGCGAGTGCGCGGCGACGGGCGGCACGATGCGGCTGCCTGGGTCCAATCTCGCCCACCGCTTGTCGAGGTGCGGGCCGTGGCGGCCGCGTGCGCGGCCGCGCGAGAAGCCGGTGCGCGCATCCACATCGTGCATGTGTCGGCGATCGAGGCGCTCGGCGCGGTCGGCGCGGCCCGCGAGATGGGAACCGACGTCACGGTCGAAACGTGTCCCCACTACCTGACCTTCGACGACGATGATCTGGCCCGGCATGGCGCGGCGCTCAAGTGCGCGCCGCCGATCCGCGACGCACGCAACCGCGACGGCCTGTGGCGCGCGATGCTCCAGGGAAAGATCGACTTCGTGGCGTCTGATCACTCGCCGTGCTCGCGGGAGCTCAAGGCGCCCGGGGACATATTCGGGGCGTGGGGCGGCGTCGCCGGCGCGCAGTCGCTTCTCTCGGCCGTGTTCTCCGGCGTCGCGACGCACGCGGGTGGCGCGCTCGATATGCACAAACTTGCGGGCTTCGTGGTGTGGCGTCTCGCCGCGCGACCCGCGAAGCGGTTCGGGCTCTGGCCGCGCAAAGGGACGATCACACAAGGCTCGGATGCGGACATCGTCCTGTTCGACCCCGATCGTGAATGGACGCTGGACGGAGCGGGATCGCAGACGCGCGGGATCGACCCGTACGTGGGCCGATCCTTCCGTGGGAAGGTCGTTCGCACGCTCGTCCGCGGTCGCACGGTCTATAACGAGCGCGAGCCCGTAACCAATCCCGCGCGCGGGCGATTCATCCGAGGAGAGGAAGTGGCCGAAGGATGAGCGCGATCACGACCCGCGAGCTCGTCGAGATCGACGAGCGCCGACTCCTGCGGCGTCTCGACGACCTCGCGCAACGCGGTGCGCTCCCACAAGGCGGCATCTACCGGCCCCTGTACTCGCCGCAGTGGACCTCCGCTATGGAGCTCGTCGCGACCTGGATGAAGGACGCCGGCCTTCTCGTCAGGCGCGACCCGGTCGGGAACGTGTGGGGACGGATCGAAGGGTCACGCGGCGGACGGGTCATTTCGACCGGCTCGCATATCGACACGGTGCGTGGCGGCGGCGCCCTCGACGGAGCGCTCGGCGTCGTTGCGGGCATCGAGGCGGTGAGCAGCCTCTGGCGGCGGTTCGGCCGATCCACCCGAATACTCGAATGCGTCGCGATCTGCGAGGAGGAGGGCAGCCGCTTCGATACGAACTTCTGGGGCGCGCGCGCGATCGCCGATCGGCTTGAGCCTGGCGAGGCCGACCGCGTGCGGGACGCGGACGGCGTGAGCTTGGCCGACGCGATGCGCGGAGTCGGCCTGGACCCGGCGGCAGCCGCGACCGCCGTCCGCCGAGATCTCGATGTCTTCATCGAGCTGCACGTCGAGCAGGGTCCGATCCTCGAGGATCACGGACCGCGTCTCGGTGTCGTCACGACGATCGCGGGAACCGCTCACCTCGAGATCACGGTGCGGGGGCAGCCCGATCACGCCGGTGCGATGGCGATGGATCGCCGCCGAGATGCGTTCCTCGGTGCGTCTGCGATGGCGCTCGGGATCGCCGAGGCGGCTGTGCGAATGGGCCACCCGGCGGTCGCGACGGTTGGCACGATCGTGGTCGAACCGTCACAGGTGAACGTCGTGCCCGGTCTGGCGAAGTTCACCGTCGACACTCGACACCCCGATCCGGCACGCCGCGGTGAACTGATCACCCAGATCGGGGATGTGTCCAAGAAGATCGCGAGCGAACGTAACCTCGGTGTCGAGATCAGGACCCTGCGAGATCGCCCGCCGGTGAATCTTTCGCCGCGGGTTGCGGATGTTCTCCGCCGTGCGGCTGTCACCGCCGGTGTCGAGCCACGTGAGATGACGAGTGGCGCGGGTCACGACGCGCAGGTCCTGACCGCCGCAGCGAACGCGGGGATGCTCTTCGTCCCGAGCATCGGTGGTCGGTCGCATTGCCCGGAAGAAGCGACTGCGGCTGAGGACGTTGTCCTTGGCACGCGCGTGCTCGCGACTGCGCTTCGCGAGCTCGCGTATCAGGTTTGAGCGTTCTGCTCCGCGGCGGCACGCTGCTCCCTTTGCGCGATTCTCCGCGCCCCGTGGCCGGCGACCTCCTCGTGAGCGGCACGCGGATCGGCGGGGTGGGGCAGGTCACGCCGACGCCCGACACGGAAACGGTCGATATCTCGGGCTGTGTCGTGATGCCCGGCCTGGTGCAGACACACGTCCACCTGGTGCAGACGCTCTTCCGCGGTCTTGCCGAGGACATGCCGCTTCTCGGATGGCTTCGCACGCGAGTCTGGCCGCTCGAAGCGGCGCACGACGAGGCTTCGGTGCGCGCGAGCATCCGCCTCGGTCTGCTCGACCTGCTGACGACGGGGACGACCACGATCCTCGACATGGGGACGACGCATTTCGGCGACATCGTCGCGGAGGAGCTCGTTCGAAGCGGCATTCGCGCGCGCTTCGGCCAAGCGATGATGGACACCGGCGAGGGCGTTCCCGCGAATCTCGTCGAGACCACGCGCGCCTCGCTCGATGCGGGCGGCGCGCTCACCAAACGCTGGCACAAGGCGTCGAGCGGTCGCATCGGGTACGTCTACATGCCGCGCTTCGCGCTCTCCTGCACGCGCGAGCTCCTCGAAGCGGTGACGCAGCTCGCCAAGCTCAGCGACCTGCTCGTGCACACCCACTCGAACGAGAGCGTCGACGAGCGCACAGCGGTGACGATGGCGACCGGCCGCACGCCCGTGCAGTACCTGCTCGACACCGGTATCGCGTCCGAGCGGACGATCATCGCCCACGGTGTCCATCTCGACGACTCGGAGATCGAAATCCTCAAGACGACGAAGACCTCGGTTGCGCACTGCCCTTCGTCGAATCTCAAGCTCGGCTCGGGCATCGCGCAGGTCGCGCGGCTCCGCAGTGCGCGCATCACGGTCGGTCTGGGCGCGGACGGCGCGGCCTGCAACAACCGGCTGGATGGGTTCGAGGAGATCCGCCTCGCGACGCTTCTCGCGCGGGTGGTCAGCGGGATCGGAACCTTGAGCGGCTACGACGCGATGGGGCTCGCGACCCGCGAGGGCGCGAAGATGCTGCGCATAGACACCGAAGTCGGCACGCTCGAGCAGGGCAAGCGCGCGGACCTCGTTGTCCTCGACCTCGAGAAGCTCGACGGACCCGGCGGCGATCCCGTCTCGCGCATCTTGTTTGGCGGTGGCTCGCGCGCCGTGCGCCACGTGCTCGTCGACGGTGAGTTCCTCGTCCGCGACGGACGGCCGACGAAGATGGACGCGGCCGAGGTGCGCGCTAAAGCGGCGGAGCAACTCGGACCTCTAATGAAACGAGCGGGGCTGGCGTAGCCAGCCCTCGTCCGCGCCGGGCAAGTCGGAACTCAACCCGCCTGGCCTTGTCGCGGCGCCGACGACGGCGATCAGCTACATCGGATCTCGCCGGGTTTCAGGCTTAGCGGCGCTTTGCTTGTGAATCCGCGGTATTCACTCGGCGCGAATCGCCGACAGTAGACCAGCGTCCCGGTGGGGTTGTACGCCTTCACGATGATGTCCGGTTGGGGGTCGGGCGGACCGCCCACCTTGCCGGCCTCTGTCGTTGCGCCGGGCGCGACCGGCGTCCTGCGACTCGTCCGATCTGCGGGGTATGGGTAGGTAGGGTTCTCGCTCCCACCCGGTAGCTGCCAACTCACTGCGAGCGTCGCATCGCTGTCGTTCCTGAGCGTGAGACCGTCCCAGCGATCGCAAGCGCACAGAAGAACGATCCCGAGGCCGAGGACTATCCGCCACACGACGCAAGTCTAGGAACGGGCTTGTATCGCGATTCATGACCTCTAAGAACGTGTGAGCGCGATCCGGGTCGCGCACGCGGTCTGCGCTATCGCACGGTCACATCGACGTATGCGCCGACATTTTCGAGCCACTCAATGCCGTCAATTACCGGTCTTAGATAGAGCCGGTACGTGCCTCGTGAGGTCGGAGCTTGAAGCTGCACGCGAAACCAAGCCTGTTGGCCGGGGCCGACCCAGCTCGTCGTCTGCTCGGCGGGCCGATTCGCCGCGATCCAGGTCGGTGTTGCGAGCATGCTCGGCGCATCTTGCGGGCTCCACGTCCCGAGACGCACGGGGGTGGCCCTGCTCAGATCCCAGCCGGTCGTTCCCGTGTTCGTGAAGGCGATGACCCACTCGGCGGTCTGGCCAGGGGCGACAGTCGGGAAGGGCGATTCGCCGTAGAACGTGGCGTGGTAGTCCGGCGCGGCGTAGACCGCGTCGACCACCGATCCGAAGGTCACGACCCAGACGCACGGAAACGCACCGCCGCAGGCGACGCCAAGACCGGCGGCCCGATACCTGCCGTCATTCAGCTCGGCCCAGTGCGGCGGCGAGTTGAGCCAGAGGCGCATCGCGCCGTCAACCCCCGACGCACCCCACGCGATGATCTCGCTCGTGAACGCCTGGCTCACGGGATAGCCCCCATCGATCATGCGTTGCCTCGCCGTGCGCCCGTCGGTCGAGCGATGCGGGATCGCAGGCGGGCCGTGCTGCGCGACGTCGTCGGCCATGAATTGCGCGGCGGCCTGAAGGGTCGGGCTCGCGACGACGGTCGCCAGTCCGCGCGACGCGCGGTACGCGTTCACCGCCGCGAGCAGCGAGTCGTGCAGCGGCTCTGCGCTCGCCGGATTCGCTTGAACGGCGAACGCCAATAGCATCGCGGCCATGGAGAGGCCGCGTGATAGCAATCTCACGAGAGCTTCCCTTCCCGGTGCGCCCCGATGTGGGCCGACCGACTTTGCCACACGAGGCCTGAGAACTCAGGAGATGAGGCCCTCGCTCGACGGCTACTTGGTCGAGGCGGCTTTTGCCTTCGCGCGAGCCTGCGCGACGACTTTCGGAATCCGCGCCGAGCGCGTCTCGGGGCGCTTCGCGGACATGATCGATTCGACGAATTCCTTGCGATGGGAGAAAGAGAAAGCATCGAATCCGGAGCGCAGCTTCGCCGCCGAGAGCGCGCGGGCGAGATCGGCGGGGACGTCGACGCTGCGCGGAGACGTGTCGAGCTCCAGCGAAACTTCCGCGTGTCCGCCCACCACGAGGTTGGCGGCGTCGCGGACTTCCTTGCGCGCCGGGAGGTAATAGCGGGCCACCGTAGACGGCGATCGTTGAGCGGTATCTCGCCCCGTTCAATGTCACGTGGACGGGCGCGCGCTTTCCCGCACCGAGCTGTTTCACGACCGCCTCGGGAATCTCGACAAGCAGGAGTCGGCCAGGGTTCGGCTGCGCGATCGCCGTGAACGAGACCGCAGTCATGAACGTGCCGGCGTCGGCGTGTTCACCGATTCGGCGGCGAATGCGGGCACCGGACGCGTAAAGCCCTTCAGCGTGAGGTCGCCGACCGCGGTGGTCTCGGCATCGCTCTCAACCGCAGCCTGGACTCGCTGGCTCACAAGGATCTGGCCGGCCTTCGCCTCGGCCGAAAGGCGCTGAGCGAGAATCACTACGTTGCCGATCGCGCCGTAGTCGTAGCGCCCCTCGAAGCCGATCCGGCCGAGCGTCGCGTAGCCGGTCCCGATGCCGACTCCGAAGCCGAGCTCGTAGCCTCGCTTGTGCCAACCGCGCGCCATCTCAGTGAAACGCTCCCGCATCGCGAGCGCCATACGGACCGCTTGTAGCTCGTGACGATCGACGGGCAGCGGATCGTTGAAGAAGACCATCATTCCGTCGCCCGCGAAGTGTTCGAGCGTCCCCTGATGCTCGACGATGAGCTCGCCCATCGCACGGTGGTACTCGCGCAGGACTCCGAGAACCTCCTCCGGCTCGGCGGATTCCGCGAAGGCGGTGAAGTTTCGCAGGTCGCAGAACACGACTGTGATCGGGCGGCGATGACCCTCGAGCATCTTCGCGCCGTCCTTGCTGGTCACGAGCGCAGCGACCTGGGGCGAGAGGAAACGCGAAAGCTCCTCGCGTTGTCGTCGGACCGTCTGAAACAGCTCGACATTGGTGATCGCGATGGCCGCTTGGTCCGCGAACGTCTCGAGGAGCTCGATCTGCTGCGGGCTGAACGGCTGGACTTCCATTCGTCGGATTGCGATGCCACCGATCCCGACGCCATCTCGAAGGAGTGGCACCGATAACCCGGTCCGGTATGCCCATCGCCGTTGTAACCCAACGGTGATCGGGTACTCGACCGGATCGAGCTCGGCTGCGTCATGCACATGAACCGCCTGGCGATCGAGGATGGCCCGACCGATTACCGATCCACGGCTGAGTGGGAGCGATTCACCCTCGGTGAGTCCAGGGATGGGCCCGAAGTGAGCCCACTGCTTGAGAACATCGCCCTCGACCCGATAGACGTGCGCGTCGCTCGCGCCACATACCCGGGCGGCGCTCTCGGCGATCGCGTCAAGGACCGGCTGGACCTCGGTTGGCGAGCCGGCGATCACCCGGAGGATTTCGCTGGTTGCCGTCTGCCGCTCGAGTGCTTCTTTCGTCTCGTTGAACAAGCGCACGTTCTCTATCGCGATCGAGGCCTGGTCGGCGAACGTTTCGAGCAGACTGATCTGGTCGGGCGTGAATGCGTTTGGTTCTGCTCGTCTCAGGATGAGAACGCCGACGATGTCGTTGCCGCGTTTCAAAGGGACGCCGATGAGCGATCGGACGTTGAAGATACCGGCGCCAGTGTCGTACTCGGGGTCGGCACGCGCATCGACGATCGCGGCCGTTCTTCTCTCCATCAGGACGCGGCCGGTCAGGCTACGCCGGTCCGCGTCGATCGGCTGATTGCCCCAGTTCCGCTCCATGCTTTCTGGATCGATATCGCCGACGTTCGCGACCAGCCGCCAGCCGTCGGCTTTCAGCTGCGCGATCGATCCGTTGTCCGCGGCGCACAGCCGGACCGCATTCATCGCCACGCTCTCGAGGACTCGCTCCAAATCGAACACCGACTGGCTCATGTCCTTCAAGACCTCGGAGATCGCCGTCTGGCGGTCGAGGGCGTCCGTTGTCCCTTTGATCAGGCGAGCGTTCTCGACAGCGACGACGGCCTGATCCGCGAATGCGCGCACGAGGGCGATCTCGCGATCGGCGAATGGGCGGACCTCGTTCCGGGTTAAGACGAAGACGCCGGCGACCGTATCGCCACGAAAGAGCGGTACGCCGAGCATCGTTCGATAGCCGCCGAGCAGCTGGAGGTCCTTCGCCGTGTATTCGCGGTCGGCGAGGACGTCGGGAATGTGGACGACCGTCCGCCCCAGCGCCGTGCGTCCGATCAGCGTTTCGCGCCCTGGCTTGCGCGTCGTTTCGTAGGCCACACGCTCGTATTCGGGGTTGCGAGGTCCCCAGAACGCCGCCGTCCGATACACGTCGCCGTCGAGGACATGGATCGAGGCGCGCTCGGCGCCGCACAGGCTGGCCGCGCGATCGAGGACGGCATCGAGTACGACGGAGAGCTCGCCTGGAGCACGCCGCATCAGGCCGAGGACTTCCGCGAGCGCGGTCTCGCGGGCACGCGACTCCGCGAGCTGCTGTTCGAGGTCGGCCGATCCGCCCAAGGCTGGTCTCCCCTCCCGGGGCAATGCTAGTGACCGCCTTACCAACCCGGAAGTGATAATCCCGGCGTGAGCGTTCACATCGCCCGAAACCTCGACGATGCCCTCGAGGATCTTTCCGGGCGCGCCGATGCGACGATCCTCGCCGGCGGGACCGACCTCCTGGTGGAGATCAACTTCGGACGGCAGCGGCCGAGCCACATCATCCCGATCGATCGCGTCGAGGAGCTGAAAGATCTCTCGCGGGACGGCCACGTGCGCATGGGCGCGCTCGTCACCTACACGCGGATGCTCGAGAACGACGTAGGCTCGCCAGCGCTCGTCGAGGCGGCGCGCACGATCGGCTCGCCGCAGATCCGCAATGCGGCGACCATCGGCGGAAATCTCGGAACATGCTCACCGGCCGGCGACACGTTGCCGGTGTTAGCGGCTCTCGAGGCGACCGTCGTCCTCAAATCAAAAAGGGGCGAGCGCCGCGTGGCCTTCGCCGATTTCATGACTGGCCCGAAGAAGTCCGTTCGTCGTCCCGATGAGGTCATCGTCGCGGCCGAATGGGATGACGCCGGCGTGGCGCAGACGTATATGTTCGCGGCAACACGAAACGCGATGGCCATCTCGATCTCCGGGCTCGCGCTTGTGATCGACCGCGCGCGCCGTCGCGTCGGCGTCGGCCTGGGTTCGTGCGGACCGACGATCATCCGCGCGAGCGAAGCCGAGCGCTTCGCGACCGGTCTTCTCGACGAGGCCGGCTGGGAGAAGCCGCATCGGCCAAGCGACGCCGCCGCGAAAAAGTTCGGCGAGCTTGCGGCCGCGGCCGCGAAACCAATCGATGACGTCCGCGGCACCATCGCCTATCGGAGGCACGTGCTCGCGGTTATGGGGACGCGCGCCCTGGCGCGGGTCGCGGCGATCCCGTGAGGATCAAGCTCACGGTGAACGGCGAGGAGCGCGAGGCGGAAGCCGCTGACCATGAGAGCCTGCTGACCGTTCTCCGGGAGAACCTCGGCCTGCCGGGGAGCAAGAACGCCTGCGAGCAGGGCGAATGCGGATCGTGCTCGGTCCTCATGGACGGGGACCTCGTCTGCGCGTGCCTCGTCCTGGGCGCGGCGGCCGCCGGACGGAGCGTGCAGACCGTCGAATCGTTCTCCGACGGCGAGACGCTTCACCCGGTGCAGCGCGCCTTCGTCGATGCTGGCGCGGTGCAATGCGGCTTCTGCACGCCGGGCCTCGTGGTCGCGACGTACGCGCTCCTCAAACGGAACCCCGAGCCCAGCGATAAGGAGGTGCGCGAAGCGCTCTCAGGCAACATCTGCCGATGCACCGGCTACGGGAAAATACTCGAGGCCGTCGAGCGCGCCTCGGCCGCGATGTACCGGCGATGAGCACAGCCCTGCCGCGCACCAAAGTCCGCGGAGGCGTCGGCGAGTCCGTCGAGCGCCCCGATGGCGTACCGAAAGTGAAGGGCGAATTCCAGTACGGCAGCGACCTGCGTCGCGAGGGCATGCTGTTCGGTGCCACGCTCCGCAGCCCGCATCCCCACGCGAGGATCCTTTCGATCGACGTGGCGGCAGCCAAGAAGATGAGCGGAGTGAAATCCGTCATCACGTCCGCGGAGCTTCCGACCCGCGACCTGTTCGGTCTGATGAAGCTCGACCAGCCGGTGCTCGCGACGGGCCGCGTGCGCTACGTCGGAGAGCCGGTCGCGATCGTCGCCGCCGAGACCGCGGAGGAGGCGCGGCTCGCAACGCGCGCGATTGCGGTGCGATACGAGCTGCTCGCTCCGATCACCGACCCGGTCGCCTCCCTGCAGCCTGATGCCGCGAGCCTTCACCAGAAGGGCAACGTGATCGAGGACGTTCTCGTCGAGCACGGCGACCCCGACACGACCGCCGAAGTCGTCGTCGCCGGCGAATACGAGCTCGGCATGCAGGATCAGGCCGCTCTCGGACCAGAGGCTGGACTTGCCATTCCGCGACAAGACGGCGGCGTCGAGCTGCATATCGCTACGCAGTGGCTGCATGAGGACCTGCGCCAGATCGCGCCGTGCCTCGGGCTGCCTGAATCGAAGGTGCATCTCGTGCTCGCCGGCGTCGGCGGTGCGTTCGGCGCGCGTGAGGACGTGACGCTCCAGATCCACACATGCCTGCTCGCGCTCGCGACCCGACGCCCGGTGCGAATGACGTACGGGCGCGAAGAGTCGTTCTATGGACACGTCCACCGTCATCCGGCCAAGCTCTGGTACACGCACGGCGCGAGAAAGAACGGCAACCTCGTATTCGTCCGGGCGACGATCGTCCTCGACGGCGGAGCGTACGCATCGTCGAGCCCAGCGGTCGTCGCGAACGCGGCGTGTTTCGGTGCCGGACCCTACCGGGTGCCAAACGCGCGGATCCATGCGGTCGGCGCATACACCAACAACCCACCGACCGGGGCGATGCGCGGCTTCGGGGCCGTGCAGTCGTGCTTCGCCTATGAGGCGCAGATGGACAAGCTCGCCGTGGCGCTCGGTATCGATCCGGTCGTACTGCGCGAGAGAAACGCCTTGCGCAACGGCGATCGCATCATCACCAGTCAGCCCGTGGAGGGCAGCGCCCCCGTGGCCGATATCGTCCGTCGGTGCGCCGACATCGCGATGCCTGACGGCGATATTCCGAGCGATCCGATCTCACTTCCTGGAGGGCTGGGCAACCTCACACGCGGCGAGGGAGTGCGACGCGGTGTCGGGTACGCGGCGGGACTCAAGAACGTCTGCTATTCGCACGGTTTCGACGACTTCTCCACGGCTCGCGTGCGCCTCTCGCGCGACACCCGCGGGCCGATCGCGCATGTCCACACGGCCGCCGCCGAAGTCGGGCAGGGGATCGTGACCGTCTGCGCCCAGATCGCGCGGACCGAGCTTGGGGTCGAGCGGGTCGAGGTCGATCGCCCCGACACGACGATCGGCTCCGCCGGATCCTCGTCGGCGTCGCGTCAGACTTGGATGACCGGCGGCGCCGTCCTCGCCGCTTGCCGCGAGGTGAAGGCCGAGCTGCTCGCGCGGGCGCGGAAAGCCGGACGTTCACCCGACGATCTGAGTGCGCTTCTGGACGAGCCGATCGACCGGACCGTCACGCATCGACATCGCGATACTGAGCCGCGCGACCCGAACACCCAGAACCAGGGCCACGTCGCATTCCTCTTCGCGGCCCACCGAGCGGTCGTCGACGTCGACGTCGAGACGGGCCTCGTGAAGGTCGTTCAGGTTGCGACGGCCCAAGACGTCGGCAAAGCGATCAATCCGGTCGCCGTCGTTGGCCAGATCGAGGGTGGCATCGCGCAGGGCCTCGGCCTTGCGGTGATGGAGGAGGTGCAGCTCCGCGACGGACACGTGCGGAACGCTTCGTTCACCGACTACCTCCTTCCGACCACGCTCGACATGCCGCCGGTCGTAACGGTGCTCATCGAGCATCCGCATCCGGACGCTCCGTACGGCGCCAAAGGCGTGGGTGAGCCTCCGACCATTTCGAGCACGCCCGCGATCGTCGCGGCGATTCGCGCGGCGACCGGCAGGGAGCTCAACCGCGTACCGGTGAGTCCGGACGACATCGTGTTCGGGGCCCCGTATCGGTCGGGCTGGCGCATCGCACCCGGCGACGATCCGCGCCGCGCGGTGCGTGCCTGAGAGGGCGATGCCCTCCTCTCGAGTGGACGACGGAAGCCGCATCTTTAGCGGGATCGGAGCTACGTACGAGCGCGCCGGAGCACTCCTTTCGTTTGGGCAGGACGCGCGTTGGGATCGGACGATGCGGTACTCGATGTGGCGACTGGGACCGGCCTGGTCGCGCGCGCGATCGCCGAGAGGTATCGCTGCCGGGTTGTCGGCCTCGACCGAAGTGCGGACATGCTTGGAGCCGCCGCTGCGCGCGATGGACACATCCCGCTCGTCCGCGCTCGCGCCGAGTCATTGCCTTTCCCAGACGAATCCTTCGACCACCTGACCTTCACGTACCTCATGCGTTATGTCGACGATCCCGCCGCAACTCTGCGCGAGCTCGCCCGAGTTGTGAGGCCCGGAGGACGAATCGTTGCACTTGATTTCGGCGTGCCTGCGAATCCTGTCCTTCGAGCGCTGTGGCGGGTGTACACAACGATCGGACTGCCGATTGTGGGACGAGTCATCTCAGAACGATGGTCGAGCGTCGGTGCATTTCTAAGGGGAAGCATCGAGCGATTCGATCGCGAGCACCGACCGAGCGATGTTGAGCGGTATTGGAACCAAGCGGGGCTCACAGCCGTCCGCGTACATCGCATGAGTTTCGGGGCTGGCGTCGTAATGACCGGAGTGAAGGATGGCGCCACCGAGGGCCCCCGCGCGACGGGGAGCCGGCTCCGGCGTCCGGAGCCGGGGGGACCCCGGCGCGAACAGAGGGTTTCGGTGGCGCCATCCGGAACGAAGCCCTCGGTGGCGCCGGCATCCCAAGGCGCGGCGTTTTATGCACTGACACCCGGAGGCTGGCGCGATTACTGGACGTTGCTACACCCACCGTACACGGCCTGGCACCTCTCGTACGTGCTCCTCGGCGCCGCGTTGGCTCCGATGCCGGAGCCGCGGATCGTCGTCGGCGCTCTGGTTGCTTTCTTTCTCGCCGTGGGAATCGCGTCGCACTCGTTCGACGAACTCCAAGGGAGGCCGCTCGGCACGCGCATCCCGTCGAGCGTGCTCCTCGTATTGGGTTCGCTTGCGCTTAGCGGCGCCGTCGTGCTTGGTGTGATTGCGGCGTCGATGCTTGGTCCATGGTTCTTGGCGCTTGTCGTCGTGGGGGCGGCCCTCGTGATCTCGTATGGGCTTGAGATTCCGATCGTGCACTCCGACATCGGGTTTGCGATCGCGTGGGGCGGATTCCCAGTCGTCGCCAGCGCGGCGGCCAACGGCGCGCCACCGGTCGCGACAGTTGTCGCGGCGGTCGGCGCCTCCCTCCTCTCTCTGGCGCAGCGCCGGCTTTCGACGCCGGTCCGCCGCGTTCGCCGAAAAGCAGCTGATGTGGTCGGAGAGGTCCGCTATAGCGATGGGACGACCGAGCGGCTCGATCGACAGGCTCTCATCGCGGCACCGGAGGCAGGCCTTCGGCTCCTGTGGCTCGCGATGCTTGCCGTGTCGATCGGCGCGCTCGTTGCGCGATGGTCGAGCTAGGCGCTAACCCTTCGCCGCTGCGGCATGCTCGGTATGTCCGGCCCGGCCGAAAACGTCCACCGTGTCTCGCATGTCAGTCCAGCTGGTCCATACCGATCCGTCCGGCCCGATGGCGATGTTCGTGTAGTCGCCGATGAAACGGGTGCTGAAGTTTCCGGTCACGGGAAAGTTTGTGAACCAACGAGCGTCCGACGCGACGCTTGTCCCGGTGTCGACGCGCTTGGTGGCGAAGCTGCTCGCACCAAGGTCGTTGGCCGTCGCCAGGGTGTAACCGTAGACGCAAGACTGACCAGCGGGTCCGGTCCGGGCGCGGTCCACGTACCCGATGCGCACCTTTCCGTCGGCACCGACCGCGGCCCAGGGAAAGATCTGGTCGGACCTGCTGCTCTTCACGAGCGCTGGCGTCGACCACCTCGCGCCACCGTCAACCGATGTCGTCACCATGATGTTCGTGCGTGCGGTCGCTGCGGGGTCGAGGTTCTCCGCGTACACGTAGTAGAGCTGGCCGGCGTTCGCAGTCGCGGTCGACATGGCGAGGTTCCCGGCGGCGAAGATGCGGAACTGGCATCCCGTCAGGGTCGCGTCCCCACGCCAGTTGGTCGGGTAGTCGCCGGCGCCGTCGTGGATGAGGCCGAGGATCGGCTGCGGATCGCTCCAGGTATCGCCGCCGTCGCGCGATCGCACCAGCAACACCTGGTCCCGCTGACTTGTGCCCTGCGCCTGGTGGTTGAGGAACGCGACGTAGATCGTCCCGTCAGGAGCGACGATGGGCGACGAGAACCCGGCGTCGTTCTGATCGCAGCGCGTCGTGGGCCCCACCACGCCCTGACCTGAACACAGCCGGCTCGAGCCACTTATCTCGGCGCCAGAGGTCCACGTTGCGCCGCCGTCGCGCGAGCGTACGAAGAAGATCGGCGACTCGGTCTGGACGTCCTTTCGGTATTGCTGTCGTGCCCAGGTGACGTAGACGCTCCCGCGATACCCGCTGGTTCCGCGGTCGACGGCGATCCAATCCTTGTCGTTGAACAGCACATTCGAGCCGCCGTTGCTGATCGTGCCGTTTCCCTTCGCAACGGTGACGGGATCATTCCACGTGATCCCGCCGTCGTCCGATCGCTCGACGATCACGCTGACGTCGCTGAATGCTCCCGCGACGCTGTCATGCGACGCAACGTTCGACCAGTAGAGATGGCCGTCCGCGTCGAACGCGAGGGCCGGATCGGTCAGGAATCGGTAGCTCCCGTGTGGTGGGTGGACGTTTGTCCAACTCTGCCCGCCGTCCTTCGAGACGTACGCTTCGGTGAAGATCCGGAGTAACGCGATCGCGCTCTGTTTGTCGAGGTTGTACAGGTAGGTGTGCGAGGCCGCCACGATGTTGGCGGCGTTTGTCGGATTCACAGCGATGGTCGTTTCGTTGTGCGGCCCAACACTGTCGCAATCGAGCAGCGCGTTGCCTGCGAACGAGGTTGGCTGCGTGGTCGCCGCTGACGTGCAGGCCACGCCGGAGATGCCTCCGCCGCCCGGTCCATTCGTGCCGCTCGCGACGCTCTCGGTGAAGCTGATCAGATCGTTGTCGAGCCGCTCCTTCGCGGAACCTGCGAGCGCGGTCGTCGCTCCGATGATCAACAAGCCGATGACGATTGCGGGTGCAAGAATCCGTCGCATCGCTCCTGCCCTCCCATGCGAACTGCGCGGATAAGCTACGCGCGCGGTCGCGGAATCAGAAGAGATTTCTTCATGCCGCATGCTCGCCGGACGCACAGCGAGGCGTATCGTTCCGGCCGACCGTGATTCCCCTCGAGACGCTCCGCGCCGCGCCGAAGGTGCTCCTGCACGACCATCTCGACGGCGGGCTGCGCCCCGCGTCGGTCATCGAACTCGCTCGCGATCAGCGGTACGAGGGGCTGCCTACCACGGATCCGCAGGAGCTGGGCCGGTGGTTCCACGCGAGCGCCGCGTCGGGTTCGCTCTCGCTCTATCTCCGCGGATTCGCACACACGATCGCGGTCATGCAGACAGAGGAGGCGCTCGAGCGTGTCGCGTACGAATGCGGCGAGGATCTCGCGCGCGACGGGATCGTGTACGCGGAGGTCCGCTACGCGCCGGTATTCCATACTCAGCGCGGGCTCAACCTCGAGCAGATCGTGCAAAGCGTGGCGCGCGGCTTCGAGCGCGCGGAGCTGGATCACAACATCACACTGCGGCAGCTCATCTGCGCGATGCGCGACCGGACCGACTCACTCGAAATGGCCGAGCTCGCCGTGGCGAACCGCGAGCGAGGGGTCGTCGGATTCGACATCGCCGGGGAGGAAGCCGGACATCCTCCGAAGGCCCACATCGAGGCGTTCCAGCTCTGCCGCCGCGAGAACTTTTCGATCACCGTCCACGCCGGCGAAGCGTTCGGGCCTCCTTCAATCTGGCAGGCGCTGCAGTACTGCGGCGCGCATCGGATCGGTCACGGCGTGCGGCTCGTCGAAGACATGGCGATCAGCGAAGGCACGGTTGTGAAGCTCGGCCCGCTCGCCGAGTACGTCCGCGACAAACGGATCCCGCTGGAGCTCTGTCCCTCGTCGAACGTGGATACCGGCGCTGTACCGACGCTTGCGGAGCATCCCATCCGGCACTTCATCGCGCAGCGCTTTCGCGTCACCGTGAACACCGACAACCGGCTCATGTCGAATGTCACGCTCTCCGACGAATTCCAGCGCTTGTCGCGCATCGCCGCTCTGACTCTCGCGGATATCGAGCGGCTCTCGATCAACGCGATGAAGAGCGCGTTCGTCGGATACGACGAGCGTGTCGCGATCATCTACGCGCGTATCAAGCCTGGCTACGCTCGTCTTCGTGGCGAGCCCGCTCTCGCCGGATATCCGCTGCCGCCCACAGCCTGACACCGTCGTTTACCGCTCGTTGACGGACCGTCTATTAACGCGTCCTGCGACTGGAGCGACACGAATCGCCCGGGTCATCGACTCATCCTTGCGGCGTACTCACTTCGTACTGGTTCGCGCGATCAAATGGGCATGGGGTGGATAGATGGGGCGGCTTCGTACTTCCGCGTTCAGCAGGCTTGCGTTCGCTCTCGCTTTCGCTTTCTCGACGCTCGTTCTGGGGGTTGGCGCCGACGCCGGCGTTCAGTGGTGTGAATCGGATCCGGTCTTCCTAGTCAACGGCGCGCTCCTCGATGTCACGACCGCGTTTCCGGCCACTTACACCAGCACCCTCAAGGGGGCGGTCGCCTACGAGGTTCTCGTGCCCTCGAACGCGATCGCCACGGTGGTCTCGCTCCCCGCTTCGGTGCCGACCACGGCGAAGATCAGCAGGGTGCTTCCCGCGACCGGGCTCCTGAGCCTCGGCGTGCCCGTGATCGTCAAAGTGACCATCAATGCGACCGCGTCGTTCAGCACAAAGACGCAGGTCACCGGACCCAGGTGAAGTACACGCTCATCGGGCTATAGCCCCGTGTCGCGTCTTCGCTGGCCTCTTCGCGTCTACATCCTCGCGGTCCTCGGAACGGCGCTCGCGGCCCTCCCCGCGAGCGCCGCCTTCCGAGGCAATCTCCGGCCGACGGACACGGTTCTCCTCGCGCTGCTCATGGTGATGGCGGCGGTCGCGCAGCTCTGGCCGGTGCATCTGTCCGTGAAGATGAAGATCACCGTTGACGACACTGCGACCTTCGCGGCGGCTCTGCTCCTTGGGCCCTTCTACGCGATGGTGGCGGCAGGCGCGACTACGCTCATCGCGCTCCACTTCCGCGGCGTGCGTCAGAGCTGGTACAACCGCGGCTTCAACGCCGCGACGTCGGCGCTCTCGACTGGGGCCGCGGCGACGGCGTTCCTCCTCCTCGCCGGCTCCGGCGCGCAGGTCGTGCGCGAGCCGTGGGCGATCGGGATCGCGGCGATCGCGAAGTATCTCGTGCACAGCGCTCTCGTCGACCTGGTCGTCGCGCTCCAGGTCCGGCGCAATCCCATCGGTGGCTGGTGGACCCTTCACCGCCGGCTGATGCCGTACGAGGTGGCGCTGCTCGTACTCGGTGCGCTCGCCGCGATCGCGGCGCAGGCGCAACCGTGGACGCTCGTCCTTTTCGGCGTGCCCATGGCGATAGTCCTGCTCACGGTTCGCGACAGCGCGAACGTCCGGGAACAGACCAAGAGCGCGATCCTGGAGCTGGCCGATCTGATCGACCTCCGCGATCCCTACACCCACGGTCACTCGCAGCGTGTTGCGGCGCTCGCGGAGCGACTCGCGAGGCGGATGCGGCTGGAGTACGCGCAGGTCGAGCTGATTCGCGACGCGGCGCGCGTCCACGACATCGGGAAGATCGGGACGAATGACATGGTCCTCCTGAAACCGGGTCCGCTGACCGAGGAGGAACAAAGGGAAATGCGACGGCATACCGAGATCGGTCACCGTCTCCTACGGCGCCTCCCCGAGTTCTGGGAGGGTGCGGAGCTTGTGCTTTCGCATCACGAGCGCCACGACGGCGCGGGCTACCCGCGCGGCCTGCGAGGCGACGAGCTCCCGGTCGAGGTCTCCGTTATTTCGGTGGCCGATACCTACGACGCCATGACGACCGACCGACCGTATCGAAAGGGTCTCGCCTGGGAGGCGGTGCGGGCGGAGCTCATACGGCAGCGCGGGAAGCAGTGGCGTGAAGGGGCGGTCGATTCCTTGATCGAAATGATCGACGAGGAGCGCCGGAACGCTCGTGTCGGTCGTCCGCAGGCGTCACCAGGACCGGCCCAGCCGGCGACGCGCGCGCTAACTTAGCGCCCGTGGCGGAGCGGCTCGAGCGAACGTTCAACTGGGCGCGCGTCGGTGGCGCGGCTCTGATCTTCTTCCTTGGCCCGTTTTTCCCGAACATCGGCACCGCATATCTGGTCGGTCTTGGCGTCTTCGTTCTTGGGTACGCCGCGGTCGTCTACTGGATGATGCAATCGAAGCCGGGGAGCTTCGAGCGGCTCACGCGCGTCATGTTCGTTCTCGATATCGGCATCGTCTCGTCGGCGATGCTCGTCTTTTCGTCGGACCCCAGTTGGACGACATGGGTGATCGGCAGTCTCATCATCATCGCCGGCGGTTTTCGCTTCGGAACGGCAGGCGCCTTCACCGCGGCCGCCACGATCTCGCTCGCCTATGTCGCGATCGCGGCGTATCGCTCCGAGACCTTCGGCCTTGTGGCGGAGCCATGGCGCCTCGCGTTCCACGTGAGCGTCTTCCTCCTCGCGGCCTACCTGATGTCGGGCCTCCTGCGCGAGCTCGAGCATCTGCGAGCCCAGCGAGAGAAGTTCGTGCGCCAGGCCGTGGAGGCCGCGGCGCTTCGCCAGGCCGACCGGATCAAGAGCGAGTTCCTCGCCGCGATGTCACACGACTTCCGCAGTCCTCTCACGGTCGTGCGCGGTGCGGTCGAGCTTCTTCTCGGAGAACGGCCCGGAACGCTCACCTCGGCCCAGCGCGAGCTCGCCGAGAGCGCCGAGCGAAACATCCGGCGCCTCGAGGACTTCACCGCGCAGCTCTTGGAGATGGCGCGCCTCGAAGAGGGACAGATCGCTCTGGACAAGGAGGAGATCGACGCCATCGCGCTCGTCCGCGACGTGGTCGCCGACCACGCCGTCCTCGCCAAGCAGAAGCGGCAGTGGATCTCGCTCGACGTCGACCCCGATCCGCCCCGCGTCGTCGCGGACCGCAGCAAGATGGAGCAGGCGCTCGCGAACCTCATCGTGAACGCGATCCGGTACGCGCCGCACGGCACGCCGATCCTCGTTGCGGCGCACCGAAAGGGTGACGCGCTTCGCATCGAAGTGCGTGACCACGGCCCCGGCATCGCGACCGAGGACCGCCAGCGCATCTTCGACAAGTTTTTCCGCGGTCAGAACGCGGACGGCACGCCCGGTTCAGGCCTGGGGCTCGCCATCGCCCGCTCCCTCGTAACGCTCCACGGCGGAACCCTCGAATACGAGGAGAATCCCGGTGGAGGCTCGGCATTCGTGACGGTCTTGCCGCTGGCGTCTTGAAGGTACTCATCGTCGACGATGAGCCGGATGTGCGCGCGCTCGTCCGGAGCTCGCTGTCGTACGCGCGGCAGGACCTCACCGCGGTCGAGGCAGCGGATGGCGACGAGGCACTCGCGATGATCTATTCGGAGCGGCCGGACCTGGTGGTGCTGGATCTCGCTCTCCCGAAACGCGATGGGTTCGCGGTGCTCGAGCAGGTCCGCGGAAAGACGGACTTGCCGATCATCGTGCTCACGGCCCGCGGCCTCGAGGAGGACAAGATCAAAGGTCTCCGCCTCGGTGCAGACGACTACCTCACAAAGCCGTTCTCGCCTCGCGAGCTCGTCGCGCGGATCGAGAGCGTGTTGCGGCGGTCAGCGCCCCGCGCGCCGCGATCGGGGATCATCGACACGCATGACCTCGCGATCGATCTGGCCGCGAGACGCGTGCGTAGGGCTGGAAAGGACATCCATTTCACTCCCACCGAGTTCAACCTTCTCGCGGAGCTCGCGACCCACCCGGGCGAGGCGCTCACGCACGACACGTTGCTGACGCGCGTATGGGGACCGGAGTACCGGTACGAGACGCAGTACCTGAAGGTCTACGTCGGACGCCTTCGGGACAAGATCGAGCCATCGCCCGAGGAGCCGACCCTGATCCAGACCGTACGTGGGGTCGGCTACCGCTTCGCGCGGCCCGAGGAATAGCCCGCGCGCGGCGCGCACCGAATTACTTGAGCCACAGCAGATCGCCGAAGAAGAAGTCCTGACCCTGCGCGAGCGTCTTCACGGCGCCCGTCGCCACCGTGACGATGAAGAAGCCGCCAGCGCCGACGTACGCGATCTGCGATCCGTCCGGCGACCAGGCGGGAACCACGTCGTCGAGCGTCTGCACGAGCTCCCTCACGCTCGTGCCGTCGCACGGCGCGATGTAGAGGTACGACGGGATGCTGAGGTGCGCCAGGCCAGATGGGGCCCGGCTTGGCACTGCCGGTGGCGCGCCGGCGATCGCGTGTCCGGCCGCGGAGAAGACGATCTCGCAACCCTTGGCGGCGAAGCGCGGTGTCTGGAGGTACCACCAGGTGTCGCTTGTCTTGAAGAAGGGCCGAGCGCTCGTGCCGTCGATGTTCGCGGTCCAGATGCTGTCGGGCTGACCCTGCGTGAGATGTACATAGACAATGCGATCGCCGGCCGGCGAAATCGTCGGGTCAGCGCCGTTGACGATGAGGCGCTTGCGCTCCCCGGTCCTTAGGTCGAGACGCTCGAGCGAATCCTCGTTCCCGACGAACGAGCCCGCCTGGATGATCGCCGCGCGACGGTGGAAGTACAGGACGTTGCCGGTGCTATCGAAGCGCGGCGACGCATAGAAGACGTTGTCGCTCTCGTGCTGCACAAGCGGCTTGAAGCCGGTGCCGTCGAGATTGACCGTGTAGAGATCCGACCCGAATCCGGTCCTCTTATCCGGCTGCTGCGTGAGCGCGAACACGACCGCTTTGCCGGACGGGTGCAGCACCGGGGTCGCCGAGGCGCTCTGTGCCGGGAGGTCGATGATCCGGCCGATCGCGTGTCCGGTGCTATCGAGGGCGAGCAGACCGGCGGGGTTCGCGAGGATGAACGATGCCTGAAGCCCGACGCCGAGACTCGCCGGCGGCGGCACCGGCGGCGCTGTGCAGACCGCAAGCAGCATCGCGCTGAGGAGGATCGTTGCCGCACGAATGACACTGCGGCTCACACGATCACCTCGCCTGCGGTCTTCACCTGATCACGAAGTCGGTCCTTGATCAGGCGAGATCGACGCGCGTAGTGCTGCACCGCGCTTACGAACGCGGCGTGCGACCAGGTGAGCGGCGAGACCGAGAGCGGCTCGCCGGTGTACGGGTGGACCTGTTCCGAGAGGACTCCCGAGGGCAGGGCGCGGCGGGCGCACCAATCGAGATACGCGCGCGGCCGGTCAAGGTCCCCCGGGGTCTCGGCGACCGCGATCAGATGCTCGGCGAGCCAGAGGGTCGCGATGAACCAGGGATTCCCCGGAACGCTCGCGATGTCCGACGAGACCTGGAAGTAGTAGTCGTTCTCGTACCGCGCGATCCCACCCACGGGGGTCTTGAGCGACAGCCGGTCCTCGACCGCGCGCATCGTCGACCGGATCCGCTCGTCGCTCGCCGGAAGAAGGCCGAAAAGGAAGATACCCGCGAGCGAGATGTCGATCGTCGCGTCCTTCACGATCGTCCCGTCTGGCATCACGCTGATCGTGCGCACGAAGCGGCCCCGATCGGCATCCCAGAGATGCACGAGGGCGGCATCGCGTATTTCCTGCGCGGCGACCGCATAACGCTTCGCGAGCTCGTGCTGGCCGAACGCGACAGCGAAGTTCCGCGCGGCGGTAAGGCCCGCCCAGACCGCCGCGGTGGTGAAGGCGTGGATGCCACGGCGCTCCTCCCAGAGGTCGAACGATGGGGCCGGCAGCTTGGTGCGGGGCTCGCGGTAGGTCGCCATGAAATCGGCGCCGGTCCGCACGAGCTTGCGGTAGAGGGGCCTGATGAACTCGATGTCGCGGTCGCGGTCGTAGTGCTGCCAGAGCGCCCAGATCGGAAGACCGGTCTCGTCCTCCTGGATCGGCAGCTCGAGCCTGCCGTCCGGCGTGGACCACGCGTGCCACGAGGAGCCGAGCGAGCCGTCGGGGTTGTACTTGTGGAGCAGGTAGCCCTCCCGGGTGATGAGCTCGCCGCAGAGGAAGAAAAAGCGGCGCGTCACCTCACCGTACCCCGCGAGATCGAGGGCATCTGCGACCAGCGCGCCATCGCGCGGCCATAGATAGGAGTAGGTGTCCCGATTGAAGCGAAGGACGTCAGAGTCGTTCGCCGCGATGATGGCGCCACGGTTGTCCACCTGCGTGCGGATGACGAGCGTCGATCGCTTGTACAGGCCGTTGATGTCCTCGGGCAGATGCTCGGCGATCGCTTCGTCCTTGTTGGCCCAGAGGCGCCAGTAATCCTTCGTGCGCGCGAGGAATGACGCGGGCGTGCGCTCGCGCACGAGCTTGTCGAGCTCGCGGACATCCTCGTAGGCCTGCCCCGCCGCGATCCAGAAGACCGCCGTCGCGGTACCCCTCGCCGGAACAGTGACAGCGACCATACCTACGCTATCGATCGACCCTTGCGCGACCGCGTTCCGCGAAAGCTCGCCATCCTCGGCGTCGCGCCAGGTGCCCTCTTTTCCCGGCGCGTCCTTCTGCCCGATCGCGAAGGACGAGAGGCCATACGCGCTGCCGCCGCTCGATCCTGAGATCAGAAAGTACCGACGCCCTTTGTAGTGCACGACAGCCTGGCTTCGAGGGTCGTAATAGGCGGAGTCGCCGGTGTCGTTGCCGTAGAGGTGCGCGTCGAAGTGCTGGAAGAATCGGACCTCGCGCTCTCGCCCGAGCGCGTCCTCGACGGTGATCTCCTTCAAATAGATGTTGCGGTCGAAGTCGACCGCATCACGGAAGCGCAGGCTGAGACCGAGCTTCGCGCTCACGAGCGTCGTATCGCCGACGAGGGTCTCATGCTCGTAGGTGATGTGCCGGTCCCACCCATCGTCGCCGGTCCACGCGAACTGTCCATCCACCCAGAGGCCGAACCGCGACGGCTCGCCGACCGTGTGGTTCTCCTGTCCGACGTTCGGGTAATAGATGTCACGCAGCTGGTAGCGCGAATCAAACGTGACGAGGAAGTCGCCGTTGCCGAGCGGAAGATCGCGCGGCATGCCTAGATCAATCTCGGGCTTCGCCCGGAGACACGCCGCAGGCGCATGGACTCGCTCGTCGTCGGCAGGGGTAGGGGCCCCTGGGCGCGAAGCGCGCCGCTCCTTGCTCGCCCGGGCATTTAGTTCGTCGCGGGGCGCCTGGTCGCGTTGAGGTAGCGCTCCGCGTTCGCGATGACCCCGCCGAGGTCGCCGCGCTCCAGAAGGTCCGTGCGGATGAGCGGGCCCCCGACGCCGAATCCGACGACCCCGGCGCGGAGGTAGTCCGGGATCTCGTCGAGGTCGATGTTGCCTGTTGCCACGAGCGGGAGGTGGATGAGCGCGCGCCGAACGTTCGCGATGAAATCCGGGCCGCCGATCGCGGAGACAGGGAACACCTTGATGAAGTCGGCGCCGAGCTCCGCTGCCTTGATCATCTCGGTGGGAGTCATCGTCCCCGGCATGCTCATGGCATCCCGGGACCGCGCTGCCTCGATCATTTCCGGCACGAGCACTGCGCTGACCAAGAAGCGCGCGCCGGCGGAAAGTGCCTGCTCCGCCTGGCCACCAGAGAGCACGGTACCCGCTCCGACTATGGACCCCCGGTTTGCGAACGCTTCGTCGAGCGCAAGCTCTTCAATGATCTCGAACGCGTCGGGGACCGTCAGCGTGATCTCCACCAGACGCACGCCTGCTTCGCTCATGGCTCGAGCAGCTTGACGCGCGATCTGCGGGCTGCCCGTGCGAATCACGGCCACGAGCCGATCTTCTCCAAAGATCCTTATCAGATCGCGGCGGAGCGCCAGCGGTCGTTGAGTGATTGCCATGGCAGAGATGGTACGTGTTGAAGCCCCACTGAAAACCCCGACGGACCGGCGCGACCGAAACCCTCTTTACGCGGCGGCGGACCCCCCGGCCTTCGGCCGGTGCCCCACCGGTGCTTCGCACTCAGGGCCCCTGCCCCTGGAGTCCCTCGGTCGCGTCGGCGACGTTCGCTAGCGCTCGATCAAGAACACTCGAGCGGGAGCGCCGTCCCCGTTCAGGATTTTCAATGGAGCGCAAATCAGCTCGTATCCGCCCGGTTCGACAGCACGCAGGTCGAGCGTCTCGATGATGACGACGCCAGCTCGAAGCAGCGTGTTGTGTACTGGATATCCCGCTTTCTCCGGTCCCTGCGGTTCGATGGAGAGGTAGTCGATCCCGACGAGTTTGATCCCGTGCGCGACACACCAGCGTGCCGCGCTCGCGTTCAGGGTGGTGAAGTCCCGCGTGAACGGCGCGCTGGGATCCGCCCAGCGTCCGCTGTTCCGTGTCTTGAAGAGGAGCCGCTCTGTTCCGTTCGGGATCTTCGCCCCATCGAGCCAATCACCTGAGATGTGACCCTGTCCTTTGAACTCGACCACGCGGCATGGTCCGACGAGCGCGTCGAGTGGGAGCTTGTCGACGGTGTTCCCGCCTTCGATGAAGTGGAGCGGCGGATCGACATGTGTCCCGGTGTGATCTCCGAAGGCGATCAACGAGACATTGTTCGAGTCGCCGTTCGCGATGCGCTTTAGTGGCTCGATCTTCGGGGCCGGCTCACCAGGCCAGGTGACCATGTCTGGTCGCAGCACCAGCGAGACGTCATGGATCTTCATCCCGCGCAGAATAGTCCGCGATGACGATCGTACCGGCCGACGTGGAGCGTGTCTTTCGCGATTCAGGTGCGCTTCAGGAGGGGCACTTCATCCTCGCGTCGGGGCGCCACGCGTCTCTCTATTTGGAGAAGTTCCAGGTCCTCCAGCATCCGTCCGAGACGGAGCGGCTCTCCTCGGCGATCGCGATGTGGGCCGGATCACTTGGGGTGGAGACCGTCGCCGGGCCCACGACCGGCGGGATCATCCTTGCGCACGAGGTCGCCCGACAGCTCGGCGCGCGCGCGATCTATGCCGAACGGCGCGAAGGGGCATCGGGTCGTGAGTTTCGGCGCGGGTTCGCGCTCGCCCCCGGCGAGCGCGTGCTCGTGGTCGACGACATCATGACGACCGGAGGTTCTCTTCAGGAGACGATCGACGCGGTGCGTGCGGCGGGCGGGACAGTGGCGGGCGCGGCGGTCCTGGTCGACCGATCCGGCGGAGCGGCGCGCCTCGACGTACCGGTCGAGGCCCTCTGGCGGCTCGACATCCCCTCGTATTCGGCGACCGAGTGTCCGCTCTGCGCGAAGGGGATCCCGGCGGTGCATCCCGGCACCACTCCTGCTCCAGTGATCGTTTCAAGATGAAGGACCTCTACCGCCTTCTGCGAACCGCCGTCTGGCTCGCGTTCTTCGGCGCGCTCTATCAGGAGCTCAAGAAGCCCGACGCGGAGCGAACCTGGCACGGCAAGGTCGCGGGTGTCGTGCCCTACGACTTTCGCCTGCCGACGTTCGAGCGTCTCCGCGAGGCCTACTGGAATCCGGACTCCGATGAGATCTTCAGCGAGCGGGTGTTCGGCGTGGGCTGGGCCGTGAATATCCCGGTGGCAGCGCGAAGGGCGGCGGCGCTGGTGGATCAATACGCGGACGCGAGCCGTTCGCTCCGGGGCCCGAAAAGGAAGAGGCCTTCTTCGCGCGGATCTGAATGAAGGCGGGGAGCTTTTGCTCCAGGGCGTCGTCGGATCCGGCCGGGCCGCCCTCGTAGTGGGGTGACCACTCCCAGAGTCCATCGACGCTGAGGCCTGCGCGCACGCAGATGTTGACCAGATCCGACGTGCGGTGTGCGTACTCGTACGTTGGCGCGTGGACCTTCACGCGGCCGAAGTCCCACGTCGGGTCAAAGACGGGCACCGGCCGATCGCTGAAGTAGGTCTTCTTCGGTCGCCACCCGGTGCCGGTCCAGGTCTCGTAGAAGAGGAAGGTCACCGGATGCATCGTCGAGAACACGTACACGCCGCCCGCAGCGAGCACGCGGGTCACCTCGGCGATCACCCGTGCGGGGTCAGGCACGAACACGAGCGAATGCTGGTGAAAGACCACATCGAACTCGCCGCTCCCCAGGGCGCTCAGGTCGCGCATGTCGGTCCGCAGGTAGTCGAGCTCGGTACCGCGGCTCCGCGCGAGCCGCCGCACCGTCGCGAGCTGCCGCCTCGAGATATCCACGAGCGTCGTCGCGGCGCCGAGCTCCGCGAAGAGGATCGCGTCCCAGCCCCCACCGCCGGCGAGGGAGAGCACATGTTTTCCATCGAGGTCGATGCCCTCGAGCGTGCCGTTTGTGATGCGATCGAGAAAGCGTCGCTTGCCGCCCTTCGTGCGGGGCGGCGTGCCCTGCGGCCGCGTGTACGGAATCCCCGCCTTTGCGAGCCGCTCCCACATCCGCTCGTTATGCGCGGCCACCTCGTCGACCGCGACGCGTTTGGGCACGCCGAAATTGTGGCGGCATAGACTCGCTCGCGCTCGTGAAGATCGTGGTGACGCGGCCGATCGCCGACGACGCGCTCGCCATACTGCGCGCGAGCGGCGACGTTTCCGTCGGCCCGGACGAACCCCCGATCCCCTCAGCCGACGAGGTCGCGCGGATGATCGCCGACGCCGACGTCGTCTACACGCTCCCGGCGAATCCCGTGAGTGGCGACGCCATTCGCGGCGCCACGAAGCTTCGGATGATCGCGACGATGGGGACGGGCTACGACAACATCGACGTGACCGCTGCCAAGGAGCGGGGCATACCAGTGACATTCGCTCCGGGGATACTCGACGAGACCACCGCCGACGGCGCGTTTGCCCTGCTCCTCGCTACAGCGCGCCGGCTCGGCGAGGCCGAGCGCTTTCTACGGGCCGGGCGCTTCCGAGGCTGGACGCCGTTCATGTTCACCGGTCAGGACGTCCACGGCGCGACACTCGGCATCGTCGGCATGGGCCGGATCGGCCTAGCGGTGGCGCGACGCGCTCGCGGCTTCGCGATGCATGTCCTCTATCACGACGCACGCCGTAACCCGGGCGCGGAGCAGGAGCTCGGCGCGGCGTACGTCGACAGCCTCGACGACCTGCTCGCGCGCAGCGATTTCGTCTCACTGCACGTGCCGCTCCTCGCCGAGACGCGCCACCTCATGGACGCCGACCGGCTGCGCAAGATGAAGCGCACGGCGATCCTCATCAACACCTCGCGCGGGCCGGTCGTGGACGAGAAAGCGCTCGCGCAGGCGCTGAAGGAAGGCGTCATCGCCGGCGCCGGCTTGGATGTGTATGAGCGTGAGCCGGCGGTCGAGCCTGCTCTGCTCGGGCTCGAAAATGCCGTGCTTCTTCCGCACATCGCATCCGCGTCCGAACGGACCCGCACTCGCATGGCGGTCCGAGCGGCCGAGAACATACGCGCGTTCATCGAGGGCAAGCCACTCCTCGATCCGGTGCCGTGATGGCGACGGCGACGAGCGTTCCGCCGCAAGAACGGCTGACCGTTTCGAGCGATGGGGAAACGATCCAGGCCGATCTCTACGGAAGGCTTCCGGCGACACGTGTCGCGATCCTCGTGCACGGACAGAACTGGGATGCGTCGGGGTGGCGTGACGTCGCGCCCCTCTTCGTGGCGCGTGGCGTGCCCGCGCTCGCCATCAACCTCCGCGGGTACGCCGGGTCGACCGGAAAGACCAATCGCTATCGCCCGGACAAACCGTGGACACCGGTCGCCGACCTGCGCGCCGCCAAAGGCGCTTTACGCGGGCGCGGGGTCAAAGAGATCGCCCTCGTCGGCTCGTCGATGGGCGGGAGCGTGGTGCTCGCATCGAGCTTCGAGGGCGACGTCGAGTGCGTCGTCGCGATCTCCGCTCCCGTCGCCGCGGTGCCCGACGAGCTCTCCAAGAAGATCAGCGGCCGGAAGCTCTTCGTGTGTGCTGACCGCGACTCGCTTCGGGCTACGCCGAATGTCCTCGCTTGCTTCACCGCCGCGAGCGCTCCAAAGAAGCTGGTCCTTTTCGGCGGACGCGAACATTCGCGCGCCATATTCGCCGCGCCTTACGGGGACGAAGCGCTTGGTGAGATCGTGGAGTTCGTATGCCGGCGCGGGTGAATCCGGACGTCCCCGGCGAGCCGCGCCTCCTCCGCAAGGTGGGAAAACGGATCCGCGAGCTCCGTGAGAAGAAGGGGCTCACGATGGCCGAGCTCGGCTCGAGCCCAAAGGGCGTGGTCTACTTCCAGCGCCAATACGTGTGGAAGATGGAGACCGGGCGAGTGGCGCCGTCCCTCTCGGCTCTTGCCCACTTCGCTAAGCGCTTGGATGTTCCGCTGGCGGAGCTCCTCCGGAAGATATAGCGCTCGGTTACGAGCTTGTTGCTGGCGCGTTGTTCAATCTGGTGACACCATATTTTCTTCATGCAGCGGAAGCTGAACCGGCGGGTCCTCGTTATCGAGGATGACAACGACATCCGCAGGTTGATTACCGAGTCTTTACGTGGCGCGGGTCTCGACGTCGTCGCGGCCGTCGACGCCAGTCAAGCATTGCGAACGGCCCTCGCGCGAAAACCTGCCGCCGTTGTTCTCGACATCGGGTTACCGGACTACGACGGGACCCAGTTCGTGGCGCGCTGGCGCGAGCGCCGGCCGGACGCCAACGACGTCCCGATCGTGATCGTGAGCGGCCGTGCCGATCGCAGGGAGATCGCGAGTCTCCTGGGCGCCACGTACGTCTGCGGAAAGCCGTTCGTCGTAGATGAGCTCGTCGAACAGGTGGAGCGCGCGGTCCTGAACTAGCTCGTGCGAACGCGCCTTCCGCTCGGCGCGATCCTCGGGATGATCTTGGTCGCCTCGTGTGGTGGTCGACCTGGTCTGAACGTTTCGATCGCGAACGACATCGTCCCGATGGTCCTCGGGAGCACGACCGAAGGGACCGCGTGTTCGACGTCCCACGGCGATGCTTTCCCGCAGAACGTGCCGCTCACCATCGTTCACGGGTCGGCGTCACCAACCATCCGCTTCGAGGCTGGACAAGGCGCTACCGAAATCCGCGGATGGATCTACGACGTCGAGGCGCCGTCGCCTTCGGGCGGACCGACCGAGGAGTTCACGTTGCAAGGAACCAGCGGGACCTACCAGCCGCGGTCGATCGTCGCGGCGCGGACCTACCGAATTCTCGTGAACGTTCGTTGGTCGTTCGTTGTGACGCATGGCGAGGAGACGCATCTCTTCGACCTGCGAGCGGTGCCCGACTGAGCCGAGCCGCAGTGAGCCGCCCGGGATTCGAACCCGGAACCAAGGGATTAAAAGTCCCCTGCTCTACCGTTGAGCTAGCGGCCCGAGGGGTGGTTCAAGTTTAGGCGCGCATACTCCCGCGAATGCCGCTGGTGTTTGCGTGTATCGCACCGCACGGATCGATCGCAATCCCGGAAGCCAAGCCAAAAGATCGCCCAACCCTCGCAAACGCGACCACCGCGGGGATGCAGGAGCTCGGCCGGCGGTTCGTCGCCGCGCGGCCGGATGTCTCCATCGTGCTTACTCCGCACAACATCCATATCGAAGGCGCGATGGCGGTCGTGGACGCGGCGGCGGTTTCGGGCGATCTGGTGCAGTGGGGTAGCCCCATCTCGATGCGGATCCCGATCGACCGCGAGATCGCGCTCTCCGTTCGGGACGCGATCCGTGAGGCTGGCATACCCGTTGTGGCCGTGAGCTACGGAGCGAACGATCCGGCGTCCGCGGTCTTCCCGATGGACTGGGCGGTGTTGATCCCGGCGCACTTCATGGGAGGCCGGACGGAACCACAGATCCCGGTTGCCGTCGTCGCGCCGGCCCGCGATCTGAGCGACGACGTGCACGTCCGAGCGGGGCGGGTGATTGGAGAGGCGGCCGCCGCATCGCGAAAGCGGATCGCGCTCGTCGCGAGCTGCGATCACGGGCACGGGCACGACGCGAAGGGGCCCTACGGGTTCACCGCGAAATCAAAGGAGTTCGACGAGGCTGTCGTCGGCCTGATCCAAAACGGCGACGGCCTGCGTTTCTCAAGCCTCGGCTCCACGTTCGCCCGCGAAGCGAAGGCCGACAGCTACTGGCAGATGCTGATGCTCGAGGGCGCACTCGGCGAGAACGGCTGGGATGGCGAGCTGCTCTCCTACGAGGCGCCGACCTACTTCGGAATGCTCTGCGCGGCATACGCGCCTAAACAGGCGAGCTAGCGCTCGGCGGACCTCCTTCACAGCAGGGGGGTTACCTAGAATCGCGTCGCTGTGAGCGCCTTAGAGCTCGTTTCTGTTCTCACCGAGTCGATCTTCGTGATCGTCTTCCTGCTCGTTGCCTGGAGCGCCGTTCGACGCCGGACGAGGACCAGCGTCGACATAGCGCTCTTCTTCGGCGCGATCGCGGCTTTCATCGTCGAGTCACGACTCGTGACGACTCTCGGTTTAGAGCAGGTCGAGCTCGTCAATGACGTCGTGACCATCCTCGTGATCGCGATGCCGTACCTGTTGCTCCGCCTGGTGGACGATTTCTCAACAGTCCCTTTCATCGCGAATCGTCTCGCCGAAGCTGGGTTGCTCTTTTCGGCGATCGCCTTCCTCGCGACGGTGGGTCAACCGCCCACGTCGATCGTTCTTGTGATCGTTGTCTATTTCGCCGCGCTCGCCACGTATTGCGCAGTGAAGTTCATCCGCGCCGCGCGACGGTCCTCGGGCGTGACTCGCCGGCGGCTCGAGTCGGTGGCGGCCGCCACCCTTCTCCTCGGGCTCACGATCCTCGTCGCGGGTCTCTCTCCCGTGGTCCCGGCGGCGGCGGGTGCGCTCGATGGACTCGTCCAGGTACTCGCGCTTGGATCGGCGGTCGCGTACTTCGTCGGATTCGCACCTCCGCCGATCCTTCGGCGGGCCTGGCAGGAGCCCGAGCTGCGGGCGTTTCTCCGCCGCGCCGCGAGTCTGCCGCGCCTCCCGGACACGCCCTCGATCGTGCGCGCGCTCCAGGATGGAGCGGGGTCGACACTTGGCGCGCGCGCGACGATCGGCCTCTACGACCGGGAGACCAACAAGCTGCTCTTTCAGGATCCACACGGCGTGTTGCCAAACGAGATCGGCTTGAGCGAGTACCTGGTCTGGCAGGCCTTCGACACGCAGCGGGCCGCCTATTACGCGGATGCGGCGCGGGCCAACCCAGGGCTTGCATCGGCGTACCGCGCGCACGGTGTGCGATCCCTGCTGATCGCCCCGATCTCAGCGGCGGCGGAGCGACTGGGAGTGCTGGAGGCGTACACCTACCACCAGCCTGTGTTCAGCGAGGATGACCTCGATCTCGTCCGGCTACTCGCGGATCAGGCGGCCGTCATTCTCGAAAGCCGCAGCCTGATCGACGAGGCTGCGCGCGTCCGGGCGCACGAGGAGGCGGCGCGTCTCAAGGAGGACTTCATCTCGGCGGCGGCTCACGACCTAAAGACGCCGCTTACAACGCTCGTGGCTCAGGCCCAGTTCCTGGAGCGGCGCGCCGTCACCGAGCCCTCCGCGCCGGCCGACATCACCGGGATCCGGCGCATTGTCCTCGAGGCCAGACGCCTCTCGGCGCTGGTCGTCGAGCTCCTCGACGCGGCCCGCCTCGAGCAGGGCAAGCTCGTCGGGGAACGCGAGCCGGTCGACCTCGTCGAGCTCGCGCGCGACGTCGCCGGCCGCGACACCTACCAGGGGCGCCGGATCACGCTGTCGGCCGACGGGCCGGTCGTCGGAAACTATGACCCGCGCCGGCTCGGTCAGGTCCTCGAAAATCTCGTCGAGAACGCCGTGAAATACAGCCCCGAGGACAGCGAGGTCCGGGTCGCGATCACGACGCGGGATGGGCTGGCGCGGATCGACGTGACCGATCAAGGGATCGGGATCCCGGCAGCCGATCTACCGCAGATTTTCGAGCGCTTTCACCGCGGCACGAACGTCGACGACCGCCGATTCGCCGGTATGGGTCTTGGCCTCTTTATTTGTAAGGGCATCGTGGAGCAACATGGGGGCCACATCTCGGTGGATAGTCGAGTGGGCACTGGCAGTACGTTCCACGTCGTGCTTCCCCTTGGAGGCGCGGCCTGAGCCGCATTTTGGTGGTGGACGACGATCCATCGATCGTCGCGGTCATCTCCGACATCCTCGTCGCCGAGGGCCACGAGGTTGTCTCGGCTGAGAACGGGCAGGAGGCGCTCGCGAAGGTGAACGGCGAGGCGCTCGTCCTCCTCGACATGCGCATGCCGGTGCTCGACGGGTGGGGCTTCGCCCGCCGCTTCCGAGCCTCTGGGAAACGATCTCCGATCGTGGTGATGACCGCTGCCGAGAACGCGAGCCGCTGGGCCGCCGAAATCGGGGCCGACGGCTACCTGGCCAAGCCTTTCGAGATCGACGCGCTCATCGCCGCGGTGGAGCGGCACGCCACAAAACCGCACTGATCAGGGCGCCGGCCGCGAGCGTGGCGAGCGCTGCCGCGCGGACGACGTCGAATTGGCCTTGAAAGGCGAACCACGGCGGCGTGAGCACGAGGACCTGAGCTGACCAGTAGGCGACCGCTACCGCATTGCCAACGATCCAGGTCCGGCGCGAGCGGAACCGCAGGTGAGGCGTGAGGACAGCGATCCCGGCGACCGCTTCAAGCAGGTGGCCGACTCCGGAGGCGAATTGCGTCTCCGTCGCGTCGGGGATCGTGTCGTGGAAGCGAACAAGTATTTCGGTTGCGAGCACGAGGCTGCCGACGCCGAAGTAAAGAAGCAGCATCGCGAGCGGCGGCGCCACTGTCCGCATGACCGGACCGGTCCGGGGGACCATCGAGACCGCGACCGCCCCGAGGACGAGTCCGGTCGTCATCACCGTGCTCGAGCTGATGAAGAGATACGGGTTGCCAAGAACGTAGGCAACAAGACTCGCAAGATCGTTCGCGGTCGGGACGAGTGACGAGTGCATCTACGAATCTCAACGCGCGTGATCCGATCAAAGGCTCGGCTGCTTGGCCGCTCACGCACGCTCCGGCGCGAACAGATCCGTCTCACTTCGCTTTTTGTCGCGCACGACGTCCGCGATGAGCTCGCCGGTCGCAGTCGCGAAGGCCATGCCGTGCCCGGTGAACCCGGCGTTCACGAACACTCCGCTGTCGAGCCGGCCGACGTAAGGCAACGCGTCGTGCGAAAAACCCATGGTGCCTGCCCAGCGGTGCGTGACGGTCGTCTCGGGACAGCGCTCGCGGAGGAAGCGCTCGAGCTGATCCTGGATCCGCGGGGTCGTCCGCTCCTCTTCGCCGACCTCTTCGTCGGCCGCGGTGTCCCGCCATCCGCCGACGAGGAGACGACCGTCGGCGCGCTGGCGCCAGTACCGGTAACCCCGGTTCGCGTAAGCGGGCCGCTCGAAAACGCGGCGTCCGACCGGCGCGGTTGCGAGCATCTGGCCGCGCACTGGACGCACACGCAGCGGCACGAGGTGCTGCGAGTAGGCGTTGACGCAGACGACAACGGCGCCCGCCCGGACGCGAGCGCGCTCGATGCGGACTTCGCTCTTCGTCACCGCGATCGCGGGCGTCCCGTCGTAGATGCGGGCGCCGGCCGCGACCGCCGCGCCGGCAAGGGCCCGCACGTAGCGCACCGGATGGAACTCGCCGTCGTCCTCATAGATGGCGGCGCGCTCCTCCGGCACGATGAGGACGCGCACTGACTCCTTCCTGAGACGATCGGCGCTCTCCCGCACCTCGGCCCATTCCTCGTCGTCCCCGGCGATCTGTGCCGAGCCGTTCCAGGCGAGGTCGCACGCGATGCCTTCCCGGGCGACGATCTCGCGGACCAGTTCTTGGTTGTGTCGCGTAAAGCGCCAAATGCGCAGAGCGCGATCCTCGCCGTAGCGACGTGTCGCCGCGACGAAATTCTCGGCGACGCCGGCCAGGAGAAATCCGGCGTTTCGCCCGCTCGCCGCGTCGGCGACCGTGCGAGCCTCGAGCACGACCGGCTTCGCGCCGGCGCGCGCGAGGTGATATGCGGTCGCGATGCCGGCGATGCCCGCACCGACGATCGCGACGTCAGCGGTCATGTTCTCTTCGAGCGCGGGATGGTTATCGGGCGCGACTTCGTCGAGCCAGATGCTCGTCACTTCCGGTACTCTGCCTCAGGCGCAGCCGCGCGGGCGAAGTCGCATGAGTGAGGGTGGGGATGTTCCGTAACCGTTTGCTCGCTTTCGTTGTCCTTGTCTCGATGGTCATGACCTTGATGCCGCTCGGACAACCCGCGGCTGC
>WNGI01000074.1_pt1 | contig 59939 bp, 59 predicted proteins | sample 5400621 | NCBI WGS metagenome assembly WNGI01 (sample SAMN13153374, study PRJNA577476) | soil metagenome | isolation source: 20 cm soil or saprolite under Garry oak tree replicate 1 | place: USA:California | collected 2016-06-15 | reverse complement strand
TCGCCGATGGTCGCACCCTGCAGCGAGAACGAGAGCGCCGTTCCGTAGCCGAAGATGAGCGAAGCCACGAGCGCGCCGATGGGTGTCCAGCGCCCGAAGATCATCGCCGCGAGCCCAATGAAGCCGCGGCCGCCGGTCATCCCGTCGGTGAACGAGTGCGCGACGGAGAGCGAGAGGTACGCGCCACCGAGCGCCGCGAGCACACCAGACGCGATGACCGCCCAGTAGCGCGTCGAGCGGACGCCGATGCCGACCGTTTCGGCGGCGCGCGGATGCTCGCCGACCGCGCGAAGACGCAGTCCGGGCACGGAACGGAAGAGGAAGACCTGGATGACGACGACGAGCAGGATGGTCAGCCAGACGATCGCGTTCTGATGGGCGATCACCTCACCGATGAACGGAACCGCGGCGAGCGGCGCGATGTCTACGTCCGGTACCGCGGCCAGGTCCGCAGGCGTGCCGGTGGTGCCGTAGTACTGGTAATCGAGGAAGCTCGTCAGGCCGAGCGCGAGGATGTTCAGCGCCATACCCGAGACGATCTGGTCGCTGCGCAGGTGGATAGCGGCCAGGGCGTGCACACCGGCGAGTGCCGCGCCGACCGCCATCGCGACCGCGAGCGCGACGACGACGCTGTGGGAGCGGTCCGCGGCGAGAACGCCGAAGAACGCGCCGACCAGCATGCATCCCTCGAGCGCGATGTTGACGACGCCGGAGCGCTCGGAGATGACCCCGCCGAGCGCGGCGAGCGCGATGGGCGTGGCCAGGCGCAGCATCGCGGCCAGCACCCCTGCGCCGACGAGCTGCTCCCAGGTCATGCGATCGACTCGAGCGGCTTTGGTCCTCGGCGGCGCGCGCTGAGGATGCGGACGATGAGCTCCGCGGCGATGACGAAGAGCACCAACGCTTCAATGACCGACACGAGCTGCGAGGACACGCCGGCGTTGGCCTGCATGAGCGATCCGCCGCGCGCGAACGCGCCGAAGAGCAGTGCGGCGAGGACGATGCCGATGGGCGAGTTCTTTCCGAGTAGCGCCACCGCGATCGCGTCGAAGCCGTAGCCGGAGGAGAAGCCGTCGAAGACGCGGTGGAAAACGCCGGTGACCTGGATCATGCCGGCGAGACCGGCGAAGCCGCCCGCGATGGCCATCGCGAGGACCACCCGCGTGCGCGGGTTGATGCCGGCCTGAGCCGCGGCACGGGCGCCGAGACCCACGGCGCGCAGCTCGTATCCGAGCGGCGTGCGCCACAGCAGGAACCAGAACACGACGACGGCGGCAATGGCGAGGAAGATGCCCGCGTGAAGGCGCGTGAGCGGCACCAGCTCATTGGGGATGATGATCGGTAGGACCGCACCCTGGCCTATCGGCGCCGAGGCTGGAGTGCCCAGCGCGTTGGGCGCGGTCATCGGTCCGTTCTGCAGCAGCCAGTGCATGACGAAGACGACGATGTAGTTCTGCATGATCGTCGTGATGACCTCGTTCACGCCGCGGGCGGCCTTGAGGTATCCGGCGATCGCCCCCCACGCCGCCCCGCCGCCGATGCCGGCCGCGAGGACCAGCGGAAACAGGATCGGCCCTGGAAGAAAGTCAAAGCGCGCGCCGACGGCGCCTGCGGTGACCGCCCCGACGAGTAGCTGGCTCTCCGCACCGATGTTGAAGAGGCCGGTGCGGAAGGCGACGGCGACGGACAGGCCCGCGAGCACGAGCGGGATGGTCTGGATCAGCGTTTCGGTGATGTCGTAGGGGCTGCCGAAAGCGCCGCGAAAAAGATTGACGTACGCGTCGATCGGATCGTGGCCCGAGAGAAGGACGAACACCGCTCCGACGGCCAGAGCGAAGACCACCGATACCACCGGGACCGCCGGCCCCGTCGCCCACTGCGCGGTCGGCTGACGCACCGACGGGGCCGTTGCCGGCCCCGTCGGGGTCGCCTGCGTCTCGCTCGCCAAAGGGCTTACTTAACGGTGAGGTCTGTCTTGGGCTTGACCGCGCCGCTCTTGATGTCCGCGAGCGCCTTGTCCGCTGCCGCCTTCGCGTCCGCCGGCACGACGCTGTCGAGCTTTCCGTAACCGATGCCGTCGTTCGTCGCGTTGAAGGAGTTGTCGCCCGCTTTGAACGAGCCGTCCTTCACGGACTTCGAGGTGTCGTAGACCGCCTTGTCCACGCGCTTGATCGCACTCGTGAGCACGGTGCCCGGCGCGACATCGATCTGGTCGACGTCGACGCCGATCGCGTAGACACCCTTCTCCTTCGCGGCGGCGATGTAGCCGAGCCCGGAACCACCGGCGACCTGGAAGAGGATGTCGCAGTTCTTGCTGATGTGGTTGAGGCCGACTTCTTTGCCCTTCTGCTGGTCGACGAAGTCATTGCTGTAGCCGTTCAGGATCGTCGTGGTCGGGCTCACGGTCTTGATGGCATCCTGGTAACCCGCGATGTAGCGATCCACCGGTGGGATCGGGATGCCACCCATCGAGCAGACCGTGTTATGAATTGCCTTCCCGACCTTGTTCTTGGCCATCGTCCCGGCGATGACACCGACGAGGTAGCCCGCCTCCTGTTCCTTGAAGAAGAGGTTCGCGACGTTGGGAAGGTTCTCGGTGTTGCCCGCGTCGTTCGCCGGCGCGCCGTCGATGATCGCGAACTTCACGTTCGGGAATTGCTTGGCGACCTTCCACGCCGCGTTCTGCATCAGGAAGCCCACGGCGATGACGAGGTCGTAGTTCTGCTGCGCGAACGTGGTGAGGTTCGGCACGTAATCCTCTTGCTTCTTCGACTCGATGACGCTGGTCTTGAGACTGAAGTCCTTCTCGGCGTTCAGACGCCCGGTGTTGGCCGCCTGGTTGAAGCTCTTGTCGTTGAGACCGCCCACGTCGGTCACCAGCCCCACCTGGATGGGCTTCGGGGTCGGAGCCGCTGACGCCGACGTGGCCGCGGTCGGCGAGCTCGTGGTTCCTGCGGTGTTGCCACCACCGCATGCCCCGGCGACCGTCGACGCAAGTACGAGGAACGCGATGACGCGTTTCATCAGATACCCCCTCTTCGTGTCACGCACCGTTCGGACGCGGCGGAACGTGCGACGTCCGGATTCTAGTGTGCTCGCTCGCTTGCTGGCCCTGGGTCAGACCAGCACCTTCCAGAGAACATAGCCGATGAACACGACGTACAGGCTTCCGCCCAGCATGAGCGACGAGAGCGGCAGGGCGTTCTCCCGCGCGCGCATCCGCAGCTGAACGTAAATGAGGAGTCCGGAGAGGAGGGCGAAGACCGCTGCGATAGTGCCGAACTCGCCGAGCTGCCAAGGCGTGAGTAGGACACCGATCGTTACGGGGATCGTGGACTGGAAGACCATCGCTCCGGCGACGTTGCCGAGCGCGATGACATCTTTGCCGTCGCGCGTCCAGATGAGGCTGTTCGCCGCCTCGGGGAGCTCAGTCGCGAGGGGCGCCAGGACGAGCGCCACCAGCAGCGTGTTGAAGCCCATCGCGTGTGAGAAGTCCTCGACGAAGTCCGCGAAGAAGCGCGCGCCGAGGATGATCGCACCGAAGGCGATGACCGTCTGGGCGAGTACGAGCCAGAGCGGCGACAAGGCCGGTGTGAACCGAACGCCGATCCGGCCGAGCAGCGCCGAAAACGTCAGCTGGTCGAACGCTTCGCGCTCCTCGAGCTCTTCCTCGATGTCCTCGGCGCTTCGTCTGCCCTTGCGCAGGACGAGGAAGAGGTAGAGGAAGTACGCGGGGATGAAGATCCAGCCGACGTATCCCTTGATGAAGTGGATCTCCGACGGAATCAGCGCGAGCGCGAGCGCGATCGAGTAGAAGACCAGAAAGAACGAAAGGTCGCGTAACGCGTGTGGCGCGTCGACGTGAAGCGTGTTCCGTTTGCGCCGCGCACGGAGGAGGTATGCGGTCACCCCGATCAGCAGCATGACGAGCGTGCCGAGCATGAACGGCGCCCCAAGGATCGCGCCGACGCCGATCTCGTCGGCGTCCGCCGTGTTGGTGAAAAGGATCGCGACGACCGGAATCAGCGTCTCGGGGGTCGCGGTGCCGATCGCCGCGAGGATGCTTCCGGTCGCGCCCTCGCTGATGCGGAGCTTGATGCCCAGCCACTCGACACCGTTGGTGAAGACCTCAGCTCCGACCAGGATGAGGACGAACGCGCCGACGATGAGCGCGATGTCGACCGGACTCATAGCTGAGAGAGCCTGATGATCAGCGCGCGGCGTCGTCGGCGGTCGCGGCCCGGACCGTGGCGGCGCGACGCCGTGAGCGCAGCGTCCGTATGAGCGGGATGAGGACCAGAACGACCGCGGCCAGGATGAGCACGGTCGAGAGAGCGCTGTTGAAGAAGTAGAGCGGGCTTCCGTGTCCCGCGATGAGCGCCTTGCGCAGCTCGCGCTCGGTCGAGTCCCCGAGGACGAGCGCCACGACGAGCGGCGCGAGCGGGTACTTCATCTTGCGGAGCCAGTAGCCGATGACGCCGAAGATCACGGTGATGAAGACGTCGAGCATGCTGTTGTTCAGCGAATAGGAGCCGATGATCGAGATCACCACGATGAACGGCGTGATGATCGCGTAGGGGACGCGCATGATCATCGCGAGGAGCGGGACCGCGAGCAGGCAGATGATGAACGTCAGGAGATGTCCCAGGTAGATACTCGCGATGAGTCCCCACACGAAGTCCGGGTGGTTGATGAAGAGGACCGGACCCGGCTGAAGGCCCCAGACGAAAAGCCCGGCCATGATGACGGCGGAGGTCGGCGATCCGGGGATGCCGAGGGTGATCATCGGGACCAGGGACGCCACGCCGGCCGCGTCGGCCGCGGACTGGGGGCCCATGATCCCGGAGATCTCTCCTTTCCCGAAGTTCTCCTTGTTCTTGGAGTACTGGCGCGCGAGCCCGTACCCCAGGAAGGACGCCGCCGTGGCGCCGTGTCCGGGGAGCACGCCGAAGAAGAACCCGATGATCGAGTTCGAGAGCACGAGGCGCAGGCGCTTGCGGAGCTCGCCGAGCGCCGCGAAGACGTCGGTGAGGCCCAGCTTGGCGGAGATGTTCTCGACGAAGCCGATGCCCTGCTCCTCGGCGGAGGCGAGGATCTCGCCGATGCCGAAGAGGCCGATGGTGACCGGCACGAAGCTGATCCCCGAAAGCAGCGAGATCTGCCCGAAGTTGAGTCGCTGCTCGCCGGTGATCGTGTCGAAGCCGACGGCGGCGAGGAGCAGGCCGAAGGCGAGCATCGCGAGGCTCTTCATTGGCGCCTCGGCGCCAAGCCCGATGAGTGTCGCGAACGAGAGGACGAAGACGGCGAACAGCTCGGCGGGTCCGAACTCGAGCGCTCTCAGCGCGATCGGGAGCGCGAAGAACGTGAAGAGGACGGTCGCTGTGAGCGCGCCCACGAACGACGAAACGAACGAGCTCGCGAGCGCGAGGCCGGGCTTGCCGAGACGCTTCGCCAACGGAAAGCCGTCGAAGAGCAGGACGACGGCCCATGGCTCACCTGGGATGTTGAACAGGATCGAGGTGATGACGCCGCCGAAGAGCGCACCCCAATAGATGCCGGCGAGGAAAATGATCGCGGTCGTCGCGTCCGAACCTGGCAGCGAGCCGTGGGCGATGAAGACCGTGATCGGCAGGAGGATGGCGACGCCGCTCGTTCCGCCCAGGCCCGGAAGCACGCCGATGACGAGCCCCAGGACGACCGCGAGGAAGAGCATCGCCATGTTGATGGGATGGAGTGCCGTTCCGAAGCCGCCGGCGAGATTGCCGAGGGTCGCCCCGATCTCGCCGAGTACGTCCACCTAGAACGGAAGAATGCCGGTTTGATACAGGAAGCTCTTGGGGAGGGTGACCCGGAAGCCGATCTCGAATGCGAGGAAGATCACGAGCGGGAATGCGACGGCGATGACCGCGACCCACCAGATCTTGTAGCGGCCGAGCCACCACGCGAAGAGGCCCATGTACAGCGCCGTCGCGACGTAGAACCCGAGCGGCGGAACGATGGTGTAAGTGAAGTCCGTCGTCTTCCAGCCGATCCCGCCGATGAGCGTCGCGAAGAGCAGCATCGGGACCACGAGCTTCAGTACCGCGAAGATGCTCTGCCGTCCTTCGAACACGCCCTCCGCCGCCTGGGGTGTGGTCAGCGCGCGGAAACCGACCACGATCATCGCGCCACACATGATCGCGGCCGCCCAGAACGGGTACCAGCGCGCACCGACGTCTCCGGGAGCGGTGCCGGCCGACGGATTGAACGCGGCGAGAGAGTCCAACATGGCGACGGCGGCGATCAGGATGATCGCCGCCGCCGTCGCGACCTGGTAGGGCCTCACGTACCCGTGATCAGACCCACTTGAACTTCGTCGCGATGTCCTGGTGCAGCTGCTGGTATTGAAGGATGAACTGGCGGAATTCGAGACCGGACTTGAAGTCCGGCTGAAGCGCGTTGTCGCTCATGAACTTCTTCCACTCGTCGGAGTCGAAGACCTTCTTGAACACATCGACCCAGAAAGCCTGCTGTTCGGGCTTCAGGTCGGGCGGAGCCATGATGGCGCGCATGATGAAGTAATCGTCGATCGGGATCCCCTGCGTCGTGCAGGTCGCGAGCCCCGAATAGACAGCGGTCGTCGGGCTCGCCTTCGTGAACGCACAGAGCGGGCGAAGCTTCTTCGGGGTGGACTGGTAGAGCGCGAGGCCTTCGCTCGGGTTGTTCACGGTCGCGACGACGCCGCCCTGGTGGCCGGCGAGCGCCGCGGCGACGGTCGCGCCCGAGGTTTGGCTGAGGTAGGTGAAGGGCTTGGTCTTCATCGTGTCCTCGATCCGGCGGAAGAGCGCCTCGTCCTCTTGCTTCGCGCCCGTCCCGGCGACGGTCAGCGAGTTCTCCTTGGCCGCCGTGATGAAGTCCTGTGCGGTCTTCCACGGGCTGTCGTCGTTCACCCAGAGGAAAAAAGGATCGAGCGCGAGGTTGGCGATTGGCGTGAAGTCGGTTGCTTTGTACGGAAGTTTCTGCGTGATGATGGTGGTGAAGAAGCTGTTGAGGGTGATCATGACGTAGTGGATGTCACCCTTGTGATCGAAGACGTACGTGAACGCGACGGCACCGGACCCACCTTCTTTGTTCAAGGGCGTCACCGGCTGGGGCGAGAGCTTCTTGTTCTCGATGATCGTCGCCATTGCCCGCGCGTAGAGGTCCGAACCGCCGCCCGGTGCAGTGCTGATGACGAATTCGGCCGGATGGGTCGGCACGACCGACGCGGCCGCCGTGGCCGCCGAACCTGCCGGGGTCGGCGATGGAGCGTTGGCCGTGGCACACGCCGAGAGCGTGAGGAGCGTGGCCACCAAGATCGCCGTGGTCCGAAGCGCTGGCCTCGACATGACGTCACACCTCCATGAGCAAGTACGGCCGGCGGTGTCTAAAGGGTCACACCGGCGGTCTGACAGTCACCAATCCTGTCACAATGACGAAAGCGGGTCGGCACGGCAGTCGGGGGGTGTTGCGCCTTGGCCCCCAAAGTGCGATCAAGGAGTGGGCATGGTGCAGGAGCTGACGAGACCGACCTCGCTGCGTCGCGGCGCGGCGCCCGAAACGGCATTCGCCTTCCTCGACGGCGAGTTCGTCCCGGTGCGCGACGCGAAAGTGAGCGTGATGACGCACGCTTTCAACTACGGCACCGGCGTCTTCGAGGGGATCCGCGCGTACTGGAACGCCCAGGACGAGCAGCTCTACGCGCTACACCTAAAGGAGCACTACGCCCGCCTCCACCGATCGTGCCGGATCATGCGCATCGCTCTCTCGTACACGGTCGATGACCTCGTCGGCATCACTCTCGAGCTCCTTCGGAAGTGCGCCTACCGCGAGGATGCCTACGTCCGACCGATCGCTTACAAGTCCAGCCCGCTGATCGGGGTCCGGCTCCACGATCTCGACGACGCGCTCACCGTGTTCGCGGTCCCGTTCGGGACGTACATCGACATCGACCGCGGCATCTCCTGTGGCGTCTCGAGCTGGCGGCGCACAGATGACAACGCCATCCCTGCGCGCAGCAAGATCACCGGCGCATACGTGAACGCGGCCCTCGCCAAAACCGAAGCCCAGGAAGCCGGCTTCGACGAGGCGATCGTCCTCACGCAGGACGGCCATGTATCGGAGGGGAGCGCGGAAAACCTCTTCTTGGTCCGCGACGGTGTGCTCATCACGCCACCCGCGAGCGACAACATCCTCGAAGGCATCGTCCGCGCGAGCGTGCTCAAGATCGCGGGCGACTCCGGCGTCCCGACGGCGATCCGCTCCGTCGACCGCACCGAGCTCTATATCGCCGACGAGGTATTCCTCTGCGGGACCGGCGCTCAGATCTCGCCGGTGACGAGCATCGACCACCGGACGGTCGGTAAGGGCGAGGTCGGCGCGATCACCGCCAAGATCACCCGCGTCTACTTCGACGCTGTGCACGGCAAAGTGCCGCAATACCGAAGCTGGGTCCTCCCGGTGTACAAGCAATGACCGCCAAGAAGAAGACGACAAAGACAAAGAAGGACAGCGCGCTTGGACGTTTCGTCCGCGCGATCGACACGGCTGGGCGCGATGCGGACATCGCGCGCCGGAGCTCGAGCGATCCCGAGTTCCGCCGTGGTGTCCGCGACGATCGTCGCGCCACCCTCTCCTCGTTCCGGACCGTCAAAGACGCGCTCGTCGACCGCGAGCGAATCCAAAAGTCGAAGAAGGCGAAGAGCTAGCACGCGTTTGCGGGTCCTGTCCCGGCGAGGCTAGGTCTCTCGCTCGCGCACCCTCCCCGCCGGCCGCGTCATTCGCTTCGCTCATGCCGCGGGGTCGGGTCCCCGGGGAACCCGCGCGTCGCGAGAGACCTATCCCTCGCCGTGCCACCCGCAAACGGCTAGCGCGCTAGGTCTGTCGCGAGCCCGCGGAAATCGGAGCCGACGCGGACGACGATGTCGGCGCTGCTCGACTCGCTGGCCGGCAGGGCGTCGACTGGAAGCCCGAGCTGCTGCGCGAGCGCGTTCGCGGTGTAGCGCTTGGCCCCATTACGGACGAGCACGGCGGAACGTCCCGAGCTGGCGCCGTTGGTGACCATGGCTACCGAGAAGGAGCGCTCGACGAGGCGATCGGCGACCGTCTGCGCAAGTCCGGTCCGGCCGCCGGTGTTGCGCACCTCGATCGAGGCGGCCTCTGACTTCACCTGCGGGTCGTAAAAGACCGATGCGGCGAAGTCGCGCACCTTCGCGCGGTCGGGTAGGAGGAAGAATCCGCCGTCGCTCCCGGAGTACTGGAGCTCGCAATGCGGGTAGTCGGCCCCGCACGGAAAGAGGACCTCGCTACGGATCGCACTTCCGTCTATTCCTGATCCGAAGAGCGCGAGCGAAGGCACGTTCGCCGGATCGAAGTTGGTCTGCACCGCACTGCCGACCTGGTCGACGATGGCGGGCAGACTGCGGATGAAATCGCCTTCGCTAAGGCGAGTACGGAGCGCTGCGAGGACCAGCTGCTGCCGCTGTGCCCGGCTGTAGTCATTGGTGTCGTGCCGCGAACGCGCGAACCGCAGCGCCGTCGGGCCATCCATGAGCTGCGGGCCGGTCGTGATGTCGAGGCGCTCGACGCCATAGTCCGGAGTGGGGTAAGACTCATCACGGACCGGACGCCGGACATCGACGACGACCCCACCGACGGAGTCCACGATCTTCGTGAACGCGTCGAAGTCGACGAGCGCGTAGGCATTCAGGCGGATCCCGAGGAGATCCTCCACGACTTTCCGCGCAAGGTCCGGACCGCCGAACGCGTAAGCCGCGTTGACCTTGTCGACGAGGACGCCCGGGCGGTTGATGTAAACGTCGCGCGGGATGGATAGCATCGCCGCCGCCTTGTTCACCGGATCGAGGCTGAGCACGATCATCGTGTCGGTGTTTCGCGTGGTCGAAGACTCGCCGCGCGAGTCGATCCCGAGGAGCAGGACGTTGAGCCGGTCGGTCCCGCTCCACGCCGGCGTGGACTGTTCTTGCCCGGCCGCCGCGACGAGAGGCGCGTTGGCGATCGGCGCGAAGATCTTGGCAAAGAACCCTGCCCAGGGCGCCGACCCGCGATACGCGGCGGCATAGAAGACGACGAGCGAAACGCAGACGATGCCGAGGACGGCGTAATCGAGCAGGCGGCGTCCACTCAGCGATCCCATCCCGCGGAGCTTGCCCGCGAATGCGTCCGCCACCACATAGAGGTGATAGGTGAAGAACGCCCCTGCGACGAGGAAGGTGAACGCGGGCGCATTGCGCAGCACCAGCGTCGTGAGCGGATCGGCGATCGCGATGAACGCACCCGCGAGAAGGACGGTGAAGATAGGCAGCAGGATCATGAGCAGTCCCCGCACCCACCTGCCGTGATACATCTGTCCGAGACCCGGGAGCAGGCCCGAGAGGACGGCGGCGAATCCGGGTGAGCCGCTCACGTGCGGGGCCGGGAGCGCGCGGGCGCGCGGCGAGACGGCCGACGACGCTCCCCGATTCGACACCGAACCCCTAGCGTACGAGACTCGGCGTTCCGAAGATGGAGCGCCCGCTTCCGGCCGATTCCGCCACGCTGCGCGGTGCTCGGGCCGTCGGCATCGTCTGCGCGACGCTGTTCTTCCTTCCGGTGATCTTCGCCATCGCGTTCCCGTCGGCATTCCTCTTCATGCCGTACAACCGGAGCTACGAACGGATGATCGCGTCGGTCCTCATCGCGATGGGCCTGGGCCTCTTGCTGGCGCTGCGCGACCCCGTTCGCAACGCGGGGGTCTTCGCGATCGCCGGACTCACCACGGGCCTGCTCGGTGCGTCGGTCGTCTACGCGCTGATCGTGGACGGTGCCGATCCCCTGCACTGGGTCGCTCAGGTGCCGATCCTCGCCGCGATCACGGTGACGCTCGTCATCACGTACACACGGCTCCGCCGACCAAACCCGATCGTGGTGCGCATCGTCGTCGCCGCGGTCGTGCTGCTGCCGTTCGTGTTCTTCCTCCACGACCTCGCCTACGCGGCGTTCGTCGCGGGCCGATAGCGTTCGCGTCATGCCTCCGGTCGTGCAAGTGAATGATCTTCGCAAGCGCTATGGCGAGATCGAGGCGGTGCGCAGCATCAGCTTTCAGGTCGAGGCCGGAGAGGTCTTCGGTCTCCTCGGCCCGAACGGGGCAGGGAAGACGACGACCGTCGAGATCCTCGAGGGCCTCCGCAAGGCGGATGGCGGATCGGCCGTCGTGGCGGGTATCGACGTGTTCACCGATCCGTCCGGGGTGAAGCGACGAATCGGCGTGCAGCTGCAGGCGAGCGCGTTTCCGGACCACCTCACAGCGAAAGAGACGGTCGAGTTCTTCGCCACCTGCTACGACCGCGACGTCGATGCTCTCGCGCTGCTGCGCCTGGTCGAGCTCGAGGAGCGCGCCGGGCAGCGGCAGGAAAAGCTCTCGGGCGGGCAGAGGCAGCGCCTCTCGATAGCGACCGCGCTCGTGAACTCACCGCAGGTCCTCTTTCTCGACGAGCCGACGACCGGGCTCGACCCGCAGGCGCGCCGGAATCTCTGGGACCTCATCCGCGGTATCCAGGGCCGCGGCACCACCGTGTTCCTGACGACGCATTACCTCGACGAGGCGGAAATCCTCTGTGACCGGGTCGCCATCATGGACGAGGGGCGGATCGTCGCGCTCGACCCGCCGCGCAAGCTCATCGAGGACCTTTTGGCGCGAGGCTTCACCAAGCCGATGCTCCAGCAGAGAGCGAATCTCGAGGACGTCTTCCTCGACCTCACCGGCCACGAGCTCCGCGACGCGTGAGGCAGACGGCGCGCCTCACCGCCCTGCTCCTGCGCGCTTATGTCCGCGACCGCGTCGCGCTCTTCTTCAGTCTCGTCGTCCCGCTGATGCTCATGGTGATCTTCGGCTACCTCAACCTCGGCGACTTTGGCCGCGTCTCCCTGGCCGTCGATGACCAGGCGAAGAACGACGCGAGCAAACAGTTCGTGAGCGTGCTGAAGGGGATCGAGACCCTGCAGCTCACCGAGCAGAGCACGGACCAGGCCTTGACCCGTCTCCGCCGCACCGAGCTGGACCTGCTCGTGGTCATTCCCAGGGACTTTGTGGTCGCACCAGCGCGTCCGGGGCAGACAGTGCCGCAGCTCCTCGTGTATGGCGACGATGCCCGGCCGCAGCAGGTCGCCGTCGGCCGGCAGATCATCGCGCAGGTCATCGACCGCCTTTCATTCGCGGTGACGCAGACGGCGCCGGTGATCGCGATCAAGGACGAGACGGTGCAGGGCGTGCGGCTGCGCTACGTCGACTTCCTGGTGCCGGGGATCCTCGGGGTGAACATCATGCAGCTCGCGGTCTTCTCGGTCGCATTCGCCCTCGTCGCCGACAAACAGCGGGGAGTGCTGCGGCGGATCATGGCGACGCCGGTTCGGATCACGAATCTGCTGGCCGCGCACGTCGTGACGCGGCTCTTCATCGCCGCCGGGCAGGTCGCCGTGCTGCTCCTGGTCGCGCTGGTCCTGTTCAACGTCACGATCGTGGGCGGGCTCGGACCTCTCGTCGTCGTCGCGTTGCTCGGCACGATCCTGTTTCTCACCATCGGGTTCGCCCTCGCGGGCTGGGCCCAGAGCGAGAACCAGGTGCCCGCGATCGCGCAGCTGATCACGCTGCCGCAGTTCTTCTTCTCAGGTGTGTTCTTCTCGAAGAACGCCGCGCCCGAGGCCATCCGGCCGATCACGAACCTGTTGCCGCTCACGTTCCTGAACGACGCGCTTCGTGAGATCAGCGTGCAGGGCGCCACGCTGTGGGACGTGCGGACGCAGATCCTGGGGCTGCTGGTCTGGACCGTCCTCGGCTTCATTCTGGCGGTGCGGCTCTTCCGCTTCGAGCGCTTTTAGCTCTCTGGCGCCAGCGCGTCGTGCACGACGCGGTGGACGACCGCTCGAAATCGTCCCCAATCGGCCCAGTCCCCGCCGATATCCGCCGAGTGTGTGCTGGCGACGTGTTCGAGCCGGTCCGCCACCGCCCGCAGCTCCGATGGCTCGACCTCGACGTAGTCCTCGATCCGCTCCTCGTGGTCTCGCGCCTCCAGCGTCCCGCCGACCTCATCGAGGAGGAATGCGAAGGTGTGAAAGATGGGCGGGCTTTCGGCGGACGAGCGCGAGCGGTACGCGATCACGGCGAGGAACCGGCGAACTTCCGTCTCGAGGCCTGTCTCCTCGGCCGTCTCCCGCAGGAGCGCGTCGAGGATCCCTTCGCCGTGGTGAATGCCGCCGGTGAGGAGCCGGTACGCGCCGCGCGGATAGAAGGTCTTGATAGAAAGGAGCACCTTCCCATTCGGGCGCCGCACGACCATGCAGACCTCGCCGACGCGATCCGGGTTGTGGATGGGATCGAAGAAGCCGTCGTGGATCGTCGCGTCGAGGCGCCGCGGCGCGCCGTATCGGGCCGCGAGCTCAGCGACCTCTCGGTCGAACTCGGTCACTCACTCGCGATCGTACTTGCGCAACACGTCCTCAAGCGCTTCGCGGAGCAGCACCGCTTCCTTCGTCTTCTTGCGCTCGGCAAGGGCCTTGAGCCGCGCGAGCTGGGCGGAGCTGTAGTAGGACGACTTGAGGACCATGTCCTCGGCCGGCGGCAGGCCGACGGCATTTCCGCCCTGTTCCTTGGCGGCGTAAAGCGCGAGATCCGCCTTGCGCATGAGCTGCTCCGCGCTCTTGGCGTCGCGTGGAACGTTCGCGACGCCGATCGTGGCGGTCGCCTCGAATCGCGCGGGAACGGACTTGCGGAGGGCCACGGCTAGGTCGGTGCGAAGGCGCTCGGCGCGAAGGAAGGCCGCCTCGAGCGGAACTCCGGGCGCAACAAGGGCGAACTCGTCCCCCCCGATACGGCCGAACGTCCAGCCCTCCGCCCTGGCTCTCGCGGTCAACACGCGCGTGGCCGACGCGATCGCTCTGTCGCCTAGCTCGCGACCGCCCTTCTCGTTCAGGACCATGAGGTTGTCCAGGTCGACCAGCAGGAGCGACGCGCCCCCCTCGCCCTTGCTCGCCTTCTCGACGGCGCCGGCGAAGCCCGGACTTTGGACGGCTTTCGGTTTGGCCATATATCGGCGATACGTATATAAGTTCTACCGATGTATGTCAAGGGTGACCAGCAGACTGTTCGGCTCCTGGGACTGGACGCCTTGCCCGCCGAGCCAACGGGCTGTTCCCAAGCCAGTTGGCAGACTAGACTTCTAAGAACAAGCGTCTGAGGGGCCATCCACCCCGAGCTGCCGGGAGAAAGCCACCGCGGCGAGTAGAACCGGCCGGAGCCCGCTCCGTTAACGGCGGATCGAGTGGACGCGCACGTGCGTCAACTCGGGTGGTACCACGGCCTGCGCCGCCCCGAGAGGTTCGGGACGGCGTTTTTGTTTTGGAGGCGAAGTGGCAAAGGCGACAGAGAAGCCGCGGTTCCGGCCGGTCGGGGCGAAGCTCGACCTGGCCGAGGTCGACCACCGCGTCCTCGATCTCTGGGAGCGCGAGCGCGGCTTCGACCTCCTGCGGAAGAAGAACGCTGGCGGACCGCGCTTCAAGTTCTTCGACGGTCCGATCACGGCGAACGTCGAGGGCATGGGAGTGCACAGCGCCTGGGCACGCACATATAAGGACATCTACCAGCGCTACAAGGCGATGCACGGGTACGACCAGCGCTTCCAGAACGGCTTCGACTGCCAGGGTCTCTGGGTCGAGGTTCAGGTCGAGCGCGAGCTCAACCTGAACAGCAAGCGCGATATCGAGACGTACGGCATCGCGAAGTTCTCGGAAGCCTGCCGCGCCCGCGTCGATAGGTCGGCGTCGGCGATCACGAAGGGCTCCATCCGCATGGGTCAGTGGATGGACTGGGCGAACTCGTACTTCACGTACAGCGATCTGAACATCTCGCACATCTGGCACGTGTTGAAGCTGTGCCAGGAGAAGGGCTGGCTCTACAAGGGCCACCGCTCGATGCCGTGGTGCGCGCGCTGCGGCACTGCGTTGTCGCAGCATGAGATGACCGCCACGAACTCGTATCGGGAGATGACGCACCAAGCCGTCTTCGTCCGGTTTCCGATCGAGGGCCGCAAGAACGAGTCGTTTCTCGTCTGGACCACGACCCCTTGGACGCTTACCGCGAACGTTGCGGTCGCGGTGCACCCCGACTTGGAGTACGTGCGCGCGAAGGTCGGCGACGAAGTGCTCGTTCTCTCGCGTGGGACCTCGGGATCAGCTATCCGCGGCGAGGCAACGGTGCTCGAGACCGTCAGGGGCCGCGACCTCGTTGGCCTGCGCTACCGCGGTCCATTCGACGAGGAGCTTCCGGCAGCCCGTGAGGGCGTGCCCGGTCACCGGGTCATCGCCTGGAAGGATGTAGGAGAGGCCGAGGGGACGGGGATGGTGCACATCGCGCCTGGCTGCGGCGCCGAAGACTTCGCGCTCTCCAAGTCGGAGAAGCTCCCGGTACTCGTGCCCATCGACGAGATGGCTCGGTATGTCAAGGGGTACGGGTGGCTCGAGGGGAAGGACGCACGCGACGTGGCCTCCGAGATCGCCGCCGACCTCCAGCGGCGCGGACTCCTCTTCAGGTCGGAGGAATTCACCCACAGCTATCCCACGTGCTGGCGCTGCCATGAGGAGATCGTCTTCAGGGTTGACGACGAATGGTTCATCTCGATGGACGAGCTTCGGCCGAGGCTTATCGAGGCGGCAACCAAGGTCACGTGGCTTCCGCCGGCGGCGGGCCGCCGCATGGAGAACTGGCTGCAGAACATGGGCGACTGGAACATCAGCCGCAAGCGCTACTGGGGGCTACCTCTTCCTTTCTATACGTGCGCGAACAAACACTTCTTCGTCGTCGGGAGCGAAGAGGAGCTCCGGAAGCTCGCGAAGAGCGGACTGGACAAGCTCCGCGAGCTGCATCGGCCGTGGATCGATGAGGTGGTCGTCGGCTGCCCGCAGTGTGGCGCCGAGGCCAAGCGCGTCAAAGAGGTGGGGGACTGCTGGCTGGACGCCGGGATAGTCCCGTTCTCGACGCTCGATTGGCTGCACGATCGGAAGCACTGGGAGCAGTGGTTCCCCGCCGACTACATCGTCGAGATGGTCGAGCAGATCCGCCTCTGGTTCTACTCGCAGCTCTTCTTCTCGGTGGTCCTCACGGGTGAGGCGCCATACCGCGTCTGCCAGTCATTCCAGCCGATGCTCGCGGCGCCAGGCGAAGAGTTTCACAAGACCGGCGGAAACATGATCGATCTCACTGAGGCTTGCGAGTCCGTCGGCGCGGATGTCATCCGCTGGGCCGTCGCCCGCGAGGACCTGCAGGAGATCATGTACTTCAGCTGGGAGCCCCTTCAGGAGCTCAAGCGGAAGCTTCTGGTCCTCTGGAACACCTATTCCTTCTTCGTGACGTACGCGAACCTCGACGGCTTCGACCCCTCGGAGAAACAGGTCCCTCCGGCCGACCGGCCGGTCATGGATCGCTGGCTCCTCTCAGCTCTCGCGCGGCTCGTAGCCGAGTCGCGGGCCGCGTTGGACGCCTACGACGTGCGGACGGCGATCTTCAAGGTCGAAGGGTTCTGGGAGGACCTCTCCACCTGGTACGTCCGCCGGAACCGGGCACGCTTCTGGAAGGCGCGCCCGGGCGGCGATTCGCTCGCGGCGTATCAGACCTTGTACGAGGCGCTGAGCACGCTCGTGCGCCTGATCGCACCGGTCATGCCCTTCATCAGCGAAGACATGTACCAAGGTCTCTCGCGCGAAGCCGCAGCCCCCGGGGCGGAGGCATCGGTCCATCTCACCGCGTACCCGGAGGAGCGACCGGAGCGGTTCGACGATGATCTGGAGCGGCGCATGCGCGCCGTGCGACGGGTCGTTGAGCTTGGCCGCGCCGCGCGGGCCTCGGCGGGCGTGAAAACGCGGCTGCCGCTGCCGAAGCTGATCGTCGTCTTCGACGCGGGCGATCGCGATCGGGGAGCGCTGGACGCGAGCTCCGAGCTCGCGGAGATCGTGAAGGATGAGCTCAACGTGAAGACTCTCGAGATCCGGGATCAGGCCGAAGGGCTCGTGAAGGAGACCGTCAAGCCCGACCTGAAAGTGCTCGGACCAAAGCTCGGTAAGGATCTGCCACGGATCCGGCAGGCACTCGCCGAGGGACGATACGAACGCCGCGATGGATCCATCGCGGTGGAGGGGCTCACGCTCGCTCCGAACGAGGTGCTGGTCTCCCACGAGGGCGCACCCGGCCATGCCGTTGGCCGCGACGCGGGAGCGACCGTGGCGCTAGAGACCAAACGCACGCCGGAGCTCGAGCTTGAAGGCCTCGCGCGCGAGATCGCCCATCACCTGAACAACCTGCGCAAGGACGCCGGGCTCGACATCGCCGACCGGATCGCGCTGCGCTACGCCGGACCGATCTCGGCCGCGTTCGAGCGCTACGGTGACTTCATCGCCGAAGAGGCCCTCGCGACGAATGTGGCCAAGGGCCTCGTCGGCCGCGGCCACTCATGGAAGGGCGAGCTCAATGGGACGAGCGGCGAGCTCGAGATCGAGAGGACCTGACCTGCGGGCTGGCGTCGCGGGGAGTGCTAACGCGTCGCGCGGGTCGGCGCCTCCAGGAGGGCCTTCATTCGTTCGAGACTCGCCTGGTCCGTCTTCCTCGCGATCGGCCGAATGAGGATCGGCGAAAGGAACTTCAACGGCCCACGAAAGTCGATATCACCCGCACGGACCACCCGCGTGCCGCCGTTCTCACGTGAGAAGGTCCAGATCAGCAGATAGCGATAAGGCTTGAGACTCTCGGTCACGAACCGCGCATTCGGCTGAAATTCACGCACCGTCGCGTCCAGGTCGCTCGTGCGACCGAGAAAGCGCACTCGAGAGCGGATCGTCGTACCCACATCGACGGGCGTTTTCGAGGCGCTGGAAGCCAAGACCGTCGAATTCCATTTCGGCGAGTTCGCCGGGTCCGCCACGTACGCGAATACCTCTGCGACCGGTCGCGCTATGTGAATGGAATTCTGAACACGTCCCACAGCCGCGGCCTCCTCAGAGCCCGAGGACCTGCTTCTTCTTCGCCGCGAACTCTTCGTCCGTGAGGACGCCGTTCCGATGCAGATCGGCGAGCATCAGCAGGTCGTCGATCCCCGCGCGGGAGCCCGCCGGCCGAGCGCCTGCGTGGGCCGGCTTGATGCGATGGTCCACCTTCTCCTGGAGCGTGTTCTTGATCGGAGTGAAGACGGTTGCCAGAACGAAGAGCGTCATGACGATCGCGAGGTCCGAGCCTTGTCCCGTCGTCGCGACGAAGAGCCGCTGGAAAAGCGCGAGCGAAGCCGTGTACAGGCCGCCGAGGGTGGCGGTCAACAGCACGTAGACGACGGTTCGATTGATGATGAGATCGATGTCGTAGAGGCGGTGCCGCAGGATCGCGATCCCGACGGCGGCCGGAAGTGCGCCCAGCGCGAGGCTCCCAAGGAGTTCGCTCGGCCCGGCGAGCAAAGGGACGAATCGGGAGGCCGCCTGCATCAAGAACGAAAGAAGGAGCAGCGCACCGGCGAAGGCGAACCACTTGATCTGATGACGCTCCTCGTCGCCGGCTCGGCGCACTCGGTCAAAGAGGGCGAGGACGCTCACGACGACGAGCACCAGCAGCAACGGCTCGAGTACCTGTCCGATCGCGTCGAAGAATCCCGCGTACTGGTCGAGGCCGATGGGGTTCCGTATCGAGGGATATCCCGCGTGCGCGTAGGTCGCGGGGGCGACCATCGTGAGCCCTACCGCGACAACGAAGTTCACCGCCGCGAAATAGGCGGCTGGCTTCCAGCGCGGCGAGGGGAGGCGTCCATCCGGGAACAGGAGCGGGAGGAACAAGGCGAGGACCGCGATCCCCGGCATGTCGGCCCAGAAACCGAACCACGCCATAGCCTGCCCGAAGGGGATGGTGCCCGGCGCCACAACCAGCGCCTGGACCGCGTACTCGCGCGCGAAGAAGGAGAAGGCGAGGCTCACGGCGGCGCCGCAGAACATCCAGCCGATCGGATGTGATTGGTGCGTGCTGACGATGAGCGCACCGATCACCGCGCATCCCAGGATCGCCACCAGAGACCAGATGTCGACCAGAGTCACTTGACCCACGAAACGCGACTCGAACACAAGGCTCGTACCCGCCAGAGCGATGTATAGGACCACGCTCGCCCAGGCGAGCCAGCGCGAGCGGGAACCCGGGGCCCGGGCGCCGGCGATCGCGGACGCCGCAACTGTCATGAGAAGAGCCTACGCGTGGGGTACTAGAGCAGGGCGCTCCGCAGGGCGGCGTAGATGAGCCGCGGGGCACGGCGCCCGCCCGGGCCCGTCAGAGCGGTGCGCCAGGTCGGATAAGAAAGGAGCGCATGAGCGAGAGCGACCGCGTCGCTGGTCCGCATCCGCAACCCGCCGCGTTTTGCCAGGTCGTTGAGCGTCCGCGCAATGATCCCCAGACGGACCGTGTCGAGCTCCTTCAGGAGCGCAGCAACATCCCGTGGCAGCGCGCCGTCGACGAGCGTCTCCAGTAGGACGGACTCAGCACGGTATTCCCGCTCATGCATCGCGATCAGCTCGCCGAGAACAGCGTCGGCGCTCTCACCGCGAGGCCGCCAGCGCTCGATGCGGCCGATGAGCGCTTCGGCGCGCACGCGGAGGGCGCTCTCGACGAGCCGCTCTTTCGTCGGGGCGTGGAGATAGACGGTCCGCGCCGCGACGTGCGCGCGACGCGCGACATCAACCACGCGCAGATCGGCGAATCCCCGGCGAGCCACCTCGCGCAACGCGGCGCCCTCGATCGCGCTCCGCGTGCGTGCGGTGTGTCGGGCGCGTTCGCTCTGCACGTAGCGGCGCGAATTCACTTCACGTCTAGTGTAGCGGAAGATCTGTTGCCCATCGACCGCGAGATGACCGGGCGCTATCGTTGATGCAGTTATGGGCGACCTGGCGTTCGTTTTCCCGGGGCAAGGCTCGCAGATCGTCGGCATGGGCCGCGCGGTCTACGAGTCGTCCGCACGCGCGCGTCAGATCTTCGACGAGGCGGATCGCATCCTGGGTTACAAGCTGTCCACGATCTGCTTCGAGGGGCCGGCCGAAAAGCTGAACGAGACATCCGTCGCGCAACCCGCGGTGCTCGCGACGAGCATCGCGATCCTCGAAGCGTTCATCGAGTCGGTCAACGAGAAACTGGGACGCCGCGTGAGCGACGGTACTGAGCCTCGCGGGGTGGCCGCGCTTCCGGCCGCGCTTCGGCCCCGGTTCGTCGCGGGACATTCGCTCGGCGAGTTCACCGCGCTCGTCGCCGCCGGCGTGCTCACGTTCCAGGAGGCCCTCGGGCTGGTGGCCGAGCGCGGCCGCCTTGCCGCATCGCGTGGCGCGAAGGGCGCGATGGCGGCGATCGTCGGGCTCCCCGCGGATGAGGTCGATCGCGTGATCAAGGACACGCTGCCGCTCGGGAACGCGGTGGTTGCGAACGACAACGGCCCCTCGCAGGTCACGATCGCCGGTGATACCGAGAGCGTCGCCCGCGTCAGCGAGGCGCTCACGAGGCACGGAGCGCGGCGGATTGTGCCGCTACGCATCTCCGCGCCGTTCCACTTTCCGGATATGGGGAGGATCGGACCGGACCTCGCGTCGTTCATGCATACCCTGCACTTCCGCGAGCCGGTCGTTCCTATCGTGGCGAACGTCAGCGCGTTACCGCACGCATCGGCATCGACCATCCCGGATGCGCTCGTGCGCCATCTCTCGAATCGCGTCGAGTGGCTTCGCTCGGTCCGCTACATGGCCGAGCGCGGCGCGTCGACCTTCGTCGAGATCGGCGCCGGCCAGGTCGTGAACGGACTTGTGAAGCGCATCGCCGATGTGAAGCTCCTAAACGTTTCCGACCCGCTCTCGATCGCCGGTGCTTTGTCCGTGCTGAAGGAGCGCGCAGCGGCCGTACGGTCATGACTCGCCGCATCGTCGTCACGGGCCTCGGCGCGATCACGCCGCTCGGCCTCGATGTGCCGAGCACCTGGGACGCGCTCGTGCACGGGCGCAGCGGCATCACACGCATCACTCGCTTCGATCCGGCCCCATACGAGACCCAGATCGCGGGCGAGGTAAAGGGTTTCGAACCGACCAAGTACATGGATCGCAAGGAGGTCCGCCGAACCGACCGTTTCGCACAGTACGCGGTCGGGGCGGCTACCCAGGCGCTCGACGACGCCGGCCTGAAGGGCGGCGGTGAGGATCGTGACCGCATCGGCGTGGCGATCGCGACCGGGGTCGGTGGGATCGAGACCCTCATCGATCAGGTCCTGCTGATGAAGGAGCGCGGACCCTCGCGCCTTTCACCTTTCCTTGTCCCGATGCTGATGGCGAACGCCGGCTCCGCGCAGATCTCCATGCAGTTCGACCTGCGCGGGCCCAGCCTGACGCACGTGTCGGCGTGCGCGTCGAGCTCCCACGCGCTCGGCGAGTGCGCCGAGCTGATCAAGCGTGGCCAGGCCGACGTGATGGTGGTCGGCGGCGCGGAGGCGGCGGTCCTGCCGTTGCCGATCGGCGCGTTCGCCACGATGCACGCGATGAGCCGGCGCAACGACTCCCCTGAGAAAGCCTCGCGCCCATTCGACAAGGACCGCGATGGGTTCGTGCTGTCGGAAGGCGCGGCCGTCCTGATTCTCGAGGAGCGCGAGCGCGCCATCAAGCGCGGTGCGAAGATCTACGGCGAGCTCGTCGGCTACGGCGCGACCGCGGACGCCTACCACATCACCGCCCCGGCGCCCGAAGGTGAAGGAAACGCGCGCGCGATGCAGATGGCGCTCGATCAGGCGGGCATGAAGGCATCGGAGATCGATTACATCAACGCGCACGGCACATCGACGCAGCCGAACGACCGCGAGGAGACCGCAGCCATCAAGCGCGTCTTCGGTGACCACGCCAAGAAGCTCATGGTCTCTTCGACGAAGTCCATGACCGGCCATTTGCTTGGCGCCGCTGGAGCGCTCGAGGCGATGGCGTGCGTTCTCGCGATGCGCGACGGCTGCATCCCGCCGACCATCAACTACGAGACGCCCGACCCCGCCCTCGACCTGGACTACGTGCCCAACCAAGCCCGGGCTCGTCCGATCAAGACGGCGCTCTCCAACTCCATGGGTTTCGGCGGACACAACGCGTCACTGATCTTCCGCGCGGCCTGATTTGGCACCGCGGCTGCACTCGAGGCGTTGATGCCACAGCGTGATGGCGGCCCTACGCGTCCGCCCGAGGAATGGAAGAGTGGCGACGAGCCGATGACCGAGTCGCAGGCCTCCTTTCTGACGCGCCTCACGAGCGAGGCCGGCGAGCCGTTCGATGCGACTCTGAGCAAGGCGGCGGCATCGCGGCGGATCGATGAGCTGCTATCGCGCGGCAAAGGCTCCGCCCGCGGGACCGGCGCGGGCCGGCGGGCTCCGACCCGTACGCCGAAGCGGCCGCCGCTGACCGGCGAAGAACCGATGAGCGACGCCCAGGCGGCCTACCTGAAGGAGCTCGCCGAAGAAGAGGGCGGCGAATTCGAGCCCGGGCTCTCGAAAGAACAAGCTGCTCGGCGCATCGGGGAGCTTCTCATCAAGCAGATGGCGAGGCGATCGCCGACGGAGCCGTCCCGCCGCTGAGCGGCGGCCCTGCTAGTTTCGGCGCCGCATGAAGCTCGAGGGTCGGACCGCGCTCATCACCGGGGGCGGTCGCGGGATCGGACGCGCCACCGCGATACGCCTCGCGCGCGAAGGCGCGAACGTCGCGATCAACTTCAAGGGCAACGAGGCGGCGGCCGAAGAAGCCAAGCGCCTCGTCGAGGGCGCCGGCGGCAAGGCGACGCTCCTCCAGGGCGACGTTTCGGTCGACGGGCAAGCCGAAGAGGTGGTGAAGGCCGCGCTCTCCTTCGGTGGCGGACGTCTCGACATCCTTGTGAACAACGCCGGCATCACTCGGGATAACCTCCTGCTGCGGATGAGCGCGGAAGAGTGGGATGCCGTTCTGGACCTCAACCTGCGTGGCACCTTCCTGGTGACGAAGGCCGCGATGCGGCCGATGATGAAGCAGCGCGCCGGCCGGATCGTGAACGTCGCCTCGATCGCCGGCGTCGTCGGGAATGCCGGACAGGCCAACTACGCGGCCGCGAAGGCCGGCATCATCGGGTTCACCAAGACGGTCGCGCGCGAAATGGCCAGTCGAAACATCACGGCCAACGCCGTGGCTCCCGGGTTCGTCCCGACCGATCTCACCGATCCGCTTCCCCAGCAGGTCAAAGACGACCTCCTCAAGCAGATCCCGCTCGGGCGGTTCGGCACGGTCGAGGACGTCGCGAACGCGATCGCCTTCCTTGCCTCGGACGAGTCGAGCTACATCACCGGTCAGGTCCTCATCGTCGACGGAGGAATGGTCACGGCATAGCCCATACGATTTCCCGGTGAGCCCCCGACGCCTTGCTCTCGTTGCCGCCGTCGCGGTCGTCGTCTTCGTCGCCGATCGGCTGACGAAGGCCTGGGTCACCGAGAACATCCCGGTCAACACCGCCCGACCCGTCATCGGCGACTACGTGCGCATCGTCCACGCCCAGAACACCGGAGCGGCGTTCGGCCTCCTTCCGGAGCGGACGACGCTGCTCTCAGTGCTCTCGGTCGTCGCGGTCCTCGCGATCGTCTATTACTACCGGCGGATCGCGAGCAACTCGGCGCTCGTGTCGGCAACGCTGGGGATGCAGCTGGGCGGTGCCTTCGGCAATCTCCTCGACCGCGTGACGCAGGGCTACGTCGTCGACTTCGTCGACGTTGGAATCGGCGACATCCGCTTCTGGGCGTTCAACGTGGCCGACTCGTCGATCGTAGTCGGCATCTTTCTCGTGACGATCGCCCTCTGGTACGAGGAGCGACGCGCGTCGACCACGATCGCCTGATGGCGGAGCGGATCGCGCTGCGTGTCGACGAGGGCGGGCAGCGTGTGGACCGCTTCCTTGCCGCGCACAGCCAGCTCTCGCGGAGCGCAATCGCGCGGCTCGCGCGCGATGGCCACGTGCGGGCGGACGGCGATGCGGTCGAGCCCGCGTACAAGGTCCGTGCTGGCCAGGAGCTGGTGGTCGACGTTCCGGATGCCGAGCCGGCGCTTTCGCTTGCGGCGGAGGACATACCGATCGACGTGCTCTACGAGGACGCCGACGTCATGGCCGTCAATAAGCCCGCCGGTCTCGTCGTGCACCCGGCGTACGGCCATTCGACCGGGACGCTGGTGAACGCGGTCGTCGGACGCATCAGCGCGGAGACCGGCCGCGCGGCGTCCCGCCCTGGCATCGTCCACCGGCTTGACAAGGACACCAGCGGGGTCCTCGTCATCGCGAAGAACGACGTCGCGCACCTGGCGCTCTCTCGCCAGCTCCAGGCGCAAAAGTTCGGTAAGGAGTACTTGGCGCTCGTGTGGGGCGATCCGGGCGAGATGCCGGCGGTGGTGGAAGCGCCCCTCCTGCGCGATTCCGACGACCGCCGCCGGATGGTCGTGCGCGCCGGCGGCCGCGAGGCGACCACGCGCTTCGAACGTGTCGCCGTCTTCGGCGCTGGTGCCGACCGGCAGGCCCTCCTGCACGTGCGCCCGCTGACGGGGCGGACTCACCAAATCCGCGTCCATCTCGCATACGCGCGACTCCCTATCGTTGGCGACCCGGTGTATGGAAAGCGCGGCGACCGAAGCGGACTGGAGCGCCAGTTCCTGCACGCCTGGCGGCTCACGGTGCGCCTGCCGAACGCCGGCGAGCGGACCTTCACCGCTCCACTCGCGCCCGACCTCGCCGCATATCTGGGGTCCCTGGGCACGCCGGTCGGCTCGACCCGCCTTCTGGAGGAGATCCGCTGACCGGTATCGACGGGAAAGGGCTCCTCGTCATCATCTCCGCGCCGTCGGGCGCCGGTAAGGACACCGTGATCTCCCGCCTGGTGAAGTCCCTCGACGACGCAGTCGTGTACGTGACCGCGACCAGCCGCAAGCCGCGGGCGAACGAGAAACAGGGAGTCGACTACTACTTCTACGAGCCCGAGAAATTCCGTTCGGAGATCGAGGCTGGCAACTTTCTCGAGTGGTCCATGGTCCACGGTGACTTCAAGGGCGTACGAAAGGACGCGCTTGCCGACACGCTTCGCGATCACCGGATCGTCATCGTCAAGCCCGAGCCGCAAGGGATGCGGAAGATCAAGGCCAAACTACCGGAGGCGTTGACCATTTTCATGATGCCGCCGTCGCTCGATGCGCTCCAGAAGCGCCTGCAGCAGCGTGGCACCGAGTCACCCGAGGAGTTCGACCTCCGTATGCGTAATGCCCCGATCGAGATGGCCGCGGCGCCCGAGTACGACTACGTCGTGGTGAACGAGGATGGAAAGATCGATAAGACCGTGAAGGAGATTTCCGAGATCGTGCGGAAGGAGATGAAGAAGCCTCGGCACTACGAGCTGTGACCCACCGAACGGCGGAGGTGGCTGTCTTCGCCGGCCTGCGCGGGCCGGCGCGCACGTTCAGCTACCTGATCCCGAGCGGCCTGGACCTCGAACCTGGTCACCTCGTCCGCGTGGGCCTCGGCCAGCGGGCCGTTGCCGGCGTGGTCATCTCGCTCGATGGCGCGGTCGTCGCGCGTGAGCTCCGTCCGGTCGACGCGCTCGTGCATCCTCTCCCGCTCCTGCGGCCCCATCAGCTCGCGCTCGCGGGCTGGATCGCGGAACGGTACCGCTGCGGCCTGGCCGACGCGGTCCGTGCGATGCTGCCGCCCGCCCTCGCCTCGCGTGCGCGCAACACGAAGCTCGGGACCGCGCGCGGCGAGCGGACCGAAGCGATCTTCGCCATCGCGCCGGCCGGCAAAGAGGCGATGTCGGGCGGTGCCCGGCTCGGCGCCCGTCAGCTGGTGACCCTGCGTGCACTCGCTGCCGGAGCGTTCACCGCGCGTGACTTGGCCGACGCAGGCGGTTCCGCGGTGGCGGCGCGCGCGCTCGTGCGACGGGGCCTTGCCGTCGAAGGCAAGCGCGCGGTCCGGCGGATCCCGGCCGAATTTGCCCTCGCCGAAGAGGATCTCTCGCGAGACGCCATCGCCACCCCCGCGCAAGCGTCAGCGCTCGGCGCGATCATCGCCGCGCTCGGCACCGGCCGCGGGTTCCTGCTGCATGGTGTGACCGCGAGCGGGAAGACGGAGGTCTATCTCCGCGCGGCCGCGGAGACGCTCGCGCGGGGAGAAGGTGTCATCGTCCTCGTGCCGGAGATCATCCTCACCGCACAGGTCGTCGCGCGCTTTATCGCGCGCTTCGGCGATCGCGTTGCGCTCCTGCACAGCGCGCTCTCCGCCGGGGAGCGCTTCGACGAATGGCGCCGCGTCCTGGATGGCGTGGCGGACGTGGTCATCGGCTCGCGATCGGCGCTCTTTGCGCCGCTTGAGCGGGTCGGTCTGGTCGTCGCCGACGAGGAGCAGGAGCCGTCATACAAGCAGGAGAGCGACCCGCGCTACCACGCCGTTGACGCGGCGCTCGCGCTCGGACGGATCTCGGGCTGTGCCGTCGTCCTGGGAAGCGCCACTCCGCGCGTGACCACTTATCACGCCGCCCGCGCGGGTGCGCTCACGATGCTGCCGCTCCCCGAACGGGTTGGCGAGCTTGCGTTGCCGCCGACGACCGTCGTTGATCTGCGGCTCGAGCTCCAAAGCGGGAACCGCAGCACGTTGTCGCAGGCGCTGCGCGCGGCGCTTCAGCACACGGTCGCGAGCGGCGAGCAGGCGATCCTGTACCTCAACCGCCGCGGGTTCGCGACGGTCGTGCTCTGCCGCGACTGCGGGTTCGTCGCGAAGTGTCCCGCGTGCGACATTCCGTACGCCTATCACCTGGATGGATCGCTGGTGTGCCATCGCTGCGGACGGCGCGCGCCCCGTGCTCCCGATCGGTGCCCGGCCTGCGGCAGTCCACGCATCAGACAGCTGGGCGTCGGAACGCAGCGTGTCGAAGAGGAGGTCCGCGCCGCGGTCCCGCGAGCGAAGGTCATCCGACTCGACCGCGACGCCGTGCGCGCGAAGGGCTCCCACGCGGCCGCCTACGAGCGGATGCGCTCGGGCGACGCACAAGTGATCGTCGGTACGCAGATGCTCGCGAAGGGCTTCGATCTGCCGCGGGTGACGCTCGTCGGTGTCGTCAACGCCGACACGGTGCTCAACTTGCCGGACTTCACCGCGGCCGAGCGCACCTTTCAGCTGCTCACGCAGGTCCTGGGGCGATCCGGCCGCGGCGCTGCCGGCGGCCGCGGCATTCTCCAGACCTATCTGCCCGAGCACTACGCGATACGCGCCGCAGCGGCGCATGACTACCTCACTTTCGCGGAGGCAGAGCTCGAGGGCCGCCGGCGTTTCGGTTATCCGCCCTTTGGGCGACTCGTGCTCCTCTCGACGCAGGCGAAGAAGCTCGAGACGGTCGAGCATCGGTCGGCCGAGCTCTTCGAATGGCTGCGGGAGGCTGCCGCCGGCGACGCGGAGGTGCTCGGCCCGGCACCCGCGTTCGCGGCGAAGCGGGCCGGCAGCTACCGCGCGCAGATCGTGCTTCGCGGCGCGCGTCCCGAAGACGTTCTCGACCGCGTCAGCCTGAGCGACGAGTGGACGGTCGACGTTGACCCGGTGACACTTCTCGGGTGACCGAGGAGGCCATCGAGACCGAGCCCAAGGCGCCGCCACCTCCGCGGCTCCGCGTGACCAAGGGGACCCCGTGGCGTATCGATGCCGGACGGCGTGCCAAGTGGTCTGCGCCGGAGTTCATCTCAGCCAACGCCGTCGAGGTCCGCCAGATCGGCGATCCGGTCCTCCACGTGCCTGCCAAAAAGCCACGTCTCTCACGCACCGAGATCGAGGCGCTGGTGGCTCGGATGTTCGCGTCGATGGTGGTGGCCCACGGCATCGGGATAGCGGCACCGCAGATCGGCGTGCCCCTCCGCGTCGTGATCATGGACGTGGACGAGGCGGGCATCATTGCTGTTGAGCCGAAAGTCGAGTGGACGAGCGCCGAGGAGGAAGAAACGACCGAAGGATGCCTGTCGATCCGGGGAATGTACGGAGTGCTCGATCGACCGCTGGCCGCGCGTCTGGTCGCGAACGACATCGCCGGCAAGCGTTTCACGCTCGTAGGCGACGAGTTCGGCGCTCAGTGCATGCTCCACGAGACCGACCACCTCGACGGCTTGCTCTACGTGGATCGCCTGAAGTCGCGCGACGATCTCCATACGGTCGAGCCCGAGGAGGAGGAACCGGTTTCGGCCTAACACAACGCGCTCTATTCCTCGGTACACCCGAGTTCGCCGTGCCGTCACTCGAGGCGCTCGACCACCTGCGCGAGAACGGAACGGTCCAGATCATCGGTGTTGTGACGCAGCCCGATCGTCCGGCATCTCGCGGCATCGTGCGTGAGCCCGCCGTCAAACGAAGCGCCCGGGACATGGGACTCGAGGTGATCCAACCCGAGCGGCTCGATCCGAGAGCGGTCGCGACGCTACTCGCGCTCCGTCCGGAGCTGCTGGTGTGGGCCGCCTACGGGAACCGGATCCCAAAGTCGCTGCTCGACGCGGTGACCGGGCGCGCCGTCAACGTCCATGCGTCGTTGCTCCCGCGATGGCGCGGCGCCGCTCCGATCGCGCACGCAATCCTCGCGGGTGATCCCGAGACGGGCGCGACTCTGATGGAGGGAACGGCCGACCTCGATGCGGGTCCGATCCTCGCGCAGGCACGGACGAAGATCGCGCCGACCGAGAACCGCGGCGAGCTCGAAACGCGGCTCGCGAAGCTCGGCGCGGAGCTCCTCGAACGGGAGCTGCCGCGCTATCTCGATCGAAAGCTCGTCCGCCGTCCCCAGGACCTACGCAACGTGACGCTCGCGCCGAAGCTCGACCCGCGAAAGGGCGAGCTCGACCTCAGTCGTCCGGCCGAGGAACTCGCGCGGCTGGTGCGCGCGTATACGCCCGACCCCGGCGCCTTTACGACGTTCCGCGGTCAGCGCATCGGGCTCCTTCGCGCGACGGTCGTCAGCGGCCGCGGCGTCGATCACGGCACGTTCGAGATCCGCGACGGCGTTCCACACGTCGCCGCAGCCGCGGGCTGGCTGCGCCTGGATGAACTGAAGCCCGCGGGCAAACGCGCCATGCCCGGAGCGGATTGGGCGCGCGGATTGCGCGATGTCGCCGCGCGCGAGCGCGTGCCATCTTGAGCGTCGTGGGTACCCTCGACGGTATGACCTCGGTCCGTCCGGCGATCAGCGATGTGAGCGATGCCGCGTTGCTGGCCTGGCTCGCAAAGCGCGGCGAACCCGCGTACCGCGCGAAGCAGATCCGCCGTCACGCCACTCGCGGGACGGCGGCCGGGTTTGGTGAGCTCACCGATCTGCCAAAGCCGCTCCGCGAGGCTCTCGCCGCGTCGTTCCGCTGGACGTCCGTGGAATTGGTGCGTGAAGACGCCAGCGCAGACGGCGAGACACGAAAGGCACTGCTGCGTCTCGCTGACGGTCACCACATCGAGACCGTGCTCATGCCCCACCACGGCGCGCGCAACGCGGTGTGTGTGTCGACGCAGGCGGGGTGTCCGATGGCCTGCGCCTTCTGCGCGACGGGCGAAATGGGGCTGGTCCGGAATCTGACAGCCGGCGAGATCGTCGACCAAACGCGCCACTGGCAGCGCGAGCTCGCGCAACGCGGCGACCGCGTATCCCACGTCGTGTATATGGGGATGGGGGAGCCGTTCAACAACTACGACGCGACGCTCGCCTCGACCCGGACCCTCGTCGATCCCGAAGCGTTCGGCATCAGCCCGCGACGGTTGACGATCTCGACGTGCGGCGTTGTCCCGGGTATCGATCAGCTCGCCGGCGAAGGGCTGCCGATCAACCTCGCCGTCTCGCTCCACGCCCCTGATGATCCGACACGCGCGCGGATCATGCCGATCAATCGGAAGTGGGGCGTTGAAGAGGTTCTCGCAGCAGCGGCGCGTTACGTCAAGCGAACGAAGCGCCGCGTCACGTTCGAATATGTGCTACTCGCGGGCCTGAACGACTCCGCCGAGACCGCCCGCGAGCTCGCGGCGCTCATCATGCGACACGGCCCGACGAAGGATTCCCATGTGAACCTCATTCCCTACAACCCCGGCGCGGGCGGCTTCCGCCGACCGTCGGTCGAGCGGATGGAGCATTTCGCGGAAGTCTTGCAAGAGCAGGGGATCGCCGCCACGCTGCGAATAAGTAAAGGACAGGACATCGCAGCAGGCTGTGGTCAATTGAAGGTCGCAGAAGGAAAGGCCCAGTTGCTTCCGATCTGATAGCGGTCGCTTGAAATCAGGACGATAGCGTTGCGCGGGATGTCGTCTGAAGCGGCTAGGCGTGGACTGACATCGCAGATGGCCGTGATCTTCTTCGTCTCGGCCGGTGCGCTTCTCTTCCAGGTAGCGCAGACGCGGTTGTTCAGCGCCGTATTCGGCTACCACCTTACGTATCTGGTCATCAGCGTCTCCTTGCTGGGCGTCGGTTGGGGCGCGACGCTGAGCGCGGTCGTCGACGCGCGATCCCGCCGGCCCTCGCTCGGACAGCTCGGGCTCGGCGCGACGGCGAGCATCCTTCTGGCGCTCTTCGTTCAGGCGCATGTCGATCCGTCGTCCGCGCTGTGGCTTTCCGTGACCGCGGCGTACGTCCTGGGTTTCCCTCCGTTCGCTTTCGCGAGCTGGATCGTCGTCCGCAGCCTGCGTGAACGTTCCGCAAAAGCGGGGACCCTCTACGCGGCGGATCTCGCCGGGGCGGGCACAGGTAGCGTGCTTGCGTTCCTCGGCCTTCCGATCCTCGGAGCGCCGGGCCTCTATGGTCTCGCGGCCCTGCTCGCGGCACTCGGTGCCGCGATGTCCTTCAGCGGTCGGTCGCGCGTTCTTCCGCTCGTCGCGTGCATCGGGCTGACCGCCGTGCTCGCGGGATGGGGTGACCGCATCGCCCCGCCGCAGGTCGGACCGGATAAGAGTCCGGTCTACGGCGCGGGCATCGAGCATCTCGCCACCCGCTGGGATCCATATGCCCGCGTCGACGTCGTTCAGTACACGGACGAGCCGAGCGGGGAGCGCTACCGGTATCTCGTGGACCCGGCGTACGCGAGGCCGCGTCCGGATGCGCACTTCATGTACCTCGACCTCGGGGCGGCGACGCCGATCCTCGACGGAAGCAGTGACATGAGCGTGCTGCGCGAGACCATCATCGCCGCGCCGTACGAGCTCGTCACCGATCCGGCCGTTCTCGTTATTGGCCCGGGCGGAGGGATCGACATCCAAAACGCGCTCGTCCACGGGGCGCGGGCCGTGGACGCGATCGAGGTCAATCGCGCTGTGGTGGGACTCATGCGTGGCGAATTCGCCGGCTACAGCGGTCACCTCTACACGAAGCCGACCGTCCGTGTCGTCGAAGATGAGGCTCGAAGCTACGTTCGCCGCTCGGACCAGCGCTATGACCTGATCGTCATGACCGTCGTCGACAGCTGGGCCGCGCTCGCGAGCGGTTCGTATGCGCTCACCGAGAGCTATCTGTACACGGCAGAGGCATTCGAGGATTACCTCTCTCACCTGAGCGGTCGGGGCGCACTCGCCGTCGGCCGCTGGTACCGCGACCCGCCGGTGGAGATGCTTCACACGGCTCAGCTGGCCGCCACTGCTCTGCGGGCGCAAGGAGTCACCCACGTCTCCGACCACATGATCGTCCTGCGCTACCTGAACTTCGGCCTGCTCATCGCGAGCCCTATCCCGTTCGATCGCGCCTCCGTCGAAAAGATCCGCACCTTCGCGGCGTCACGTAGCTTCGTCGTCGAGTACGACCCGCTCGCGCCGTCCGGCCTCTTCGCAACGGCCGTGCAGGACGATCGTGGGATCCCCGCGACCGACGACCGTCCCTTCTTCTTCGCTGCCGACCTGCAGGACGGTACCTTTCCAGTGGCCTACGTCATCCTGTTCGTCGCGCTCGTGCCGGCGGTCTTCTTGTCCTACCTGCTCCTCATCCTGCCGCTCCGACGCAGGCTCGGTCCGCTGCTTCGAACGGAAGTCGGCCTTGCCACCACGGTCCGCTCGCTCGCCCTCGGGCTCGGTTTCATCGGGGCGGAGATCGTCCTCCTCCAGCGACTGACGCTCTACCTAGGTCAACCCGCGCTCGCCCTGTCACTCGGCCTCGCCGCTCTCCTGATGGGCGCCGCCATCGGATCGGGTTGGTCTTCGAGACTGCCGACCGATCCGGACAAAGCGTCTGCACTGTGCGCGATCGCCCTACCGGTCCTTCTCTTCGCGCTCACCTGGGTTGCGGCGGTCACCCTTGCCTGGCCACTCGCCGCACGCGCGGTTGCCGCGGCGATCGCGTCGCTGGCGCTCGGGATCCCGCTCGGCGCGGTCTTCCCCAAGGTCGTCGCGGTCGCTAGCGCGAGCGATCCGAGGCTGGTGAGCTGGTCCTGGGCCATCAATGGTGCCGCATCGGTGATCGGCTCGATACTCGCGGTCGGCCTCACGATCAGCGTCGGATTCACGCTCGTCGGCTTTGTCGCTGCCGGGTGTTACGCCCTGCCGGTCCTGGTTGGACGTTTGCGGATCAGGCGGCTTCTAGCGGAACGGATCGAAAGCACGTCTCCAGCGGCGCCCTGAATCCGCCCCGAGCCTAACGGCGAGCGCGCTCCTTCTTCTTCGCCATGCGGGCATCTTTCGTCTGAGTCCGGCGGCAACGCGTGCACACAAGGAGCTTCACGCCGTCGATCACCGCAGGGTGCAGGTTCGCGTCGAATCGGCGGTGCGTGTGCACCTTCGAGTGACTGACGTTGTATCCGTATGCGGCGGTCTTGCCGCAGATCGCGCAGGCGCGTGGCATCGCAGGCAGGTCTCCTTCGGGAATGTGATCAGGCCGACGTTATCTCGATGTTACAGTCGCGCGCATCGTTACGCAATTCGACGGCGCGGCATTGCTGCGTGCGCTCGAGGCCTCGACGGCACGCCTCGAGGCGCGCGTGGATGAGGTCAACGCTCTCAACGTCTATCCGGTCCCCGACGGCGACACGGGTACGAACATGCTTCACACGATGCGCTCCGCGCTCAAATACGCGCGCGGCGCGGAGCCGACCCTACCGGCCGTCAGCGCCGCGGCGGCGCAAGGCGCCCTGATGGGCGCGCGTGGGAACAGCGGCGTGATCCTCTCGCAGGTCTTCCGCGGAGTGAAGGAGGCGTTCGCGAACACCGATCACGCCGGGGTTCGCGAGATGCGGCGCGCGGTCGAGCTCTCGCGACGCTACGCGCACGAAGCGGTAAGCGCTCCCGCGCCGGGAACCATGCTGACCCTCACGGTCGCGATGGAGGACGCGGCGGCGCGCGAGGGCAGCGACGTCCTCGACATGCTCAAACACATCGTCGCGAGCGCCGGCCCGGCCGTTTCGCGTACCCAGCAGGAGAATCCGACCAACCGCGCCGCGGGCGTCATCGATGCCGGTGCGCGCGGTCTGCAGCTGGTCCTCGAAGGCGTGCTCTCGGGCTTCACCGGCGAGCAGATCCCGCTTAGTCATATCGAGACCGTCGCGACCAAGGCGCCCGCGACGTCCGCGGCGCCCTCGTGGACGGGAGCGTACGACGTGCAGTTCCTCGTTCAGCGACCTTCGCGCCCGATCGCCCAGATCAGAGACGAGATGATGAAGTTCGGCGCGGATTGCGTGCTCGTGGTCGGGGACGAATCGCTGATGAAGGTGCACGTGCACACTCTGGAGCCCGATGAGATCGTTCGCATCGGTCTCACGGCCGGGCGGATCGGGGACGTCGTCGTCGAGGATCTCGACGCGATGACCGCCGAGCACGAGCGCGCGACGGGCATCGTCGTGGCTCCCTCCTCGCGCGGACCAGCGGCGCGCGTCGGCGTCGTCGCCGTGGTCCCGGGAGAGGGATTCGCGGCCGTGGCGCGCTCGCTGGGAGCGTCGCCGCTCCGGGGCGGGCCGACGATGAATCCGTCGACCGAAGAGCTCGTCGAGGCGATCAAGGCGGCGAACGCGAGGACGGTGGTGATCCTGCCGAACGATAAGAACGTGATTCTCGCGGCCGAGCAGGCCGCGAAGGTCGCAGGCGCGCGCGTCCGCGTCGTCCCGACGAAGAATGTCGCGCAAGGCATGGCCGCGCTCGTCGCGTTCGATCCGAAGAAAGACCCGGATGAGGTCGCTCACGACATGGCCGAGGTCGCCGAGCGGGCCCATGGGATCGAAGTCACGCGCGCGATCCGTGACGCGACGGTGGACGGCGAGCGCGTGCTTCAGGGAGAAGCGATGGCGCTCCTGGATGGTCGGGTCGTGGCGCACGGGGAGGATGAGGTCGCGGTGCTGTGCGAGGCGGCGCGCCGCCTGACCGACGCCGAGATCCTCACGCTCTATAGCGGGGCCGGCGTAGACGAGATACGTGTGCAGCACGCGGTTCAGCGGCTCCGCGCGGCGTGTCCCCGCGTGTCCGTCGAGGTGGCGCACGGCGGTCAGCCGCACTACGCGTTCATCGTCGCGGCGGAGTGACGCGGGAGCACCCAACAGTGGTGGAGCGGTACGGTGGCGGACAGATAACGATCAGCGACTACGACCCGACCTGGCCCGCCCAGTTCGAGCGAGAACGAACGCGCCTCCGCGCCGCTCTCGGGTCGATTGTGACCACGATCGAGCACGTCGGGAGCACCGCCGTGCCGGGGCTCGCTGCGAAGCCGATCATCGATGTTCTCGTCGGGGTCCTCGACATGGGCGAAGCGCGCACGCCCTCCATCGAGGCGCTCGAGCCTTTGGGTTACAGGTATGTGGCGGAATACGAAGCATGGCTGCCGGGCGAAATGCTGTTTCGAAAAGGTACTCCAGGTCCCTGGACGCACCACGTTCATCTCATGGAGCCGTCGAGCCCTCGGTGGGACGAGCTTGTGTTGGTGCGCGACTATCTGCGCACCCATTCACAGGTCGCGACGGCCTACGGCAGCCTGAAGAAGGCCCTCGCGGTTGTGTTTCAGGAGGACATCGCTGGCTTCCGTGACGCCAAACGGCCCTTCCTGCAAGCGGTCATGGCGAAGGCGCGAGCAGAAGGGAAGCCCCCGGCGACCAACGCAGGGTGACGCTGTCGTCATGCTTCGCCGCTATCGGAAGGCATAGCCGTTTCGGCCTCTTGACGAATTTAGCGAATTAGCTAAATACTCATTGCGTGCGTAACGCCGCCCGAGTCTTTCGAGCGCTGGCTGACCCGACGCGCCGGCAGATCCTCGAGGAGCTGAAGCGCAAAGAGCTGGCCGCGGGCGAGATCGGCGCACGGTTCGCCATCTCGGCGCCATCGATCTCACGCCATCTCGCGATCCTCAAGGCGGCGGACCTGGTGAGTGAGCGCAGGGCTGCGAACCGGATCCTCTACCGGCTGGAACCGGACACGCTCATCGAGAGCCTCAATGGCTATCTCAGCGCGGTCTGCCCGACGCAGGTTCGCCAGCGTCGAGCGATCACCGCGCGCCGCGTATGAAGATCGCCATCACGGGTGGGACCGGTTTCGTCGGCCGTCACCTCGCGATCGCGCTGCTCAATGACGGCCACGAGGTGGTCGTCGTCGCACGGGGTGTCGATCGGCGCGATCCTTCGATCCTCGGGAGCGGCGTGCACTTCGTCGCGGCTTCGACCGATGACGACGAGGTCCTTCGCCGAGCGTTCGCTGGGTGCGACGCGGTCGCGCACTTCGCGGGCGTCAACCGCGAGATAGGCGCCCAGACGTACGAGCGCGTGCACGTGCGCGGCACGCGCGCGGTCGTCGACGCCGCGCGAGCGAGCGGAGTGGGCAAGATCATCTACTTGAGCTTCCTGCGCGCTCGACCCGCGTGCGGCTCGCCCTATCACGAGTCGAAGTGGGCCGCCGAGGAGCTCGTGCGCGGATCCGGGATCGATCACACCATCCTGAAGTCGGGCGTGATCTATGGCCGCGGCGACCACCTGCTCGACCACGTGAGCCGAGCGCTCTACACGTTCCCGGTCTTTCCGCTGGTCGGTCTGCGACCAACGCGCCTCCGGCCGGTCTATGTCGCCGACGTCGTCCGGCTCGCTCGATCCGCGATGGCCGACCCGCGGCTCGCGCGACGTACCGTCGCCGTGCTCGGGCCGGAGGAGCTCGCCGCCGGCGACGCCATCCGCCGGATCGCCGCCGCGGTCGGTCGCGAGGTTCCGGTCGTCCCCGCGCCGGTATGGGCCCATCGGATCCTGGCCTGGATTTTCGAGCGGACGATGACGGTCCCCCTGGTCGCGGCGGCGCAGGTGCGCATTCTTTCGGAGAGCGTCGTCGTGCCTCTGCCATTCGCGGACCCCCCGCCGTCCGACCTCGCCCCGGCGACCATGTTCTCGGTGGAGCGAATCCGCGCGGAGCTTCCGCCCGCCGGTCCGTTCGGGCTTCGCGACCTACGCCTTTTCACGCATTGATGCGCGCGGAGCACCATGTTCCCATCGTGACGTCGACCGCCCCCCGCGCACGCACCGCGAGCGAGCCTCCCGCGACCTCGCTGGATCTCCCCGTCATGCGCATCCCCGGCATCGGAAGCGAGTCGGCCAAGCTGCTCGAGCGCATGAAGATCCAGACGATCGGCGATCTGCTCTGGCACCTCCCGACGCGGTTCGATGACTTCTCCAAGTTCGTCCCGCTGCGTCGTCTTGTTCCGAACGCCACTCAGACCGCCGTCGCCGTCCTCGGTCACATATCGCAACGGAGGACCGCGACCGGAAAGCTCATGACCGAGGCGGAGCTCCACGAAGAGGACGGAACACCGACCCAGGTACGCGCGACGTGGTTCGGCCGCGCGTTCGTCAAAGAGACGCATCCGGAGGGGGAGCGTGTCCGCATCTCCGGAAAGGTTCGCTTCTTCGGTCGCGCGCTGCAGTTCAGCCAACCGACCCTCGAGCGCGCGGACGCCGAGGCGGTGCATACGGGACGCCTCGTGCCGATCTATCCGCTGACCGAAGGCATCAAGCCAGGGCAGATGCGCCGCTGGCTGCACACGGCGATCGAGGGTGGACCGCGGCGGACCGGAGTCGTCGGTGAGGTGCCCGATCCGCTGCCGGCGGCCGTGCGCGAGCGCCATGCGCTCCCCGACATCGCGTCCGCGCTGCGGCAGGTGCACTTTCCTGATGACGAGCTCAAGCTTCTGTCGGCGCGACGGCGCCTCGCATTCGACGAGCTTCTCGTTCTGCAGCTCGCGCTCGCGCAACGCCGTGCGCGCTGGACGGCTCAGGCGTCAGGGCTGTCTCTGCGCGTTCCAGACGTTGAGCTCGCAAACTGGACCGCCGCGCTGCCCTTCAGGCTGACGGGCGCCCAGGAACGGTCTCTCAAAGAGATCCGGCACGATCTCGCCCGGCGCGTGCCGATGTCGCGTTTGCTCGAGGGCGACGTGGGGTCGGGTAAGACGGTGGTCGCGGCGCTCGCCGCGCGTATCGCGACGGCATCGGGAGCGCAGACCGCGCTCATGGCGCCAACAGAGCTTCTCGCCGAGCAGCACGCCCGCTCGCTCGAGGCACTCTTCCAAAACGGCGGTCCGAGGCACGCGCTCCTCACGTCGAGCGTGACCGGTGAGCCGCGCCGGGCGATCCTGGCAGGGCTCTCCGACGGCTCGATCGATGTCGTCGTTGGCACGCATGCGCTCGTTGAGGAGCGCGTCGCCTTCAAGCGGCTTGGCCTCGCCGTCGTCGACGAGCAGCACCGCTTCGGGGTGAGGCAGCGCGCGACCTTCCGCGAAAAGGGCAGCGGGACCGATCCGCACCTTCTGCTGACGACCGCGACGCCGATCCCGCAGACCCTGAGCCAGACGATCTACCGCGACCTCGACATTTCGGTGATTGACGAGCTGCCGGTGGGGCGCAAGACGATCACGACGCACTTGCGCACGCCCGATCAGCTCCCCAAGGTCTGGGAGGGCGTGCGCCTGGCGGTCGAACGAGGACAGCAGGCTTTCGTGGTCACGCCGCGGATCGATCCCGCGGAAGATGGCGAAGACGACCTCCCGAGTGCGATCGCGATGGAAAAGGACCTCCGCCAGGGCGAGCTGCGTGGAGCCCGTCTCGCACTCATGCATGGCCGCATGCCCGCGAAGGAGCGTGACACGATCATGCGCCGCTTCGCGGATCGGGAGATCGATGTGCTCGTCGCGACCACGGTCGTCGAGGTCGGGATCGACATACCGAACGCGACCGTTATGGTCGTCCTGGGCGCCGAGCGCTTCGGTCTCGCGCAGCTGCACCAGCTCCGCGGGCGCGTCGGTCGCGGAACCGAGCGGGCCTACTGCGTACTGGTCTCCGAAGCGTCGGAGTCCGAGCGCCTCGCGGCCATGGTCGAACAGAAGGACGAGCGGCCCTTGAATGGTTTCGAGCTCGCGCTGCGCGACCTCGAGATCCGCGGCGCTGGCGAATTCTTGGGCGAGCGGCAACACGGCGTCCCGGAGCTGCGCATCGTCGACCTCGCCGATGTGGACCCGAGGCTCATCAGCGATACCGCCGAGGAGGCCGACCGGATCCTCGCGGACGACACGACCTTGGACCGCCCAGAGCACGGAGAGCTCGCGCGCGCGGTGGATCAGCTCTGGCGCCGCTACGCGCTGGCCTGATGCGGGTCATCGCGGGGGAAGCGAAGGGAAGGACGCTGGTCGTGCCGCGGGGCGGCGGTACGCGTTCGGCGACCGACCGGATTCGCGAGACGCTCTTCGCGATCCTCGAACCGGATCTCTCCGACGCGCAGGTCCTTGACCTGTTCGCCGGCGCGGGCACCCTCGGCATCGAAGCCCTCTCGCGCGGCGCGAGATCCGCGACGTTCGTTGAGCGGAGTGCCGAGGCACTCAAGGCGCTCCGGCGCAACCTCGAAACGACCCGTTTCGCGGAACGCGGGCGCGTCATTCCGGCCAATGTCATCGCATTCCTCGATTCGCGGCCGACGGGACCGTTCAACGTCGTGTTTGTGGACCCACCGTTCGTGGACGTCGCAACCGCCGAGGCGACGCTTCGTCACGACGCGCTCCCTGTGGCACTCGCCCCAGATGCTGTCGTGGTATCGCGCTCATTGCGCAAGCACGCGCCGGCGCTGCCAGCGAGTGCACGCGTCATGCGCGCGAAGAACATAGGCGAGGAGACGCTGTTATTCCTAAGGTACTCTCACTCCGCTGCGGGAGGATGACGTGGACATACAGTTCCTGGTCGAACGGCTCGAGGCGCTCGTGGTCAATGCGCGCAAGGTCCCGATGACAAGCCAGGTCATCCTTGAGCAGGCCGCCATCCTCGACCTGATCGATCAGCTCCGCGTCGCGATCCCGGAAGAAGTGAAGCAGGCGCGCCGCATCAATCAGGAGAGCGAACGCGTGATATCGAAGGCCCGCGAGGAGGCGGAGGGGATCATCGGAGCGGCGCAGGAGCAGGCAGCGCTCTTGCTACAGGACCAGTCGATCCTGCGCGAGGCCGAGTCGCGGGCGCAGGACATCCTCGACAGGACTCAGACAAAGGCCGACGAGACGATGGGGGGAGCCGATCAGTACGCGGCCGACGTCCTGGTCCGCCTCGAAAGCGATCTGGTGAAAACCCTGTCGATCATCAAGAAGAGCCTCGAAGTGCTGGAAGAGAGACGAGCCGAGCCCACGGAGGGCGAGACACGTGAAGGTGAACGTCGCGCCGTTACTTAAGCAGCCGATCGGCGCCCACACGGACTACGAATTGACCGAGTCGCCCATCGACCCGCGCGGCGAGAATGCTGGGTTGATCGAGGCCGGTGTCTCGAGCATCGACGCGGACATCATCGCGACGCACACCAATCCCGGTGCTTATCTCGAAGGCGATGCGCGCGCGAGCGTGTCCCTGCAATGCAGCCGCTGCCTCAAGCCCATCGAGGCGCCCGTGAAAGCCCACTTCGCGGAGCAGTACTACGCCACGATCGACGTCGTGAGCGGCGACCCCCGGGATCAGGCGCCGCGCGACGCGAAGACGATCGGCAGCGACTTCTGGGTCGACCTCACGCCGCTCTTACGCGAGGAGCTCATCCTCGCGACACCCCTCGCGCCGCTCTGCCGCCCCGATTGCAAGGGGCTCTGCGAGATCTGCGGGCGTGACCTGAATACCGACCCGCACGAGCACGACACCGGGTCCGACGAGCGCTGGAGCAAGCTGCAGGAGCTCAAGAAGTTCCGCCCCGACAGATAGAATCGTTCCAACCCCCGTCGAGGAGATCGTTTTGGCAGGTCATCCCAAGAAACGCATACCACGCGCGGCGCAGGGCGAACGCCGCAGTCATCTTGCGCTGCGCGCCATGACGCTGGTCCCGTGCCCGCAGTGCAAAAGCCCCAAGCCGCCGCACCAGGCGTGTCCGCACTGCGGCACGTTCCGCGGCCGACAGGTCATACCGATCAAGGCCAAGCGGACGACCGCATAACCTCGCGGTTCGCATGAAGATCGCCGTCGACGCTATGGGCGGCGACCACGCCCCGGACGAGATCGTCCGGGGCGCGCTGTTGTATCGGGCGAGCGGCGGCGAGGCGGATCTTGTCCTCGTCGGCCGCGAGCAGGACCTGCGACGGATCATCGGCTCCTCGTCTCCGCCGGGCATCACGTTTCGCAACGCGAGCGACGTCGTCGCGATGGACGAGCATCCCGCGAGTGCCCTCCGGCGACGCGGCGACACATCGATCGGCGTCGCGACGGAGATGGTGAAGCACGGCGAGGCGGACGCAGTCGCTTCCGCGGGCAACACCGGCGCCACGATGGCCGCGGCGCTCCTCGTGCTCGGCCGCATTCGCGGCATCGATCGCCCGGCGCTGTGCGCGCTGTTTCCGACCACGAAGGGAAAGCCGGCGTGCCTGCTCGACGCGGGCGCGACGATGGACGCGAGCGAACACAACATCCTTCAGTTCGCGCGGATGGCTTCGCGGTTCATGGAGCGGCTGCACGGCGTGCAGCGGCCGAGCATCGGACTCATCAACGTCGGCGAAGAGCCTGAGAAGGGCGGCCGCATCCAGCAGGCCGCGCACGCGCTGCTCGCGGGCGCCGAAGACCTGAACTTCTACGGGAACATCGAGGGCAAGGATCTTCTCAAGGGCGTGACCGACATCTGCGTGACCGACGGCTTCACCGGCAACGTGCTCGGGAAGGGGATGGAGGGTGTCATCGACGTGTTCGTTGATGGGATCCGCAACGACATCTTCGGCGGCGCGTGGGGAAAGGTCGGGGCGCTCGTCGCTTACCCGGGCCTCCGTAAGTTCCGGAGCCGGATGGATTACGACCCGTATGCCTCGGCGCCCCTCCTCGGCGTCGCGGGGGTGTCCGTGGTGACCCACGGGCGCGCCCGGGCGAACATGATGCGCCGCGCGATCGAGGTGGCCGAGCGCTCCGTCGCGACCCGGCTCATCGAGGCGATCGGCCAGGGCGTGTCGACAACCGCCGCGTGAACACAAGACCGCCGCGCGGTGGCCGGCATCCCGCACGCCGGCTCGCTCTTCAGACCCTTTTCGAGATCGACTTCAATCGCGCCGACCCGCGCGAGACCTGGGAGCGTGGGGCGTTCCGCGCGGGCCTGACGGAGGAGGCCGCGGGATTTGCCTGGGACCTGGTCCAGGGAGTTCTCGCGCATCGCAAGGAGCTCGACGCCGAGATCGCGACGCTCGCGCCCGAATTTCCGATCGACCAGATGGCGCGGATCGACCGGAACGTGCTCCGGATCGCGCTGTACGAGCTACGGGTCTCGGGCGACGCCCCCGCGGGTGTGGTCATCGACGAGGCCGTCGAGCTCGCGAAGATGTTCGGCTCGGAAGCCTCGCCGAAGTTCGTGAACGGGGTGCTCGCCACGGCCATCGGCGGCCGGGAGCAACCTTCCGCCTAGGGCACGGTGAGCGGGATCTTCACGGTCCCCCGATCGCTTCCGTCCTGGGCGCTCACCTCAAAGACCTCAAGAGTGATGCTCCCGTGCACGGACGCGGGTACCGCAAAACCGCTGTCAAACGTGCCCCAGAGCGAGCTGCTGCCGAGCGTCGCGTTGAAGTGCGAGGTCGCCACGATCTTTCCCGTCGCGTCGCGGACGCGCCAGCTCACGGTGGCCTCGAAGACGCGCGCCCCGCCGGCGAGCCTGACCGACTCGGCGAACTGCGCCTGGCCCGTCGTACGGTCGCCGGGCTTCGGCGCGGTCACAGCGATTCGCTCGCTCGTGGCCCGCGGATCGCCGCCGATCTCGACGACGAGCCGCGTCTTGTCCGGCATGTACGCGCGCCACGGACGGGCGTCGTCGAGCTCGATCTGATAAAGGGGATTTGCTGAGACGATCGCGCGGACCGGCGTCTGATCGAAGATGCTCGTGCCCGCGACACCCCCGCTCGATCCGCCTCCGTTCCACTGGAACGAAACGTTGAGCACGTACTTCCCACCGTTGAGTGCCGACTTGCCCCCGGCTGGCTTGGTGTCGTCGTTCGGCTCGAGTTCGATGGAGAACGACGGTAGTTCAGCCGTGCCTGCGGCGTCCTCTCCCCGGAACTGGAGGCCGGCGGTCGTGCCGTCGATCGCGATGAAGCCCAACTGCGCGACCACGTGTGGGATCGTGTCGTTGCCGGCCCACGCGATGCCCTGGTCCTTCCCGACCGGACCGAGAAAGGAGTATGCCAACACGTCCTCGCGAGCAAGCGGCTTGTCCGCTCTGATATCGCCGATCGCAAGCGGTTGACCGCCGTTCTCAGTCAGCAGGACGCGACGAATGCCCGGCTCTTCAGTCGCCGTGTACACGAGCTGCTGAAGGATCGCGAGAGCCTCGGAATGATCTCCGGCTACGAACGGCTTCTCGAGGAGGAGGTCGACCTTCGCGAGATCTGCCGCGACCGCGACAGCGACGCCGCCCTGGAACGAGTTGTTCCAAAGGTAGTTCGTCAGGCCTTGCGGTGCGGCCGTCTGACGATACGCGCGCAGTCCGGTGATCCGTGACGCGATCCGATCTTCCGGCCTGGGCTCGATTAGTTCGGGGCCGCTGACTGCGACCGGCGGCAGGCCGAGTCGTCCGAGATAGATCTTGGAGCGATCGACCACCGTCGGCGTTGCGGTCTGCCTTGGCATGGCGGTCACGAAGGTCGGCTGAGTCGCAGCCGGGGTTGACGACGGCGGCGACGCGGCGACCGGCCCGGCCTCGGTGCCTTCGCGCGCCGCGTTCAGCCAGGTCCCGATCGCCACGGCCGCGCCGATCGCGGCGACCAGGCCGGCGAACTGCAGGGTACCGAATCGTCGGCGCGCCCTCACAGTCAGCATCCGCGACTCCTCGTACGGCGTCTCGTTCAGTTCGATCGTCTCGATCGCTCGCGACAACGCTCGCCCTAGGATCTCGTCGTCCTGTCTTTCGTCGCTCATCGCATCGCTCCTCGCGCGAGCCGGCCGGCGAGGTGGATCTGCCGAAGGCGTTCGATAGCCTGGTGCAGCGTCGCGCCGACCGTCCCGCTCTTGATGTCGAACTGTTCGCCGATCTCGTCGTAGGAGAGGCCGTAGAGGTACCGCGCAACGACGATCGCCCGCTGTCGCTCCGGCAGCTCGCCGAGCGCGGCGAGCAGATCCGCCCGGTCGCTTGCCGCGTCGAAGGAGTCGTTACGTGCGGGCAACGAGGCCCAGAGCTCCCCCTCACGCTTCGAACGGCGGGCCTTCCGGAACACCTCGCGCGCGCCGACCACGAAGAGCCACGCCGGCAGCTTTTGGATGTTGTCGAGCCCCGTCCGGTGCGCTTTCAGGAACGCCTCCTGCGCCGCGTCCTCAGCCGCCGCCCGGTCGCGCCCGATCGCGACAAGCGCCCGGAGCAGGCGCGGATACTCGCGTTCGTAGACCTCGCGCCAGCGGTCGATCATCGGGCTTCGCCATGAAGAGGCGTGCGGGCCCCTCTTTCTTTAGTCGCCGATTGACAGGCCGGACGGCTCGCCGTGACACTTGCGCGGACCTGCCGCCGCGGGCGGGCGGGGGAGGGGTCGCACTCGACCCGGAGGAGGACATTGTTGGCGCAGGGAAACACGTACGAGCGCCTCAAGAAGATCATCGTCGAGCAGCTCGGCGTGGACGAGGGCGACGTGAAACCCGAGGCTTCGTTCGTGGACGATCTGAACGCTGACTCACTCGACCTGGTCGAGCTCATCATGAGCCTCGAGGAAGAGTTCGGGATGGAGATCTCGGACGAAGAGGCCGAGAAGATCAAGACCGTGGGCGACGCGCAGGAATACATCGAGGAGCACGTCGCTTAGCGCGCACAATCACACCGTACGCAGGACATAGGGGAGGCAGGGGCGTCGGAGCCCCTGCCTTTTCTTCGCTTATGAAGGAGAGAGCCGAGATCGAGATCGCGGGGTACCGCTTCAAGGACGAAGCGCTGCTTGAGAACGCGCTCACTCACAGCTCGTATCTGCACGAGCATGTGGAGGAGGCTGCGCGCGACTTCGAGCGGTTGGAATTCCTCGGCGACGCCGTTGTCGATCTCGTGGTGGGCGAAGAGCTCTTCCGTAGATTCCCCGACGCGACCGAGGGTGAGCTCACCGCGCTTCGCGCCGGGCTCGTGTCTTCAGCTGCACTTGCCGAAGTCGGGCGGCGCCTCGGACTGCCGCAGCGCGCCCGTCTCGGCCGAGGTGAGGAGGACACGGGAGGACGCGCGCGTCCGGGGCTCGCGGCGAGCCTCTACGAGTCCGTCGTCGGCGCGATCTACATGGAGAGCGGACTCAGCGAAGCGAGCGCGCTTGTGCTCCGCACCATGGGCGACGCGATCGCCGCGACCGTCAGCGCGCCGCGCAAGTCGCCGAAGACGCTCCTGCAGGAGTGGGCGCAGGCCGGGCACCATCCGCTGCCGATCTATCGGACCCTCGACGTGAGCGGGCCGGAGCATCGCCGCGACTTTGTCGTGCAGGTCGAGGTCGACGGCAGCGTCGCGCAAGGGAGCGGGTCCTCGAAGCGCGCCGCGGAGGAAGCGGCCGCAGCGAAGCTCATGGAGATCGTGACGCAATGAGCGATGAGTTGAAGGTGATCGAGGGCGGCGCATCGGCCCCGAACGCCGTATTGAAGACGCTCACACTGACAGGCTTCAAATCTTTCGTACACCGAACTCATCTCGAATTCGCTCCGGGGATCACGGCGATCATCGGTCCAAATGGGAGCGGCAAGAGTAACGTCGCCGACGCCATACGTTGGGCGCTTGGCGAGAACAACGCGCGTGTGCTGCGTGCCAAGCGCAATGAAGAGCTGATCTTCGGCGGAAGCGAGACGCGCAAAGCGCTCGGCATGGCCGAGGCGTTGCTCCAGCTGGACAACTCGTCGCGGCGCTTGCCGATCGACTTCACCGAGATCGAGGTTGGCCGGCGTCTCTTCCGCAACGGCGAAGCCGAGTACCTCGTGAATCGGTCACGAGTCCGGCTTCGTGATCTCCAGGACCTACTCGCCGGCGCCAACCTCGCCGACAACCCATTCGTCGTGATCGGTCAAGGTCTGGTCGACCAGATCCTCGCGCTGCGGCCATCCGATCGGCGCACGGTCATCGAAGAGGCCGCCGGCACGCGGCGGCTGCAGCTCCGCCGGGAGGAAGCGCTCAACCGGCTGAAGTCGGCGGAGGCGGAGCTCGTCCGTGTCAACGACATCCTTCGCGAGATCGGGCCGCGCGTCGATTCGCTGCGGGATCAGGCTGGGAAATGGACCGAGTACGAGACGATCCGGAGCGAGCTCCGGCGCCGTGCGCTGCGCTGGTACAAGGCCTCATTCGGTACCACGGCGGAGCAGCGTGCGGAGCTCGCCGCGAAGATCGTCGGCGTCGACCGCGAGATCGAGCGTCTCGTCGATTTCGTCTCCGAAGGCGAATCCGCGACGGCCGGCAGCGACGAGGATCTTCGTGCGGCGCGTCAAGAGGAGGAGCACCGCCGCATCGCCTCGACCGACGCGTCAGCGGTCGAGACCTCCGCGCGTGAACGCGTCGCTGGGCTCGAAGCGAGCCTTGCGGCGATCGGGGCAGAGCGTGAGCGGACCAGCGCATCCCTAAGCGCGCTCCCCGCGGAGCTCGCGGGCCTACGCGACCGCCGGGCGCGCGTCGACGATGAAGCCGCGGACGCGGCGCGCCGCGCACGTGAGTCCGCCGATCTGGCGCGCAGCGCCGAAGAGGACGCCTCGGGCACGCGCGTCGCTCTCGCCGAGGCCCGCGCAGCGCGGGTCGAGACCGAGCGCGCGCACCTCATGCGGGAGAGCGACGAGATCCGGCTCGGCGACGAGGAACGGTCGTTGCTGGCGCGCGATGAGGAGCTCGCCGCGAGCGCGGCGAGCCTTGGGCGCCAGCGCGCAGAGCAGGAGCGCGAGCGCAGCCGGATAGCTGGGGAGCTCGAGCGGGCGCGTTCCTCGGTCGCAGAGACTGCGCGGATCGCCGAAAGCGCCGCCGAGCGAACGGGTGCGGCGCGGAACGAGCTGCAACGGATCGACGGCGATCTTGCGCTCGTGCGCGGCCAGGTCGCAGCGTTGCGGGAGGCGGCCGAGCGCGCCGATGAAGAGGTCGCGGCTCGCGAGGCGGCGCACGAGCTTCCTCCCTTGCCGAAAGGCTTCGCGTGGCTGCACGAGCGGATCGCGTCGCCGGAGGCTCTGCGGCCCGCGCTCGGCGGCGCGGTCGCGACGTCGCCATCGTCGGCCGCGGCGGATGCCGCCGTGCCAAAGGGCTGCCGGCGCGTCGCCGACGGCGTCGCTGTCTTCCTCGCGCCGGACGAGGCTACGGCCCTCGCGGCGGCGTCGACATTGCGCAGCGGCGCGGTCATCGCGCCGAGCGGACTCCTCGTCCTGCCCGGCCTCGCGCGGCTGGTCGAGCCGCGCGCGCGTGCCGACCGCGACGCCACGACACAGCTCCGCACGATGGCAGCCCGCCTTCACGAGGAGCTCCTCGCCGCCGAGAAGGCGCAGCGCGAGGTCCTTGCGGAGCGTGCGGATGCCGAGCGTCGCCGAGAGGATGCCGAAAAGCGGCTCGCGGCCGCTCAGCGGTCGCGAGGCGATGCCGAGCGCGTCGCCGACGAACTCGCCACAGCCGAGGCGGACGTGCGCGATCTCGTGCGCACGCGTGAAGCGAATGCGTCCGCGATCGAGCGCGAACGCGCCGAGCTCCTCGACCGGCGTGAGCGGCTCGCTTCGGATCGCGCCGCCGCCGCGAGAGCACGTGCCGCGGCGGCGGACATCTTCGCGGCCGCCGAACGCGAGGAGCAGGTCGCCGTGGACGCGCACGCCGCGGCTTCACGGCGTGCGGAGGACGCGCGGCTCGAGGCGGCGACGATGGAGGAACGCCGCAGTGCGTCGGTGCGCCTCCGCGACGCGCTGAGCGAGCAGGTCAGCGCGACCGAACGGCGCATTGCTGATGAAGAGGAGCGGCTCCGAGCGCTCGTGGCGCAGGAGCGGGACGCGCGCAGTCGACTCGAGTCGGCTCAGCGGGACCTCGGCCGCGCGACCGCCGAGGCCCGTGAGGCGTCGCGGTCGGGAGAGTTGGCTCGAGAGCGGGCCCTCGCGGCAGAGGGCTCGCGACGCGAATCGGAGCAACGTCTAGCGCGGGCGCGCGAGCGTCTCGCCGAGATTCGCGGCGAGCGCGGAAAGCTCGCGGTGGAGGAGGAGCGCGCTGCCGGCGCGCTGCGCCTTTTGGAGGAGCAGGTCCGGGCTGAGCTCGGCCTACCCGACGATGAGCCGCTTCCCGACCCGGCGAGCATCGCGCTCGACGACGAACCCGATGAAAAGGAGCGGTCGAGCACGGTGGCTGCGCTGCAACGACTTCGTCGTCGCCTGATCGCGCTCGAGCCAGTGAACCCGCTCGCCGCGACCGAGCTTGCGGAGATCGGTCAGCGGCACGAGTTCCTCTCGTCGCAGAAAGCCGATCTCGAGCGGGCGATGGCCGATCTGCGGACCCTCGCCGACGAGCTCGCGACGACGATCGCCGAGCAGTTCAGTGCGACATTGCAAGCGGTCGACCGCGAGTTTGGCCTCTTCTTCCAGCGGCTCTTCAACGGCGGGCAGGCCTCGCTGCGCACGAGCGACGCGGGGGAAGGGGCCCCCGGGCGCGATAGCGACGACGAGCCGGGTATCGACATCTATGCCCGGCCGCCGGGGAAGCGGATCGGGAGCCTGAATCAGCTTTCCGGCGGAGAGCGCGCGCTGACCGCGACCGCGCTGCTCCTCGCGATCCTGCGCGTACGGCCCGCGCCGTTCTGCGTCCTCGACGAGGTCGACGCCGCGCTCGACGAGCGCAACGTCGGCCGCTTCACCCAGGCGCTGCGCGAACTCACCGATCGCACGCAGTTCGTCGTGATAACGCACAACCGCGGGACGATCGAGGCCGCGGACATGCTCTATGGCGTATCCATGGATGACGCCGGCGTCTCAAAGGTCATCTCGTTGCGTCTCGCGGAGCTCGACGCGGAGCGCGCCGGCTAGGACGGGCCCCGGCGGCGGCGATCGTTCGCGATCTCATCAAGCACGGCTCGCGTGACGATGCGCGCGGCGATCATGAGAAACGCCAGACCGAGCAAGAACCAGAACCCGAGCGTGATCAGGATCAAGACGAACGGGAACGGCGCGAATTCCACGCGGGAAGGCTACACAGGAGCTGAGCAGATGAGCATCGAGCAAGCGCTCACTAAAACGCGCGGCGGCTTCCTGGCACGTCTCTTCGGACGCGGCGAAGAGAAGCTGACTGCGGAATGGCTTGACTCGCTCGAGGAAGCGCTCCTCCGCGCGGACCTTTCCGTCTCGCTCGTCGATCCTTTGATGGCGCAGCTTCGCGATCTCTTCACGACCGGCGAGGTGAAGTCCGTCCAGAAGGCGCTCGCCGCCGTGCGCGAAACTCTTGTCGCGGCGCTCGTTGGCGATACGCGCCTGCGCGGCGAGGGACAACAACCGCGCGTCATCCTCCTCGTCGGGGTGAACGGCAGCGGCAAGACCACCACGGCCGCGAAGCTCGCGAAGCGTCTCAAGGATTCGGGTGAGCGACCACTCCTCGTGGCTGCGGACACGTTCCGTGCCGCCGCGACCCTGCAGCTCGAGCAATGGGCGCAGCGCGTCGACGTCCCGATCGTCTCGGGCAAGCCTGAGGGCGATCCTGCGGCCGTGGTGTTCGATGCGGTGAATGCCGCGACCGCGCGCGGCAACACGACCGTGATCGCCGACACCGCGGGTCGCCTGCATACGAAAGGTCAGCTCATGGACGAGCTCGGGAAGATCGTTCGGGTGACTGGACGCGCGCGCGCCGGTGCTCCAGACGAGGTGCTGCTTGTCCTCGACGGGACCGCGGGGCAAAACGCGATCCAGCAGGCGCGTCAGTTCACCGCGACGGCGGCAGTGACCGGGGTCGTCGTGACCAAGCTCGACGGTACGGCGAAGGGCGGCTCCGTCTTTGCGATCGCGCAGGAGCTGAGACTCCCGGTAAAGCTGCTCGGCGTCGGCGAGAAGGCCGACGATCTCGTCCCGATGGATCCCACCGCGTTCGTGAACGCGCTTCTTCCGACGTCCGCCTGAGCCTCATACTCGCTCGCGCATGGCGATCGTTCGCTTACGGAGCGCGGATCTCAAGCAGGCGCTCGAGACCGGCGCGCTTTCGCTCCACTATCAGCCGCAGGTCGTGATCGCGACGGGCAAGCTCGCGGGCGTTGAGGCGTTCGTGCGCTGGCCCCACCCCGCCTACGGAATGATCGGCCCGAGCGACATCATCCCGCTGGTCGACCAGGCCGGAATGCACGTCGAGTTCGATCGCTGGGTCATCGGCGCGATCTGCCGGCAGGCGAAGCAGTGGCGGAAAGAAGGGGTCGCTGTCCCGATCGTCGCCGCGAACGTATGGGCCCAGACGCTCCGGCGCCCGGATGCGCTGAGGCTCATGGACGCCATCGCGGAAACCAGCGCCGATCCGAAGACCATCGAGCTCGAGTGCCCCCGCGGGTCCACCGCAGACCAGGCGCTCACCAAAGCGCTGATGGCCATCCGAGCACTCGGGGTGCGCCTGGCGTCCGAGGAATACGCGGGCGGTGCGCGGGCGAGTGGCAAGCTGAAGTTCGACACGCTCAAGATCCCATTCCCGACCTCCCGCGACTACGCCGTGAACGCGGACGGGATCCGCGCGCTCGTCGCGGAAGCGAAGAAGATCGGCGCGCGTGTCGTCGCCGACTCCGTCGAGACGATCGAGCAGGAAGCGGCCCTCGCGGCGCTCGGCGTCGAGATCGTCCAGGGTTACCTCTACGGTCCCGAGGTCGCGCCAGGTGAGTTGCCGACGCTGATCAGCCGACCGGCGGGGTGACCGTCGACCTTGCGACGAGGCGACCGCCCTGGTCACTCGAGTTCGATACGCTGAAAGCTCCTGTGACGTTCGTTCTTCAAGGCGGCACCCTCGACGATGCGGTGATCGGGGCGACCGTCGCGATCAGCGGCCAGGGCTGATGTTCGAGCAGCTTTCCGACCGGTTAGCCGGGACGTTCGAACGCCTTCGCGGGCGGCCGCGCGTCACCGAGACGGACCTCGACGAGGCGCTTCGCGACGTGCGCGTCGCGCTGCTCGAGGCGGACGTCAACCTGAAGGTCGTTCGCCAACTCGTGGCGACCGTCCGTGAGCGCGCGCTCGGCGAGAAGGTCCTCGAATCGATCACTGGTGCACAGCAGGTCGTGAAGATCGTCCACGACGCGATCGTCGAGATGCTGGGCGGCGCGGCGACGCCGCTCGTGAGGGCCGAGCGCCCGCCGACCGTCATCGTCCTCGCGGGCCTGCAGGGCTCCGGCAAGACGACGACAGCGGCAAAGCTCGCGAACCTCGTGCGCAAGCAGGGCCGCCGCCCGCTTCTCATCGCGGCGGACGTGCACCGGCCAGCGGCGATCGACCAGCTCGTCACCCTGGGCAAGCAGCTCGGCGTGCCGGTGCGCGCGGTGGATCCCGGGCGCGTCGCGGGCGACGTCGCGATGCTCGCGAGTGCGGCGCCGGCGGATGGTCAGGACACAGTCATCGTCGACACGGCCGGCCGGCTCCACATCGACGAGTCGATGATGGCCGAGATCGCGGAGGTCGTCGCCGCATCGAAGCCGCACGAAGTGCTGCTCGTCGTGGACGCTATGGCCGGCCAGGACGCGGTCGATAGCGCCACCGCGTTCCACGCGCGGCTCCCGCTGACCGGTCTCGTCCTCGCGAAGGCCGACGGCGACGCGCGCGGAGGGGCGTCGCTCTCCATCCGAGCGGTCACCGGCGTGCCGGTCAAGCTCATCGGCACCGGCGAGAAGCTCGACGCGATCGAGATCTTCCACCCCGACCGCCTCGCGCAGCGGATCCTCGGGATGGGCGACATCCTCACGCTCGTCGAGCGCGCGCAGGAGCACGTCGATCAGAAGACCGCGGAAGAGCAGGCGCGGAAGCTCCTCGAGGCAGAGTTCACGTTCGATGACTTCTACGCTCAGCTCCAGCAGGTCAAGAAGATGGGACCGCTCGGGGATCTTCTGAAGATGATCCCGGGACTCGGTCAGGTCGCGAAGCAGCTCCCCGAAGGGCCTGAGACCGAGCGCGAGATGGGCAAGGTCGAGGCGATCATCTCGTCGATGACGAAGGCGGAGCGTGCCGATCCCTCGCTGATCAACGGATCGCGACGCCGGCGGATCGCCGCAGGATCAGGGACGACCGTCGCGGACGTGAACCAGCTAACCAAGCAGTTCGCCGAGATGCGCAAGCTGATGAAGCAGATGGGCTCGCTCGCCAAGAGCGGACGACTCCCGCGGCTTCCGGGCATGCCGCGGATGTAGCCGAGGACTGCCGGTCAAGAAGTAGACGCCGCGGACGCGTTCCTCCCAGACGAACGCGATCGTCATCCGCATTCGCCAGCGCAACGCGAAGCAACCCGAAGGACCCTCGGTGTGGGGAGGTCGGACTGTCTTTCGCCTAAATGCCGAGTGACATATCATCGATCGTGTCCGCCCCCAGCGGACACACAGTCGCGAGGAGGATCCCGACCGATTTGGCAGTTCACATCCGCCTGCGTCGCGTAGGCAAGACGAAAGCGCCGACCTATCGCGTGGTGATCGCGGATTCGCGGGCCCCCCGCAACGGGAAGTTCATCGAATCCATCGGTCATTACGATCCGCGCGCGGAGCCGCTCAGCCTTGTCGTGAACGCGGAGCGAGCTCGGCACTGGTTCAAGAACGGGGCGCGGCCCACGGCCACCGCGCGCTCGCTCCTGATCCGCAGCGGTATTCCCGAAGGAGAGGTTCCGGCGTCGGTCAGATGAGCGAGGAGCGGTCGCTTCGCGCCCAGGGGCCCCTGCCCCTGCCCGCGACAAGCCACACTCATGTAGGCGTGTCTCCGCGGCGAAGCCGCGAGATTGAGTCGGTCAGATGACCGGTGAGGCGCAGCCCGGCCGTATGCGGACGCTCCTCGAGCACGTCGCTCGCGCGCTCGTCGACGATCCATCGGCAGTGGTCGTCACCGAAGAACTGGACGGCGACTTCACCAAGCTCCACCTGCAGGTTGCGGAACCGGACGTCGGCAAGGTCATCGGTCGCGGCGGCCGCATCGCGAAGGCCATCCGCGCCCTTCTCAAAGTCATGGCGACGCGGGATGGGACCAAGGTCAACCTCGAGATCGACTGACGACGACCTCGTCGTCGGGGTCGTACGCGCGCCTCATGGCCTTCGCGGCGAGGTGAAGGTCGACTCGAGGACGGATGTCCCCGGCCGCTTCCGGAAGGGCTCGCGCCTGCTGTGCGATGGCGTCGAGCTGGTGATCGCGTCGGTCCGCGGCGCCGCCGACATTCCGATCGTGCGGTTCGAGGGTCAAGAGACGCGCACCGACGCCGAGCGCTTGCGCGGAAAGAGCCTGCGCGTGTCGCGGGTCGAGGCTCGCCGTGCGGCCAAAAGCGGTTATCTGTGGGCGGACTTACTCGGCCTGCGTGCCGAAACCCCCGAGGGTGAGCCTCTTGGATCGGTCCGCGAGGTGCTGCGCGCGGGCGAGACCGACGTGCTCGTGATCCGTCCCGAAGGGTCGGCCCCCGATCTCCTCGTCCCCGCGATCGCCTCGGTCGTCCGCGAGGTCGATGTGCCGGGAGGGCGCGTCGTGATCGCGCCGCAAGAGATGCTCGGGTGAGCCTGCGCATCGACGTGCTCACGCTCTTTCCGGGAATGTTCGAGAGCCCATTCGCCGAGAGCATCGTCGCGCGCGCCCGCGCGGCAGGGCAGCTCGATCTTGCGGTCCATGACATCAGGGAGTGGACGACCGACCGGCATCATGTCGTGGACGACGCGCCGTACGGCGGCGGGGCGGGGATGGTGCTCAAGCCCGAGCCGCTAACTCGCGCGATCCGTTCGACGCGGGGCGAAAAGTCGCACGTCGTGCTGATGAGCGCGCAGGGAACGCTCTTCGACCAGGCCGCGGCGCGCAGGCTGTCGCGGCTCCGGCACCTGGTCATCGTCTGCGGGCACTACGAAGGCGTCGATGAACGGGTGGTGGAGAAGGAGGTGGACGAGGAGCTCTCGATAGGGGACTTCGTGCTCACCGGTGGCGAGCTCGCCGCGATGGTGGTGATCGACGCGGTAACGCGGCTCGTCCCCGACGTGATCGAGGCGGAATCGCTCACCCACGAGTCCCACACCGACGGGCTGCTCGAGGGCCCGCAGTACACGCGGCCCGTGGACCACGAGGGAAGCCGCGTGCCGGCGGTACTGCTCTCGGGCGACCATGCGGCGATTGCGCGGTGGCGCAGGGCCGAGGCCATCCGTCGCACCGCCGAGCGCCGGCCCGAGCTCCTCGATCGCGCGGGCCTCACGCCGGCGGAGCGAGCGCGACTGCCTGGCCCGCGGCGCGGCAGCGAGCGCGTGCCCGACGCGGACCTCGCTGCCGCGTACTCGTCCGGCGTCGGGTCGTATCGGATCGCCGCGCGATTCGGTCTCTCGCCCGCGACCGTCCGCGCGCGGCTGCGCGCGGCTGGTGTCCGCCTCCGCCCCGCCCGTGGCGCCCAGCGCGGCCCGAGCGTATCGGAGGTCTCGCGGATGCGGGCGACCGGACTCACGGTGCGGGAGCTCGCGCGGCATTTCGGTGTGTCGCACGTGACGATCCTCGACCGGATGAAGAAAGCCAAGCGCGCGTAACGGGGGGTTCGAGGAGGCAGCGCCCCCTCGGCTGCTGCTAGACTGCCTTTACTTCGTGAGTGCCCTCACCATTCCTATGAACGACCTGTTGAACACGCTTGCCCGGGAGCAGCTCAAGGCCGATCTGCCCGAGATCAGGCCGGGCGACACCGTGCGCGTCAGCGTGCGAGTTGTCGAAGGGAATCGCGAGCGCCTTCAGAACTTCGAGGGCACGGTGCTGCGGGTGCGCAACGGCGGGGTCGACAAGCAGATCACGGTGCGACGGATCGCCAGCGGCGTCGGCGTCGAGCGCACTTTCATGATGCACTCACCGCGAGTCGAGAAGATCGAGCTCGTCCGGCACGGTCACGCTCGCCGTGCGGCCTTGTACTTCCTCCGCGAGCGCGTTGGCAAGGCCGCGACCCTGCGCGAAAAGCGCAAATAGACAAATAACTTGACCGGCCCCCTGCCGGTCCGTTGAACTACGTAGCCGTGCCGTCCCTCAACCACGAGAAGCGCCTCTGGGCGGATGGTCTCCTGCGCGTCGTCGGTGTCGACGAGGTCGGCATGGCCGCGCTCGCGGGGCCGGTCGTCGCCGCGGCATGCCTGGTCACGCCCGACACCCGGCTCATCCGAAAGGTGAACGACTCGAAGGTGCTGACACGTCTCCAGCGCGAGGAGCTCCTCGGGGCGATCAGAGGCCGCGTCGTGAAGGTCGGCATCGGCGCGGCCTCGGTCGCGGAGATCCATCGCCTCAACATCTATCACGCGAGCCACGTGGCGATGCTCCGCGCGCTCCGTCAGATCGGTGAGTACGACTGGGTGCTCGTCGACGGACGCCGCATCCTCGATCCCGCGTTCGCGCCGGGCAAGCACAGCGAGATCGTGAGAGGCGACGCGAAGTCTTTCTCCATCGCCTCCGCGTCGATCGTTGCGAAGGTCACGCGCGACCGGTTAATGGCCAGGCTCGCGACGAAGTACCCGGGGTACGGCTGGGAGCACAACTGCGGGTATCCGACCATCGATCATCGGAAGGCCCTGCGCGAGCTCGGCGTCACTCCATTCCATCGCCAAGACTTCGGAACGGTCCGCGTGATGCTCTCGGCGGATCAGATGACGCTGGAGCTCGAAGAGGTCGCGGGAGTGTCACCCACTTGACGTTCGCCCGGGCCTCGGCCCGGGTAGTCTGCCCCGGTCCATGAGAACTCCGACGAAGACCACGCTGCGTCCTTTCGCGCCCTCCGATTACGGCGCCGTGATCGCGGTGAATCGGGCGGCGTACCCCGACTACACGGAGAGCCTCGAAGAGTGGCGGCACTGGGACGAGAGCTGGGACTCGACGAAGTATTTCAAGCAACGGCTCGTCGCCAAGGATGGCGCGCGCGTGGTTGGCTGGGGCCAGCTGAGTCATATGCCTTGGCAGTTTCTCGCCGACAAATACCGGGTCGATGTCACCGTGCTTCCCGAACACCGCGGGCGCGGGCATGGGTCAGCCCTTTACGATGAGCTGCTCGCGACAGCGCGCTCGCGCAACGCGATCGCGTTGCAGGCCGCAGCGAAGGAGTCGATGGCCGACGGTGTCGCGTTCCTCGCGTCACGCGGCTATCGCGAACGCAAGCGTGACTGGGAGTCGCGGCTCTTCGTCCGAAAGTTCGACTTCGACCGTTTTGCCGGAGCCGACGAGCGCGTCGCGAAGCAGGGCGTCCGCATCAGCACCCTCGCGGCGGAGAAGGAGCGAGACACCGAGGCGCTTCGCAAGGCCTACGACCTGAGCGAGGATTGCTCACGCGATGTGCCGAGCGTCGACCCGCCCACACCTCGCCCGTACGAAGAGTGGATGCGGAATGTGATCGACGCGCCGAACCATTTGCCGGAGGCGTATTTCATCGCGATTGACACGGCCGGAAGGTACCTGGGCGTTTCCGATCTCTTCTCGTCCCTGGACGATCCGAGCTTCCTCTGGCAGGGTCTCACCGGGGTTCGCCGGGAGGCGCGCGGCAAGGGGATCGCGATGGCGCTGAAGCTGCGGACGGTGCGCTACGCCCAGGGCAAAGGCGTCGAACACATCAAGACCTGGAACGATCAGCGGAACGAGCCGATGCTCAGGATCAATGAGGCGCTGGGCTTCGAAAAGCAGCCCGCCTGGATCGTCTACGAGAAGGACCTGTCAGGCTCGTCGCAGTCTCGCCCTTCGTCATAGCAACCAAACACCGATTACGCGATAACGGAGCGGTGAGAGCACTGCTCGCGGCCATCTGCATGTCGCTCGTGGCCGCGACGCTCGTACCGGTGCCGGCGGCGGGGGCGACGGGGTGGCACGCCGCCTGGCTCGCGCAGGATCCCTGGCCGGTGCTCCGCCCGAGCGCGGTCGTTTCGTACACGCTTCGCTTCCGCAACACCGGCACCGAGACATGGCAGAGAGGCGTCGTCGGGCGCCAGGTGAACTTGGGCGTAACGGGCGATTCCACCGCGCAGGCGGACGCCGGCATGGCCGTCGCATGGCTCAACGCGAACCGCGTCGCGACGACGGCCGAGGCTTCCGTGGCTCCCAACGCGATCGGCACGTTCACGTTCACGCTTCGCGCGCCCGCGACGCCCGGCTCATACCGTTTGCCGCTCCATCCGATCCTCGAGGGAGTGCAGCATCTCGAGGACGAAGGCGTGTTCGTGCTCGTTGTCAGCGACCTCGGATTTCACAGCACGTGGGTGAGCCAGTCGCCCTACCCGACGCTCCAGCCGGGGCAGACAAGCACTCCGCTCAATCTCGTGTTCCGAAACACCGGGACGCAGACCTGGACGAAAGGCGTGCTCGGTCAGGAGGCGCGGCTCGGCATCAACCTCGACGACGCGCAATGGGCCCCGCTCGCCGTGAACTGGCCATACCCGACGCGCGTAGCGGCGCAGACCGAGGCGACCGTGGCGCCCGGTGCGACGGCGACCTTCACGTTCCAGGTGCGCGCGCCACAGACGGCTGGCACGTACTCGCTGCATCTGCGGCCGGTCGTCGACGGCGCATGGTGGATGGAAGACCAGGGTGTCTTCCTGACGATCACCGTGCCGGGCTTGCCGCCAGCTGCGGGCAATGCGCCGAAGCTCACCACGACCGTGGTGCAGTCCGGTTTGAAATTCCCATGGGATCTCGCGTTCGCGCCTGATGGCCGGATGTTCGTGACCGAGCGCGCCGGCAACATCCTGGTGTACGCGAGCGGTGCCGCCGGAGCGCCGCAGCTCGCGAACAATGCCGTGTCGAGCATCCGCGCCGAGGGCGAGGCCGGCGCGATGGGGATCGCGCTCGATCCCGCGTTCGCGGCGAACCACTTCGTGTACGTATGCGCCTCCCGGACCGACAACGGTTGGCTCAACCAGGTGCTGCGCTATCGCGATGTGAACAGCACGCTGGTGTTCGATGGCTACGTCATCCGCACGGGCATGTTCGCCGGCGGCAACCACGACGGCTGCCGCGTTCGTTTTGCTCCGGACGGCAAGCTCTGGGTCACGATGGGCGAGGTGGGGAACACCGGGTTCTCGCAAAATCCCAACTCGCTCAACGGCAAGGTGCTGCGCGTAAATCCCGACGGAACGATCCCCGAGGACAACCCGATCCTGGCCGGCGCGTTCGGTAGAACCGCCGCCTTCACCATGGGACACCGCAACCCGCAGGGCATCGCGTTTCAACCGGGGACCGGCCTAGCGTTCACGAGCGAGCATGCCCACTACACCGACAGTTCGACCGGCGCGCACTCACACGCCACCGTCAATCTTCTGAAACCCGGGCTGAACTTCTCTTGGCCGAACGGCGCCGGCCCCGGCTTCACGAAACCGGTATGGCAGTCACTCGACAACCCGTACGTCGCGACCAGCGGGAACACGTTTGTGAGCGGACCGCAGTGGGGCGCCTGGGACGGGGATCTGTTCCTCGCGGCGCTTGCGGGCACCATGCTGCTGCGGCTCGAGCAGCAGCCCGACGGGACGTTCAAAACCGCTGGCGTCCTCTTCAACGGGACGTACGGTCGCCTCCGCGCGGCGGTGCAAGGCCCGGACGGATCCCTTTACCTCACGACGGATAACAGCTCCGACCGGATCATTCGGGTCACGCCCTCGCAATAACGCGCCGATCTCTGTGGCGTGGATCGCCGCGCCCTAGGGCTCGCCGGGGAGCGCGCCGCGGAGGCCGAGCTGGTCCGTCGCGGATTGCGCATCGTCGCCCGTAACGAACGGACCCGCTTCGGCGAGATCGATCTTGTATGCCGCGACCGCGATGGCTTCGTCTTCGTCGAGGTGAAGACGCGCCGGGCGGGATCGTTCGTCGCGGCCGCGGAAGCGGTCGACCGGCGCAAGCTCGGCCGGCTCGTTCGTCTCGGTGCGGGCTGGCTCGCGATGCGCGGAGAGCGCGACACGCCTTGGCGTGTCGTCGTCGCCGCGCTGACCGTCGGAGACGAGGGCACGCGGGTCGAGCTGCTGGAGGCCGGTCCCTAGAATCGGACACAGATGGCGACGATCGCGCTGCCGCTGCGACGAGCCGGACTCTCCGGTCTCGGCGCGACGGCGCCACTCGTCATCGGCGTCGCGGGCGTTTTTCTCAGTTGGTTCGGCGCGGCGTGGGATGTCTCCTGGCATCGGGTCGTCGGACGGGACACCTTCTGGAGCGTCCCGCACCTGTTCCTATATGGGGGCGTGATCCTGTGGGGCGTCGCGGCCCTCATCGCGACCGTCACAGCGATGGCCGGCCGTCCGGTGCGCGGACGCGAGATGCGCGTCGGACCTTTCCGGGCGGAGCTTGGATTCGCCCTGGTCGGGCTCGGCGCGCTCGCGGTGATCCTCTCGGGCCCGTTCGACGAGCTATGGCATCGCTCGTTTGGACGCGATGTGGATATCTGGAGCCCACCGCACATCGCCGGCGTCGTCGGGTCGACCGTCGCGTTCCTCGGGTGGTCGACCGCGTTCGCGCCCGGGACGTTCACGATCCCGGACTGGCTGCGGCGCGTCCTCCGCGCGGTAATGCTCGCGAACGTCTGCGGTGTGCTGGTGTTCGGCATGAACTTCTACTACATCACCGCGACGACGCGCGAGGCCTTCTTCTACCCACTGCTGGTGGCGCTCCTCGTCCCGGCGGCACTCGCGACCGGAGCCCACTTGGTCGGAGGTCGCTGGGGGGCGACGATCGTGGCGGCGACGTACACGGTCACGGCGCTCGCGACCTATCTCGTCCTTGACGGCAGCGGCTGGCTCGCGCCGGCGTTCCCGCCGCTGATCGTCGCGGGCGCCGTTGCCCTCGACGTGCTACGGGCGCGAAGCCGTCCCTGGTCTCACCCGCTGGTGTTGGGTCTGGCGTTCAGCGTCACGTTCGTCGCGGCCGAACTCATCCGCGTCGCGCTCTTTCCGGCTCCGGTGCCGACCGGCCTGGCCTCCGGTGGCCCGGACCCGCGAGCGTCGACACTCTTCTTCCAGTACTACGCGCAGACGGTCGCGCGGCCGTGGCTGTCGATATGGCCGATCCTCGCCGCGGTCCTCGGCGCAACGCTCGCGGCGGCGAGCTGGCTCGTCGGTCGTCGGCTGGGCGCTCTCTTAGCGGACGATCTCGACGCCCAGGCCCTCGCTCACCCGTAGCGAGGACGCGCGCAACGCGTGGCCGATCCGTAGCCGCGCGCCGTGCGGCATCGAGCGTTCCGTCCAGACCGGGCCTTCCGCGCGTATCAGGTCGTCCCAAAGCACCACGTCCACATCCGCTCCGGCGCAGGGATTCTGTGCGGCGACTTCCGGGCAGGTGAGCGGCCGGGCGAACGACGGCATCGCGGCGGGATCGTAGGCGAGGACGGCGTAGCTCCCGTCCAGGTA
>WNGI01000073.1_pt1 | contig 60071 bp, 62 predicted proteins | sample 5400621 | NCBI WGS metagenome assembly WNGI01 (sample SAMN13153374, study PRJNA577476) | soil metagenome | isolation source: 20 cm soil or saprolite under Garry oak tree replicate 1 | place: USA:California | collected 2016-06-15 | reverse complement strand
GCCGCGCCCGTCAGGAGAGCGCGCACCTCCCTGATCGCCCGTTCAGTTCTACGCAGCGGTGGATCCGCGGCCAAGCGGGCCCAGCTCAGAAATTGATCGGCGCCCGCACCGAGGCCGAGGTTGAAGCGTCCATCCGAGACTTCTTGCAATGAGGTTGCCACCATTGCGATCTCTGCGGCATGCATCGTCACCGCGTTGAAGACGCCCACCCCCAGCGCGATCCGGCTGGTAACCCTTGCGGCTGCTGCCACGAGGACGGTTGCGGAGTGCCAGAAAAGATCGTTTGAGACCCAGATCTGATCAAAGCCGGCTTCTTCGGCCAGCGCGGCCAGATGTGTGAACCGCTTGGCCGATAAGTCGTTGTTGAACCGGACGCTGAACTTCATAGGGATCGCCCGTTGATAGTGTTGCCTAGTGTCCGACCTCACACGACGGCTTCAGGACGGCCGTGAAGAGCAGGCCGGATACTCACGCGCGGTGCGCCGTGGCGGCCACATAGCGGTGAGTGGCACCACTGCAACCGGCGACGATGGTCTTGCTCTGCACCCGGGCGACACCTACCTACAGACTTGCGCCGCACTCGAGCGGGCACTCGCGGCCATGCGCGCGCTCGGCGGCCGATTGGAGGATGTGGTGCGAACCCGGGTTTATCTTGCACCCGACGCCGACTGGAAAGGAGCGGCTCGAGCACACGTCGAGCTTGTTGGAACGGTTGCCCCAGCGAACACGATGGTTTACGTCGCGCGCCTCATCGGCGATGGCTTTCTAGTTGAGGTTGAGCTCGAGGCTCAGGCGCCATCCGACCGACGAAGCGACGAGTTCGACAGCTTGCCTCATAGATGACATCGGCGTGCCGCTTCCCCATTCAGTGGCTGAGGCGCCGGCCGACTCTAGCTACGAGGCGCTAGCTGGCGCCCACGACCTGGAAGTCCTGGTTGACGAAGATGTGGTGCGGCCAATTGACGCCGATGTAGTGCACCTCGTACTCGCCGTTGCTTAGCTGCACAACGCGGTCGACGACGCCCCCTGGGTAGGCGGCCAGAGCAGCTTCCGTCGCCTTGTCCGCTGTGGTTCCGCTGACGATCGTTCCCGACCCCTGACTGTAGTTCGCGGGGATCTGACCGACCTGCTTTGACGTGGTCGGTGCACCAGGCTGGAAGGGGATCACCCCTGCCGCCGAGGATGTCGCGGATTCGCCGCCAGGCGGTTGCACGATGACTTGCGCCGCCGCGATGGTCGTTCCGCTTGTCATCCCGAGTACGAGAACGTCTTCGCCTGTTGCGATGGCACTCGCCGAGGTCGAGCTGGTGCCCTTCTGGTACGTCGTGGAGGACGCCTCGTTGACCGTCACCTTCTGACCCGTCGACGTCGACATGATGAAGCTCGACGTGGACACGCTGTCGACCGTGCCGGATGCTCCCCCTGAGGCCGGTCCAGACCGAGCGTTTCCCCCACCGGCGGAGCCGCTGCCGGCTGTTGCCGGGGGAGACGTGGTTGTTGCCGAGGACGTGCCACAGGCGGCCGAAAATCCGATCACCGCGCACATCAGTCCAGCGGCCAGGATCCATCGGCTTCTTCTGATCGCCAGCAATTGCCGTTCCCCCAGCCGGCGTAGCTGGTTGGCCGCGGAAACGATCTCGTGATGGCTTGTTGGGTCGTAATCGTTCATGGAGATGTTCCTCTTGTTCAGGCAGTTACCCACAGCATGCCCGCCGTTCATTTGAGGTTCTTGTGGGGCGCCTGGGAGGCGACTGTGACTGCCCGCAGACCAAGGCTGCGTCAGGGTTCGCGGTACGGCCGGCCGAACCGCAATCCTCTAAACAGCAGAGAGGGATCGATCTGGCAGCGTGTTGCGTTAGCACTGCGTGACGTGGTGATTACCCGCCACCCCTCTCCCAGCTATTGGGAGAGGGTTGTCCGCACCGCCTCAGCGGCCCCGTACTCCCCCTCGTTAGGCATCCGTCCCGGATCCGGGGGCGGAATGACGATTGCGGCACCTTTCCCGAGGGAGTACACCTCAATCGGAGGGACGCTGAATGGCAGTTTTGGGCAGGTTCGTGGCGCTTTTGCGAGGCATCTCCGAGCGGAGACGTCTCCACTGGGTGGAAATTTCCGTGGAGCGCGCTTGGAGTCGAGATATGGCTCCGCGGTTGTTTGACCTCGGCGAGCCCTAGGCATGGCACGGGTCCTGATTCGAGGTGGGGTCGTCGTGGCGCGCTCTCGGGCCGACCGGCCTCCCCTGCGTGCGGGCTTGAGCCGCGTGCCCGAACCGGGCACGGTCAACCCTGCACCGGCCCCAGGGCAGGAAAGACCCGTTACCCGGACTGGTCCGCCATTCGGCGGTTGATCGCAGCCGCTAGATCTGTCAGCTCGACCGGTTTGATCAAGTAGTCGACCGCGCCGAGGTCGGCGGCGATTGCTCGCGAGCGCGGGTCGGCGGCGCCAGTCACGACGATCGGGCGAGCCGCCTTCAGCGTCGCGCGCTGCGCCGAGTCAAGCGACGCGGATAGGCCAAGGTCGAATACCACGACCTCGTGGGGCCGCAAGGCACGAATCCGCCCGGCCGACTCCGCTTCGTAGCCCAGACGGCGAAGGCCGCGCGCGGTGAGCTCGGCGAGCCGCTCGTCATCGTCGAGCACAAGTACCGGGACGATGGCGAACGCGGCCGCCTCGACGGCGCCAAGCAACTCCAGCGCCTCGCTCAGGTCAGCGCGGAGCCGGCCGACCGGCGGCGAATCGCCATCTGCCTCGGCGAGCTCGAGCTCGGCCCGGACCCGGGCCAGCGTCGAGCGCAGGCGGTGGAGCGCCGCCGCCAGCTCAGCTCTGGATGACGAACCGGTACCCGATCCCACGGACCGTCTCGATCCAGCCAGGCTCCCGGAGCTCGCGGCGGATCTGGTGCACCGCCTGCTCCATGCTGTGCTCAAAGCCGGTGTACGAGCTGCCCCAGACAAGTTCCAGCAGCTCCGACCGTGTCACGACCTCACCAGAATGATTGGCCAGCAGCTGGAGCATCAACAGCGGCCGGCGTTCGAGCTTGAGCTGGCGATCGCCAAGGCGCGCCTCACCGCGAAACGCGTCGAGGTGCAGCCGCCCTCGCACCACTGGTCCCGGCCCTGACGCCCGTTCGCGCAACGCGCCTCGGACGCGAGCAAGCATCACCTGGCGATCGGTACCTTTCACGATGAAGTCGCTGGCGCCACGCTCGATGCCGACCACCTGGTCCCCCGGCGAGTGTCGCGCGCCGGTGAGGATGATCACCGGGAAGGGAATGCGTTCGCCGCCCGAACGCAGCGAGTCGAGCACCTCCGGCGCCTCCATATCCGGCATGTCGTAATCGAGCAGCATCAGGTCCGGCGAACCCATGCGCACCCGCTCGAGAGCCTCCGTGCCACTCTTCGCCACGTCGACCGAATATCCGGCCCGGCGCAAAATCTCCGCGGTCAGCTCCGCTGTGCGCGGCTCGTCATCAACCACCAGCAACTTGGCGGTCACCCCTCCAATCCCCGACCGCAAAGTAACAGGTTCAGGGTTTCTTGAGGAAACGCTGAACCAACCGTGAGGTCAGGGCGCCCGGCCGTCCATAAGCTGCTCGGCATGGGCCAGCTCCCAGACCTACGAGAAGCCAGGCGCCGGCTGGGACTGGCCCTCGACGCCATCTGCAACGACCGCTGGGTTCTCGGTTATCTCCGGAACGGCTGCATGCAACCGATCACGGGCTCGGAAGTCTCCCCGCGTTTTCTGCAGAGCAGGGCGCTCATGCCGCTCTCGCGGCGAGCCCTTTTCGAAAAGCGGCCGTTGGTCATCAACTCGGTGATCGAGAAGCTCGAAACCTCGAATGGCGACGACTGGGAATTCGAGTGGCCGGCAATTCTGTATGCGCCGGTCGGTGAGCTGGGACAGCGCCCGATCGGCCTGCTGGTCGTTGGTTGCCGGCGGGACCACTGGTACACAGAAGAGGACGTTGCCTACGCGCACTCGCTCGGCTACGTCCTTGCTCCACTCGTGGCCGCAATGAAGGGACCGATGAGCCGGCTGAAGGAAGGCGAAGGCGAAGTCCTTCAACTGATGAGCTACGGCTTGTCGTCCACCGAGATCGCTCGAGCGATCCGCACGGATGACCGGCGTGCGCGCGCGCTTGTTGACAGCGTCAGCAAAAAGCTGCGGTCGGTTTCCTCGGACGACCTCATCTTTCCGGTCATCCAACGAAGCCGGCGAGCCTTCCGGCTGTGATCCTCGTTGGGTCGGGGCTAGTTCGGGCCGAAGAGGAAGACGGTTGTTCCTCGACCTTCCGTGCTGACCACTTCGAGACGGCCGCCGATTCCAGCCGCCCTCTCTCGCATGCCGACGAGGCCGTAACCCGACGCGCTGCCCGACGCGAAGCCGCGGCCCTCATCCGAGACCTCGATCAAGAACGGCCGCGCCGCGAAAGCCATCTTCACTCGACAGATCGTGGATCCGGAGTGCCGCCGGACGTTGGTCAACGCCTCGCGGACGACCTGGGCGACCACCTCACGATGGTGTGGTGACAGCATGTCCTCGGTGCCGTTGCTCGAGAGCTCGACGCGAATTCCGTAGACACGAGCAAATTCCTCGGCCTGATGTCGCAGGTCACCCACCACGCCGTCGGGACCGATCGTCGCAGGCCGCAGCTCGGCCAGCGACTCCCGCACATGCTTCAGGGATCGCTCGAGGATCTCAAGGACGTTCTTCAGTGTCTCATCGGGCTGACCCTTACGACTCTCGAGGAAGACCTTGAACAGCGAGATCGCACCGGCGAGCTCGGTCGCGATGCCGTCGTGCAGCTCACGTGAGATGCGCGCGCGCTCACGCGCGATAGCGTCCTCCACGGCCTGCTGGGCAAACGTATCGCCAGGTGTTTGCGTCCGGGTTCGCTCCGCGCTCAACGTGCCGCAGCCCTGCGCCTGACCAAGGACTGAATCAGCGCGATCGCGAGCGGGTGCTGGAGCCAACCCAGAAGGCGTCCATACGGCTGCCAGAGAACCGCCGTTTCGGCCAGGGCCGCGCGCAACCGCTCGACATCAGCCCGCAATCGCGCCTGTTCCACCGCCAGGCGCTCGCTGAGCGTTCGCGATTTCCGGGTGATGCGCACGCTCCAGATCCCCGCAAGCGCCATCTCGATGACGATCGCGGCAGCTCCGACGACCAGCAACCAGATCCCGATCCAGCCCAGGTCGGCGTCCGTAGGGGTCACGGCCGGAGCCCGAGGCGAGAGATTCGGTGCACAGGTGGCCCAGATGCTAGGCGCGACCGAGCACCCGAGCGAACGGATCCGTTGATGCGTGAGCGAGGAGCGGAGGCCGCAACGACGCAGACGGGCGCCGAAGATCCGCCGCGGGTCTCTGGGCGTGACCCCCTGGTCATTCCTTGCCGTCGCCCTCTTCGATGCCCGCGACGGGCGCGATCGCCACGACCTGGTCGTCCGGAGCAAGGCGCATCACGATCACGCCCTGGGTCTGCCGCCCAATGCGAGAGATGGCGCCGACCGGGGTCCGCAGCACCATGCCGCTCGCGGTAATGACCAAGATCTCTTCCTCCGGATCGCTTACCACGCGCACCGCCGCAAGCTTGCCCACCTTGTCGGTGACCTTGAGTGTGAACACGCCCTGCCCGGCCCGATGCTTCAGCGGATATTCAGCGAGCGGCGTGCGCTTGCCGTAACCACGCTGTGTGATCACCAGCAGATCGCCGCCCTCGACAACGGTGGCCATGCCGGCGACCGCGTCGCCCTTGCCCAACTTCATCCCGATCACGCCCTGCGTGTCGCGACCCATGGCCCGGACCTCGGTCTCGCCAAATCGGATCGCCTTGCCGAGCTCGGTGGCGATGATCACCTCATCCGTCCCGCTGGTGGGGGTCACCCAGTCGAGCTCATCGCCTTCCTGCAGGTTGATTGCGATGAGGCCGTTGCGGCGCACGTTCGCGTACTCCGCCATGGCTGTCTTCTTGATGTATCCATTCTTCGTCGCCATCAGCATGTAGTGCGCCTCGCTGTCGGTTTCCGGGCGCACGAACACGGACGTGATCCGTTCGTTCGAGCCGATGTCGATCAGGTTGTTGATCGGCATTCCCTTCGCCTGGCGTTCACGCTCCGGTACCTCGTGCACGCGAAGCTGGAAGACGCGTCCGCTCTGTGTGAAGAAAAGCATGGACGCATGGGTATGAGTCGTCAGCAGATGCAGCGCGTAATCCTCTTCTCGCGTGCCGCTGGGCGCGTCGCTGCCTGCGGTCGGTTTCGCGCCCTTGAGGCCGACGCCCCCGCGCTTTTGGGCGCGAAACACTCGTAGCGGCTGCCGCTTCACGTAGCCGCGATGGGTCAGCGTCACGACGACATCTTCTTTCGGCACCAGGTCCTCGGCTGACAGGTCGATTGCCTCCTGTCCGGTGATCTCGGTGCGGCGGTCATCGCCGTACTTCTTGACCACCTCGTCCATCTCGTCCTTGATGAGGAGGCGCACCTTCTGGTCGCTCGCGAGGATGCTCTCGAGGTAAGCGATCGTCTTGATCACCTGCTCGTACTCCTCGTCGATCTTGCCGCGCTCGAGGCGGGTCAACCGGCCGAGGGTAAGAGCCAGCACCGCCTTGGCCTGGCGCTCGCTCAGGCCGAACTTCGTTTGCAGCTCGGTGCCCGCGACGTCCTGGTCGGAAGCCGCACGGATCGTCTTGATCACCTCGTCCAGGTGGTCGAGGCAGATCTTGAGACCTTCGAGGATGTGCGCCCTTTCCTGGGCGCGCTCGAGGTCGAAGCGCGTCCGCCGCACGATGACGTTGCGGCGGTGCTCGATGAAAAGCTGCAGCGCCTGCTTGAGGCTCAGGACCACCGGCCGGCCGTCGACGATCGCGAGCATGATCACTCCAAACGTCGTCTGCAGCGTCGTGTGCTTGTACAGGTTGTTGAGCACGGTGAAGACCTTCGCCTCGCGCTTGAGCTCAATGACGATCCTCATCCCATTGCGGTCCGATTCGTCACGAAGATCCGCGATGCCTTCGAGCTTTCGCTCCGAGACGAGCTCGGCGATCTTGGCCACGAGGGCCGCCTTGTTGACCGAGTACGGAAGCTCATACACGATGATCCGCTCGCGGCCGTTGGCGGCCTGTTCGAGCGAGTGTCGCGCCCGGACGACGATCCGGCCGTGCCCGGTTGAGTACGCAGCGTTGATGCCGGCCGTGCCCATGATCACGCCGCCCGTTGGAAAGTCCGGGCCCTTGATGAAGCTCAACAGGTCTTCGGCCGTGGCCTCGGGGTTGTCGACAAGGTGCTTGACGCCGGCGCCGACCTCGCGCAGGTTGTGCGGCGGGATGTTGGTTGTCATGCCGACCGCGATTCCCGAAGCGCCGTTGATCAAAAGATTCGGCACTCGCGCCGGCAGCACCGATGGCTGCTCTTCCGAGCCGTCGTAGTTGGGAACCATGTCGACGGTCTGCTTCTCGATATCGGCCATCAGCTCCCCGGTGATCGCGGAGAGCTTGGCCTCGGTGTATCGCATAGCTGCCGGCGGGTCGCCGTCGATGCTGCCGAAGTTGCCCTGGCCCTCGATTAGCGGATAACGCAGGGAGAACGGCTGCGCCATGCGCACCAGCGCGTCGTAGATCGCGGCGTCGCCATGCGGGTGGTAGAGCTTCATCACGTCGCCGACAAACGCGGCCGACTTCTTGGTGCGCGAGGCATTCGTCGCCCCGGCGCGATGCATCGCGTAAAGGATTCGCCGCTGCACCGGCTTCAGCCCGTCACGCACGTCCGGCAGGGCGCGGCTGACGATGACGGACATCGCGTACTCCATGTAGGAGGTCTGCATCTCCTCCTGGAGGTTGCGTGTCAGGATCGTGTCTTCAGCCACCCTTTACTCCTCGTATCTGGCCAGGACCACGACCGCGTTATGTCCGCCGAAACCAAATCCGTTGGAGATGGCGATGCGCACGTCATGCCGGCGCGCCTGGTTGGGGACGTAATCGAGGTCGCAATCGGGATCTGCGTTCTCGTAGTTGATCGTCGGATGGATGATGCCGCGATTGATCGTGAGCAGTGTGGCGATCGCCTCGACAGCGCCGGCCGCGCCAAGCAAGTGGCCGATCATCGACTTGGTGCTGCTGATCGCCACCTTGCGGGCGTGATCGCCAAGCGCGATCTTCAGCGCCTTCGTCTCACCGGCGTCATTGAGCTGAGTCGAGGTGCCGTGCGCGTTGACGTAGTCAACTTCGCCAGCCTCGACGCCTGCGTCCTTCAATGCCAGCGAGATTGCCTTGGCCGGCGCCTGGCCGGTCTCGTCAGGAGCGACCTGGTGGAAGGCGTCATTGGTGGTCGCGTATCCCAGCACCTCGCCATAGATCCGAGCCCCGCGATTGATCGCGTGCTCGAGCGATTCCAGGATCAACGTGCCGGCGCCCTCGCCCGGCACGAACCCATCGCGGTCGCGATCGAACGGACGGCTCGCTTTCTCCGGCGCGTCGTTGCGCGTCGATAGGGCGCGGATGGCGTTAAAGGAGGCGATCCCCACCTCGCAAAGCGATGCTTCGCTGCCGCCGGCGAGCATCACGTCCGCGTCGCCGTGCTGGATCATGCGCGTCGCGTCTCCAAGAGTTTGCGTCGAGGCGGCACACGCAGTTGTCACCGTCGTGTTCGGGCCCCGCAAATGGAACTGCATGGCGACTGACGCGCCCGCCATGTTCGGGATGATCGTCGGCGCATAAAGAGGATTGAGCCGGCCCTTGGTGGCAAAAGAGATCGCGCCCTGCGTCATATCGTCAAAGCCGCCGATCCCGGTGCCCATCGCCACCCCGACGCGGAAGTCGTCCTCCTTGGCGAGATCAAGACCTGAGTCCGCAAGCGCCATCCCCGAGGCTGCGACTGCCATCTGCGAGAAACGGGACATGCGCTGGGCTGCTTTGCGTTCGAGGTAGTCCTGGGGGTCAAACGTGTTGACCTGGCAGGCGAACTTGGTCGCGAGCCGCTCGGTCGCAAAGCGCTCGATAGGGCTCGCGCCGCTGCGGCCTTCGATCAGGCCGTGCCAGTACTCCTCGAGGTTCTTACCGATCGGATTGACCGTCCCCATTCCGGTCACGACGACGCGGGTCTGACCGTCTTTGGCGGCACGCCGCTTAAGGATGGGACCTGCTGAATTCATGCCCTCCCTACCTCCGCCCGAATCTTACCGACGAGCTCGTTTTCAACCGCGTCGCGCGTCACTCGGATCGCGTTCTTCATCGCTCGAGCATCGGAGCGCCCGTGGGCCACGACGGCGACGCCGTCGATTCCAAGGAGTGGCGCACCGCCGAACTCTCGCCAATCGATGCGTTCGCGAATCTGCCGGACTCCGGGTCGGATCAGCAGCCCCCCGAGCTTGCCGGAAAGAGTCTTCGGGATCTCCTCGCGCAGCGTGCGAAAAAGGAAGTCAGCAGTCGCCTCGGCCATCTTGATCGCGACGTTGCCGACGAATCCGTCGGCGACGACGACGTCCGCGCGCGCCGCGTAGATGTCCTTTGGCTCGACGTTGCCGACGAATCCGGCGAGCGACCCCTTGAGCCGCTTGGTCGTTTCGCGGACCCGTTCGTCGCCCTTGCCTTCCTCCTCGCCGTTGCTGAGGAGCGCGACACGGGGCTGAGCGCGCCCGAGCATCTCGCGCGCGTAGACAGCGCCCATCGCTGCGAACTGCGCCATGTAGTCGGGCTTCGAGTCCACGTTGGCGCCAACGTCGAGAAAGTAGGCGAAGCCATCCTGCGTCGGAACGATGGACCCGAGCGCGGGTCGCTCCACGCCCTTGATCCGACCCTGGATCAAGAGGGCGGCGGCCATCACGGCACCCGAATTCCCCGCCGATGTCCAGCCGTCCGCGCGTCCGTCCCTGCACAGCCGAGCGCAGACCGACATCGAGGAGTCCGGCTTGTTGCGCACCGCTTGCGCGGGATGCTCGTCCATCGCCACCACCTGCGTGCAGGGCACGAGCTGGAGCCGGGGATGGCTGTCCAGGAGCGGCTGCACGGCGGCCGGGATTCCGACGAGCGAGATGTCGATCCCATACTCGACCGCCGCCTGCGCGGCGCCCCTGACGATCTCGGCCGGCGCGTGATCGCCGCCCATGGCGTCGACCGCGATTCGCATTTGAGAACCGCCTAGATGTCGAGGTTGCGAACGCTCTTGGCGTGCGCCTGGATGAACTTCTTGCGGGGCTCCACGTCCGGCCCCATCAACCTCTCGAACGTATCGTTGACCGCCGCCACGTCATCGACGGTGACCCGCAGAAGTACCCGCGTCGCAGGATTCATCGTCGTCTCCCACAGCTCTTCGGCGTTCATCTCGCCCAGACCCTTCATGCGCGCCACCTCGGCCCCCTTGCCGAGCTCGCGCATCGCCTTGTCACGAGCGGCTTCGGACTGGCACCACACAACCTTCATGTTCTTGCCAGTGCCCTTCGAGACTTTGAACAGCGGCGGCTGCGCCATATAGAGGTATCCCTTATCGATGACCGCCGGGAAATAGCGGAAGAAAAATGTGAGCAAGAGAGTCCGGATGTGGCTGCCGTCGACGTCGGCGTCCGTCATGGTCACGATGCGGTGATAGCGGATCTTCTCGATGTTGAAGTTGTCGCCGACGCCAGCGCCCATCGCGGTGATGAGGTTGCGGATCTCGTCTGACGTCAGGACCTTGTCCAGGCGCGCCTTCTCGACGTTGAGGATCTTCCCGCGCAACGGAAGGATCGCCTGCGTCCGCCGGTCACGCCCGCCCTTGGCGGTGCCACCTGCGGAGTCGCCCTCGACGATGTAGAGCTCGGAAAGCGCTGGGTCGCGCTCCGAGCAGTCGGCGAGCTTACCTGGCAGCATGCTCGACTCGAGGAGGCTCTTGCGCTGCACGAGGTCGCGAGCCTTGCGTGCCGCTTCGCGTGCGCGGGCGGCAGTCAGCGACTTCTCGATGATCCGCCGACCTTCAGAGGGATTCTCCTCGAGGTACTGGGTCAGCCCCTCGGTCAGCGCGAGCGAGACGTGGCCCTGGACCTCGGCGTTGCCGAGCTTGCCCTTGGTCTGCCCCTCGAACTGCGGCTCGAGAACCTTGACGCTGATGACGGCGGTGAGACCCTCGCGCACGTCCTCACCCGTGAGGTTGGCGTCCTGATCCTTGAGGATGCCCGCCTTCCGTGCGTAGCGGTTGAGCACGTTCGTCAGGGCCGAGCGGAAACCCGTGAGGTGGCTGCCCCCTTCGATCGTGTGGATGGTGTTGGCGAAGGCGACGACGTTCTCGACGAACGTGTCGTTGTACTGGAGGGCGACCTCGACCTGCGTGCCCTCGACCTCGCGGTCGACGTAGAACGGGGGCACGTTGACGACCGTCTTGTCGCGGTTGAGGGCGCGGACGAAAGCGACGATCCCGCCCTCGAAGTAAAAGGTCTCGGTCAGGCCGAAGCTCTCATCGTTGAGGGCGATCTCGAGGCGCTTGTTGAGGTAGGCCATCTCGCGGAGGCGGTGCCGGATGACCTCGCGGTCGAAGTTGGTGTCCGGGAAGATCTGCGGGTCGGGCCAGAACCTGACCACCGTGCCGGTGCGGTCGGTCTTCCCCACCGCCTTGACCTGGGCCTTGGGCACGCCACGCTCGTATTCCTGGTGGTAGACCTTCCCGGCGCGGTGGACCCAGACCTGCAGCCGCTGGCTCAGGAAGTTGACCGCCGAGACACCCACGCCGTGGAGGCCCGAGGACACCTTGTAGCCCCCACCGCCGAACTTGCCGCCGGCATTGAGCCGGGTCATCACGAGCTCCAGGGCGGACAGGCCTTCTTTCTTGTGGACGTCGACCGGGATGCCCCGGCCGTCGTCGTCCACCTGGACGCTGCCATCGGCGAAGAGGGTCACGACGATCCTCTGGGCGTGGCCCGCGAGCGCCTCGTCGACCGCGTTGTCGACCACTTCGTAGACGAGGTGGTGCAGCCCGGTCGTGCTCGTCGAACCGATGTACATGCTCGGACGCCGCCGCACATGCTCCCGGCCTTCGAGGACCTGGATCTGCTCGGCGGTGTACGCCACGTCCGCGCCTAGGGCCTGGGGTCTCCCGGGGAGCGTCCTACGCGCGCCCGGCGGGGAACCCTCGGAAAGGGGTTTTCGAACCGCCATTACCGGGGAATCGGCCCTCCCAGCGCGGAGAACTCATGGGGGTCAACTGGGCAGAACTTCAGGCTTCCAATTCTACCGGATTTTGAATACGAAAATGGCCCGGCGGGGCCCTTAACAGGGGCTTTCCTGAAGGGTTTTTTCGGCGACTGTTTCGGCAGCTTCGATGGGAGCCTTCCAGCGCAGGACGGGGTCCTCGCTAAGACCCTGCAAATAGGCGTTGATCCGGCGTGCCGCCGTGACCTCGTCCAGCCTCCCGACCGGTAGCTTGGTGGGCTCCCCATGTAGGCTCTGGGGGTCCGCTTTCGCCTGGGCGACGATGTCTTTGATGGCGCCTGCAAAGGCATCCAGCGTGGCCTTGCTCTCGGTCTCGGTCGGCTCGACCATGATGGCCTCCGGGACGACCAGCGGGAAGTAGACCGTCGGCGCGTAAAACTCCCGGTCGAGCAGCGCCTTGGCGATGTCCAGGGCCCTGACGCCGCCCTCGTGCAGGTTTTGGGCGCTGGCCACGAACTCATGCATGCAGGGGCCTTCGTGCGGCATGTCAAGGTCGCCTTCTACAAGCTTCCGCAGGTAGTTGGCCGAAAGGACTGCATCCTGCGAGGCCTGGCTCAGGCCATCACCACCCATGGCGAGGATGTACGTGTACGCGCGAACGAGCATCCCAAAGTTGCCGTAGAAGCTACGCACTCGCCCGATGGATTGAGGTCGCTTGAAGTCAAACATGAGGTGGCCATTGGTCCTCTCCACGGTGGGGGAAGGAAGGAAAGGCACCAGCTCTGCCTTGACGCCGACGGGCCCGGCGCCCGGTCCGCCCCCTCCGTGGGGTGTGGTGAACGTCTTGTGCAGGTTCATGTGGACGGCGTCAAAGCCCATATCGCCAGGCCGGCAGATGCCCATGAAGGCGTTCAGGTTGGCGCCGTCGTAGTACAGCATCGCCCCGGTGGCATGCACCATTTCCGCTATATCCAGTATCTCACGCTCGAAAAGGCCCAAGGTATTGGGGTTGGTCAGCATCAGTGCCGCCGTCCGGGGTGACAGCTTGGATTCCAGGTCGGCCAGGCTGATGCGACCGTCTTCCCCCGACCGGACCTCGACGACCTGGAAGCCGCTCAAGGCGGCGCTTGCTGGATTGGTCCCGTGGGCCGAGTCGGGCACCAGTACCTCGGTGCGGTTTTCCTCGCGCGAATCGTGGAAGGCGGCGATCATGCGGAGGGCGGTCCACTCTCCGTGCGCGCCGGCGGCAGGCTGGAGGGTCACTCGCTCGACCCCGACGATCGCGCAAAGCGCCTGCTCCAGGCGCCACATCAGCTCGAGGGCGCCCTGGACCGAGTCCTCGTCCTGGTACGGGTGGAGGCCGGCGAAGCCGGGAAGCGCAGCCGCCGTCTCGTTGACGACCGGGTTGTACTTCATCGTGCAGCTGCCGAGCGGGTAGAAGTTCTCGCTGATCGAGTAATTCAGCGACGCGAGGCGGCTGTAGTGGCGCATGATCTCCGGCTCGCTGAGCCGGGGCAGACCTGGCGGTCTTGCGCGGAGCACATCTCGCCCCAGGACGTCGGACGGCGCGGGTCCTCCGACTTCCGCCTCCGGCAGCCGCGGCGGATCGACGGCCGGGCGGCTGAGCTCGAAGCTGAGCGGCTCGGTCACGATTCGAGGACCGCCATCAGCTCATCGAGCGCTCGGGGATCGTTGACCTCGGTGCAGGTGAAGGTGAGGACTCCCTTCAGCTCGCGAAACCACCGGCTGACGTCGAGCCCGCCGAGGATGCCCTTGCGGGCAAGCTTGCGGACCACCGCGGGCGCCTTGGGAACCCGGACCGGGAACTCGTTAAGGAACTGCCGCTCCGGGAACGCCGGCTCCCAGCCCGGAAGACGACGGAGACGCTCCGCCAGCGAATGCGCGCGGCGAAAGCTCACGTCCGCGATCTGGCGCAGGCCGTAAGGCCCCATGTAGGTCAGGTACACCGCCGCCGCGAGCGCGCAAAGCGAGTGATTCGTGCAGATGTTGGAGGTCGCCTTCTCGCGCCGGATGTGCTGCTCCCGAGCCGCCAGGGCCAGGACGAACCCGCGGCGCCCCTGGGCGTCGTGCGCGGTGCCGACGAGGCGTCCCGGCAACTTGCGGACGAGCTCGCGCCTGCACGCTATGAACCCGACGTGGGGTCCGCCGAAGCTCGGCGACAGGCCGAGCTGCTGTCCCTCGCCCACGGCTATATCGGCGGCGTACTCGCCAGGCGGGGCCAGGATGGCAAGGCTGATCGGATCGACGCACGCGATGGCCAGCGCGCCCACGTCGTGCGCCGATTGGGTCAGCTGTTTGGCATCGACCAGTAGGCCCAGGAAGTCGGGCTGCTGAAAGATCACCGCCGCCGTCTTCTTGTTCGGCTCGGTGCCCTTGCGAACCTTGATTCCGCGCCCCTCGCCGAACGCGCGCAGCACCTGCACGTACTCGGGATGGACATAGCCCGACACGAGCACCTCGTTGCGGCCGGTGTGGACGAACGCCATCATCGCCGCCTCCGCGACGGCGGTCGCGCCGTCGTAGAGCGACGCGTTCGAGACGTCGAGCGCGGTCAGCTCCGCGATCAGCGTCTGGAACTCGAAGATCGCCTGCAGCGTGCCCTGGCTGGCCTCCGCCTGGTAGGGGGTGTAGGCGGTGTAGAACTCGGGTTTCGACGTGACGGCGGATACCGCCGCCGGGATGAACCGGCGATACACGCCGCCGCCGCGAAACGTCAGGCGATCGGGATACACGCGGTTCCGGCCGGCCAGGGCCGCGACCTCGGCCATGGTCTCGAACTCCGACAGGCCGTTCGGCAGCTGCAGCGAGTCGAGGCGAAGAGATTGCGGTATATCGACCAGCAGGTCGTTCATCGATCGCACGCCAATGGTCTCCAGCATCGCCGTCCGGTCTTCGGGAGAGTGGACGAGGTACGGCAATCTAGTGCGATGAAGCCTCGGTCACTTTCTTGTATGCGGCTTCGTCCAGGAGGTCGGACGGCGGGTCGCCTGCGAGCTCGAGCTTGAGGATCCAACCGTCACCGTACGGATCCGAGTTGATGAGCTCAGGTTGGGAGGCCAGCTTTTCGTTCACCGCGCTGATCCTGCCCGCGACCGGCGAGTAGAGGTCGCTCGCCGCCTTGACGGACTCGATGACGCCGAAGGTCTCTCGTTCCGCGAGCTTGCGACCAGCGCTCGGCAGCTCGAGAAAAACCACGTCGCCCAGCTGCGACTGCGCGAAATCCGTGATCCCGATCGTGGCCTGTGTGCCGTCGACCGTGACCCATTCATGCGTCTTGGTGTAGCGACGGTCAGCCATCCGATTTCTCCTCGCGCTGAATGCCTGCGTTCAAGACTTTGCTGGAGAGACCGCCGAGTGGGCCGACCCTCTGTAGAACGGAAGCTTGACCACCTCCGCCGGAGCCTCCCTCCCTCGGACCTCCACCGCGACCCTGTCTCCAACTCGAAATGATGCCCCTTCCACCATCGCGAGCGCGATGGGGTAGCCGAGGAAGAAGGAGTGAGTGCCGCTTGTAATCACGCCCACACGGCTTCCCTGGGCGATGACGGAAGCTCCGTGACGGGCGATGTTGCCCGGTTCGGTCTTGAGTCCGATCAGTCGCCGCCGTGGACCTCGCGCCTTGGTCTGCTGGAGGGATTCCCGGCCAATGAAGTCGCCCTTGTCGAGCTTCACCGTCCAGCCGAGCCCCGCCTCATAGGGGTTGACCGACTCGTCCATATCGTTGCCCCACAGTCGCAGCGCCGCCTCGAGTCGCGTCGCATCGCGAGCGCCGAGACCCGCTGGCAGCACGCCCGCCTCCTTGCCGCGCTCGAGAATGGCATCCCAGGCGTCACCGACACGGTCACTGCTGATGAACAGCTCGAAGCCGTCCTCCCCGGTGTACCCCGTCCGGGAGACGAGGGCGTGTATGCCCGCCACGTCGCCGTGCCCGAAACCGAAGTAGGGGATCGCGTCGAGTCCCTCGCACGGCAGGAGCTCCTGCGCGCGGGGTCCCTGGAACGCGATGAGGGCCAGCTCGAAAGTCCGATCTTCGATCTCGACGTCGGCGCGGGCATGCTCGCGGAACCACCGCAAGTCCTTCTCCCGGTTGGAAGCGTTGACGACGACGAAGAGACCCTCGCTGCCGCGATAGACGACGAGGTCGTCGATGATCCCGCCTGTCTCGTTGCAGATGAGGTTGTACTGCGCCTGTCCATGCCCAAGGGGCGCGAGGTCATTGGTCACGAGGCCTTGCAGAAATTGGAGGCTGGAGTCGCCCGCGACGCGGAAACGTCCCATGTGCGAGACATCGAACAGGCCGGCGACCTGGCGCACCGCGAAGTGCTCGTCGCGGATGGAGGTGTACTGCTGAGGCATCTCCCATCCGCCGAAGTCGACCATCCTTCCGCCCAGGGCGACGTGGCGTTCGTAGAGCGGCGTGCGTTGCAGGGCGCTAGCCGTCAACCGCGTCGTCGAACGCTTCGGGGTCGAGAGCCTCGGGGTCGATGAAGGCGAGCAGCTCTTCGTCGTGCCGCAGCCGGGCGTCCGCGACGACCTTGGCCACGTACCGGGTTCGCTCCACGGTCCATTCGAGCTTCTCCGCGATCTCGACTTCGGTCGGGGCGCGGTGGAGAAGCTTGTGGAGCAGGATCTCGGTCCGTTCGTAGTCGGTCGCAGCGGTAACCAGCTGCTCCGCGTCGCGGACGGTTGCAGCTTCCGAGGCGATCGCGCTGTCCATCTGTGCGCCAACCCTGGATTCCGCGAATTCGGTGAATTCCGATCCTTCTGTTTGCGGAAATGTGCTCACGGCCTCGAGGAAACCGAGTGAGCCTTCCATCACGAGATCGGGCACGGAGAGACCCCGCTCCTGCCTGGCCTCGGCGAGCCGGATGACCATCGCGAGGTTGGCCGCGACCAGGCGGTCCAGGCTCGCGCGATCGCCGAGGGTCGAGCGTTCGAGCAGCTTCTGCTCTTCGCCCGGGCGCAGCGGCGGCGTGGTCTGGACCTGGTGGTGCAGGTCTCGCATCACGGCGTCGTCGTCGGAACCTGGTTCCTGCGCTCCCATCGCTGACCGATTCTACGCCCGGCCTGAATGCTCCCCCGTCCACACGGATGGCTCCATCACCGTCCTCTCCGGCGAGCCAGGAGGTGGGCCGATGTTCCACGTTTTACGTCGGCGGCGTCGCTCGCGGCTTGCCATACTCGGTGCATGCGCGCGCAGGCTGCGCTTCGCATCGGACGGCTTGCCTGGCTGGTTCTGGGCGTCGCGGCTGCACTCGTGCCCATCCACGCATCGGCCGCCGCGCCTCACGTCGAGCAGGCTGACCTCAATGGCGACATCAACAACGTGATGTCCGCCTACATCCAGAACGCGGTAAGCCGTGCCGAGGCCGATCATGCCGACGCCTTGCTCGTGGTTATGAACACCCCGGGTGGCATCTCGACCTCAATGGATGAGATCGTCACCAGCCTCCTGAACTCCAGGGTGCCCGTCATCGTCTATGTCTATCCGACCGGCGCGCGGGCCGCCTCTGCCGGGCTTTTCGTCGCCCAGGCCGCCGATGTGCTCGCGATGGCTCCCGGCACCAACATAGGATCTGCACATCCGATCGATGCGTCCGGGGCCGACCTCACCGGCGACCTGGGGGCGAAGGTGCTCAACGACGCGGTGACGCGCGTGCGCGCCCTGGCCTCGATGCATGGGCGCAACGCGGACTGGGCGGAACAGGCTGTTCGCAACAGCGTCAACATCAATGCGGAAGACGCCGTGCGGCTCCATGTCGCTGACCTCGAGGCCGCCGATACCGTCAGCCTGCTCAACCAGGTCGATGGCCGTACCGTGCCCCGGACAGACGGAAGCCTGGTCATCCACACGGCGGGGGCCTCGGTCAACGACTTTCCCATGCCGTTCTGGCAGGTCTTTCTCAACGCGCTCATCGATCCCACCATTGCCGCGCTGCTGCTTATCGTGGCCGGATACGGCATCATCACGGAGCTATCCAACCCGGGGTTGATCCTGCCCGGGGTGGTGGGCGGGCTTGCGGCGGTGCTCGCGATCGTGTCGCTGGCCAACCTTCCCGTCAACATCGCGGGCGCTTTGCTGATGATTCTCGCGCTCGTTCTCTTCCTCGCCGACCTGAAGGCGCCGACACACGGCTTCCTTTCAGTTGGCGGCGTGTTTGCGCTGGTGCTGGGAATGGCCTTCTTGATCAACACGGGCCCCGTGGGATTGGGCGTCAACCTGTTCGTCTCGATCGGGGTCGCCCTGGTGACGTTCGCCTTCTTTGTGTTCTTCATACGCAAGGTCTGGTTTGCACGACGCCAGCCGGCGTTCGTCGGCGCCGAGACTATGGTCGGCTCGGTCGGGCAGGTTCGCGAAGCCCTTGCACCCGAGGGTCTAGTCTTTGTGCAAGGCGCGCTGTGGAAAGCCACGGCGCAGGCGCCGATCCCCGTCGGCTCGACTGTCCGGGTCGTCGGACGCCAGGGTCTCGAGCTGCAGGTCGCGCCGGAAAACGGAGAGGCGAAGGAGAAGGTTTAAGTGGATTTCGGATCCGTCTCGATTCTCGTCGTCGTGCTGGTCATCATCCTGGTCGCAGTCTTTTCCAGCCTGCGGATAGCCAACGAATACGAGCGCGGCGTGGTGTTCCGCCTCGGTCGCCTGATACCCCTGAAAGGACCTGGCCTCTTTTTCATCATCCCGTTCGGAGTCGACCGGCTCGTCAAGATCGACCTTCGCACGATCACGCTCGAGGTGCCTCCCCAGGAGATCATCACCAACGACAACGTGACCGCCAAGGTCAATGCGGTGATTTACTTCCAGGTCGTCGACGCGCGGCGCGCGGTGACGCAGGTCCTCAACTACATCAACGCCACCTCGCAGATCTCGCAGACCACGTTGCGCGCCGCCCTCGGCCAGAGCACTCTCGATGAGCTGCTCGCGAACCGGGAGAAGATCAACCAGAACCTGCAGAGGATCATCGACGAGCAGACCGAGCCCTGGGGGATCAAGGTCGCGGTGGTCGAGATCAAGGACGTCGAGCTGCCCAGCACGATGCAGCGCGCCATGGCCAAGCAGGCGGAAGCCGAGCGCGAGAAGCGGGCCAAGATCATCAACGCCGACGGCGAGTTCCAGGCCTCCCAGACCCTGGCCAACGCGGCCCAGGTGATCTCGTCTCAACAGGGCGCGTTGCAGCTTCGGTTCCTGCAGACGATGGTCGAGATCGGGTCGGAGAAGAACACGACGGTCATCCTGCCTCTGCCGATCGAGCTCTTCAAGCCCCTGATCGAGTTCGGCAAGGCGGCGATCGACGGCACGCCGGCGCCGTCACTTCCTGACAAGAGCCCGAAGTCCGGCTGACCTCCGGCCTCGTCCTCGACGCCCTAGGCGGATTTGTTGTCGGCCTGACCCCGCTTCCTCTCGTCTTGCTGGCCAACACCGCAGTCGGCAAGCGGTGGGAGACACTCACGGCCGAGCTCCTGCCTGGCCTTCTGGGCGGGCTCATATGCCTGTTCGGCGCCCTCGACCTGGCAGGCGCCCAGATGCTGGCTCCCGGCCTCGGCGGTGCGTCGAGGCGGGCGCTGGATGGCTCGATCATCACGATCGGGTTCATCGCTGCTGCCGTGGCAGCCAGGCCCTTGCGGGAGCGGATCGCCAGGCTGCTGCCAATCGACCCGCACAGCCCGGTCCATGCCCTCGCGCTTTCGCTCGCCGCGATCCTCTTCGGCTTCAACCTCGCCGTGCTTTTGTTCACGGACACGCTGGCCTCGGCGCAGTCAAATCCGCCGGTAACGATCGCCGATCTGGTGGCCAATGAGATTCCCTTCCTGATCCTGGGCGTGACCGGAGTCGGGTTCTTGATCCGCCGCGAGCCCCGGGAGACGGCCAGGAGGCTGGGACTGGACGTGCCCCGCTGGTGGCACATCAGCCTCGCCCTGGCAGGAGCCGGCCTTTTCGTGGCGGTCGTCCAGGCGGCTGCTGCCGCCGGCAGCGCGTTCACACCCTCCGTCTTCCACCGGCTCGTCGACAGTACCCAGCACGCCTATGGACCAATCAGCGCAAGCGCCATAGGAATCATTGCGATCGCGCTCCTGCCAGGGATTTGCGAGGACATCCTCTTCCGCGGCGCGCTTCAACCACGCCTCGGGCTGCTCCCCACGGCTCTGGTCTTCACCTCACTGCACGTTCAGTACGGCCTTTCCTTCGACACGCTCGCGGTCCTGATCAACGCCATCGGCCTGGGCCTTATCCGGAAATACACGAACACCACGGCTTCAGCCATGTGCCACTCGACATACAACCTGTTGGCAGGAATCGGCCTGGCCGGGGCTTTTCTGAACTACGCAGTGGCGGCCGAAGTGATCCTTATCGGGGCGTCGGCTTACGCAATCTGGACTCGCCGCCGTGGCCTGGCCGCCTCGAACACCTCACCGGGGAGCCCTTAACACACTGGCTGGTCAGTCGCCAGACTCAAGGCTAGAATCTCGTTCGATGGCCCCAGATGTAGGAGCTGCCAGCCAAGCCAAGCCCAACATATTGGCCACCACCGGCCCTCCGGTCGTGGCGGTGGTCAACCAGAAGGGGGGCGTCGGGAAAACGACAACGGCGATCAACCTCGCCGCCGCGATGGCCGAGGTCGGACACCCGACGCTGCTGGTCGACCTGGATCCCCAGGCCAACTCGACCTCGGGCCTCGGCCTTGATCCGGCCCGCGCCCGGCTCAACGCCTACCACCTGCTGGCCGGCGAGGCCACCGTGGAGCAGGTCGTCCAGCCAACCGGAGCGGCCGGCCTTACGCTGGTGCCCTCCCACATCGACCTCGCGGGCGCCGAGATCGAGCTGGCCGCGATGCCCGAACGCGAGGGCCTACTTCGCAGGGCGCTTGGCTCCATCCCGGCGGACGTGCAGATCGTTCTCATCGACTGCCCGCCATCGCTGGGCCTCCTGACCCTCAACGCCCTGGTCGCGGCCACCAGCATGTTGATCCCCACCCAGTGCGAGTACTTCGCGCTGGAGGGTTTGCGGCACCTCATGTACACGCACCAGCTCGTCCGCGCACGGCTGAATCCGCGGCTTGCGATAGCGGGCATCCTGATGACGCAATTTGACGCGCGCACGACCCTTGCGTGGGACGTGCTCGAAACCGTCCGGCGCACGCACCCCCACCACGTCCTCGAGACGTTGATCCCACGCAATGTCCGCATCAGCGAAGCGCCCAGTCACGGCAAGTCTGTGATCGAATACGACCCCACATGCAAAGGCGCGGCCGCCTACCGCGCCCTCGCGAAGGAGCTACTGGAAAGATGAGCCAACAACGCCCGCGAGGACTCGGTCGTGGTCTCGACGCCTTGATTCCGATGTCGAGCCACGGGGAAGCGCTGGTTCCCCAGATGATCGCCGTCGATCAGATCAGACCGTCGAGCCAGCAGGTGAGGTCTCGCTTCGACGCCGAGCCGCTCGGCGAGCTCGCCGAGTCGATCCGGCTGCACGGGGTGCTGCAACCGCTGCTCGTGCGCAAGCTCGCGGACGGGTTCGAGCTCATCGCCGGCGAACGCCGCTGGCGTGCCGCGCGCCTGGCCGGGCTCTACCAGGTGCCCGCGGTCGTGCGCAGTGACGCCGGCGATGACCAGCAGCTGGTGCTTGGCCTCATCGAAAACCTGCAGCGCACCGACCTCGATGCGATCGAGGAGGCACGCGGCCTGCGACGCCTGATCGAAGAGTTCGGGCTGACCCATGAGGAGGTTGCGCATAGGCTCGGCAAGCATCGCGTCTCGGTAACGCAGTCGCTGCGACTTCTCAGCGGATGCGCGGCCGTGCAGTCAGCCGTCTCTTCGGGCGTCATCACCGCGGGTCACGCGCGCGCCCTCGTCGCGCTCGAGAGCCAGGCCGCGCAGGAACAGGGTCTCAAAGTCGTGGTCGCCAAACACCTTTCGGTGCGCCGCACCGAGAACTGGGTCAGAACCTACCGGCCAAGACCGCGCCGCCATGGGAATTCGTCGGCCGAGCTGCGGGCCATCGCCGCGGATGTCGAATCGAGCCTTGGCCTACCCGTGGCCGTGACCGGAAATCTCAATCGCGGAAAGATCGAGCTTCGCTACTCAAGTCGCGAAGAGCTCGAACGGGTCTGCGCTAAGCTCGTTTCCTAGACGCATGGCGGCCCAACACGAAAGCGCGGCTGGCGCCGCCCCAACTGAACGCTCCGCGGCCTCATCGCTCCTGCGAGAGGTCGCAGAGGTCGTCGTCCTCGCCGTCATCCTGTACTTCGGCATCAGCTTTGCCGTCCAGGCGGTGCATGTCGAGGGCCTCTCCATGTTCGCCACGCTCGACGACAACGACTACCTGATCGCCAACAAGATCGACTATCGGTTTCACGCTCCCGATCGCGGCGATATCGTGATCCTCCGGCCGCCGACCAACAACACCACCGACTTCATCAAGCGGATCATCGCGCTGCCGGGTGAACGGCTCTTGATCCGCGATGGCATCGTGTACATCAACGGCCACCGTCTGTACGAGCCCTACCTGCCGGAGGAATGGACGCTCCAGACCAATCCTCAGCCGTGGAGCATCGGTGAAGGCCAGCTAATTCCGCCCAACCAATACTTCGTGATGGGCGACAACCGCAACAAGTCGCAAGACTCGCGTTTCTTCGGACCGATCACGCGCGATCGGATCGACGGCAAGGCGTGGTTTCGAATCTGGCCGCTCGACCACTTCGGCAACATCTACACGCAGGTGCCGATCCTCGAGAGCGGCTCGCTCTTTGTCGGGTCGGGTCCGCTGAGACCGGCCGCCTAGAATCAGGCACCGATCGCGAGCCGGAACGCGCTGTCGCGCGCAAACGGCCCGATGACGGACATCTGGATCGGCCCGGCGAGCACATGCTCGGCGACGCGTCGCACATCCGCGGCGGTCACGCCATCGACGAGGGCGACTTCGTCCTCGATGCTCTTGATCTCGCCCAGCAGGAGCTCCTGGTAGGTAAGCCAGAACGCGACACCGTTGGTGGTCTCGAGCTCGAGTCGGAGCCGGCCTTTGGTGAACTCTTTGGCCCGCGTGAGCTCTTCCGGCGAAACCTCACGCTCGCCCAGCGCTCGCAGCTCCGCCATCGCCGCGTTGACTGCATCGACCGCCTTCGATGGATCGACCCCGATGTAGACGCCGAGGTAACCGGTATCGCGGTGCTTCTGCGTGAAGCTGTGCACGTCGTAGGCGAGACCCAGGCGCTCGCGGATGTTCAAGAAGAGCCGCGAGCTCATGCCCTCGCCGAGGACGGTGTTCAAAAGGTCGAGGGCGTAGCGGTCCGGATGGAAGTAGCTGAGCGCACGGGTGCCGAGACAGATATGCGCCTGCTCCGTGTCGCGACGCCGGACGAGGACACGCGGGCCGTCGAGCGCGGGTGGCGGAGACGCGGCGAGCGCCCCATCAAGGTCGGACCGAAGGGAAAGCGCCGACGTGACCATGCGTACCGTATCCGTCTCCTCGAGCGACCCCGCCGCACCGACCACGAGGTTCGGCAGCCGTAGCGCGCGTCGGCATACTCGAGAATATCGTCGCGTGTGAGTCGAGACACCGACTCTTCGGTGCCGGCGATGTCACGCCCGAGTGCATGGCCGGGCCAGATCAGCTCCTCGAACAGGTTTTGCACGTAGTCCTGCGGCTGGTCCTGGTACATGCGGAGCTCCTCGAGGATGACCATCCGCTCGCGTTCCACATCAGCCGGATCGAGCTTGGAGTTGCTCACGATGTCGAACAGGACGTCGAGGCCTAGCGCCATGTGCTCAGACGGAACCCTCGCCCAGTAGGCGGTCAGCTCCTTGTCGGTCGAGGCGTTGATGAAACCGCCGACACCCTCGATCGCGTCGGCGATCTCTTTCGAGGACGGCCGTCCCTTGGTGCCCTTGAAATACAGATGCTCGATGAAATGCGAGACCCCGGCGAGACGCTCGTCCTCGAGCCTGGACCCGCCCGCGAACATCAAGACGAGGCTGGTCGAGTGCCGCTCGGGCATCGACTCGACAACAAGACGGGCGCCTCCAGGCAAAGCGTGGACCCGGTGCGGGGAGCCCATGGGATCGCAAAGTATAAGAGGCCTAATTGACGCCGCCTTCGCGTAAGGCGCCCAGCGCCGCGTAAAGCGTCATCGCTACGAAATCGGCAGGCATGCCGTCCGACACCGCGTCGAGTGCTTCGCCGAGATAACGCCGGACGTTGGGAACCTCATCCACCTCGGTCAGCTCGAGGCAGTCGCGAATCGCCTCGGCTATCTCGGTCGGTGTGATCTCCTCGTCGCCGGCTTCGTCCGCGACCGAGTTGACGAGCGCGATCGCTCTGCGGATGCGGCCCGCGGCGCTGCTGCCGGCGCCGTTACTCGTCAGCTGGCTTGCGCGGCCCGACTACGACCCGTCGCTCAGGTTCCTCGCCGATGCTGGAGCTGGTCACGTCGGGATCGCCCTCGAGAGCGAGGTGGATCGCTCGCCGCTCGAACGGCTGCATCGCGTCGAGCGTGATTGCGTCGCCGGTCATCTTGACCTGGCGAGCGGCGCGCATCGCTATCTCGCGCACCGTGTGCTCGCGCCGCTGCCGGTAGCGCTCGACGTCGACGATGATGCGCTCGCCCTCGGCCAGGTGCTTGCCGACCATGACGTTGGTGACTGCCTGCAGCGCGCGAAGTGTCTCGCCGCGCCAGCCGATCAGCGCGCCCAGGTCACGGCCGCTGATGTCGAGCGTGATCGGGTCGGCGCCGACCCGGACGCTCACCTGCGCTCGCACGCCCATGTGCTTCAAGAGGCCTTCGACCAGGCCTCGCGCGGTCTCGGCCTTGCCGTTCGCGGCGGCCGGGGCGGCTACCGGCGCGCCATCGCTCTCGTCGATCACGCTGACCTCGACAACCGTTTCCTCGGCTGTCTCGCTAAGAATCTTGACGTCGACGTGGCGGCGGCTCTCCTGGAGCTCGATCAACGCCGCGTCGACGGCCTCATCGAGGGTTCGGCCGCGGCCTTCAGCAGTTTTCACGTGCGATCAACTCCTCGGTTTGTGGTTGGGCTTTTTGCTTTTGCTCGAGGCTGCGGGCGACGGAGCCTTTTGGGCCGCGGGTGGGAGACCCTTGCGGCTCCCAGGAGGCGCCTTCTGGCCATTCGATGCCCCCTTGGCGGTTGCCGGCGGTGCTCCTCCCACACCTCTCCTGAACCGAGCCGGCAAAACGCTGTCCCAGCCGACGACGAAGCTCTGCTGAATGATACTGACCAGGTTCCCGACGAACCAGTAAAGGCCGAGGCCCGCGGGAACGTTCAACGCGAAGTAGCCGATCATCAGCGGCGAGATCCACAGCATCGTGCGCTGCATTTGCTGCGTCTGCTGCTCCTGGTCCGTCGGACTCGGCGACGGCGGCATCTGCAGCATCCGCGACTGGATGAGAGTGGTGATGGCGGCCAGGAGCGGAAAGATCAGGTAGGCCAGGGTGGGAATCGGAAAGCCGCTGAACATCAGGTGATGGTTCGGGTTTTCGTTCAGGTTCGGCAGAAAAAGGAAGTGCGCGATGACGTTGTTGCTGCGCGCAAAGCCGGTGAAGACGTAATAAAGGGCGGTCAGGATTGGGAGCTGCACGATCAGCGGCAGACATCCGAGGAGCATGCCGTATGGGTTGACCCCATGTTCCTGCATCAGCTTCATCCGTTCCGCGTTGAGGCGCTGAGGGTCCTTCTTGTACTTCTTCGTCAGCTCGGCCATCTCGGGCGCCAGCTTTCGCTGCTCGACCATCGTCTTGCGCTGGTTCACGAGCTGGAACTGCTGCAGCGGCGCGAGGATCAACCGGATCAGGATCGTGAGGATGATGATCGCCACGCCGTAGGGACCGATCACATCGAGGATCGAGATCCCCACCACGTGCGAGTAAATGAAAGAGAGCGCCGACTGCAGCGTGACCCCGAACAGGTTCCACCACAGCGAGTGAATCGGCTGGAAGACGTCGAACGGGGAGCCTGCCAAAAAGATGTCTCGCATCTCGATCAGGGCACCGGGTCGTACCCGCCGGCGGCAAACGGATGGCAGCGGGCGATGCGCGCGGCTCCCATCCATCCGCCCTTGAGCCACCCATACCGATCGATCGCCTCGTACGTGTAGTGCGAGCACGATGGGTAGTAGCGGCAGGACGGCGGCAGAATCCGAGCGAGGGTGAGCTGATAACCGCGGATCAACAGCAAAAACAGCTTTGTCATGGCTTGAACTTGGCGAGCCTGAGCGCTGCCAGCGAAGCCTCCGCCATCAGGTCGGCGAACGAAACCTCGAGCGCCGCCGGGCGGGCGATCAGGACCACGTCATATCGTATTCCCACCTGGCGGAGCGGCGAATCAGTACCGAGCAGCGTCGCCCTGGCCACCTCGCGCAGGCGCCTGCGGGCGCGGTTACGCTCGACTGAGGTCTTGATGGCGCGGCTGACCGTGACCCCGACCCGACAGTCGCTTTGGGCGTTGGCAACCGCAAAGCCGACCAGGGCGCGTCCGGAGTGAAATCGAAGGCCTTTGACCGCCGACTGGAAGTCCGACCGATGGCGGAGCCGCAAACCCTTCTTCATGGCTGGGCGCCGCGAGCTCGACTAGGAAGCGCCCAGGCGCTGGCGTCCTTTGCGGCGCCGGTTCCGCAGCACGCGCACACCCCCGCGCGAGCTCATCCGGCGCAGGAATCCGTGAACGCGACGGCGATACCGTTTTTTGGGCTGATAGGTGCGTTTGATCGCGCCAGTGTACCGGAGCCGATTCCGGCCGCTCTTGATACCGCCTGTATCACTTCATCCAGCGCTCGATGTGCCTTGCGGTATCCACAGGCCGGTGCTATATTCCCCGCCCGGAAGCAGGCAAGCCAACGCACAAAACTTCACCCCAGTACGAATTGCGGCACCTGATCTAACTAATACTTACAAGCAAGCAACTCTTAGTCATACAGCACCGCTTCCATATTTCGGGAACGACCGGATAGGGGATTTCGGACAGGCCGGCTCCGCCAGCCTGTGGAAATCCGGTCCGCTCTTTTCCACAGGTACCAAGGAGGCGGAGCTCATGCTCGAAGAGCTTCGGTTGAATCCGCGGTCCCCGGCAACGCGATCTCGCGGTCGTTGGCCGGGCGGACGCGTGCTCGCCGATATCGGAGTGGTGGACCCCAGCTTGTCCACAGTTTATCCAGGCCAGTCACGGCTGCGCTCCACAGGCGTTGCGGACCCAATCCACAGGATGTGGCCGGGTGAAAAGGAGGGAGTGGGGTGAACCAGGACCAGATCTGGTCACAGGTCCAGGAGGAGCTGCGGTTTCAGCTCGCCAAGCGGACTTATGACATGTGGCTCAAGAACACATCGGTGGTTTCAGCGGATGGCGGCACATTCCGGATCGGGGTGCCGAGCAAGCTCGCCAAGGACTGGCTCGAAGATCGTTTCTCGGGACTCATCCAGGAAACGTTGCAGGCCGTGACAGGTTCAGAGGTCGACATCGATTTCGTGATCGCTCCCTCAGGGCATCGGCCCGCGCACACGTTTTTCGACGCCGACGATGATCACGCCGCAGACAACGGTCACGAGAATGGAGTCGACAGCGCCTCAGATGTCAACGTCGTCATGCCGTCGGAGCTTCAGGCGCGCTTCCGCTTTTCATCGTTCGTCGTAGGTCACAACTCGCAGTTCGCTCACGCCGCGGCGAAAGCCGTGGCGGAGGCGCCGGGCGACAGCTACAACCCGCTGTTCCTCTATGGAGGCGTCGGCCTCGGAAAGACACACCTCATGCACGCGATAGGTCACGAGGTGCACGACCGCTTCCCGCGCAAGCGGGTCGTCTACCTCACGTCCGAACAGTTCACGAACGAGGTGATCAGCTCCATCGCCACGGCGCGCATGGGCGAGTTCCGTCACAAGTACCGCACCGTCGACGTGCTGCTCATCGACGACGTCCAATTCCTCGCCGGCAAGGACCGGACCAAGGAAGAGTTCTTTCACACCTTCAATGCTCTTCACGAGATCAACAAGCAGATCGTCATCTCGTCGGACAGACCCCCAAAGGAGATCCCCACCCTCGAGGACCGGCTCCGGTCGCGGTTCGAGTGGGGGCTCATCGCCGACATCCAGCCTCCAGACTTCGAGACTCGGCTCGCCATCCTTCATTCCAAGCTCGGTGACAACGGAAGCCTGATCCCAGAAGAGGTGCTCAACTTCATCGCGCATAAGGTGCAGCGCAACATCCGAGAGCTCGAAGGCGCGCTGACCAGGGTTCAGGCATTCGCCGCGGTGCATCAAAGGCAGCTCGACGAAGAAGAAGCCGCCCGGCTGCTCTCCGACATCATTCCGGCCGGCACAAGAAAACCCATCAACGTCGACCGGATCCAGGCGCTGGTTGCGGATTACTACAACGTCACGCTCGATGATATGAAGGGAAAGCGCCGAGACAAGCACATCGTGTTCCCGCGCCAGGTGGCGATGTACCTCGTCCGCGAGGAGACGCCTTCCTCGCTACCTGCGATCGGCAAAGCTTTCGGTGGGCGCGATCACACGACGGCCCTGCACTCCATCGAGAAGATCGCCAACGAGCTCAAGGAAGATGAAAGGCTGCGCTACGAAGTCCAGTCCATCCGCGAAAAGCTCTACGTGCAATGACTCTTTCCACACGTTATGAGATTCGCCTTGGGACGCGGGTGGGATGGACGGCGGGTGGCCACTTCCTCCCCATTCCATCAACAGCGTCAGGCGCTCTCGAGTGCGCTTACGCAGACCTTATCCACGGACCATTCCGATCTGTAAATGATCTCGACATCCACACTCTCCACAGCGCTTACTGTTATCGGTTACGGATAAGTTCTATAAAGAGAATCTCTTTCAACGGGGGACAACTTTCGTGAATGCCAAAGTTCTTGCAACTCAGATGAAGGTGACCTGCAGGCCTGCGGTGCTCGGCCAGGCGCTACAGGTGGTTTCGCGCGCGATCTCCAGCCGAACGACTCTGCCGATCCTCAACAACATCCTGATCGAGACGACCTCCGATGGATTGGCCCTCACTGCCACCAACCTCGAGATCGGCATCCGCAAGGTGGTCCCCGCCGAGGTTGCGTCCGAAGGATCGACCACCGCCCCCGCCAGGCTGCTGACCGATTTCGTAAGTACCCTGCCAGACGACGACCTGGAGATGACCCTGGACGCAGCGAGCCAGTCGCTCAGCCTGCGGTGCGCGCGGTTTGACACTCACATCAAGTGCATCGAGGCGGAGGAGTTTCCGCCAGGACCTCGTCCTGATGAGGGCGACCGCCTGGAAGTTGCGCTCGAGGACCTGGTCAGCGCGGTGGAGCAGACCCAGATGGCAGCGTCCACCGATGAGGCCCGCCCAGTCCTCACCGGTGTTCTCGTCCAGGTGCAGGGAGGCAGCCTCACGCTCGCGGCGACAGACGGCCACCGCCTGGCGGTGCGCAAGCTGGCAGGCGCCGGTCCAACCGACCTGGAGGCGAGCCTCATCGTTCCTGCCCGGGCGCTTGCCGAGCTGTCGCGGGTTCTCAAGGGCGAGCCCGGAAAGGTCGAGGTGATCATCTCGAAGGCCCGCAACCAGGTGTTCTTCCGCGCCGGCAGCTCCGAGTTGACCTCGAGGCTTATCGACGGAAAGTATCCAAACTACGCACAGGTTATCCCCAGCAAGAGCTCGACCACGGTGCGAGTGGCCACCAGCGAGCTCACGCAGACAGTGCGTGCGGTATCGCTCTTCGCGCGGGACAGCGCCAATGTAATCCGCGTCAAGGCGCAAGCAGGGGCCCTGACGCTCTCGGCGACCACCAACGAGGTGGGAGACAGCAAAGCCGAGATGGCGGCCGACGTCGACGGTTCCGATATCCAGATCGCGTTCAATGCCCGCTACGTCCTGGATGCTCTTGGGGTGATCGGAGAGGATGAGGTCGAATTGTTGTTCGACGGCCCTCTCAGCCCGGGGCTCATGCGACCGCCGGGCAAGGAGCACTACCTCTACGTGATCATGCCCGTGCGGGTCGCGATGTCTTAGAGCACCCAATCAAGGGTGCGCCTTCGTCGCTTACGTCTCCGCAACCATCGGAACTACGCGCAGCTGGAACTGTCGCCGGGGCCGGGCGTCAATGTATTCATCGGGCCCAACGGCCAGGGCAAGACCAACCTGCTCGAGGCGGTCGCGATGCTTGCTTTGTCCTCGTCGCCGAGGGCACGCCGGGAACTCGAGCTGGTGGGCCCGGCCGGGCCCGCCTCCCGCATCGAAGCCGAGGTCGAGACAGGCGAATCGACACGCGAGCTTGTGATCACGCTCAACGTCGAAGGCGAGCGCGCGCACCGCACGATCGAGGTCGACGGCGCCCGCCGGCGCGCCTTTGATCTGCCGGGCAACTTCCGCGTGACGCTGTTCTGGCCAGACGATCTGGGCCTGGTCAAAGGCGGCCCTGAAGGGCGTCGCCGGTTCCTCAACCAGATGCTGGTCCAGGTCGAGCCGGGATACGCCCGAGCCCTCGGCGGGCTGCGCCGGGTGCTCGAGCAGCGCAACAGCCTGCTCAAGCGAATCGCATCAGGCGAGGGCGGCCAAAACATGGGCCAAGACATGCTCGATCCCTGGAATCACGAGCTGGTCAGGATCGGGTCGGAAATCGTTGACGCGCGCGCCAAAGCCGTGCGAGAGCTCGAACCTGAAGCGGCGCGCTGCCACACCCGAATCGCCGCCGGCGAACGCCTCGAAATCCGCTACGAGGGGCCTCCGGAAAACCTGGCCGAAGCTGTGAATAACTCTCTGGCCGAAGACCTGCGTCGTGGCACCACAAGCATCGGTCCGCATCGTGATGACATTCGGGTGGTCCTCGACGGCAAGGAGGCCCGCGCCTACGCGTCCCAGGGCCAGCAGCGGACCGCGGTCGTGAGCCTGAAACTGGCGGAGGCGGCCCTCATCGAACGGCGGGCTGGTGAACGGCCGGTGCTCTTGCTGGACGACGTTTTGTCCGAGTTGGATGGCGAGCGTCGGGCGGCGTTGCTGGAAGAGGTTGGGGACGGCGGCCAGGTGATCGTGACCTCCGTCGAGGCGGGTCCGTTTCCGCCGGATTTGATCGCTCGGGCGATGGTCTGGACCGTCAACGACGGCAGGATCGAGCCCTGTGGATAAGTTGGGCAATATTCTGCCGAGGATCCTGCGCAAGCAACCCGGTGGGGCGCGTCTGATGGGGATGCAGGTAGCCACTGCTTTTCGCGTCGTGATGGGGCCGGACATCGCTCGGCTCTGCGATGAGGTCGAGCTGCGTTCTGGGACGCTGCTCGTCACGACCTCGAGCCCGGCCCTTGCGCACCAGCTGCGGCTCGACGCGGAGACGATCCTGGCCAGACTCAACACGCCCGAGCTGGGCCGCAAGGTGCGCGCCCTACGGGTACGGATCGGGCGGTCGACCCCGGTATGAGACTCGGCCGTCAGCAACAGCTCGCCTCCGCCATATCGGGCGGCGGACCGATCCGGGTGGTGGCAGGCGCCGGCACAGGCAAGACCGCTGTGATCGCGGATCGGTACCGGCGACTTGTCGCTGGTGGCGTCTCGTCAGAAGAGGTGCTGGTCATGACCTTCACCGAGCGCGCCGCGCGGGAGATGCGACAGCGTATCGAGGATCTGATCGACGCCCCGGCTCCCTGGGTGGGCACGTTCCACTCGATCGCCCTCGGCTGGCTGCGCGAGGACGGGCGCGCGATCGGTGTCCTGCCCGGCTTTCGGATCCTGGCGGGGGCCGAGCGCTGGATCTTCGCCCGCGAGCTGATGTGGAAGATCGGCGACGCCGCCCTGATCGGGGACGAGCGACCCGATGACCTCGTCTCGCCAGTCCTCCAGATGCTCGAGCGCATGAAGCAGGAGCTCGTTCCCGTCGAACGGATCGCCAGGTGGGCCGCGACGAGCGATGAGGCCGAGCGCGCCGAGCTGATGCGCGCATGCGTCAGGCTCTTTCGTGCTTACGAGCGGGAATGCCGCAAGCAGCGGCTGCTCGATTTCGACGACCTGCTGCTGCTGACTGTGAGGATGTTCGAGAAGGATCCTGCGGTGCTCCGGCGCTATGCAAGCCGCTTTCCATACGTGCTCGTCGATGAGTACCAGGATCTCAACCTCGCCCAGGAGCGCCTTGTCGAGCTGCTGGCGGCCGGCCGTGATCCTTTCATCGTCGGCGACGACGACCAGTCGATCTACCGCTTCCGGGGAGCATCGCGGGCGAGCCTCGAACGATTCCTTCGGACTTTTCCCCAGGCGCGGACGGTCACGCTTGGCGTCAACCGGCGGAGCTCGACCCGCATCGTCGCGGCCGCTTCGGCGCTGATCAGCCACAACCCGGAGCGCCTGGCCAAGCGGCTTCGCGCGGAGCAAGCCGGACCAGGCGTCGAGGTATGGCGCTGCGCGGACGGTTCATCGGAATGCACCGCGATCGCGCGTGAGGCGGCGGTGCTGGCCGCGGAGGGAGTCCCGCTGTCTTCAATCGCCATCCTCTGCCGGACCAACGCGATCGCGCGCCCCATCGCCGCCGCACTTCTCGCCGCGGGTCTGCCCCATGTCGTGATCGGTGGTCACGGATTTCACGACCGGCCGGAGGTCAAGGATCTGATCGCGATGCTGCGAGTCGTCCACGACCCCAACGACCTCGTCGCGCTGGCTCGCGTCAGCGAGCGACCTGCGACAGCTGCGTTGAAACCTCTGCTTGAACCGTTTGCCACGGCTGCCGCCCGGATCGATGTGCGCGACCTGTTCTTCGAGCTGATGGAGCGGACGCGATACCTGGGCGTCTTGCGATCGGGGTTGGAAGCGAGCGAGGCGGCCCGTGCCACCGCAAACGTCAGCAGGTTTGGAGAGGTGATCGCGGAGTTCTGTGAGACGTCCCCAGACCACTCGCTCGACGCGTACATGCGCCACCTCGAGCTCGTCCTTTTGTCAGGAGAGGACGAGGAGCCGGCACCGTCCGAGGAAGGCGACGCGATTCATGTCATGACGATCCACCAATCAAAGGGGCTCGAGTTCGACGCGGTGTTCGTGCCGTCCCTGGTCGAGGGCCGGCTGCCGCAATCGGCACGGTCGCCGCGCTTCGAGCTTCCCCCATTTGTGCTGGAGCCGCTTGTGCGCGGCCGCGAGGACGTCATCGCCGAAGAGCGGCGCTTGCTTTACGTCGCGATGACGCGAGCGCGCAGACGGCTGTATCTCACGAGCGCCTCGCACTACGAAGGCGGTCGCCGGTGGCGCGAATCACGGTTTCTGAGCGAGCTGGGCGGCGGAATCGTCGAGAAAGAGATCCCGGCGGGCGTGGTGGCTCCCGCATCTTCGAACGGACACGGCCAGCCAGGCGAGGTGGTGCTCTCGTTCAGCGGGATCACCTCGTACCTGGACTGTCCGCGCCAGTACTGGTACCGGCACGTGCAACACCTTCCGGTGATCCAGAACGCTGAGGCGGTCCACGGCGTGATCCTTCACGAGGTCCTGCGCCGTGCGGGCGAGCTGCGGCAGCGAGGCAAGGCGGTCACCAAGTCCGGACTGAAGGCGATTCACGATGCCGTATGGAACGTCACGAACTTTCCCGACGCGCGGCGGGCGCCCGCTTTCAAGCGCAATGGGGCGACCGAGCTCGAGGCCTATCGCGCGCGAGGCGGCTTCGACGCCGCTCCGGTTTACGTCGAGCAGCCATTCGACGCAGCGGTCGACGGCTGGAAGCTACGCGGCGTGATCGATCGCGTCGATCGGACCGAGGCGGGCTGGCGGATCATCGATTACAAGAGCGGGAGACCTGTTGCCCGCAGAAGGCGCGACCTGCAGGTTGCCCTGTACGCCCTCGGCGCCGCCGCGGCGCTGAGCCTCGAGCCGGTGGAGCTCGAGGTGGTGTACCTGGCGTCCGGCGAATCGATCCGCATCGAGAAGGTTGCAGCGCTTGTGCACGATGCGGCAGAGGAAGGCTCCGGGGTCGCGGCCGGAATCAGGGCGGGGTCGTTCGAGGCCAAACCGGAGCGGCGGCGCTGCCGCCTGTGTCCCTACAGGCTCGCCTGCACCGAAGCCCTGTAACGCGCCGCCAGGAGCAGGCACTCTCGCGCGATGTCGGACGACGCATAGGGGTGGGCGAGATCCTCGGCGCGCCGCGACATCTCACGCCAGGTGGGCCCGCCCTCCGCGAGCACGCGCACCTCGTCGCGGAGGTCGGCCTCCTTCGGCGCAAAGGCGCCGATGCCCGACTCCACGACGAAGTCGACATTGGGCGCCTCCTGTCCCGGCAGGTAGCCCGTGATCACCAGCGGCAGGCCGGTCGCCAGTGCCTCCGCGATGGCGCCTGGCCCGGCTTTGGTGACGATGAGGTCGCACGCGCGCATGAGCTCAGGCATGTAATCGACGAAGCCCAGCACGAGCATCGGTGTCGACCTTTCAAGCTCCAGAATGCGCCGGCGAAGCTTCTCGTTGCGCCCGCACACGGCGATCAACTGCCACGCGTTCGCGTCTTCGCTCAGCTCGCGAACCTGCGACGCAAGGTGGCCAACGCCGGCGGCGCCGCCCATGACGAGCACGGTGAATCGATGCTCATCGAGGCCAAAGCGGCGCCGCAGGGCTTGTTTTTCTCCGGGCGCGGGCGGGCGAAAACGGAGGTCGACCGGCAACCCGAGGAGCTTGACGCGGTCGGCGGGCACGCGGCGGCGCAGCGCAACCTTGCGGGCACCTTCGGTCGGCGCGACCACGAGGTCAGCCTGGCTGAACGTCCAGCCGCGGTGGAAATCGACAAGGTCGGTGATCACGGTCATCAGCGCCCGCGGGCGGCCGCTCTTGCGGATCGCCTGGTGGGCGACGTGGTTGAAAAGAGGATGGACCGACAGGACGACATCGGGGTCGTGCTGTTTCAAGAGCTGCGACAACACCCTGCGCACCGCCGGCCCGAAGACGGCGCGGATCGCGGCGAAGGTAGGCCTCGTGTTGCTCGTGTGGTAAACGGCACCCCACGCCGCGCGGGAACGCCGGATCACCGGCGAATAGAGGGAGGCGAGCCTGCGGACCACGATCGGCCCCTGGCCGATGAGCGGGTCGGCGACAGTGACGATGCATGTTGGGTCGAGGAGCCTGAGCGCATCAGTCAACGCCCTCGCCGCCGCGCGGTGTCCTCCACCGGTGTCACTGAAAAGAATGAGGACGCGCGGCGACCCGCCGACGGGGGTCGGGTAGAGGGAGGGGGCCTCGGTTACTTGCGTCGCGCCGCTGCGCGACGCGCGATCCATCGCATGTTGTAGCTGGAGAGGAGGTAGGTGATGAACACCATGGCGATGATCCCGATGCTGACCCAGAGGATGGTTCGCTTGGCCAGCTCGCCTGGCGAGAGCGCTCCGCCCCCAGGCGTGTGATTGGCCTGGATGATGAAGGAGGCGAGGTCCTTCACGTCCTGCTCGGTCAGGCTCGGGTTGCCCCCCTTGGGTGGCATCACGCGACCATTGTCTGTCCGACCGTTGGTGATGACCCCGATCAGGTAGGCGGGGTCGAGTGGATTCGCCACCCCCGGCAGCTTCTCTATGGGGTTGAGGCTCGGTCCGATGCCGCCTTCCAGCGCGGCGCCATGACACGTCGCGCAATTCTGCGTGTAAAGCGTCTCGCCCTTGGCCGGGTCGCCCGGAAGGGCGCTGGAGCCGGTCGCGGCGGAACCGCTTCCCGAGGGGGAGGGCGAGCTCGCCGCCATCGTCGACATCGCCGTCAGGACGATGAAAGCGGGGATACCAAACGCCAGCACCATTCCGCGAGACACCCGCATCGAGGCCAAATCATATCTAGGGTAGTAAATCCCCACGAGGTCGGAGGACCCGCGAAGCGGCTGACCGGACATTCGCGGGGGGCCCCTCCGGCCGGTACGACGGGGAATACACGGCGCGGGGGTGGGTTTTAACCGTTATGGCATCATGCTCGCCGGTCTCCCGGTCCGGCTTCTGCTGCGTTTCCAGACGCTGGCTTGACGCGAGATCGGCGTACCGTGGCTGAGGCGACCCGGCTGATCTCCGACCGCGCCGCCAGGCGGATCGCGGTCATCTCCATGCACACCTCGCCTACGGCCTCGTTGGGCCAGAACGGGAACGGCGGCCTGAACGTTTACGTCCGCGAAGTGGCCACGGCGTTCAGCGATCGCGGCATCGCGACCGACATCTTCACCCGCCGCCAGACGCCCGACGACCCCTCAATCGAGCAGCTCGCACCACTGTCGCGGGTCATCTACCTGCCGGCCGGTCGCGGGCTTGACAAGTACTCGCTCTACGACGAGGTGCCGGGTTTTGCGACGCGGATCGCCGAGTTCGCCGAGCGCGAGGGCATCAACTACGACCTCCTCTTCTCGCATTACTGGCTGTCCGGCGAGGTCGCGTGCCTGCTGCGTCCCGGGTTTGCCGGCGGCTGGGCGCACATCGCCCACACGCTTGGCCTGGTGAAGAATCAGACGCTGGCCACCGGAGCCCGTCCGGAACCCGCTCTACGGATTCGCGTCGAGGGCGAGATCGCTCAGCAGGCCGACCTCTTGATCGCCTCGACCGCGGACGAGAGCATGGAGCTCGTCAGCGCGTATGGGGCCGACCCCAAGCGAGTATTTGTCGTTCCCCCCGGCGTCGACCTCTCGACGTTTCAGCCCATCGACCGGACCGAGGCCCGACGGAAGATCGGATACGGGTCCGGGAGGCTTCTCGTTTTTGTAGGCCGCCTGGAAAGGCTGAAAGGCGTGGAGATTGCGATTCGCGCACTCGCGCTGCTGCGCGACCGTAGCCATGACGACGTCCGCCTATTGATCCTGGGCGAAGACAGCAAGGATGCCGATGAGAGCGAGAAAGACCGGCTGAAAGCCGTGGCAACCGAGCTCCGTGTGCGTGATCGAGTGGATTTTCTCGGGTCGGTCGTCCACCACGAGCTGCCTTTCTTTTACGCCGCCGCCAATGTTTGCGTCATGCCGTCGTACAGCGAATCGTTCGGGCTCGTCGGCCTCGAGGCTCAGGCGTGCGCCAGGCCTGTCGTGGGTTCAGACGTCACGGGCTTGCGATCGGTCGTGCGCGATGAGGTCAGCGGTTACCTGGTGGGCGGTCATGACCCGGCGGCGTACGCGGAGCGGATCGGACGGCTGCTGGACAATCCCGAGCTTGCCGAGCAGATGGGGCTGCGCGGGCGGCTGCTCGCCCAGCGGTTTTCCTGGACTCGCACGGCCGACCGGCTCGAGGACCTGTTCGACGGTGTCATCGAACGCGCTCAGGTCCGGGTCCACGCAAGCGCCCGGCAGGAATAGGGGAAGGACGCAGGGTCTTCCCTGGTAAGCGCTGTCGGCCGCGTGCCGTCTGCGTTCATCAGCCACACCTGATCGCCGCTGAGAAATGCGATCTGGTGTCCGTCCGGCGATGAGACCGGCGAAGCGACCTGGATTGCAGGGTCGGCGGGGATCGCGGTGGCGGGGCTGAGCGCGGACGGTGGGGAGGCGACGTTGACCACGAATGCCTTCTGCAACTTGTCGGTCGAGGTCGCGACGGTTGCGGCGAAGACGATATGCGTGGAGTCGGGCAGCCAGGCCGGCCGTCCGATGTCGCCGGTCGTGATGGTCGATGTCGCCGCGGCGCCAGTCAGGCTGCGCACCCTAAGGGTGGTCGTGCTCAAGTCGTGGCGGAGGTAGGCAATCCGTTTGCCTGCCGGGTCCCAGGACACCGAGCTGACCGGGGCTGAATCGAGCACGAGGAGGTAGGTGGCGCGCAGGCCGACGTCATATCCCCATATCTCGTTTGCGTTCGACGTGCGATGGATGAAGGCGACGCGGAGCCCGTTGGGGGCGACGGCAGCTTCGGCGACATCGTTCGCGATGACCTCATCCACGCCAGCCGACGTCTGGCGGTGCAGCATCCCAGCGTCGTCGATGTAGGCGTAGCCCATGCCTCCCGCCAGCGCCGCAGCCCACGTGCCCTTGAAGCTCAGCGGTGCGGCTGAGCTGCCAGGCGTGAGCTGGACCCAGCTTTCGTCATGGCCCTGGATGAGCAGCGAGTCGCCTGAGGGCGACCAGTTGAACGATTGAACCGAGGTGGCGTCGAACAGCTGGCGCGGAAAGCCGAACTGGTCATTGACGATCCACAGCCCTGCCGGCGAGCCATCGGCGGAATCAGTCGCGAACGCGATCCAATGGTGCAGCGGCTTCAATGCGCCGGTGCTGAAGCTGAAAGCGGCTTCGCGACCGAGCTGGTTGCCGTCGATATCGGTCGCGCCGACGTTGACCGAGACCTGGTATGCGGTGTCGGGAAGGAGGAGCTGCGAGGGCGCGATGATCGCGCGCCGGTTGTCGGTCGGGTCGAGCTTGACGTCGAAGGGAACTTTGGGCAGGATCGAGATCGCATCCTTCAGGTGCATCGCATCCATGCCGCGAGAGAACTCGAGGCTGAGATAGGCGGAGGGATCCACGCCCGCATCGCGATTGGCCGGCAGCGAGCTTGCGAGTCCCGGCGGCCCCTCGGTCACGAACGACCAGTGGTGGCGAAGCGTGTATGTGTTGCCGGCGGGGTCGCGGTAGCCGGACTCGAGGATGACCTCGTAGTTCGTGTTGGTGAGAAGGGTCACGTGGTCGTAGGCGAGGGACCGGCCGCTGATCCACGTCACGGAGCCGATCGTCGCGGGGGCCAGGCGAAGGCGCGAGGCGACCGATGCCTGGTCGACGTCGTGGTCAAACGTGATGCGGATCGGCGCCGCGGTCGAGACATCGATCGTGTTGCGCTGCGGCGCGTAGTCGACGATCTGCGGGGGGTCGCCTCCGCACGCCGTCAGTCCAACACTTAGCCAAATTGCCGCGGCCGCGAAAATTGCGTACGGCTTTGCGGGCCGGTGGATATGCGCAATGCGCGCGCCCGGCGCTGCCGACGGCCCCTTCCTCCGAGCCGAACCAACCTGGAAGGTAGCTAACCGCGGAACGATCGAACGCCAACCCACCCTGTTAAGGGTTTATACCAACGACTAGAGGTGGGACTTGAGGCGCGCCCTCATCTCCTGGGCCAGCTGCTCGAGCCGTGACGAGTCGACGAACAGCAGCGAGATGCTCGGGATCTGGTCGATCGCGGCTTCGATGCCAGCGAGCGATGGGTCGGCGGCGCCCAGAATGTCCTTGACCTTGCGCGCCCGGTTGCCGAGCGCGTCCTCCGCCATCGCCTGGAGCTCCGAGACGATGCTTCCCCAGTCGAGCTGCGGTCCCGCAGGTCGTGGCGGCGCCGTCGGCGCCACCGGCGCGGATTGCATGGCCGGCTGGGTAGGCGGGGTCGCCTGCGCGTAGCCGGCATAGGAACCCGCCGGAATTTGCGCGGTCGGCGGCTCCGCCGGCATGGGCGGGATCACCGGGAGGGTCGCGGTGGCAGCGACTGGTTCCGGAACGGGAGCGGGATTTGGAGCGTAGGCCGGAGCGGGCCCCCGATTCCTCTGTGCGCTGACGACCTCGTCGACGTCGAGCGGAGGATGCTTGGTCGCGTCCGCTGACTTGACCTCGATCATCGCGCTGGGGTCGTCGCACAGCGCGAGCGCGCGGTCGGCCTTGTCGGAGATGTCACGCGATTCGCTCGTGTACGCGCCCGCAAGCTCGCCATGCGCGAGGATGATGACTCCGGTCCCGGCCGCCGAGCGGATCATCACGCTCCCGCTGAGCTTGCGCTCGCTCAAGAAGTTCAGCAAGGCCTTCATGTCCACCCACGCCGCGTAAAGCTCGGTGTACATGGGTCGCGAAACGGTCAGCTCATAAAGCCCGTCGATCAGCTCGGCCGAGAGGCCGACGACGTCGAGCACGCCGTGGCCCGCGTTCACGTCGTCGTTGAACTGCTGCAGCGCGGACTTGCCGAGGACGAGGCTGCCCGCCTCGGTGGCCCCGTCGTAGAGACACTCGAGCGCGGAACCTTCGCGGAAGAGGATCAACCCCGATGCGTCATCGGTGAGGAGGCGCACGTAGCCGGTGTAACCCTCGCGCTCGAGGGTGGTCAGCAAGCGAGGAAAGTCGACAAAGGAGGTCTTCAGCGAGTCGTAAAGGATCTGTCCCGCGGGAACGGGGATGGGCTCGCGGCCATGTTTCGGCTGCGGACGATGCTTCACGCCACGCCTCGGCTGGGGTGCTTCCACCTTTCGTTCCGCTTCAGCATGCTCTTTCCTCTCGTTCCTAGGCTCCGGCCGCTCCGCGTGCGGCTCCTGCCGCTCCGCGTGCGGCTCCTGCCGCTCCGCATGCGGCTCCTGCTGCTCCGCGTGTGACTCGGGCTTGGCCTCCGGGGGAGCGGGTTTCGGGGCCGAGTCCGCGGCATTGACAAGCTCGGGAATTCCCGCCTTGACCGTTTCGTCGGCCGGCAGCTTTGCCTTGGCGTCGAACTCGAAGTCGCCCTTCGTCCAGTGAAGCGCGCTGACCACCGCGTCATCGCCCGACCTGCCGTCGCCCTGGGCGTGAAAAAGATGCCCGAACAGGAAGTACAGCGACGTGGACTGCCCGTTCCCATTGCGGACGATGAGGGTACCGGTGGACCGCTCTCCCTGAGCGGATTCCAACAGCGAGCGAAGGGGGGTTTCGGCCAGCGAGCCGTGGGATTGCAAAGCGTTCTCCTGAGATCGGCCCAGCCCGATCGGGATCTAAGAGAAAGTTAGTATAGGCATCGAGATCGGACCTGCGCGCCCGGAGCCTCCTGAACTCCCATTACCCGCCCGGCCATCCCCCGCGCGCCTCTTCCTCATTCGCCACGGACAGTCGACCTGGAACCGCGACCACCGCATTCAGGGGCAGCTCGACCCGCCGCTCTCGCAGGAGGGTCGCCGTCAGGCCGCCCTCCTCGGAGCCCGCCTCTCCGGCCGCAAGTTCTCAGGTCTCTACGCAAGCGACCTCAAGCGTGCCTTCGAGACGGCGGAGGTGGTCGGGAGGATTGTCGGGCTGACACCCGAGCCGGCGGTGTCGCTCCGGGAGATCTATCTCGGCGAATGGGAAGGACTGCATACGGAAGAGATCGCCGAGCGTTATCCGGAGGCCTGGGCAAGCTGGGTCGAAGAACCGGACTGGGATGTGGTGCCGGGCGGCGAAGGAGCTGCCGTTTTCGATGCGCGCGTCGCGCACGCGCTGGAAGGGATCCTGACCCGGCATCAGCATGGCGATGTGCTGGTGGTCACGCATGGCGGCGTGATCCAGATCGCGCTGCACAGGATCGTCGGCAAACCGCCACAGGGAATCTTCCCTTTCAAGATCCAGAACACTTCGATCTCCCTGATCGAAAAGCGCGATGGTCGCACGATCATCGGCGGCGTCAACGACATCGCGCATCTCGACAGCGCGCTCATCACTGAGGTGGGTCCCGCGTGACGGGCGATTCCGAGCGCTGGGACGGCGAGCTCGCGGAGCGAACGCCTCGCGCTCCACTTCTGCAGTCGTGGGGTTGGGGAGAGGTCCAGTCGCACGCAGGGTGGAAGGTCGAACGCCTGCGTCTGCCTTCAGGGGGAGCGATGGCCAGCGTGCAGATCCGCAGGGTCGGCCCTGCGCGCGAGGTGTACGTGCCGCGGGGCCCCGTGCCCGCTTCGCCAGAGGCCGTCGCTGCCCTTCTCGAATGGGCGCGTGGATCTCGGGTGGCGAAAATCGTCATCGAGCCCGAGGCGTCGAAAGATCTTCGCGATGCCTTGAAGGAAATGGGCTTCAGCAGAACCGCACCGACGCAGCCCCGACACACTCGCATCCTCAAGCTTCTTCCGCCCGAAAAGCTGCTGGCCACGTTTCGTCACGGTCGTCGCTACAACATCCGCACCGGACTCAAACGCGGAGTCGTGGTCGAGGAAGGTAAAGATGCGGGCGAGCTGGCGCGGCAATCGGCGGCGGTCGAGCGACGGGAATCGATCAACCTTCCCGACAGGAAGTACTACGACCTGCTCCTCGGTCTTCTGCCGTGGTGCCGCACGTACACCGCGTTTGCGCCCGACAAGCACGAGCCGTTGGCCACCGTGCTCGTCGCACGCCACGCCGGCCGCGCGTACAGCCTTTTCGCGGGGCGGAGCGGTGCGCATCGCGAGCTGATGGGCAACGATCTCGCCTGGTGGTCGGCCATCTCGGCCGCGGCGGAAGCGGGTTGCGACGACTTCGACCTCTGGGGGATTCCGCCGCCGGACGCCCCGCCCGACCATCCGTGGCGCGGCCTTGGGTTCTTCAAGTCGGAGTTCGGTGGCGAGGAGGTCGCTTACGTGGGGGCGTGGGGGCTGGCGCTCTCATCGTCTGGCGCTCGGCTGCTGAGTTTCGAGCGCAAGACACGGGCCTACATTCGGGGGCTGAAACGCAACATTCCCTAACAATCCTTCAAATCGATTAGGATGAAAGGGATGGCTGTGGCGGAGTCCTCCCGCAAGGTCCTGGTCGTGGAGCCGGACAACTCGACGCGGCGCGAGATCAAGGTCGCCTGCGAGCAGGACGGTTACCAGGTCGTCGAGGCCGACGCGGGCTCCGAGGCACTCCGCCAGGTCGAGACGTCCCGGCCCAGCGTCGTACTCCTCGAGGTGACACTTCCAGACGTCGCCGGTTTCGACGTCTGCCGGGAGCTGCGCAAAATGGACCCGGGGGTGCCGGTGATCATGATGAGCTCGCGATCTGATGAGATCGACGCCGTGGTGGCCCTCGAGATCGGAGCCGACGACTACGTCACGAAGCCCCTTCGGCTGCGTGAGCTCGTGGCGCGCATGGCCGCCCACCTGCGACGAGCCCGCCTCGAGAACGCGGAGGCGATGCGCAGCCGGCTCGAGTTTCGCGACCTGACCATCGACGTCAACGAGCGCAGGACCTACAAGGGCGGCAAGGAGGTCGAGCTCACGCACACCGAGTTCGACCTGCTGACGTTCCTCGCGAGCAATGCCGGCAAAGTGCTCAGCCGGGAGAAGATCCTCAACTCGATCTGGGGCTACGAGTACCCGATCGAAACCCGCGTGATCGACGTGCACATCCGCAACCTCCGCCGCAAGATCGAGACGCAGCCGTCGCGGCCTTACTACATCCTGGCCGTGCCCGGGATCGGCTACCGCTTCACGAACGCGCGACCGGCCTGACGCCGAGTTCGGCGAGCGACCGGACGACAAACGCACGCTCCGCAATGCGCGGGTGCGGGATGACCAGGTCCGGCGACATCACCGTCTGGTTTCCAAAAAGAAGGATGTCGACGTCGATGACCCGAGGCCCCCATCGCCGGGTCGGTCGGCGCCCGCCTTCCCGCTCTACGGCTTTGGCGACGCGCAGCAGCTGACGCGCCGAACCGCCCCATTCGCCTTCCACGACCTGGTTGAGAAATCTAGGCTGGTCGGGGACGCCCCATGGCTCGGTTTCGATGACTCGGCTCTGCCGCAGTATCCTCACGCCCTTTTGACGCAGCCTCCGTCGCGCCGCGCTGAGGTTGCGCGCGCGTGTCTTCAGGTTGGATCCCAGCCCGAGATAGACCTTCGTCAACGCATGTGATCGGCGGCGCGCACCACCCGCGTCATCTGCATCACGTCGTGCACGCGCACGATGTCGGCGCCCCGCAGCACGGCGACCGCTACGGTCGCCGCGGTTCCCTCGAGCCTTTCTGTGACCGGCAGGTCGAGCAGCTTGCCGATGAACGATTTGCGCGAGGTCCCGATCAGGATCGGATGGCCCAGCTCCTTCAGCTCAGTCAACCGGCGCATGACCTCCCAGTTGTGTTCGGCCGTTTTGCCGAAGCCGATGCCGGGGTCCACGATGACCTTCTCCTTCGGCACTCCAGCGGCGATGGCGCGCCCCGCGGCTGCCGCCAGAAACCGCTTGATCTCCTCCATCAGATCGCCCGCGTAGTCGGTGCCATCTTGGTTGTGCATCAGGACGAGCGCGCACTCCCGCCTCGCCGCCAGCTCCGCAAGGGCGGGCGACCGGCTCAGGCCCCAGACGTCATTGAGGATCGTGGCGCCGGCCGCAACCGCAGATTCCGCGACCTCCTGCTTGTACGTGTCGATGGAAATCGGAACCTGAACTTGAGCTGCCAGGCGCTTGACCACACCCTCGGTGCGCGCGATCTCGTCGGCGACCGTGATGGGCACGTGGCCGGGACGCGTCGACTCGCCGCCGACGTCGAGCATATCGGCGCCTTCGTCAACCATGCGCAAGCCCTGGCCGACCGCGGCCTCCACATCGGAGCCCAGGCCGTCGCCGCTGAACGAATCCGGCGTCACGTTGACGATGCCCATCACGTAGGTGCGGGATCCCCATTCGAAACGCCGGCCTCCGATTTCCGCGATCACGACGCGATTATCCTCAGGATCGAAATGAAGCTTGCCGACCTCGCGCGCGGGGCGGACGCCGTCCTCGACGGCGATGGCGACGTGGAGATCACGGGCGTCGTGTACGACTCGCGGCGCGTCGGTCCCGGCGACCTGTTCGTCGCGGTCCAGGGTCTACACGTCGATGGGCACGACTACATCGCGGACGCAGCACGCCAGGGCGCGGCGGCGATCGCGTTGGAGCGCAACCTCAAGGTGCCGGCGGAGCTGCCAGTGCTTCGGATGACCTCCACCCGTACCGGTCTCGCCGACCTTGCCGCCGAGTTTTACGGCCGGCCGTCGCGGCGGCTCAAGCTTGCCGGAGTAACGGGGACAGACGGCAAAACGACAGTGACGCACATGTCAGAGCACATTCTCCAGACCAGCGGCGTCGTGGCGGGCGCGATGAGCACGGTTGCGTTCAAAGTCAGCGGCCACGAGATTGACAACGTCAGCGGGCAGACCACCACGGAAGCGCCCGAGGTGCAGGCGTGGCTGAGCCGCATGGTCGAGGCGGGCGCTGAGTGCGCGGTGATCGAGACCACGTCGCACGCGCTCGTGCAGCAGCGCGTCCGCGCCTGCGAGTTCGATGTCGCGGCCTTCACCAACGTCGGCCGCGACCACCTCGACTATCACGCGACCTGGGAGGAGTACCTGGAGGCGAAGGCCAGGCTCATCGACCTGACCGCGAATGCCGCCGACAAGGGCATCGAGAAGACCGCGGTCCTCAATCGCGACGACCCGAGCTATGAGCGGCTCGCGCGAAGACCGATCTCGCGCCGGTGGTCATACGGCATGAAAACCGGCGCCGACTTTCACCCGCTGGATCTCTCGATCACGGGCTCAGGATCGCGATTTCGGATGCGGACGCCGTTGGGCGAGACGGAGGTGACGCTCAACGTGCCCGCCAAGTTCAACATCTACAACGCCCTGTGCGCGGCGGCCGTCTGCGTCGCGCTGGGAGTGCCGGTGGAGGACATCGGCCGCGGCCTTGCGGGATTCGAAGGCGTGCGCGGCCGGCTCGAGCCCGTCGACCTCGGCCAGGACTTCCGCGTCTACATCGATTTCGCGCACGCTGCAGGATCCCTCGCCAGCGCGCTGGCGGAGCTGCGTCCGTTCACGCAGGGGCGATTGATCGTGGTCTTCGGCTCCACCGCGCGCTCTGACCACGACCGGCCGGGCATGGGCCGGGCGGCAGCGGAGTTCTCCGACTTCTTCATCATCACGACCGACGACCCGCTCTCCGAAGACCCGGTCGAGATCGCCCGCGATGTCCAGACGGGCGCGTCGAGCAAGGCTCCCGGTCGCGATTACGAGATCGTCATCGACCGTAGGGCCGCGATCCGGCGAGCGATCGAGATCGCGCAACCTGGCGACACAGTGCTTCTCGCGGGCAAGGGACACGAGCGGTCGATGCGGACTTCACGCGGTTCCGAACCGTGGGACGAGCGCGCCGAAGCCGAGGCCGCCATCCGCGATCGAGCCTAGGAGCCTCCGCCGACCATCCGCACGATCTCGACGCGGTCGCCCTCGCCCAACGTGATACGCGTGAAAGAGGTGCGCGCGATTATCTCGCCGTTGTGCTCCACCGCGACGGTGCGCGGGTTGACGCCGAGCTTTTCGAGGTAGTCGAGCAGAGAGGTCGGCTGATCGAGCTCGACGTCCTTGCCGTTCACGCGCAGGGTGATCACTCGAACATCCTGATGGCGGCGTAGCCGGCCGCGCCCGCGGCGAGGCACTCCGCGATCCGCGCCTCGGTCACGCCGCCGATTGCGAGCACCGGTATCCGCAGTGAGCCGGCGACCGCGTGCAAGGCGTCGAGGCCCGCGGGTGTGACGTCGGGATGGGTCGTGCTCTCCCACACCGGCCCGAAGATGACGAAATCCGCCCCTTCGATCTGAGCTCGGACGGCCGCCCCCAGTGCGTGGACGGAACGGCCGATCAGAGCGCGCCGTACCAAGCCCCGCGCGAACTCCGTGGCGATGTCGCGCTCGGGGAGATTCACGCCGGCGGCGCCTGTCGCGAGAGCGATATCACATCGCGAGCTGACCAGGACGGGGACCGTTGAATTCTTGACGAGCCGCGTCGCTTCGCCTTCGAGCTCCCGTGTCGTCAGATCTGGAGCACGTAGCTGAAGGATGTTGGCTCGCGGCGTGGCGCGCAGCCCCGCGTCCGCGGTCGCGACGATAGCCATCGCAACCGGCCGGACTAGCTCGGGCGCGAGACCCCCTCCGTCGGGGAGCTGGCGCTCGCCTCTCCGCGCCTGGGGATGCGGCCCGCGAGATACGCCTTGCGGCCGGCCTCGACCCCTCCTTTAATCGCCTCGGCCATCAGTGCTGGATCTACGGCCAGAGCGACCGCGGTGTTGACCAGGACTGCGTCGGCGCCAATTTCCATCGCGAGCGCGGCATCAGACGGAACGCCGATCCCCGCGTCGACGACGACCGGCACACGAGCCTCGTCGACGATGATGCGAATTTGCTCCAGGGTCTGCAGCCCCTGGCCGGAGCCGATCGGAGAGCCGAGCGGCATGACGGTGACAGTGCCGATCTCCTCGAGCTTTCGCGCGAGCACGGGGTCGGCATTGATGTAAGGAAGCACCTTGAATCCGTCGCCGACGAGCACGCGCGCGGCTTTCAGCGTCTCCTCTGGGTCAGGGAAGAGGTAGCGAGGGTCGGGGATCACCTCGAGCTTGACCCAGTCGGAGAGGCCCATCGAGCGAGCCAGACGAGCGATCCGGATCGCCTCCTCGGCCGTCCGGCAGCCCGCCGTGTTCGGCAGGATGCGATAGCGCGACCAGTCGATCGCATCCAGGATGGTCTTCTTCTTGGGGTTGTCGAGGTCGAGCCGGCGCAGGGCGACGGTCACGAGCTCGCAGCCGGAGGCTTCGAGCGCGGCGAGCATCGCCTCGTCGCTCGCGTACTTGCCGGTGCCGAGGAAGAGGCGGGAGCGCAGCGTGACGCCGGCGACGACGAGCGGATCCGCGTGCGTAACCGTCTGCACGCGTCAAAGCTTACCGGGCTTAGCGAGCCCCTCCGGCGCTTCGCGCCACCCCCCGTGAACGGGAAGGAGCTGGAGTTTGGCTAGAGGTCTTGTTGGAGGAGCAGGGTTTTGTCGCGGCCGTAGGTGAGGCGCTTCACCGCATCGTCGAGGGGAAGCCACAGCAGCTTGTCGACCTCGATCCCGGGCTTGAATCGCCCACCTCGAACTTCCATCACCCAGTAGCACGCCACCTTGTCGCGGCCGCGGCGGTCGACATACGCCGTGCAGCCGAGCGGACGCACCAGATCGCATCGCAGGCCGGTCTCCTCGCGGACCTCACGAAGCGCGCAGTCTTCAGGGGTTTCCTCGGGCTCGATCTTGCCCTTGGGCAAAGTCCAGTCGTCGTACTCGGGACGATGAACGACCGCGATCTCGGTCTCACCGGATCGCGAATCTCGCACGACCACCCCACCCGCAGCTCTGATCACGCTCACATCCGCAATATCAAGGATCTTTGTTGCCACCGTTGCTCCTTCGTCAGCTGAAACGTTTGGGCTCAGCGCTGAGCGCCAGTTTAAACGCGAGGTCCCACGCAATGAAAGAGTCTTTGCTAGCCGCGGAGCCCGGCCGTGTGAAGGATGGCAAACGCGACCCACGCGATCAGGGCTGAGGCGGGGATCGTGATGAGCCACGCCGCAACGATGTTTGCGCCGACGCCCCAACGCACTGCGCCGAGATTGCGGCTCGCGCCCACTCCCAGCACCGAGCCGGTAACCACGTGTGTCGTACTGACGGGAAGGCCGATGAGAGTGGCGCCCTGGATGACACTTGCTCCCATCAGCTGCGCGGAGAAGCCGGTTGCCGGCTCGAGCTTGAAGATGCTCCAGCCCAGCGTCCGAATAATTCGCCATCCGCCCGCATACGTTCCGAAGCCGATCGCCGCGGCAGACAGGACCACCACCCAGAGTGGTACCTGGAACTTCGGCAGGTCCCCCGCCGCAACCAGCGCGAGAGTGATTGCGGCCATCGTTTTCTGCGCGTCGTTGGCACCGTGGGAATAGGACAAGAAGGCAGACGTGGCGATCTGCAAGCCGCGGAGCGTCCTGTTCACCGGGGCGGGGCGCCAGTGTGCGCGGTGGACGAGGGTGATCAACGCGATTGCGAAGATCGCCGCGGCCACGAAGCCGAGCGGTGGCGAGATGACGAGACTAGCGATCTGCTTGACCAGCGCCGACCACTGGACCCCGCCGAGCCCGCCCGCCGCAGCGACGCCGGCGCCGCACAAACCGCCGATCAACGCGTGCGTTGAGCTGCTGGGCAGTCCGCGATACCACGTCAGGAGATTCCATGTGATGGCGCCGAAGAGGGCCGACATGACGACGACGAGGCCGGGCTTGATCGCGAGCGTGCTGGCGATCGTGTTTGACACCTTGGCTTGAAAGAAGGCGACCGTGATAACCGCACCTACGAGATTGAAGACAGCGGCGAGACCTACCGCAGCACGCGGAGACAGCGCTCGCGTGGAGATCGACGTCGCGATTGCGTTGGCCGTGTCGTGGAAGCCGTTCGTGAAGTCGAATGCAACCGCCACACCAATCGTGATCCAAAGCAGAATCGCGGTCTCATGCATTCTTGATCGCGACGGTCTCCATCACGTTGGCGGCGTGCTCGCATGCATCCATCGTGGCCTCGAGTAGGTCGTAGACGTCCTTCCACTTCACGAGCTCGGAGGCGTCCTTTTCTCGCGAGAAGAGGTCGCCGATAGCGGCGCGGGTGAGGCGGTCGCCCTCGTTTTCCAGCCGGTGTATCTCGAGGCGGTGCGGTTTGAGCTCGGCGAATCCCTCGAAGCGGTCGAGTGCGGCGGCGATCTCGATCCCGGCCTGGGCCAGGTATTCGCCCATCTGCTTAGCGGGATCCGAGATGTTCTGTATCCGGTACAGGTCGATCTTGTCGCCTGTCTCCTCGGCAAGGTCGACGACATCGTCGAGGCTCGAAGCCAGGAGAAGGATGTCCTCTTCGTCGAGAGGTGTGACGAACGCGCTGTTGACGAGGTTGTGGATCTGATGGGTCGCGTCGTCGCACTCGTGCTCCAGGTCGCGCAGCCGCGCGTGCCGGCTCTTGCCTTCGAGCAACGACTTGCTCAGCTCGGTCAGGGTCTCGCTGACGAGCTTTCCCTGCGTCCGAAAGAGCTCGTAGAAGCGCCGTCCAGGCGTGACCGGTGTGATTCTCATTCCATCCTCCGGTGAAGAGTGCCCATTTCAGGTCGCCGCGGGTCCAAACGTCCTACGTGGTCCACGTACATGCGGGCCGAACGTCGCTGTATGTCACGCCTCAGGCGTTCTTGATGGCGATCGTTTCGATGATCTCGGCGACCTCCTCGCACTCGTCCAGCGTGGCCTCGAGCAGCCCGTAGACGTCCTTCCACTTGATGAGGCTCGCGGCCTCGCGGTGGTTCTCATCGAAGAGGCGGCTCAGGGCACGGCGGGTGATCGCGTCGCCTTCGTTCTCGAGGCGGTGGACCTCCTGCAGCACGGGGCCGAGGCCTTTCAAGTCGTGGAGCATGGCGGCGGCCTTGGCGATCTCTCCGCCGGCCTTGGCGAGGCATTCGCCGAGCTCCTTCGCGGCGTCCGTGATGGCGCCGATGTCGTAGAGCTCGATCCTGTCCGAGACCTCTTCTGCCAGATCGATGACCTCGTCCAGGGAGTGCGCCAGGGTGAGGATGTCGTCGCGGTCGATCGGGGTCGTGAACGTCCGGTTCGTCAGGTTGTAGAGCTCGTGCGTGATCTCGTCGCCCTCATGCTCGAGTTCGCGTAGGACGGAGTGCCGGCTTCGCCCTTCGCCCAGTGAGCTGGACAGCTCGTCGAGCGTTCGGGAGACTACGTTGGCCTGTTGCTGGAAGAGCTCGTAGAAACGAAGCTCTCGCGGAACCAGGCTTAGCGGCACGTTCTCCACACCCCGCTAAAAGGGTAAGTGAGACGGCTTACGTGGCGAACCGCCGGACGTACGGTTCAGGAACGGGTTGGGCGATACCTCTACAGCTGACCCGCCAAGGCGATCTGCCGTCGCAGAATCCACCGGCTGATGAGGTTGACGCTGAGCACCATCACGATCAGCACGAGGGCCGCGCCCCACGCCTGGTCTTGCAATGACTTGTAGGGCAGCAGGGCGTACTTGAAAACCGTGAGCGGCAGGGCCTGCATCGGACCGCTGGGATCGAACTCGAGGATGTGGGCGCCGAAGGCGGTGAATAGCAGGGGCGCCGTCTCGCCCGCGGCGCGGGCAACCGAAAGCAAGGCGCCAGTGATCACGCCCGGCGCTGCGGCGGGCAGGACGAGCTGCAGCGAAACGCGCCACCGCGGCAGGCCCAGAGCCAACCCTGACTCGCGCAGGCCGTTCGGGATCAACGCGACCGCCCCCTCGCTGGTGCGAGTCACGATCGGCAACATCAAGACGGCTAGCGCCACAGCGCCCGAGAAGGCAGAGAAGTGGTGGAACGGAACGACGAGGAACGCGTACGCGAAGAGCCCAATGGCGATCGAGGGCGTGCCCACCAGGACATCGCTCGCGAGCCGGACCCCGCTCGACCAGGACGCGACTCGATACTCCGCCAGATAGATGCCGCCGAGAACGCCGATCGGGATTGCGATCAACGAGGCGATGCCGACCATGATTCCCGTGCCGACGATCGCGTGGCCGACTCCGGCCTGGGACACCATCGGGCAGCGCGGCTCGCATGGCGGCAGCTCGCTGTTGAAGAAGAACTGCGGATGGATGACCGAGGGCAGTCCCTTGGCGACGGTGAACCACAACACCAGCCCCAGGGGTATCAGCGCCAGAAGCGTCAGGGCGTACATGAGTACCAGCCAGCCCCGGCTCACATAACGGCGCTGCAGATTGCGGTTCATGCGGTTCGCCTGGCCTCACGCGTGGATGACTGGACGAGGAGCAACGCAAGCATGTTGACCACGAACGTCACGAGGATCAGAACGAGCCCTAGCTCAATCAGTGCCGCAGGGTAGAGCGTCCCTGTCGCTTCGGTGAACTCGTTGGCGATCACACTCGCCAGCGTGTACGCGGGCTGGAAGATCGAGTGCGGAATCACGTACTGGTTCCCAATCACCATGGTCACCGCGATGGTCTCGCCCAGGGCTCGCCCCAGCGCGAGAATCGTCGCGCCGAAGATGCCTGCGCGGGCAGAGGGGAGAATCACGCGCCAGGTCGTCTCCCACCACGTCGCGCCCAGCGCCACCGCGTTCTCCTTCAAGCCCCGCGGGACGGCCTTGATCACGTCCCGCGAGATCGCGGTAAGTGTCGGCAGGATCATCACAGCAAGGACCAGCGAGGCGTTGAACAATCCCCGCGGCGCGGGCGAGCCAAGCCATCCGATGAAGCCCAGGTGCTCGGAAATCGGTACTTCGATGTGCTCATACGACCATGGCGCCAGCACGTACAGCGCCCAGATCCCATAGACGACACTCGGGATCGCGGCGAGCAGCTCGATGCCCGTGCCCAGGAATCCACGCAGCGTCGTATGGCTCGGCTCCGCAAGGACCACCGCCACCGCCACTCCCACGGGCAGCGCGAGAGCTAGGGCGAGGAAGGCCGAGAACACGGTGCCGAAGATGGCGGGGAGGGCGCCGAACGGCCCGCTGTCGCTGGCGGGGTTCCAATCCGTGCTGACCAGGAACCGCAAGCCGAAGTGCAGGATCGCGGGCATGGCCTGCAGCAGCAGCGTCAGGACGATGAGCAGGAGGAGCGCGGGAACGGCGCTGGCCACTATGCCGACGATCCACTGGAACCCATCGCGCGGCCGGCTCGTCAGGATTGCGGGTTTGGCCTCGGCTGTGACGGCCATCGCTCAGCCCGGGAGTTCGATCGAGATCTTTCGGTCGAGTCGGTAACCCACGCCGCGCACCGTGACGATCTCGAAGGGCGCAACTCCCGCAAACTTCTCGCGCAACCACCGCACATGCACGTCGACCGTCTTGCGGTCGCCCGAGAATTCCTGACCCCAGACGTTTTCCAGCAGCACGTCGCGGGTGTGCACCCGATCGGGATGCGCGAGCAGGTACGACAGCAGCTCGAATTCGCGCGTGGTCAATTTCACCTCTGCGCCGCGCAAGATGACGCGACGGGCGGGGCGGTCGATGGCGAAATCTCCAAAAGCATCGCGTTCCGGAACCGCATTTGGCTCGGCCCCGTCAGACGATGCCCGCCGGAGGACCGCGTTCACCCGAGCCAGGACTTCCCGCACGGAGAACGGCTTGGTGATGTAGTCGTCGGCGCCGAGCTCAAGTCCGACGATCTTGTCCACCTCGGCGTCTTTGGCGGTGATCATGATGATCGGCACCTTGCTGCTTCGACGCAACGCGCGGCAGAAGTCGAAGCCGCTCATGCCCGGCAGCATCAGGTCGAGCAGGATCAGGTCGGGGCGTGAAGTGCGCGCTGTCCGCAGACCGGACGCACCGTCGCTCGCCTCATGGACGGAGAAGCCGGCCGTGACCAGGTTGTACTTCAGCATCTCGCGGATGCCTTCGTCGTCCTCCACGACAAGCACTCGCCCCGCGTTGCCATATGGTGCGGCGCGGCTCATCCGAGCTCGACCACCTGGCCGGACTCGAGGAAGATGATGTCCTCCGCCACGTTGGTGACCCGATCGGAGATGCGCTCGAGGTTGTGGGCGACCAGCAGCAGCGTCACCGAACGCAAAGCGCCATCTGAGTCGACGTGGCCATTGCCGATCTCCTTCACCAGGTCTTCGAAGACGCGGTGGTAGAGGCGGTCGACTTCGTTGTCGCGCGCCGCGACCTCACGCGCGCGGGGCTCGTTCTGGTCGATGAGCGCCTCGAGGATGTCGTGGACCTGTCCGATGGCGAGCTCACCCATCAACCCGAACTCGGCTCGCAGGGGCTTGTCGGGCAGCGCTACCAGAGTGCCCGTCATGCGCGCGATGCGCACCGCGTAGTCGCCCATCCGTTCCAGCTCGGTAGCGATCCACTGCAGGCCCATCAGGTACCGGAGATCGCGCGCAACCGGCTGCTGTGTCGAGATGACCATGAACACCTGCTCGCGCATCTGCCGAAACAGCTCGTTCAAGTACTGGTCCTGCGTGCGCACCTTTTCCGCGGCGGCACCGTCGCGCCGGCGCAGTGCGTCGAGAGCCGCCTCGATCTGCGATTCGACCAGCGTGCCCATCCGGACCAACGACTCGCGGAGGCTTGCGAGCTCTCTTTCAAACGTGAGGCGTGGCACTAGCTCAGCCTTCTATCCGAAACGGCCCGTGATGTATGCCTCGGTGCGGTCGTCCTGAGGCTGGTTGAAGAGATCGGCGGTCGGCGCGAACTCGATGAGCTCGCCGTACCGCCCCTCGGGGTTCATGAGCATGAAGGCGGTGAAGTCGGAGACGCGGGCGGCCTGCTGCATGTTGTGAGTGACGATCACGATCGTGAAATCGCGCGTGAGGGTCGACATGAGGTCTTCGATCTTCAGTGTCGCGACCGGGTCGAGGGCGGAACAGGGCTCGTCCATGAGGATGACCTGGGGGCGGACGGCGATGCAGCGCGCGATCGCCAGGCGCTGCTGCTGCCCTCCCGAAAGGGACGTCGCCGGCTGATCCAGGCGGTCCTTCACCTCATCGAGCAGGGCGGCGCGTTCGAGGCTTTCTTCGACGGCAGACCTGACGCGGGATTGTGGCCAGCCCAAAAGCCTCGGCGCGAACGCGACGTTGTCGCGAACCGACATAGGGAACGGGCTCGGCCTCTGAAAGACCATGCCGACCTTCTGCCGGAGCTCGAGCAGCCTCCGGCTGGTCACGACGTTCTCGTTGTCGAGGAGGACGGCCCCGCTTGCGTGAGCCTTCGGCACCAGGTCGTACATCCGGTTGAAGACCCGCAGCAGGGTGCTCTTGCCACATCCGGACGGTCCGATGATCGCGGTGATCCGCCTCTCGGGGATATCGAACGTGACTTCGTGAAGGGCCTGGAACCTGTCATAGAAGAACGACAGGTGGTCGACCTTCACCTTGGCTTCCCCTGCTCCGCGCAAGGCTCGCAAGTCAGGCCTCCCTGAAGTCACCGGTGGCTCGATGTACGGGCGTACGTCTGCCATCCCCCGGGACCAGGATAGGCGGCGCCGGGTTAACGGCAATTTATGCGGCGGTTAAGACTTCCCTCGGGAGCGCGATATAGAAGACCTGCCCGCCCTCTCGCGCGGCTTCGGTCCAGATTCGTCCCCCAAGAACCTGGACGAGATGCTTGGTGATCGCCAGCCCCAGGCCGAAACCTCCGGCTTCGCGCGGGCGCGCGCGATCAACCTTGTAGAAGCGCTCGAACACGCGGCTCCAGTGCTCCGGCGAGATCCCGGGGCCCCGATCGCGGACGCTTATCACGACCTCCGGGCCGGTGACCGTCGCCTCGACGTCGATCGCGGTGCCAGGCGGAGAGAACTTCGCGGCGTTGTCGAGCAGGTTCGCCAGCGCCTGGACGAGCTTGGCGCGGTCGGTCACGAGGGCCAGCCCTTGCTGGATGGCGATGTTCATGGGCCGCTCGACCGCCAGTCGCGTGATGCTGTCGTTGACCAGCTCGTCGAGCTCGAACCGCGACACGTCGACCGCGAGGGCTCCTTCCTCGATGTCGCCGAGCTGGCGGAGGTTGTCGATGATCTTGCTGATCATGTCCGCCTCTTTGACCGCCCGCTCGGCGAAACGGCGCCTGTCTTTGGGCAGCGGGTCGCCCAGGAGGCTCTCGGCGGTCAGGCGCAGCGAAGTGATGGGCGTCTTCAGCTCATGCACGAGGTTGGCGACAAACTCCTGGCGCACCGTCGCCAGGCGTCGCAGCTCCGTGACGTCGGACAGAAAGAGGATCTTCTGGCCGGGGCCTGGACCGGGAATCAGGTGAGCCTGGGCCATGCGGCGGTGGTGCACCAGGTTGGCCGTGGCCTCCGCCTCGCCGGCGTTGACGATCTCGAACAGCCGTGACTCGAGGGTGACCTCGACCAGGCTGGCGGGTAACCGGACGGGGTCGATCCCGAAGAATTCGCGCGCCGCGGCGTTCGCGCGGACAACGCGTCGATCGGCATCCAGGAGCAGCGCGATGATCGGCGCGTGCTCGAGCATGTCGACGAATCCGTCTTGCGTAGGGTCACTTTGTCGCTGGTCGTCCCCGTGCCGGCGATCCCAGATCACGGCCGGAGTATATGCAGCCAATTTCGGAACCCTGCGACTTAAAGAGGCATTAACCCCGCCTTAAACGGGCTCGCCTAGCGTCATTGACGCAATCAGATCGGAGCCAAACAGGAGGGGTTAGATGCTTCGTCTTTCATTCGTCGGGCGGTTTGCGCTTATGGCCGGAGTGGCAGCCATGGTTGCGGCCGCGTGCGGCGGGACCGGCACGCCAACTTCAACCGACGTCGGCCAGGGATCACTGACCGGCGCGGGCGCCACGTTCCCAGGTCCGTTCTACGACAAGGCGTTTCTCGACTACTCGATCAGGTATCCGCAGGTGAAGGTGAACTACCAGGCCGTCGGTTCGGGCGCTGGAATCCAGCAGTTCATCAAGAAGACCGTCGACTTCGGCGCGAGCGACGTACCGATGGGAACCACAGACATCGCGTCAGCGGGTGGCGAAACCGCTCTGACGCAGATTCCCACCACCCTTGGGGTCGTATCGATCGCGTTCAATGTCAAGGGCGTCGACAAGCTGAACCTCGACCCTGACACCTTGGCCGGGATCTTCCTCGGCAAGATCAAGATCTGGAACGACCCGAAGATCGCCGCCATCAACTCGGGCACGACGCTGCCCAATAAAGCGATCACGGTCGTCCACCGCTCGGATGGGAGCGGCACGACATTCCATTTCACCGACTACATGAGCAAGATCTCGGCCGACTGGAAGTCGACCGTCGGCACCGCGAAGTCGGTGAAATGGCCGACCGGTGTCGGCGCAAGCGGCAACCAGGCTGTGGCGCAGGCGATAACCTCGACCGACGGTGCCGTCGGTTACGTCGAGCTGGCGTACGTCGTGCAGACCGGCATGAAGCAGGCGGCGCTCAAAAACGCCAACGGGAAGTTCGTGCAGGCGAGCGTCGACGGTGCGACGGCCGCCGCGGGGACGAACTCCAATGTCAGCCCGACCAACTACTCGATCACGAACGCGGCGTGCGATGCCTGCTACCCGATCGCCGGGTTCAGCTGGGTGATGCTCTACTCCTCGTATAGCGACGCTGCCAAAGGCAAGGCTGTGGTCAACCTCTTCAAGTGGCTCGTCACGGACGGACAGGCCGACAGCAAGGATCTGCAGTACGCGCCGCTGCCCGCTGCCGTGCAGCAGCTGGCGCTCACCAACCTGAAGGCGATCAAGGCCGGAGGCTCCCCGGTACTCAGCTAGAGCCCACTTAACTTCCCCTGTGTGACGGCGAGGGATTCGAGCCCCTCGCCGTTTCCTTTTAGAGGGGCTTGCGCGCCGGGACTCCTGGGCGCCGCGGGTAAGTGGCCGGTGTGGCCGAGGTCTTCGAGATGACGACGACCGTGCCGGTGGCGCGGGCGGTCGAGGGGGCTGCTGAAACGGCATCGAGCGACCCGCCCAAGAGCCGCAGCGCACGGTCGGCTGCACCGACCTCTTCCTTGTCTGTCTTCTGGGCCAGCAACTTGCCTCCGATCCGCACCAACGGCAGGCAGAGCTCGACCAGCGTCGGCAGCGGGGCGAGCGCGCGCGCCACGGCCACGTCGAACGACTCGCGATAGCGCGCGTCGTGGCCCACATCCTCCGCGCGCCGGGCGAGCACCTCGACGTCCGTCAGCCCAAGCCGGGCGCAGGCCTGGACGAGAAACGCCGCTTTCCCCGAGTCGGCCTCGACCAGCGTCACCGCGATGTCGGGGCGGACGATCTTGAGCGGAAGCCCGGGCAGCCCGCCTCCGGACCCGACGTCGACGAGAGTCTTGGCATCGCCGAGGTGTTCGAGGAGCACGAGCGAGTCCTCGACGAGGTGGTCGGCAGGCGCGGACACGAGGCCTGGCCACTCCGAGATCAGCCGCGCGAGCTCAGACAACCTAGAATCCTTCACAGAGATGCCCATCTACGAGTATCGGTGCGAGGGCTGCGCCGAGAGGTTCGAGGTTTTGACCCGCTTCGCCGAGCGCGACACCGCGCAGATCTGCCCGGTGTGCGAATCGACGAAGACGCGTGTCCTGGTCTCGAGCTTCGCGGTCGCCGGCGGCGAGCCGTCAGCCACGGACTTCGCGAGCGAGTCCAGTGGCGGCGGGTGCTGCGGCGGCGGCTGCGGCTCGTGCGGCTCCGGACCGAACTAGCGGACTAGTTGCTTTTCCCGGTCACGTACCGGGTCAATGCTGCCGGCCACATCGAGGTGGGCGGCTGTGACCTCGTCGAGCTGGCCCGCCACCACGGTACCCCGCTCTACGTCTACGACGAGGCAACCGTCCGCCAGCGTGCGTCCGAATACGTGGCGGCGATGGACGGCGCGGGGCAGGTCCTTTACTCGGCCAAAGCCTTTGCCTCGCCACGTTTCCTCCGCGTGGTCGCCGACGAGGGGTTGGGCCTCGACGTCGTCTCCGCGGGCGAGCTGCACCTCGCGTTGAAGTCCGACTTTCCAACCGACCGCATCCACTTCCTGGGCAACAACAAGAGCATCGAGGACCTGCAGGCCGCATATCGCGCCGGGGCCACGATCGTCATCGATGGCGACCATGAGTTCGACCTGCTGCATGAGGTCGTCCCCGACGGCCGCCGCGCTCCGGTGATGCTGCGCTTATCGCCGGGCGTCAAGCCGGACACGCACGACCACATCTCGACCGGCCAGCTCGACTCCAAGTTCGGATTTTCCATCGAGTCCGGCGCCGCGCGGAAGGCGGTCGAGACAGCGCTTCGGCATCCGCGGCTGGAGCTCGTCGGCCTGCACTCGCACATCGGCTCGCAGATCTTCGCGCTGCGCGCGTACGAGGAAGCGATGGACATCATGCTGGGCCTGCTTGCCGAGCTGCGCGACTCGCTGGGCTTCGTGCCTCGCAAGCTGGGAGCCGGTGGAGGCCTGGGCATCGCCTACACGCGCGATGACGATCCGCCGACGCCGCGGCATTTCGTCGAGACCGTGCGTCATGCACTCACCACGGGCTGCGCGGCACGTGGCTTGCGAACGCCGGAGCTGATCGTCGAGCCGGGACGTTCGATCGCCGGCCCGGCCGGCATGGCGCTCTACACCGTGGGGTCGATCAAGGACATCCCGGGTGTCCGGCGCTACGTCGCGGTCGATGGCGGCATGGGCGACAACATCAGGCCGAAGCTGTACGGCGCGCGTTACGAGGCGTTCCTGGCCTCCGACCCTGAGCGCGCCACGGATGGAAAGGTGACGATCGCGGGCAAGTACTGCGAGTCGACCGACATCTTGATCACCGACATCGAGATGCCTGGGCTGCAGCCGGGAGACGTGATCGCTGTGCCGGCGGCGGGGGCTTACTGCCTGGCGATGGCGAGCAACTACAACGGGATGCCGAGGCCGGAGGTGATGATGCTGCGCGACGGCGAGGCGCAGGTAATGAGACGTCGCGAAACCCTGGACGATTTAGTCGCGGCGGAGGTCTTTTAGTTAAGAGTCACCGTGACAATGTTTGACGAGTAGCAGACCGAGCCGTTGCACGCTTTGACGGACGCCCTGTTGGTGGCGACGACTCCATTCGAGTTGTAGGTCGGCGTTGTAAAGAACGTGTTTCCGGCCGGCACCGTGACGGAACCCTTTGTCGTCGTAGTGCTCACGGTGTCGTTGACGAGAGTTATTGTCCATGTACGGCCGCCGAAGAAATGCAGAACAGCGTTGAAGCCATTCACGGTGGAAATCTTCGCAACCGTGACGTACGGAGTCGGGGCAGGGATCGGGGTCGACTTCGGGGTCGACGTCGGAGTCGATGTCGGGTGGGGCGTTGAGCCTGAGGTCGGTGTCGGGCGCGACGACGGAGTCGAGCCCGGAATAGACTCGCTCGCGCCGCTGGGAGTTGTGCCGGGTGTCGCGTTGGCCACCGGGGTGGGTGAGGCGAGCGCCACGTCCCCCGAGACCACGCGCAGGCCCATCTCCTTGTGGCAGGAGTTGCTCCAGCACAGCCGGACGTGGTGATTGCCGAGGTCGATATCGGAAGGCACCACGATCTCGACCGATACGTCACCGTTCGAATCGGCTCGGAAGTAATACGTCTGCACCCGGCTAAACAGCTGGATCTCCCCGATCTGGTCGGCCGGCACGTGCGCCGCCGTCACGGTCACCCTCCCTCCCGGCACCGTCACGTTTGGGTTCACCGCCAGCGTCGTCGCCTGCGTGACCACCGCGCACACACCCATGAGCAAGAGCAGCAACAGGACTGCCGCGAGGCCAATCATCAGCCGTCGACGCGACCGTTTGGGGGCTGCCGCCACCGTGGGCGGAGGCGACGGGTAGGCGACGTTAACCGTCTCCTCGTCGAACATGAGGGTCTCGGCCGGCGCGGCAGCCATCCGCCTGGAGGGCCGGACGGGTGCGACCGGAGGCGCCATCACCACCGTCCGAGCGAAGACTTTGGTCGGGGCCGGCTCGAGCGCCGCGGCAAGGGCATCGACGAACTCCATCGCCGATTCCCACCTCGCGGCAGGATCTTTGGCCAGCCCTTTCATGAGGACCCCGTCGACCTCGGGGCTTAGCGCCGGGTTGCGCGAGCTCGGCGCGGGTGGAAGGCGATGGACCTGGGCGTAGAGCAGCTCCATCAA
>WNGI01000283.1_pt1 | contig 60447 bp, 45 predicted proteins | sample 5400621 | NCBI WGS metagenome assembly WNGI01 (sample SAMN13153374, study PRJNA577476) | soil metagenome | isolation source: 20 cm soil or saprolite under Garry oak tree replicate 1 | place: USA:California | collected 2016-06-15 | reverse complement strand
CTTCGGGTGGGGGTTCGTCAGTTGGTTTTGATGAGTGGCTTGGCACTAACTATCGGAGCCGCCACGTCTGCGCAGAAAATCCAAACACCGCACCCAAATAGTCGAAGGATCCGCAACATTGCCCGTGCCCTACCGACAGACTCAGGATCGGCACCCGCGGCCCAGGAGCGCATAAGGGAACAGTCAGCACCGCTTCCTTTTCTGCCAGCTGAGCAGACAGCACCAAACCCGCCACGAGTGTCGTACGAAGGTGGGCAGCTCACGATCATTGCTGACAATTCAGAACTTTCGGACGTTTTGTCGCTGCTGAAAAAGTGTACGGGAGCAGACATCGATTTTCCACCGAGTGCTGCGCATGAGCGTATCTGGGCTGGGCTTGGACCAGGACCGGCACGGAGCGTGCTCGCCACACTGCTGAGTGGGACAGGCTTGGACTATGCTATTCAGGCATCTGATATTGATCCGCAAGGGGTCCGGAGTTTATTGCTAAGCACGCGCACAAAGCCCGGCATAGAGGAAGCTCCGGAGCAAGAGAATCCGCCGTCACAGGAACCGGAAGCTGCCTCGGATGTGGCCCTGGAGGATTTGCGGTCTGCACCAGCGAAGTTGCAGCCCTCAACAGAAATTGCAGAATCCGCTGCGAATGAACCGGCGACTTCGCCGGAAGTGGCCCCAGCAGAGGTGCAGCCCTCACCGGAGACGGCCCACGACGTCGCGGCAATCCAATTTCCATTCAACGACGCGATTGTCGCCGACCCTTACGAGAACATCGCCGAAGACCCGCGCCTGGCCGTATACATCGGCCAGCCTGTCGGGGTCGGAGGAATGGTTGCGGACGTAATGCTCTATGAGAGTGGAGATGTGTTCGTAATCATACGGATCGACGGCGAGGACAAACTGCCGGGCATGCCCCGAGCGATTTTCGTTGGTGATCCATCACGACTGCGCCACCATTTGGAGTTCTCCAACTGGAAATAAACACAACTTTATCCGCGAATGTCTTTGGCTCAGCAAGAGCCAGGGCTGCAACATGCATCAAGTTCGCGCGCCCGGACGCTCCCCTCCCATGCCCGAAAACACGAAATCCGAGGCACCCACGGAGACTCGGGCCTTCCACCGAAAATCCTATGCAATAGGAGAAATGTATATGAGAAAAGCTCTTGTTGGTTCACTCGGCGTTTTGCTCGCGGCGCTTCCCTCGACGAGTGCTTCGGCTTGGGAGCAAGGAGAGCAGTCTGTCACCCGTTTTTTTGTTCCGTTCAGTAAACGCCTGATGATTATTGGTGCGGTGATGTTTTTTGCTGTTGCCCCAATGATTGCGCAAAATAGCGATTTGCAGCAAAAGCTTGCAGCCGTGAAGCAATCAGTTGCGGAAAATCAACAACGGCTACACCAGTACCAGTGGGTGGAAACAACTCAGCTCACGCTCAAGGGTGATGCTAAGCCACCCAAGCAGTCCATGTGCCAGTACGGCCCTGACGGGACGGTGCAGAAAACGTCGATGGGTCCGCCGCAGACAACTGAGGGTCCGCCAAAGTCTGCGACTGAGGCTCGGAAGCCCGTCGTCGTTGCCGCAGGCACAACTATCACTGTTCGACTGTCAACTGGCCTTGGCTCTCAGACCAGCAAGACCGGGGATACTTTTATAGCCTCTGTGGCTTATCCTGTAACGATGGGAGATAAGGTTGTGATTCCAAAATCAGCAGATGCTGTTGGAACGGTACTGGAGGCCAAAGCGAAGGGTAAGATTAAGGGTGAGGCCCGGCTGAAGCTTGCTCTGCGGAAGATCACCATTAAGGGCAGAAACTATCTGATCGAAACCGAGGAGGTCGCGACCACCGAAAAAGGGAAGGGCAGCCGAACGGCAGCCACAACAGGAGGTGGTGCTGCGGGGGGCGCCTTGATAGGAGGTATCGCTGGTGGTGGGAAGGGTGCGGGAATCGGTGCCCTCGTAGGTGCGGGTGTGGGCCTCGTTGGTGGTGCGTTTACAGGAAACGACCAGATCGAACTTCCTGCCGAAACTATCCTGACCTTCGCATTGACTCAGCCTTTCACTTTGAAGTAACGATCGGAAGATCATGGAGGATCTGAATTCGACAAAATGTCGCGTAAGGGGTCGAAAAATGGCTTGACGCGTACAACGATGACAGTTGCGAAGTCTAGTCAACCGCCGAAATTTCAGCCTCAGTTCTAGTCTCGCTTTACTTCGCACGCGATGAAGAAAGACGTCACGCTGGAGAAATAAAGGATTGGCCCCGGGCAACCGATTTTACTGCTTCTACTAAGTCTGTCGCGACTCTCGACTTGAAAACATAACCTAGCGCCCCTGCCTGTTGCGCAGCTTCAACAACTTCGGGGTCACTTTCCACAGAGCAAATCACTATCGCGGGGCTCGGATGTTGCTTCGCCAATTCCCTGGTGACTTCGATACCATTTAGCAATGGCATTTCGAGATCTAAGACAACGACATCTGGCCGGCAGCTGCGAATACTCTCAAGAGCCGATTTACCATCCATGGCCGTCGCTACGACGTCGAACTCAGCCTCTAGGACTGAGACAAACTTGTCCAGGAAACTCGCGCTGTCATCAACCACAACAATACGTAATCTCATTCAGTTATAGAACCTTGCAAACAATTACGATCGTGACGATCAGTTCCGTGGGGACCAACAGTACCAAGGTACTCCGTGTTGCCGGGGTGGAAAGAGGGGATTGTAACGCTGCAAGCCCTTGCAACGCCAGCATCCGACGTCAGGAACTGTCAGAAATGTATCATCAAGATGTGACTAGCGCAATTGTCGCCCCACAACACGGTGGGTTCAGTTCCAATTCACCGACTATTCCGGACGATTGGTGGCGTCATCCTAAATTCATATTAGCGTGCAGTTCTAGTAATTGTCGTTGCCCTTCAGCAACCAAGAACAAGACACAGACAGGGTTGGCATATGGCGGTACTTACTTATTCCTGCGGGAAGGAACCCTATCGGAAGCGCCCGCTAGATAGGTTGGGGGGCTGCGAGCATTTGGTAGGTCACTTCCGATAGGGGCGTCTTCAAACCTTTTAAGCGATGCAGACGAAGTGCACCACTAGCAAAACTACCAGCTTGTTTCCTGAGAGTGACCGTTGGGCGGCTCTCTGTGTGTCTGAATATCCAGAGTCTAAAGTTATTCGACTATATAATTCACTGTGTATGTCGATTGCACAACTTGTTTAGGGTAAGGATGCATCGTGATGTGAACGAAACATTAAGGGTTGCCAAACCCGTATTCCCATTCGGCGCGTCTGCCAGGCCCCAAACACTCGAATTCGTTCCGAAAAGCTCCAGTTGGCTCCCTGACCAGATCAATCATCCTGATTTTAGGGAGTCACAGGCTATTACTTCTGACAGTTCCGTCGAACTCACAAAAACGAGAGGATAGTTGCATGCTGGATGCAGACACATTGCAATTGGGAAAATGAACTCATTCACTTCCCCGAAAGCCATCGCCGATATCCGCCGAGGGAGTCGAGGAACATGCTATTCGTCATCATGTGGGCGATCCTAATCGTGATCCTGTTCTTATGTATTTCGGACTTTGTACTTGCGCCGTTGTTGCAGGGACTAGCCAAGCCCAAAGCCTCACGCTTGCGGACACAAGAACAGAGGAAAAGCAACACGACGTCAATTCCGATTCGCCATAAGAGTTCGGGGGGCCATTGAGGCGATTGAGACCGTGTTCGGGGAAGAACCACCTAGAACGGAGGGTCGCCGAACCGGCAACGATCGTCTCAATGACCTCCTGCGGTTCGCTGGGCCCGGAATGCATGTGTATGAAAATCTCTGGTGCTCGTAAAGTTAGAGCATCTCTTCGTTTATTCGTGCCAAATGCCCGTACCCTGAATGTCTAGATTAGTAAGGATCACGTCGCAATTATTTTTCCTCTTTTGATCCCACGTCCTTCCCTGCCGATTCGCTCTTGTGCCGGTCTATCTTGAATCTTAAGTGATCAGCCATTTTTCATTTCCTCTTCGGCGAGGGTGCGGCCACTGCGCTTGCCGGCATGTCTTTTACGTTTTGCGGTTGTAACGACTGACAGTTTTGCTAGTTCCGTGGTACCTCGCGTCTATCTAGGCTAAAACGACGACGTGAATCAGGAGGTATTCATGCGGAGGATGAACATGCTTTTACGTCTAGCTCTCATGACTGGCCTCGCGGTGCAGGTCGGTGCGGCACAGCACGCATCCAGTGAACATCAAATTAAGCAAAAAATTACCCCAAAGGTTACGGCTGCGGCAGCGCAGGTTCAAATCTCCTACAACGGGACACCTCAATTCGCGCCAATCGAAGGGACGGCGCTTACTTACGCTACGAACACACCACAGAAGATCATCCATTAAGGATCAGGAGTGCTGTGTCGTACACAAATAATTCCTCTTTCGCGTAGCCGGACTGGCACGCGAAATGAAGGCTTCCGGAGTTCGCATAGTCGCGCCCAACAACGAACTCAAGCACGACGGAATACCCGCCGGTCACAGGGATCCCATGCCAAGCGACTTGTGCCGGACGCAGCCGCGCGCATGACTGAACTCGTGTCGCGAGGATATCAGGTGATTCGCTATTGTAGGCCACTTGCAGGTCTGCTCGCCGATCGTCTCAAGACCGGGGATCATGTACTCGAGACTACAAACTCTATTGCTGGTGCCAGGGAAGACGGCCCAATCGAAACGAGGCTTTTCAGTTGTATGAAAGAGGCAGGCGGTTGCATCGCCCAATGCCAAAACAAGTTAGGCACATAATGCAAAATATCCGGGAAGGGATCACTGCAAAGGCTTCCCAGATTCTATTGCGCCACTCTTGGCGGCTGTCATGGCAGCATTCTCCTCAACAATTGTGAAGGCTGCTCTCTCGCCCGTAAGTGAATAACCAGCGCGTGTTCGGACATGTAACTTGCCTTTCTCCGCGGTGGTTACTTGGACCTGAACCTTGCGAAACAATTCCCCGCTCTCGTACTTTTCGGGAACAAATCCAAGCACGTATTGCTCTCGAAGATCCCGAGCAATCTGCGCGGAAGAATCGACGACCGATTGCTGCGATCCAGGAAAAAAAGCAGCACCCCCTGTGTCCTTGGAAAGTTGCAGGAGCGCCTTAGGATTTTGATCCTTCGTGGATTCGTCTTCCAAGACGATGGAATAGATCATGACCTGGGATTGCCGGGCGAGCGCCAGAATTTCAGAGCGCTTGTAGTGGCTGGCGTTGTCCCCCCCGTCGCTAATAACAATCAACGCTTTCCTTTGTAAGTGGCTCAATTGCAGATGATTTAGTCCTTCGGCCACGGCATCATAAAGAGCGGTTCGTCCACGCGCGGACACGGCCTCGATGGCCTTTCCCAGTTCCACGGGATCGTTTGTGAACGGTTTTCCGTCTACCGCTTCAACCGCGACATCGTCGTTAAAATCCACAACAAACATCTCGTCTTTGGGGTTGCCGGAACGTGCGAACGCGGAGACAGCCGTCATCACGTTGGGTAGTTTGGGTTCCATACTGCGGCTATGATCAACGATCAAGCCCACACTCACCGGAGCATCTTCTCGTTGAAACAGGGTGATGTCTTGGAGCCTCTTTCCCTCGTAGACGCGGAAGTTATTTTCGGTGAGGCCAGCAACAAAATTCCCGTTCGCGTCGGTAACGTTGACGGGTAGCACGACGAGTTCCGAGGTCACAGAAATCACGTGCTGCACGGGGGTGTCTGACGACAGAGCTATGAATGGAGGAGTTTGCGCTTTCCCGGCAGCGCCCGCTAGAAAAAGAATGCATAGGGAGAACAACGTATTCGAATGACTCGTAGCTAAGTGAAGGTGGAAAATTGATTTCAAAGACAGATCTCCTTGCCACGGACGACTAACTTCTTCATGAATTCCGCGGCTCATGCAAGGTCACAAACCGTGCTCGTCAACATCGGTCTCCAATGACCAACGTACAATAGCAAAGTTTCTGAGCGAAGTTGACAAGATTCGATGGAAATTGGTATTTGGCAACTTTTCATACCCCACTTCGGGCACGTGCCCAGCTCGCAAAGCTGAACTGATAAGGGTATGCCAAGGCGCGGCCGTGGCTTGACAAAAGTTAGCAATCGAAAAAACGAGAATTTCGCGACGAAGGCACCCTCCATCCAGGAGTGGCCCGACGGCATCTGTGGTTGCATCGACGAATCGGATCCAAATGTTTTCCCCGCCGGTTATCTGTGAGGACGTGCGATAACTCGTACCCGCTCCACCTGTGTTTTCGATTTGTGTATGTCCGCCCTGCCGCATGGTCTCGTTAGTCTATGAAGAGCAGAACCGGCCGTTCCATCAGCAGTCGCTTTTTCTGAGACCACCTTTTTCGGGAATGGAGCTGAAATCTTGCGGCCGTCAGAACTGGCGACAGCGGCTAGGGCCATTGAATCTGGCAACTGTGAACTGACGGACGCGAGAGCCCCAGCGGGCACCTTAAAGAACCTAAGCCCGTTCTCACCGCCGTCCCAATCGATCGATATCACATCACCCAAGCGCACCTGCTCGGTTGCGAGCAAACATGCCAGTGGGCACGTCAAGTAGCGCTCAATCGCCCGCTTCAAATGCCGTGCGCCGTACTTCAAGTCGGTTCCTTCGCGTAACAAAAACTCTTTCGCAGGTTGCGTTACCCGGAACAGAAATCGTTCTTTTGCAGTTTGGAGCACCCGTCTCTGCACCATTCCTAACTCGATCTCGAAAATCTCATCGAGTTGCTCCGATCGTAGGGGATGAAACACCACCACCTTATCGATCCGGTTCATAAACTCTGGCGAAAAATTCCGCTTGGCAGCTTCTGTTGCCGTTCGCCCCACCTTCTCGTCCAGGCTGGGCCGCTCGCTCGCAGGTCCTGTCGGCGCAAATCCCATTCGGCCCGACATCAGGTCCATGATTTCTCTACCGCCCAGGTTCGATGTCATGAAGATCATCGTCTTGGACAAATCGACGCGCCGGTTGTCTCCCAGCGTCAAAGTCGCCTTGTCCAAGATTCCGAGCAGCAATTGCCACAGAGCGTCCGCAGCCTTCTCGATTTCATCGAACACCAGGAAACTAATTTTTAGGTTCTCGGTATGATATTGCCCGAGCGCTTCTTGGGTAATTTGTGGGTGGGTCTCACGGTGTCCCAAATATCCTGGTGGCGAGCCGATCAGCTTCGCGATTTCATGGGAATGTTGAAATTCCGCGCAGTCCACTTTTATCACCGCCCGCGGATCGCCATACAACACTTCGGCTGTAGCCTCGACCATGCGTGTTTTCCCCGCCCCCGTCGGCCCCAGAAACAGCAAATTCCCCAATGGACGCCCCGGCGAGTTCAGACCGGCGCGAAATACCTGGTACAGGTCGACTACCGCCTGTACCGCTTCGTCTTGACCGATAATTTTCCGGCGCAGCCCCTCTTCAAAATTCCTCGCATCCGCACTGCGCAGGTTCGGGTCTAACTGAAAGCATTCCGCGCCCATGGTTGTACTCCCTCACTGAAATGTTCTAACACTTGCCGAATTAAGCGGCCTTCACGCACACCTCAGAGTATTGGGACGTTTGCCGGCTGCATTGCGCGAAACACAAACGTTTCCAAAGGCAGCCGAGTAAACGGCGGTCAGTAAGTCATGCCCCAAATCGGTTTTGTTCACAAAAGCCATTGCGCCTCGTTTGATGTATTCCTCGACTCCAGAATTGGCGGTACTGACTAGAACAAATGGAATGTTACAACCCTTTCGACGGAGGTCCTCCATCGCCTGCATTCCCGTCAGCAATGGCATGTGAATATCGCTTACGATTACGTCAGGCAGCAATGACATCGCCGCATCAATGAGCTTGCTTCCGTCGGCTACGGCAGCGACCACCTCAAATTCGACGCGCAGGAGGCGTACGATTGCCCAGCGACATTCTGCATGATCATCAGCAACCAGAACTCGTAGTTTCGCGCTCATCACCATCACAACTTCCCCCTGATGGAGATCCCTGACCCCAGCACCCTATATTTAGAACTGTCGCAGAGGACATGTCGTTGCTGGCAGGCAATCAAGGAAAAGATAAAGCCAGGGAAGGATTAGGGCGGGACGACGGAAGATTACCAGAAAAGTGACATATCTGGGCAAGCCGATCACAAGAAGATCGGTCAATCGATAAGAGTTTGCCCTCGGCCTCAATGCCGCCAATGCTAAACTAAGACACATCAAAACAGCGATCGCTGGGCACATCTCTTGATGATTCGCAACAACGACAGCCTATAATTTGCGCTCAAAATCATTCGACGCGAAAAACCATCGCAGAGTTGCTACTGAAGTCCAGTCTGTTGGAGCGGCGGGTGTCCTTGCTTTGGAATAGTGAAGGGAAATACGCGGCAGAGATTGTTGGATTCCGGCGATCTAGGCGAGCAGTTTTTCAGGGGACCGGATCAGGACTTTTCCACGGCTCTTTTCGACTGCTCCTTTGCGCTCCCACTCTTGCAAAAGCCGGCTCGCGGTGAAGGAGCTCACGTCGGCAAGAGACGCGAGCTCCACGTTCTTGACATCAATCTCCACGCCAGAGGGAACTATATGTCCTGTTTGGGATCCAAGACTCGTCAACGCGAATGCGAGCCTTTCCTGAGCGGGTTTGGAGACCAGCGCGATGTGCCTTTCAGCAAACAAAGCGACATAGCGCAAGACGGTTCGAAGGGCGTTTTCGGCTAGCCGTGGATAGGCTTTCGCAAGTTGACGAATGACCAGATGTTCCCACATGAGCACTTCGCTGCTGTGCGCCGCCTTGGATGTACCGACGTAACCTACGGGCTGGGAGAGGAATGCACCCACTCCGAAAATATTCCCCGACACGAGCCTCCGCAGTAGGATCTCTCGTCCGTCGCTCGTCACAACGAAATAGTCCACGCAGCCATCCGATATGAGATATAAGTGGGTCGCGGGCTCGTCAGCTGTGCCGACGATCTCGCCTCCTTTTAGCTTTCGCCGCTTCGCGGCACCCAAGATCACTCTAACTTCTTGTCTTCCGAGGCCTGTGAAGAATCGCACTGAGGCAATCTCAATCATTACGATAGATCCTTTGTAACCGATGGGTAGTCTTCGTTCGGTCAATTGAGTTGAGCTTCTAAACGGGTTACGCCATCGGAGTTTGCTCGTAATCTACCTTGCTACTCTTCTTTCCTTTCCATAAGCTGCTCAATAGCTGGCTCTAGCTCCTTGAATATCTGCACGGCAAGGGAACTTGTGAACTCATAGTCTTCAGCTTTTTTGCCAGGAACGAACGCCAAGACGGTCCCAAAGAAACGGTCACCGACCAAGAACGCGAAAGCAGCAGTACGATTGACAGCGTGAGATCCGATCGGGCGCCCATCCTTTCCAAATACCTTAAATTGATTGTCGCCGGTGCCAGTCTTACCCCCGATTGGAATAACGGTCCGGTCGTGGAGCATGATCCCTCCATGAGCTCGGCGGCCTGTACCCTTCTCCACAACCGCGATCAATTCCTGCCGGACCAGTGCAGCAATCTCTGGCGAGAGCACGCGTTGGCTGAGATGCGGTTCGCGCTGCAGCACTGTCTCCACCGGGGTGTTCTGTGCGAACCGCATTTCGCGGACGGTCACGTTTGGGTAGCGCACCCCGCCATTCAACACGATGCCCATCAGTTCCGCTAACGCCGCGGGAGTATCGCCGGAAACTCCAATCGCGGTTGCGTAGGACGGTACCAACGAGTCAAAAGGATAACCTTGTTGTTTCCATGCCAGACAAATCTCCTTAAATGCGTCTTCCTCCAGAATGGTCCGGATCCGGTGGTCTTGCGCACCCTTATACCGACTGTAGAACAGCCATCTATAAACCTCTTGTCGCTGGGTCGTGCTGTTGGCAATGATCTCTGAGAGCGTTGCCCGCGGGTGCTGTTCGAGATAGCTCAGTAGCCAAAGCTCCAAGGGATGCATGTGAGCCAAGTAACCGCGATCGGTGAAATTGAATCTATCCGGCCCGCACGTGAGGTAGAGTGTTTCAAGGTCTTTTCCGGACAGCAACGCTGTCGGCACATGCGCTCGGAGAAATTCAGAGAACTGTTCCAGGTTCGCCCGTGGCCGCACGGCTCTGTAAATCACCGCCACGCGCTGCGCGGTAGGGTAGATGCCCCGCACCAGCGTTTCTAGTGATTGGTCCGAGCTGTGGCCGACATACTTCCCATGAAAACGGCTAAGGAAGATGCGCCCTTCTTCGTCGGCGAAACGGGCCAGGTAGCGCTTGCGCGCCGGATTATTTATGTCACTCATCACGGCTGGCGACGCGCCCGGCAACCGGTACATATAGTAGTGTTCAATGTCGCGCATCAGCCGGATGAAAACCAGATTCACGGATTGTTCGAACCCTTCCCTTACGGTGGTAATCCAATCGTTTTCCCTTTGGTCGAAATTCTCGAAGTACTGTAATCCACCTGCAGTGAAGAAGCCTTCCGAAGGGTCGCCCGAGTACCTTCGATCCAGTGCTGCTTGGAGCATCGGGGCCAGGCGCTTTTCGTTGTCCGCAGAGAAATAGTTGATTGCCCATTTAGTTATGACATCATCTGGAATAAAAGTCACCGCACTGAGCTCGCGTTGCGACATCGCCTGATATTGATCGTGCAATTCTTCCACGATTTGCAGGTAGTTGACTAAGGTGCGCAGCTTTGCCGTCGAGCCCAGTTGGAGCTTGGTTCCCTGGTTGATACTCAACGGCTGTTCGTAATCATCGGTCTGTACCCGCAGCAGGTTCGCCCCACTCCCGCGCTCATACAGAAGAAAACTATAGATAACAGCTCCGGGGTCCCCTTCGGAGAGCAACTGGTATTGCGGCGGGCCCGTCTTCTTAACCTCTCCCGGATGACTCAAAGCCAGCAAGAATTGCTTGACCTGTTGCTCTGCGCCGTTGTCAATTGTGGTGCCCACTGTCAGATCTAACCGGTCGAGAGCATAGGTGTCCTTGAGCCCCAGCAATGGCAGCAGAGCCGCTCGTACCGTATCCGGTGCCTTGTTGTTTACAAACTGTGTTTCTTGATTGCCTGTGGACGCCGGGTGTAGCCCGGGATGTTCGGCAAGCGCCAGGTCGCGTAGTTGATCGGAAATAATCCGGTCCTTGCTCAGCAACAGGAGGTAACGGTCCGTTTGTCTAGCCAACGCATTCGGCGCTCGCACGAGGTAACGGGAGGGTGCCCGCAATGCAAGGAACAACGAGAGCACTTCGCGATAGGCCCTCGCGCGCTGTCGTAGTTTTTCCCCGTCCAGGGCTTCTTCCTGGGCGTTCAGCAAAAAATTAATCGTTGAAAAGTCGGCTCCGTACCATGCCCAAAGCCCGTCACCTAGTCCGGTCACTTCTCCCCCGGCTGGAGTCGCGGCCAAAGGAATGGAGTTGATATAGTCCAGCACGATGCGTTGTTGTTCCGAAAACGTCTCCGGGCCACCCCGATACGCGCGGAGAGACGCAGTTGCGATCTGTCGAAACTTCTCTGCCACGGAGTGAGTCCTGCCGCCTGGCGAATGGCGTATTTTTTCTAGTTGTGTCGCCAGGGTGCTGCCCCCGATAATCGGCCGATTGGGATCGACCTCATGCAGCCCGAAGTTCACCACTGCCCGGGACAATCGGCCCCACCCGATTGCCGGATTTCGGTAAGGATGGTTCGGATCGAGAAGGTCACGGTTTTCAACATACAGAATCAAACTTACGATGATCGGCGGAATCTCGGAGAACTTTCCGTAGGCGCGCGAAGGATATCGGGCCGCGTAAAACGGTGTCTTGTCGCGGTCAAGGATTTCCAGTCCCGCTTGCCCCTTCTCCCGGTAAACCGGATAGATGCGCAGTTTGGCCAAGAGCAAATACAGCCTCGAAACTCGCGCCTGAGCTTCCAGTCGAAATCCCGCAGCTTTCAGATGGTTTAAGAAGTCGGGCAATCGCAAGTACCCCAGTCGCTTGTCGTAAGGCCCGGCGCCGGAATAGTGAATCGCATCGCTGGCACCGGGGCCTCGGGAAAACGAAATCCTTTTGGCGATCGCAGCAAGCAAACGAGATTCTAGCCAGGAGGATTGCAGCTCTAGTCCAAGCAGTCCGGTCAACACCAGGGCGATGGAACTGAGTAGAATGCTACGGGAAAGTCGGCCGACGGTCCGGTTCGGATGAACAACCTTTCGGGAGGTCACTCGAAAAGTCTTTGATCGGGCTAGCCTGCGAGATGCTGAAGAGAATTCTGCGTTCATCCCGTTCTGCCCTCCCACCCAACGCCATAAAACATCGCCTTTCTGATATCTAACACTTAGGGAAGACGTCCACGACTGTCAGAACTAACAGCCGAATTCGAGCCTCACAGTAGTTCACATCTCTTCAAACGACGTAGACTTCGTCGATGAGAAAACATGCGGGCAATTGGCGCCTCAAGGGCCGGCGGGACCTCTCTGTTTCAAATCGCTTCTGGTAGACATGTTTTTGAGGAATGATGCCAAGGGGACAAACGAACCACTCTAGGATTGTCCAAAAACAACATTCAGAGCTGCGAACATACGCATCCCGCCTCTGCTTGGAAACATCTGTGCAGATCCAACTGTGGGTTTTGACAGTCGCACAACTCCTCTCTAAGCGCTAAGGAAGAGGTGCGCGTCTTGGCTCGGTTGAGGCATTTGGCTTGGCGGCGTTCCGGAGGATCCGGAATGCCATTAAATCGAATAAAGGGCCAGGCTGCTCTGCGATGGTTTTCAAGTCGAGGTGAAAGTGGAATCTCATCCACACTCGAAAGCTTTGTCGATGTCTGCGCTCTTGCTCATCAGCCCGTGGCTTCATTGGGGTCCCTCGTTTTTGACCTCGCCAGACTCCTCCCAAGGTTATCGAATATCCAGAGAAGTCAGTCTCGTCGTTCTTCCGGTTTCCGTCACCGATCGCGAAGGCCGCTTCGTTTCTGGCCTCGATGCATCGAATTTTCGCATCTACGACGAAGGGCATCCCGTGCAGGTCACTCTGTTTCAGCGCGACGACATTCCGGTGACCGCCGGATTAGTCGTGGATCGCAGTGAAAGCATGGCTGCCCAGAGCCAGGAAGTTCTTGAAGGGTCGATGGCCTTTGCGCAGTCCCGCAATCCGCAGGATATGGAGTTCGTGATTAACTTTAATGATCGAGTCAGTCTAGGTCTCCCCGCAAACATTCCGTTTACAAATAACGTGGAGAAACTGAAGACTGCGTTGGCATTTCCGCGTGCTAGCGGTGAAACAGCTCTGTATGACGCCATCGTGGCCGGGCTGGGCCATCTTCAAGAGGGTCAGGCTGATAAGAAAGTTCTCATATTGATTAGCGACGGAGGAGATAACGCCAGCAAGCACGACTTTGTCCAAGTAGTGCAGATGGCGCAGACTCTTCACGTGCCGATTTACGCAGTTGGGTTACTTGACCCATCTGATGCAGACCAACGCCCGGACATCCTCAAGGGGCTGAGTAGGCAAACTGGAGGCGAAGCCTATTTCCCCAGCACACCCGCGGGCGTGGTCCGCGTTTGTGAGAAGATAGCTAGCAATATCCGCCATAGTTACACTCTCGGTTACACTCCAACTCCAGATCGCCAGGGCGGATATCGAAAGATTCGAGTCGAAGTGATGGCGACGGGTGGTGAAAGACTTTTCGTGCGCACTCGGACGAGATATTTTTTGCCACGGACTCCGTCTTCCGATTTTTTCGCGCATGAAGGGCAGCATCAATAATGCGGGCGAATAAGAAAAGTCCGCTCTCAATATCCGCCACGTTTGTTCTCCGAACTGGTTTGGGCTGGAGCCGGTTTGCCCGCACCCTGTTGGCATTTGTGTTATTCGCCGCTGTTTCTTCATTGGCCCAATTTTTATTCGGGTCGACGGCCACAAGTGGGGGCCAGGATATTCAGAAGGCGCCAGACCGATCTTCCATTCGAGTCAACGTGGAACTGGTTAACACACCGGTGGTCGTCCGCGACCAGAAAGGCGAATTTGTATATGATCTCAGTTTGAAAAACTTTCGTGTCTTCGACAATGGCGTCCCACAAGTACTCGAAAGTTTCGAAATGGGCGGAGCGCCGCTTTCGGCAGCCATCGTCATCGAGACCAGCTCGCGTATTCAGGGGCTGCTGCCCCTCATACGGCGCACCGGAATCCTCTTCACGGAAACCATTCTTGGGGAAAACGGTGAAGCCGCCGTGTTCGCTTACGACGACAACGTTAACACCCTGCTCGACTTTACCAGCGATCATGATGCCATCGAAAAGACAGTCGCCAACCTGCGGGAGGGTACGTCGGGGGCCTGTCTCTACGACGCGCTTTCGGAAGCTGCGGGCGTCTTGCGAAATCGCCCGGCGTCGCGGCGCCGGGTAATCATCACGCTGGCCGAGGCGGCCGGCACAGGCTGCGAAGTAAAGCTAGGGCAAGTACTACGTGAGCTGCAGCTCGACAATATTACCGTCTATTCGGTTGGCCTCTCTTCGACCGCTGCCGAGTGGCACGGCCCAGAGAAGCAAGCCTCTGCACCATTGTCCACGCCTCCGGGAACATTTGGGTTGCCGCCGATACCCGGCAACGTGCAGACGCCGTGGATCGAGCAGGAGCGCGATGGCAACATTAACGTGCAGCCTGTCGCAACCTGGATCCTCTGGGCCCTCAAGCATGCCACGGCGACCGCGCGGGATCCACTGAAGATAGCCGCCGCTGCAACCGGCGGACTCTACCAGTCCACCTTTGACGACAATTCCATCGAGGTGGCAATCGACCAGATCGGCGCCGAGTTAGCCGCGCAATACACGCTCAGCTACCGCCTCACCAGAACCGATGGGGGTGGACATCACAAGATTAAGGTGGAGATATTGGACCGCCCCAAACTGAAGGCACGCTCCCGCCCCGGTTACTACCTCGGTCCGCCTTAGAGTCGAAAGCCGCGACCGTGGACAGCCGGTTAAGCCTTTGTCGGTTCCCTTTCCACGCTGATTCTGAGAGCAGTCAGGTTTGTCCATTGCTTCGTCCTCTCGCGAAGAAAAACTTGATGACTATTTCCTCTTCGGTATCTTCGGGAACAGGAACGCCATTTGCAGACGCAAAGTCCAAGAGGAAGTGCCAGCAGGGCGCGCTGCGTTCCCATAGACCTGGGCCGCTAAGCTCACCGGTTGGAACCCCAGGCGAAACACTCGTCCCACACCTCCGCCCACGGGTACCGTCCAAACGTTTCCGCTCGCCGCCTGCCAGTTAGCGGTAACGATGGGCGACCAGGTGAGAAACCAACCCTTCTCAAGATTGTAGTTGATGAAATACTGCAAGACCATCTGGTTCACATTGGCCCGGTCTGAAGGACCGGCCACCGACCAAGCGTTGTTCACCAACGCGCCAATGGTCCAATGCCCCGGCTGAACCAGGGCGACAGCGGATGGGCCCAGGCTCAATTTGCCCTGCCCTAAGAACGGATTCGTGGCCGTAGGCAGAATGAAATAAGGCCCGACCCCCCAAATCACCTTGCCCGTCTTTTTCGGAGAGAGGAAGAAAGTAGGTTGCATGTCCCCGATGCCATAGAAGCCTATATCTTTCACGGATGGATCTGGCTGCCAGATTGTCGGCGTAATCCAGCGGATGATGAGATTCCAGTCCTTACTCACGCCAATTGGAATTACAGGCTGAATATTCAACACGTCCTGAGTGCGCTTATTGGGGGAAATATCGAAGTTGCTATTGTTCTGAACCGGGACGCTGATAAGGCTGGCCACTGGGTTTTGCGTAGCCTTCTGCAAGTTTGCAGTCTCATCGGTATCTGGCTTGTCTTGGGAAAATACTGGAGCCGTCAGCAGAAGAGTCGGAAACAGAATCAGAACAATCTTATTGCATGACGCTAATCGCAGCATCATTTCTCTCCCATAATGGAAGTTCTTGTGATGGACCTTAATTTGCCGATTGCTAGACAGAAGCCTATGCTTACGTGGCCCTCGCTCTGGATTCCGTCCGCATCGACAGAAGGGCAAATAAGGATAAGAAATATGAACCTCGGCGGATGCTCGCAAAACTGACAGCCCTGGCAAATAGTGGAATACAAAATCAGGAGGGTCGCGGCGCCCAACATACGTCAGGATGCAAATGCCATCTTTAACTCCTCCAAGCACGAGAGACGCCTAGGCGTGATCTATTCTTACTCCAACCTCAATGCGGTGCGCTCGCTTACTGGACTTCGGCAGCTTTAATGGCAGGTGGCCGCCATGTGCCTTCCCCGGGTGGGAGGATTGATGGTGGTATTTCCTTAGGCCAATACAGCCGCATCACCATGTAAATCGGACCGTCCGGCGCCGGCAGCCAGTTTGATCTCATGTCCGTTCCCGGTGAGTCTTTCTGGATGTAAATAGTCAGGGAACCATCGGAGTTCTTCTTCAAGTTTGGCAGCATCGGCGAGTTGATGAGATAGCGATTGATTGGATTCTCGATTAGGAATTGCGTTTTGCCATCGCACATGGTCACCGACCAGAAGGCGTTGACCGGAGAATATTGGCCCGCCGCGAAAGTGACCGTGTATTTGTGTTTGCTGCTATCGAGGGGCTGGCCTGCAGAGTCGTTTTTTCCTAACGAATACACGGCCTCCCCCGCGCTGTTGCCGTAAATTCCGGCCAGCGCGCCAGCGGCGCGCAACAGATAGTTGCCGCGGAAAAAAGACCCGTCGCCTAACGCGGACCAGACGAGCCAGCCGTTGATATTCTTGCCGATGTTGTCGCGCTGTTTCTTGATCAACTCATATCCTTCGCCGAGCGCTTTCGACAAATCCTACTGGGGCGTTTGTGAGATGAGTTCCTCTCGTGCGGGGAGTGCGCATCGCCACCCCGGTCCCTACCGGGCAAGGGGCCCGGCGAATTACCTGACGTCATCAAATGTCTGCTGTACCTTCACCGAGAAGAGCTGGAAATTCATATATGTGTGGCGCCGATAGAATCGATGGCCGCGAAAATCCACATAAAGTTCGGCGCTCGATGGTAGCCAGATCTCGACGCCACTCTCTGGAAACGACACGGGAAGGTACTCGATTGCCATGTGTTGCAGTCGAAGACGTATCTTTGCAATTGCCTCAGCAAGGTCCATCTCCATGTGAGCCACCTGATAAGAATCCGCCAAAATCCAGCCTCTCCCGCGTAGGTTTACGTGGTAGGTTTTTCCCTCCATGATGAAGGCGCTCATGTTGTTCATGCGATCCGACCGCTGCTCGAATCGGACCTGCCAGGCAGGTTGCCCCTGCCATTTCCCCAACCCTTCGCAACTCATGCGGAAGTTTTTCTCGTATTTCGGATGAAAAACCAAGACAAGGCTAGGCATCCCCAACGTTGCAATGTGTTCGGGGAATTCCTCTGGGCTCGTGCCACGATTGCGATACTCTTCCACGTTCATGTATCCATCCGGTGCCTCCTTCATTGAGAACACATAGTTGAACTTTCGGCTCTCGGGACGGTGCAAATTACCGGAATGGTTGACGGATTGGTGTTGAATGACCTCTGTCGCGGCGAACCGATCTAGATTGCGGATGAGTTCTTCAACACGCGTCCCAGCCTTCGAAACTATATCGGACAACGGACAAGACGCAGCCTCCGCAACCGGGAACTGAACTTCGTCAATATCCGGCGGGGCCCAGCGATCCGAGGCGCCACGTGCAATCTCCAAGTGCGGCGAAACGTCCACGGGAACAGTCGTCGCGTCGTTAGGTTCCGAGTCTCGATCGAGCGTGCTTCCCCGTTGAGCAACAGCGGTGTCCGCCCCAAATAGGCAGAGGAAGATCAGTCCACAGGCGAAAAAACAACAATCCTCGATCCTGATTTTCATTGCGGCCTCCATCTGCGTAGGAGCGGTTCGTTGGACCGGACGGGGTAACAAACGCATCTGGAGTTATTGATGGGCAAACTAACCCCGGGTGGATTCGCTGTTTCAAAACCGACCGTCAACCATCCTGTTGTATTGCCTGGAGTGAAGACGCACGACTGTCAAAACTTACGGTTTTGAGAATCCACGTTGCAGTGAGCGCCCGTTGGCAAATCCTGGGAATGCAGCTGGCCGATTCTGAGGTGGCGCAATTCAATTTCTCAAAAAGACTTCTCAAAAATGCGTGGTGACGTCTTTTGCCTTTGAAGGCAGCGGGAGGCAACGCGGGGCAGTGGTGAGAATTCAGAACAGACGAGCCGAATCTAGCGGGAGCATGAGCGAGGAAAGCCGTGCTTTTGCAGGAAACCTAAAGTTGGGCTGCACTGCAGAGTGAAGCAAGGGCCGAGGGGGGTGATTTCACCCCCCCCGCGCAAGCCGGCATGATTAGAACTTGAGCTTCAACCCAACCTGCATCACACGGGCGCTTCCTGAACCGATGAGGTTATTGCCGGCTATGACGTCAGGCGTGCCACACCCACAACCGAAAGTCCCGGACGAATTGAGGGTATCTCCGATACCCCCGAAATTCGACGCACCATAAGGATTAGCGATATTGGGGTGATTGAGTACATTGAACAACTCGACGCGCAACTGGGCGCTGAATAGCTCCTTGAACGTGAAGTTCTTGAAAACAGATAGATCCCAGTTCTTGAAACCCGAGTCGCGGAAGATGTTCCGGCCCATATTGCCAAAGTGATTCAGCGCTGCAGGAACTATGACTCCGTTGTCGGTAACGTAGCAGCCGGCGTTCTTCAGCGTGTTGGGGTCGGTTGTCAATGTCGCGCACTGATCACCTAGCGACTTGGGGAGAGGAGTAGAATTGGCCAAAGTCCCGGCTTGTTGGGAGCAGCTAACACTGACTGTTGTGGGCTTTAGCGTGACAGGGTCCACCCCGAAACCATTGCAGAATGGAATGGAAGTTGCGCTGGACCTGAAGCCGTCGGGGCTTCCGAACAAATCCCAGCGATAAGCGTTTCCCCCGGTTCCGTCGAAATTATTGCCGCCGTCCCAGAGGCTCCACGGCTGGGCAGTCTGATAGGTGTAGATGGAGTTGACCTGCCATCCTTGCAGTAATTGGCCATAGCCCTTGACTCCAGGAATGTTGTACGTGGTCGTCAGAGTGAAGCGCTGCCGGATGTCGAAGTCGCTGCTGCCATACTCCGCGCCTGTATTGTTGCTGTTCTGGGGGAGCAGTCCAAAACGATTCAGGGAACCATTGTCGAGGCCGTGAGCGAAAGTGTAACCGGCCGTGAAAGACAACCCGTGAGAAGCCCGCTGGGTCAGAGTAACCTGCAGGCTGTTGAAGTTGGAATGGACGTTGTTCGACGCCCAGTTGATGAAGCCCAGATACGGGAAGCTGTTAAAGTAGGGCCGGGCCTCCTGCGCGGCCTGGCTGTTGAATGGCTTCGGGGGCGCAGTAGGTCCGAGTTTACAGGTGTCAGCAATCTGCGCCGCCGTCAGCGGCGAATTCTGACACCACCCCGCGCCCAACGGCGCCTGATTGATGTCCCTGATGCCAAACAATCTTGAGCCGTGATTGCCAACATAGCCGACCTCCAGGGAGAGGTTGTTGGTGAAGGCGTGCTGGATACCGAAGTTCCAATTCATGATGTAGGGGTCGCGCAGATTCGGGTCCACGCCCATGATGTTGCACGGGCTTGGGTCCAAGCCAATGCCGTCTCCACATGTCGCGGTGGCTGTCGGTAAAGCCGTGCCGCCGTTCAGGCCAGGCTTGGAGTCCCAGTTGAGCTGCGAGGGGGTGAAAGACGCGGTTTGAAGTCCAATCGTGCCCCCCGTGGTGGCGATAGGTGTGCAGGTACCTGAAGCCACACCGGAAACACACCCGGTGTTGACTAGCGTGGCTGCCGTCGGGATGGCAGCGGGGCTGGTTGAACCGGAGTTCTGAAGTGCGAATTGCCCTAGGAACGATTCCAGGACGAACGTCGAGTAAATAATACTGAACCCGCCCCGGACCACGGTCGTCCCCTTGCCCGTGATATCCCAGGCAAGACCCAGGCGTGGAGCGAAGTCCAGGGGAGAGGCATTCCATAGAGTGTCAATCTGCTTGCCCTGCTGCACCATTCCCTTTGCCGGATCGAAGCTGGCCAAGAGACCATTGGACTCTTTAATCGGCGAGTGATATTCATAACGCAGGCCTAAATTGAGAGTTAATTTTGGGTCGATGCGCCAGTCATCCTGAACATAGCCGGCGTAATGCTTCCAGGTCGTCTTGAGGGACGCGTTGCCGCTGAGGAGCTGTCCGCTCGACGGATTTCCGGCGAAGAAGTCTTCCAGTGGCGTGAACCCCGGGTGTCCAGGAGTACTGCCGCCATTGAAGACGAACACACCGCGGCCCGCAACAAAAACTCCGCTCTCGGCCTCGATGTGCATGTACTCTCCGCCGAATTTCAGGCTGTGCTTGCCCTTTAAATACGAAACAGACTCAGTAAAATTGTAAACTGGGTTGGGAGAAAAATATTGGGGACGATTTAACGCGGTGCCCAGGGCAGGACCGCCGGTGGGAGCGCCAAACGTCGAGATCCAGATATTCGGCAATCCGCCTGCCAGAGGATTTGTCACGCCCGTGTTGATGGGGTAGCCCGCGCCGCCGGTGAGCCCCGAACCGTCAGCGGGTTTGCCCACATCAACGTTGACAAAGTTGAAGTCCGTGCGGGTATAGCCAAACCGCAGTTCGTTTACCAAAGTCGAGTTGGGGGTCCAAATCCAGTTTTCGACAGTCGTCCACGCGCGTATGGGAGCATTGTCCGTGAAAGCTTGATTCAGGAAGGGATGATCTTCTCCGTTCGAGGTGTAGTTGCCGAGAAAGAACATCCCATTGATCGTATGCTCGCTGTTGACGTGGTAGTCAATTTTTGCTACGCCATTGTCGCTGATGTTGGTATTGGGGAAAGTGCTGAGGAAGTTCGTCGAACTAGGAGAGGCACCCGTGTAGAGGCCGCCTGTGCACATCGACGTGGACGTTAACGTGCCCGATGGACATCCTGTCAAGGCCAGGCTGACTGGGCTCACATTAACACTGGCATTTTGCAGAGCAATGATCGCATCCACCATACTGTTGGTGGGATTCGCGGGTGTTTGCGCCGCGGTCAAAGGGACGCTACCAGGAGCGGGGAACACATTGCCGATGCGGGAACGCAGGCCCTCATACCCGGCGAAGAAGAACAGTTTGTCCTTCTTGATCGGCCCGCCCACCGTGCCGCCGAATTGCTTCAGCTGTGCTGGAATTTTATTACATACATTCACGAACGTTACGTTAAGCGAGCACGCTCCGTTGGCCGGCGCGGGGTTGAAATAGTTGCGTGCGTCCCAGGCGGCGCTGCGATAAAACCCGTACGCCGTGCCGTGAAAAACGTTAGTCCCTGATTTGATTCCCACGTTCACTACGGCGCCGGGTTTCCAGCCCCACTCCGCCTTGGGATTTTCCTCGAGGTTGAATTCCTGGATAGCGTCCACGGGCAGGATCGTCGCCGCGTCGCTGAATGGACTCGGCATATTGATCACGGGCCGGGAATCAAAGAAATTGGCGTTCAGAATGCCGTCAATATTCCAGGCCACCTCATCGGGGCGGATGCCATTGGTGCTCTGGGTCCAGGGTCCGCCGCCCGGCTGGAGCATGACTCCCGGGCGCAGGCCCAACAGGTTCTGGTAGTTGCGGCCATTCAACGGCAGCTCGTTGATGTCTTTGTTGTCGAGGGTGCCTCCCAACGTGGCGTTGGTGGTATCAACCAGCGGAATCGATTCGGTAACAGTGACCGTCTGGGTTTGATCACCGGGCTGAAGCGTGGCGTCCACGCGAATTTCCTTACCCACCTCCAAGACGATGTTTTGGCGTTCAAATACCTTGAAACCCTTGGCTTCGGCGCGAACTATATAAGTCCCTGGAGAGAGGTTGGGAGCGTTATACTCTCCAGCATCATTTGCCACCAAGTGTTTTGACACGCCTCGCTGTGTGTCAAGGACCGTGACTGCGGCTCCTGCTACTACGCCGCCGCTTTGGTCCGTGACAGTTCCCATGATCCGGCCGAAATTGGCCTGTGAAAATAACGGCAGACAGAACAGAAGCACTCCAATCGTGCCACCCAGGAATCCCAAGGCTTTCCGGAAGCGGATACCCCAAAACTCATCGCACATTGAACTTAGAGAACTCATTTCTGGACCTCCTGTCCAAGAGAGATAGTCTAGAATTTGCCCCGAACCTCACCTATGGTCAGATCCCCTGACTGGTCCAACATCGGAAAAAGCCGTAAAACCAAAAACCCTTCCTTGCGAATTGCAATCCAAGTCCCACCGAGCTGCCTCTTCATTCAAGGAAACGCGACAGCCAAGGACCAATTTCCCGAATTTCCCGATGAAACAAAAATGGTTGCTCAGCACAGAGCTATGATTCCAACTCACCCCTCTGTTACGGGTAAGCGCGTACTAAATGTGGATAAGCGCTGCCGATTGATTGTTTCTTAGAACTCCTAGGGGCGGCGTACAACTGTTAAAACTTACAGGTACGAAACCTGCCCCTGCTTCAGAGCCTGATGAGAAATTCCGTCAATGCGATCAACAGGTCTTCGGTTTTCTTTGAGTTCTGCGAACATCGTAAGGACCTGGATCGGAACTGTCTGGCGTTTCCAATCCCAGCAAGTTGGTGGCGGGAAAGTTCGCATTGATGTTTAGGTTAGTATGCAATTACGACCTGCTATTTAAGCAGACGAAGAGTAGGCAGGATGGCGTGAGGCTGCCCCATGTCAACGCGCTTCGATTGACCCTCTATCTATACTTTTGAGCAGAAGAGATTCGGCGACTCAATCCAAATGGCGCTCCGACCGGCCGCGGTCAAACTCACCTGACAGTGATTTGCGAGTGTCCTGCCTTCCGCGCTGCATATGCGCCGAGATTTCCAGCGCTGCTCAAACTGACATTTTTGACAGTATGCCTGGCCAAACCTCACCCCTATCGTGGCGTCGCAGAGGAGTGTCTTACAGAAGGTCTAATGGTTCCGCGTCAATCTGAGTGCGCTTCATCTGCCGCGACTTGGCCTGAACGATAAATAGACGGGTCGAGGAATCTTAAACTTTCCACTGCAGCTGAGATCCAGAGGAGGAGCAACATGAAGCGCATCTTTGTGATGATCGTCGGCTGGACGTGTCTCCTGGCATTCCCTGGCGGCATTCGCGCCCAGGTCGAATCCGGAGGAGATGACAACCCGAATATCACCACGAATCTCGGCATACCATTAAGCATACCTCTGAACCCGACCTCGCGGTTCGTAAGCGCCGGCTGGGGCTTGGATGCTGGCATTGGCTATAACTTCAACAGACGTAACGCAGTCATAGGCGAATTCATGTGGAATTCACTTTATCCGACGAACGAGGCCCTCCAACCAATTCGCGTCGCATTGCAGTCTCCCAACATCAGTGGACACGGTAACCTCCTCGCAGTGACGGCAAACTATCGGCTGGAGCTGCGAGGTAGAGTATTGGGTACCTATCTTATCGGCGGCGGTGGCTGGTATTTCCGTGAAGCGAGCCTTTCGAAGCCTGTCCCTGTAGGCACCAGTATTACTTGCGACAGGACTTGGCTTTGGTGGGGATACAATTGCCAATCAGGGACGGTCATTACCAACCTGACGCTGGCAAGCTCGAGTTCAAATTCTTGGGGTGTGAACGGAGGTATAGGCTTCACGGTGCGGGTGGGCGAGGCGCCGTACAGGTTCTACGTCGAGTCACGTTATCACTACGCGCCAACCAGGAACATCAGCACTCAGTTGGTAGCGATCACCTTTGGAATTCGGTACTAGACACCGTTTCGCGTCTACTTCCTCCGTTCAGTGTAGCCTTGCGAACGTTGAGTTCGGTAATCGAGGGATAGGTGGATTCGGCGATCCGCGGGACCGTTCGATCGGCCGGAACTTTGCACGCGCCGGTGCCGGTCTGCGGGCACGACGCAGTCATGGAAGCGGCCACCATCAGAAATAGCAGTCAAAGCCAAGAGGAAGGTTTGGCCATTGATCTGGTTCATCGTATCACCTCTTGAATTCTACGAAGGGAGGCTCACATATCGGGTAACGAGTTTCGTTTCGAATGTTTTCAACCGGGAGGTCAGCGTTGCGCACGCGCCCAAGTCTCTTCGGAATCGATCAACCAGGGAGTCGGGGCGAGGCACATGAGTTCAGGATGGAAATGTGAGATTTGAGGGGACTGACCTCGAACAACCCTAAAGGTTGTTCGCCCCCAGCCCCCCGACACTTTGCGAAAGCTCATTCGCCGAAAGTAAATACGATGCCTGCGTTGTACCGGAAGTTGTTCTGGTTGTGACTACCTCCAGGAATGAGGGAATTGCCGAAACGGGTGAGCAAGTAATCCATCTGGAATGGGCGAAAAGATATCGTTTTGCTCAATCGAATGTCGAACCCTCCACCAACGGCCATAGCAAAGGCATTGTTATTGGGGCCCACAGTGGCGCCCGACGCCTTGATCAAGTTCGTGTAAAGGTTAGAATGCGCTCCACCAAAGAGGAATTCGGCGAAGGGCTTGATAGTGTGAGTGGGAAGCCTGAGCTGTGGCCCCCCCATGTACGTGAAGAGGTTGCCATTAGCCCTGACTTGCGGGATTACTGTAATTGTGCCATTCGGGTTCACAACGTTTACATTGTTGAACACACTTGTAGTGCTCCCGTAGCCCTGCAGGTCCCCCTTGATCCCAAAGTATCGATTGAAGTTGTAGACGATACCGCCCCCGCCGCCGTTCAACGAGAAAGGTTTCGCCACATTCGCGGGATTCCCGCGAGCATACGTATAATCCACGGGTATTTCCCATTTCGGGTACTCCTGAGCGAACGCGGTCCTCCCCATAAGCAATCCGACTCCCAGCAGCACTACGGTTCTGATTTTCATTTTTCTCTCCTAATGGTCTTCAAATTGGACCTCAAATTTCCTCAGCAGAATTGAGGTCGATAACACACCACAGTTTCTTTGAACCGATTTTCCCCGGCGTTAGGGAGGACTCCAAGAACCAAGAAATTGCACAAGGCCTTCGAAACTTTCATACAGGTTGAGTGCAATCCGGACCCTCCCGGTTTTTCATACGCTGAAGCATAGGGGAGGTACGAACTACCGTGAACTGTCAAAACTGTCAGTGCCTATGGAAAACAGGGACGGAACATTCTGAGGGTCCCCAAGGTATTTTTGGAAATTGCTTCGCGGCGCTGTTTCTGGTGTAGATCCGAATGCAAGAGGAACACACTCACCGCGAAGCGGAGCCGATCACAACATGGCGTTTGTTTGAAATTAAATCTAGTTCGCAATCAAAACGCTAATCGCGGCCGTATTCTCAGGTGTTCGCGCATACGCAGCTGAGTCCCCTGCCGATTTCTCCCAATACTGTTAGTTTTGACAGTTCCAAGGAGCTCAATTACGCGGATAGTAGTTCACAGCAGGTTCGATAGGAGAGTGTATGCCTGATCCAAGCAACTCCTGGCAGTTCGATCCGGGATGAGACGAAAGGGGGAGGCGGAAGACGAAGATTACCTTTCCTTTGGGATACTGTAGCCTCGCTTATAGTAGGCTTGCAATTGTACGGTACTCGCTGATGAATTGATCACGTGGACCTTTATCTGCCGGCGTTTCCCATCGGACAGAGCATTGCTCGGCCGATACCCGAGCACGTACTGACTTCGCAACTCACGGCTAATCGTGGTAGCGGCATCCGCCATTTTATCAATGCTATCTACAGTAATGGTGCGGCCGCCCGTCGCATCGGTGATCCCACTTAGCCATTTCTTGCCAATAGACTCTTCAAAAGTTTTGAAGAAAGAGGTGTCGAAAAGCCCGATTGCGTAAACCCCCACGTCCGAGTCGCGAACCAAGCTCTTGATTTCTCTATATTTGTGATGGCTATTATTGTCACCGCCGTCCGATATAATCAGAAGGGCTCGCCGCTTATACTTTGCCTGGTGCATTCGCATCATTGCCATAGAAATTGCGTCGAGCATTGCAGTGCTTCCGCTTGGTATTGCACTTCCCAGTTTCGCCTGGATTGTGCCAATTGATTGAGTAACTTCAGTGAGCACATCAGGATGGCTAGAGAACGTGACAACAAAATAGTCATCTTCCGAATTCGCATTATTAAAAAACTCCGATATCGCCGACCGTTCAGCATCGAACTTGTTGGCCATGCTTTTGCTGAGATCCACAAGCAGTCCTATCGATATCGGAGAATCCTCGGTAGAAAAATATTGGATTTCCTGTTGCAGATCGTTTTCGGACAGCACAAAGTTCTGCTTTCCCAGCCCAGTAATCGGATGATTCATTGCATCGCTGACCGTGACCGGTACAAGCACGACATTTACATCGATCCGCAACGGTTTTACATTGGCATCCGCGGCAACTCTTTCAGAGAGTTGACGGCCTGGGGGTGCATGCAAGGGACCTTCGGATTGTGATTCCAAGGATGGAGTAACAGCAAGCGTCGCAAGGCAGAACATAAGCGACAAACCGATCGACGGCAGCCACCTATGAACGCGCGAACCGAAGCCCATGTTATCCATAATAAAAGGTTTATGCGCCCGACAGCGGAGATGCTAACACACCAAAGCTTTCACGTCAAAATGTCTCGCTCCCCTGGCGGAGTGGATATCTTAGAGTCCGAAGCGTTTGAAGGTGAAGGAGATCGCAGCGCGTCGAGCAAACGGTTGCTGTAGTGAGTCGGCCAATACACCGCCCGAGCAGAAGTAGAAGTTGAGGAGGAAACAGCAGCCACCACCGAACTCGATCGCAAATGACCAAGACTATTGTTCGCAATGTTCCCCGCATTTTTGACAGTCGCAATCATTGTTTGTTGGCGCTAGAAATCGTGAGGGGAATGAGTGTCTGCGGATTCAACCGCGACCTGCATCGAGTACCTATTGTCTGCGATTTGGCCGATCAGCGTCATTCCCTTTGGCCTAAGCATGCGATCTTTTCAGAACCTTGCCTTGTTGGCCACAGCTGCAGTTTGTTCAGTCCTACCGTTGCCCGCTCAGGATTTAGCTCCGAGGGCCTATGTCATCACCCCCCTTCATTCAAATGCGGTAGTCTTGACCTGGTCTTTCTATACAGGCAGCATTCTCTTGAACGGCAGCCCGATTACAGGGGCCACAGGGACATTCGACGTACCTACCTTCAGCTACTATCATTCGTTCAGCTTATTTGGCCGCTCGGCCAACATCACCGCTTCGCTGCCTTATGCAGTGGGGAACTTCCAAGGAACAGCGCTTGGCGCAGAGAGACAGCTTTATCGGTCAGGCCTTGTCGATTCATCCTTTCGGTTAGCTGTGAATGTCAAGGGCGGTCCGGCAATTCCTATGCAAGATTTCGGGAAATGGCGCCAGAAGATACTGCTGGGCGTGAGTCTCAAGGTGGTTGCCCCGACGGGCCAGTACGACCCGACGAAACTCGTCAACTGGGGCGCCAACCACTGGGCCTTCAGGCCGGAATTTGGCTATTCCGAACGCTGGGGCAATTGGGTGTTAGATGCGTACATGGGCGTGTGGTTCTTCACCACTAATCGCGACTACTTTTCCCGCAACGCTTTCTTTCCCGGCACCCGGGCCCAATCGCAAAGCCCCGTGGGTGCCCTCGAAGGGCACCTGAGTTACGATGTGAAGCCCCGGCTTTGGGCCTCGCTCGACGGCAATTTCTGGTTCGGTGGGCGTACAACTTTGAACGGCGTGCAAGCCCGGGACAGTTTTCAGGAGAGCTCCCGTATCGGCGTCACAGTCTCGATTCCCGCGAGCAAGCACCAGTCGATGAAATTCAGCTACAGCAATGGCGCCCACGTCCGGAATGGCGGTGACTTTCAAAATGTCTCTGTGGGTTGGCAGTATTCCTGGCTGGGTAAACCCAACTAACGATTCAGATGTCGCAGCCGCACTCCCTGTGGTCTCGCCAATTCAACCTCACACGATTCTTCACCAAACTCAGCGACGGTACAGTCGCACGCAGGAGTTCAGGAAAACCTCCAGGTCCCTCCAAAAAATGAAATTTAATTCCCACCGCACCGAATTTGCATCTCGCATCGCGGTCATAGTCAGTTCTTGCCCGTTGGACTGACAGTTCTGCCAGTAGCAACCCCCTAGCTAGTCGCCCTACGATTGTGTGCGTTGACTTGTGTGGCGGCCATGAGTTCTGCCCTTTGCGCAAACGAGATGATGTGTGCCCTGTTGCGACGTGTTGATCCTTGGCGACGCCGCTCCTAACACGGAACATTTGCTCATAAGTGGGTGCCAATTGGCTTCTGGAGTCGTAGATACATTCAGCGAATGCAAGGTCGCCCCTTCAGTGAAAGTTTTGCAGGCAGCCGCCGCATCGAGAGTCTTGGCCTGAAGGAAATTTGGTCCCCAAGATGCCTACTACGATTCGGTTTGGTCTGGTTTCAGGAGTTTTGTTGTGTCTCCTGGAATTGTTGCATAGCGTACCTGCATTGGGACAGCTTGGCGTCGCTGGCTCCGCCCCGACCGCAGCCCAGCCAGAGGTTCCTAGGGATGCTCTTGGGCGCACTACACCCCGGGGCACGGTGTTGGGTTTCTTGAGTGTCGCCCGCAACGGTGATAACGAAGTCGCCGCCCAGTACTTGAACACTCGCCTTCATGGCAACGCTGCCGCGGTTCTTGCCCACCAACTTTTCACCGTCCTCGATCGTCGTCTGCCCCCGAGACTCAATCAGCTCAGCGACAAGCCCGAGGGCTCCCTCCTAGATCCGCTCAAGCCCAACCAGGAGCTAGTGGGCACGATCAGCAGCGACAACCGCAATGTGGATATATTCGTCGAACACGTGGATCGCGGGAAATCTGGTTCCCTGTGGTTGTTCTCCAGCAAGACCCTTGATGCCATTCCGGATTTGTACGACGAGATTAACGTCGTTTCGGTAGACACCGTTCTCCCTGAAGTTCTGGTGAATACTCGATTCGCAGGTGTACCCCTGTTTGAATGGCTCGCCGTTTTTGTGGGTATGCCTCTCTTCTATTTCCTCACGGTTCTGCTGAACCGCCTTCTCAGCCGCCTCATCGGCCTGTTGCGCCGGCGCCTGTTCAGGAAGCCGGATCTGGCCAATTCCAATTTCTTGCCCAAGCCGGTTCGCCTTCTACTTCTGGCTTTGGCCATTCACTGGATAACATCCAAGGTTAGGCTTCCGCTGTTGGCACGGCAATTCTGGTCCAGCTCCGCCACATTCATTACCATCGCGGCCAGCGCGTGGCTTTTGATTCTCTTCGCCAGCTGGGGCGAGGAATACGGCAGTCGGCTCCTGCGAAGTCACAACCTCACGGGAGCCACTTCGATGCTGCGTCTCACGCGCTGGGTGGTCGACTTGCTGATCATCTTCGCGGGCGCGCTCGTGACTCTGGATTACTTCGGGGTAAACCCAACCGCAGCACTGGCCGGACTCGGTGTTGGCGGCATTGCCGTTGCACTTGCCGCGCAGAAGACACTGGAAAACGTAATCGGCGGTGTCTCTCTTATCTTCGACCAAGCGGTGCGCTTGGGAGACAGTTTAAAGGTGGGCGATACTCAGGGAACAGTCGAGGATATAGGCCTCCGTTCGACCCGAATCCGAACTCTCGACCGAACCGTGGTCAGCGTTCCCAACGGGCAGATCGCAAGCATGACCCTCGAGAACTTTTCCTCACGCGACAAATTCTGGTTTCACCCTATGCTTGCTCTGCGCTGCGGGACCACGTCGCCGCAAATGTACATCGTCCTCGACGGCATCCGCGGCCTGCTCGACGAAAGTCGACATCTCCAGCGCGATTCAGTTCGCGTACGTTTCCTTCGTTTTGGCTCCTTCTCTCTCGACGTAGAGGTTTTCGCTTACGTCTTGGCCCGAGATTGGAACCAATTCCTTGAGGTTCAGGAAGGTCTTCTCCTGAGCATCATGGAGTGTATCGAGTCGAGGGGAGTTCAGTTTGCATTTCCGCCACAGATGATCTTGGCCACCGCGTCCACCTCCAATGACGCCGCTGAGCGCGCGTTGCTCAAAGTACCCACGCCCGACAAGAAGCCCAATGACCAGGTGACAACCGCCAAATCCACATAAAGAGAAAGGAGTTCGGTATGACACAGGAAGAGACCCGCTTACAGGAAGCCCGCAAGGGCACCTCCGACTGGAAGAAGTGGGGGCCCTACCTCAGCGAGCGGCAGTGGGGCACGGTTCGTGAAGACTACAGCAAAGATGGAAACGCCTGGGATTACTTCACTCATGACCAGGCCCGTTCCCGCGCTTACCACTGGGGTGAGGATGGCCTGGCTGGCATAAGTGATGACAAGCAGTTGCTCTGCTTTGCCGTTGCGCTCTGGAACGGCCGCGATCCTATCCTCAAAGAGCGCCTCTTTGGCTTGACGAACAGCGAAAGCAATCATGGTGAGGATGTCAAAGAGTATTACTTCTACCTTGATAGCACGCCTACCCATTCGTACATGAGGTACCTGTACAAGTATCCGCAGGCTGCCTTCCCCTACGGGGATTTGGTTGCTACCAGCAAACAGCGCAACCGAGGCGACATGGAATACGAGTTGCTGGATACGGGTGTCTTCAACAGCGACCACTATTTCGATGTGTTTGTGGAATATGCCAAGCAGACGTCAGAGGACATCCTTGTCCAGATCAGCGTGTGTAATCGGGGGCCTGAGCCAGCTAAGTTGCACGTCCTGCCGACACTCTGGTTCCGCAACACCTGGACTTGGTGGCCGGGCACACCCAAGCCGTCCTTGAGGCAGATCACGGGCAAGATTGGCTCAGCTGCGGTGGCAGCATCACACGCCCAACTGGGTGAGCGCTACCTATACTGCGACGGCGATACTGCGCTGCTGTTCACCGAGAATGAGACCAACAACAACCGGATCTTCGGCACGCCCAATGTCAGCCCCTATGTCAAGGACGGGATTAACAACTGCGTTGTGAACGGAAAACAAGATGCAGCCAACCCGGGGCACACGGGAACAAAAGTTGCTGCACATTATCAAATAAATATCGGCGCAGGTGAAACCGCCACGATCCGACTGCGGCTATGTGACTTGGCGCCTTCTGCCGTAGGCGATCCGTTTAAGAGCTTTGCTCAAACGATGCAGATTCGTCAGCGTGACGCCGACGAGTTCTACCAAGACATCACGCCTGAGCGTGTCAGCAAAGATGAGGCCCTCGTCATGCGACAGGCACTGGCCGGAATGCTGTGGAGCAAGCAGTACTTCGGCTTCGACCTCCACAAGTGGCTCGTGGAGCATGGCGTCGATTCGATGCGGCCCGGCCAGGAGGCGATGCGGAACAGCGAATGGTTCCATATGGTTAACCAGCACATCATCTCGATGCCGGACAAGTGGGAGTATCCGTGGTATGCCGCGTGGGATTTGGCCTTTCACTCCATCGCGCTCTCCACAGTCGATGTGGATTTCGCGAAAGAACAGCTCGACCTGATGCTGCGGGTGTCCTTCTTGCATCCGACCGGTCAGATCCCGGCCTACGAGTGGAACTTCAGCGATGTAAACCCGCCTGTCCATGCCTGGGCCACGATCTTCTTGTACCGAACCGAGCAGGCGCTTAAGGGCGAAGGTGACCTGGAGTTCCTCAAGCGGTCTTTTGGGAAACTAATGCTGAACTTCAGCTGGTGGGTGAACCGCAAAGACCGCTTCGGCAAGAACCTCTTCGAGGGAGGCTTCCTTGGACTGGACAATATTGGCGTCTTTGATCGCAGCGCACAACTGCCCACGGGTGGCCATCTCGAGCAGGCAGACGGCACTGCATGGGTGGCACTCTTCTGCCAGAACATGTTTGAAATCAGCGGCGAGCTGGCCGCCCACGACTCCTCCTTCGAAGACATGGCCATCAAGTTAGCTGATCACTTCCTTTTGATCGCTCACGCCATGAACCAGGTGGGTTCAGATGGCATGTGGGACGAAGAGGATGGGTTTTACTATGATGTTTTGCGACTCCCTGACGGCAGCGCGACTCGGCTCAAGGTCCGCTCCATGGTAGGTTTGCTGCCGCTTTGCGCCACGACCGTCATCGAGCCCTGGCAGCGCGAACGGCTACCGAAAGTGACTGAGATCCTGAGGGAGCGCTTGCGGCGCATGCCTGAACTTCGTGAGAGCATTCATCCGACTGGCGCGGGACATCTGGGGTACGGCGATCGCGGCATCCTTGCCCTGGTGAAACCTGAACGATTACGCCGGATTCTTTCGCGCATGCTCGACGAGAATGAATTCCTCAGTCCTTACGGAATCCGAGCACTTTCCCGCTACCACGCCGAGCACCCTTACCTCTTCAATGTGGGTGGTGAGGAGTTCCGGGTGAATTATCTCCCGGCAGAATCTGATACTGGTATGTTCGGAGGCAACTCCAACTGGCGGGGACCCATATGGATGCCAATGAACGCACTGCTGCTCCGCGCCCTGATGTCGTTCTATCTCTATTACGGCGACAGCTTCAAAATCGAGTGCCCGACCGGCTCTGGCAAATTGATGAACCTCTTCGAAGTAGCCCGAGAAATTGCCAATCGGCTGATCAGGATCTTCCTGCGCGATAAGTCTGGCCGGCGACCGGTGTACGGAGGAGCGGAGAAATTCCAGACTGATCCTCACTGGAAGGATTACGTGCTGTTCTACGAGTACTTCCAGGGAGATAACGGCGCTGGTCTGGGCGCTAGCCACCAGACTGGTTGGACTGGTTGCATCGCGAAGCTGATCGAGATCTTCGGCCGGATCGACGCAAACCAGTACCTTGCGGCTGGCAAAAAAAGCGGGTTTGCCAAAGCTGCGACGAGCAGGAGATGAGTATGTCCAAGTAGCCTAGCCAAGCAGCTTGTGGTAACGACGACATATTCAAATTACCAGAAGCTTGGCGGGTACTAGGGTTTCGCCGATAGGACTGCTTCACTAATGAAACGGGAGGAAAAAATGACTCATCCAATCTTTCGAGAACATGCTGGTCAAACGTGGGCGTTTGGGGTGGGAATGGCGCAAAGGATGAGACGCGCGTAATGCCTGAAGGGGTTGAGCAGCGCCGCGATTTGCTCCTTCTCTTGTCATTGCTGCTGGTCATCATAATGTATCCAGTGATGGATCATGACCTCGCTGAGAAATTGATCATCGCACTTTTGACGTTTGTTTCATTGATCTTTGCAACAATCAAATTGTCGCAAAAAAAGGTTGGTTATGGCCATCAGTGCTCCTGGTTTCCGGCGCTCTGCTGTTCGCGGCTTCGAATTTCATCTCTCCCAATACAGCCTTCGCAGCGGCGACATAGGTAATACTGACGGCTTTCTTTGCACTAACAGTGGTCGGACTTTTCTCTTACCTGATGGCCATCCGCGTCATCACGGATGCACATCTCCATACGGCGGCCAGCATCTACTTGTTACTGGGCATGCTATGGTTTGCGCTGTATTCCGTGATCGAGGAAATCCACTGGCTCCTTTACGCACGTTACGCACAGCGCAGCCGGGACAATTGATCGGCCCAGCGATCTGCAGTACTTCAGCATGGCCGCGCTCACGTTGGGGTACGGTGACATTCTTCCCGATTCAGGAGTAGTGCACATGCAGTCGGCACTCGAGGCGGGGTCGGGTGCACTACCTTGCGATCACGGTTGCGCTGCTCGTAAGCGCACACAAACAGCGCAATCGCTAATTGAAGACCATCTGTAGCTTTCTCTTGATTGACCCTCGGTTCTGCCAGTTATGCACATCTCCGCCGTTGCTGGTCGGGCTGATTTTCTAGCTCAACACTATTTCCATCAACTTCGATCTCTTCGCCCCCAACGCGACCATGGTCACCAGTTTGGTCATCTCCGCGCTGTCGGTTTCCGGCCCGATCTTTATGGTCCTGGAGCTGTACTCGCCTCACGCACGGTCAAATCTTGACTGTGTCCCGTCCTTTGCTGTGGTGATATCCGCTCTGGAAGCCCAGCTTGCTTGGCGAGCAACGCCTGTTACCGTGCGGATTTGCTCATCAGCCTATTCTCGGACGGTTTCCTCCGGAACTGCTATTTCTGACAGTGTTCACTTCCTACCGCAAAGAAAACAATCAGAGGCCGTTCGAAGATCTCTCGGGTTTGTATTGTTCGCGGCAATAACGGACAAGGAGAACAAGTATGTTTCCGGTATGCATATGCGCACACATGTTCCAAGCGGGCCGGCGGCGAAGCACTGTCGCAATGGCAGTGTGTCTGGTTTTCAGCGGAGTCGCTGGGGCGCAAGACGCACAGGTCTCCCGATCGCGAGCAGAGCTTCCGTTGCCGGCCACGACCGGAGTGCCACTGAGAGCCACATTCCCGTCCGTCCCGGGCGCCAAACCGAACAATGCAGTGCCGCCCGCTGGTGGTTTCGGCAACAACGGTAACAACGGCGGATCATCTTTTGCCCTAAACTCGGGTGATGCTCCAGCGGATGTACGCCGCATCACGCTGGACGAAGCACAACAACTAGCAGGAGGGACGAGCAATCCACTTGTGCGTCTCGCGGAACTCCAGGTGCGAGTCGCGAAGGAGCATCGCCTCGGAGTGCAGTCACTTTACTTTCCCAACATCAGCGGACAGTTGGAAAACCTTCACATTAACAAGAACACGGGCCCCGTCCTTACGCTGGACCGTCTTGGAAAGACCGTGCCCGTGGACATAATTGGAAAGAATCAGACGGCGTACAACTTTTCCGCAGTTCAACCGCTCACACCGCTTTTCGCGGTCCATCAACTCGTGAAAATCGCGCGCGCGGACGAGAACATCGCCAGAGCAAAGGCAGGGATGCCGGTGGCTGAAACGGTGAGCAAAGTCGAGAACAATTACTTCGAGTTGCTCATCGCCGATCGGGAACTGGTCAGCGCGGAAGCAGACTCCAAGAAAATCCAAATGAAATGGCTGTCGGCGAGCAATTCGGGGGCGCCGAGTATCTCATCGGAACGATTGAAGGACATCAATGGTGCCGAAAAGGCAGTCGTGGTCGCGAGCAGCAAGGTGAAGGAGTTGACCGCGTCACTCAACGAGGCGCTGGGCTTGCCGGAAGGAACAAAACTAGAGCTCGTCCCGCCTGAACCTCTTGTTGAAGACACGTCGCTAGAGGAAGCCGTCGACACAGCGGCGACGGCTAATGCCGCGGTCGTTGAGGCGGAGCAAACAGCGGTAAAGGCGCGCGCCGGCTCGACACTCTCAAAAATGCAGTATTTTCCGAGCGTCGCAATTATCGGTGGTTACACAAATCTCGGCTTTATGGCCACGTACACCGTCTTTGATTTTGGCAAGCGCGAACGGGGAGTGAAAGAGAGCAATGCACAAGCCGAAATGGCAGAGATGGCGGTGCCGTTGACAAAGGCCAAAGTGACGGCGGAGGTCAAGAGCAGCTATTTCGAACTGGAACGCTCGCGCAAACTCAGTCAACTGGCGCGCCGGATGGTGTCCGCGGGTCAAGTGGTTGAGGCGAGCTTTCAATCGGATAATCCAGAAGTTGAACCGGAACAGGCAAAAATGGAGGCAGACATGTTTCGCTCCGAACTCGAATATCGTCAGGCATACGCGCGGTTGAAGAGTCTTATGGATCGCAAATGAGTGCAAATGAACCAGATTGTGCGCCAGTGATCCCACCAAATGGAATGGTTCCCGGCAGGTGGCAAAACCGGGAAGGGGAGGACCATCACATCGGCAAGGGCAACGCTTGGATGGCCAACGCGGCGGGCGCGGGGCTGGGTGTGGCTAGTCGAACAAAAGCTTCAGTATCTAAACCTCGCAACAGAGTAATTTTACTGCAACGTTGTATGCCGCGCTGGCACGTCCACTTGGGGCGCGATCAGCTTTTAGCGGTTCGTCCGGGCCAGGGAATCGCAAATCTTTGGGGGCCCTGCAATCTCAGAGTGAGGTAACAATCTAATTTCGATAGGAGGGATTATGAAACTTAGAATTCTCTTTGGTCTGGCGCTGATCTGCCTTATGTCTTCAGTAGCCTCTGCGCAAAGTATCTACGTGGATTACGACCACAGCCTGGACTTTTCGCAATTCCACACGTATGCGTGGGGCCAGCAGCCAAACCCCAACCAGATCAGAAATCCGTTTCTCGCCCAGGAGGCACAGACCCAAATCAATGCACAATTGCAGAGCAAGGGCCTGCAATTGGTTCAAGAGTCCCAGAACCCAGACTTGATCGTCATCGCGAGCGGTGGAATGAAAACGCAAATCTCCTACAATGCGTGGGGTACGGGTGGTTGGAGGTGGGGCGGAGGAATGGGTACGATCACGCCAGAACAAAGTGTTATTGGTACCCTCGTCGTCGACCTTTATGACACAAAGGCTAAGCAAATGGCCTGGCGTGGGACGGGTCAAGGAACTTTGAACGAGAGCAAATCACAAAGCGGTGTCCAAAATGTTCCAGAAGTACCCATACCCACCAAACAATAAATAACCTGAATCGAGCATAAGGAAAGTTACCCTGGTTGAGGGGCGAGGCCCCTCAGGGGCGTGCACGCGTCCCATGCAAAGAGGATGACATTTTCGATCGAATGAGTGATTCGGTCGGGGTGTTCATCCTCTCTTTCATGTCTTGTGTCGTTCTCCGGACATCTGACAGTCTGCATCGGGGCAGATCACGACATTCAGTCGAAGTAAATCGACAAGAAATCCTAGAGCAATAGGCGAAATATTGCGAAACCTTAGGGATGTCACCTGTGTGCCGCTTCGCCGCGGTAACAGAATCGGCTAAAGCTAATTTCGCGAGAATGTAACAATGGCCAAACATGAAATCACATAAACGAATCTGCCGAGAGAAAAACTGCTGGCGGTCACGGAGAACCCGAGGCATCGGTTTTTCCTTCAGCCGTTTCACCGCAATCGGTATATGGAGATCGAAGGGCGCTACGAGGAGATCTTTGCGACCGACATGAAGAGCGACGAACTGGTCCACCAGATGCACGCCGATCGGAACAATGTGACGCTAGAAGGGCAGGCTCGGGTTAAGAACTAATATCGCATCTGAGACGAAACCAACCAGGCCATGTTGTACGTTGACAACGAAGAGTTCGCCGTGGCGGACCATTTTATCGCGACCGTTTCCACCGTTCTCCAGCAGGTATCGGGAAAGGCGCTCGCACGGAAAAAGTTTAGGGCCGGCCAGAGTGAGATGTAACTCTGCGAGACGGTCGCGGAGGTGATCTGGCCCTTTTACGATGGCGGCAAGCTCGTCGGCGAGGACGTTTGAGAACCTGATCCTTCGAAGGCCGGACTCATTAAGCTAGGTCCCACCGAAGTCCTCACTACAGGCGAAGCCGCTCGTCAACTCAGCCCATTGATCGAGCTGCTCCCGTCGTTCGACGAGGTGATTCTGAAAAAAGGTCAGGCCGCAGGAGCTGGTCGATGATGCGGGACTTGGGCCAACTCGCCAGCCAAGCTTAGGGCGCTATGGTAGGCCCATTTCTGAACGTCTTCCGGTGCAAAGCAAACCGTTGTCCCTCACCAAAAATACAGTAAGGATGCATTTCGATTTCATAGCTAACCAAGACGCCGCAGACCACAATACGTGGATGCGATTCAGCATCTTGCGGAATTTTGACTCACGGCAGATTGACCGATCGAGGCTCAGAAGAACGGGGGCGGCTGTTTGGCATTACCGGATGTGATTTTCACGCGAACCTGCAGGTCAATCAGAGACCATTTGTCAGCTGGCGCCCTGGTTTCAAGCCGAACTATTAACTGTGATACCGCCACATGGGGCAACGAACCTAAGCCAAGCCTGTCGGATAATACAGAAGTGTGTAAATCGGTCCTGTTCTGGAAGGGCTTCCATTGAGCTTGATTACTAAGCAGTGTGATCTGAAACTTAGGGTCGGTATATCTACATCGTTGTCATAAAAGTGAACTCTCCCCGTGGTGAAGCGGGGAGAGCCGAGAATCCTACGAACAAGGGAAATCACCTCTATTCGTCCTGATCAACTGCGGCGCGATCTGGTTTTTGTCTCTGCCACAGGATCTGTGCATCTGGTGCGTTGTTGGGATAGTAGCGTTGGGATTCCGCGTTCGTGGGCAGAAGAACGACGTCGACCCGACGATTGTAAGCGAGCCAAGACGCGTGCACATTCTTCACGTGGGCTTCGGGCGGCGGGTTTGGATTGCTCGTCTGCAGTTGTTCGACCGTGTTCTTGTCGAGTAGTTGATCTTCGCCGTGGGCTGTTACCTCTATCTTGTCCGCGGAAACACCGTTTGCAATGAGGAAGTCCTTGACGCTCTGTCCACGTCGTGCAGACAAAGTTTCGTTGTACTTCTGTGGACCGCGTTCATCTGCATAAGCGGCGACCGAAAGTTTTGCATCCGGATCGTACTCTAAATACTTTGTGAATCCAGTAGCAAGGGTTTTCAAGGGTTCTTGCTGGCTACGCAATATTCCGACAGTCGGGTCGTTCTTCTCCGGATAGTCGCTGGGAAAGAATACACTGTTCAGCACGACCGCTGGAATCGGCTCAATGGAACCCGTGAGGTGAATAGCAACTGTCTTGGTCTCCGAACCGCCACACACGTTGGTCGCATGCAAACTGTAGCTGACGGTCTGATCGACTGGGCCATCCGTGCTTTGAGTCGGAATGAGCTGCACTGAGCGCGTTCCACCGGGATCCACCGATCCAAACGGATCGAGGGAAACCGCGTCGACATTGGAAGCAGACCAATTCAGCGTCGCGCTCTCTTGCGTGAGCACCTTGTCGCCGATCCGTCGATAGTGCGCTTCGGAGGGCGACGCTTCTAATCTGGCAACTACGGTTGGATTTACTGCTACCGTCGTACTCGCTTTGACAACGCCGCCTGGGCCGGTGGCCGTGAGGTCGTAAGTGGTCGTTTTCTTTGGCGACACCTTTGTTTCGCCGTTCGTTGGCACTGGACTCATCCCGCTGATATCGCTGTCAATTGTCTCGAGTGATGCCCACTTCAATTCGCTGGGCTGATTGCAATCGATTTTCATCGGATTGGCGCTAATTGTTCCACTCACTGGCGCAATGACAGTCGAGGCACTCGCTAGTCCAGCCTTGAAGCGGGGCATCGGACCGAGTTCACTCCCGCGAGGCCAATCTTTAGTCCGCTGATTTCCGTTGGCGATATTTATTATCACTCTTTGATTGGCGGCAACAGGAACCGCACCGGACCAAACCACCTTGCCGTTCCTCGTGACCGTTATTTCATGGGTCGCTGGAGGAACAATTAGTTCCTGCTTCCACCAGATGTTGTGGTTGAACTCGTCTACGTGCCCCACAAAATATTCTGGCTTTTTGCCGTTCAAGAGAACGGCATAATCACCTCTAGTCATCGTCCCTACTTCAAATTGGATCCGTCCCCATGGACCGGATACCACGCTGCCATCCGGTTCTAGGTTCGCCGCGACAGATGTGGTTTCGCCAGATGTGATAGAGACGTCCTGCCGAAACGACTTGAAACCGTAATTTGCGACGATCACACTGTGTTTTCCTTCAGGGAGACGGATAGACTGACTCCCAGGGCCGATCGCTTTTTCATCCACAAACGTATAAGGCTCCGGGCGCGAAACGGACACCTTCAATTTTCCCGGCTTGGGTTCCTGTGCGTAAGCAGCCGAGGAGACCAAAGTGCTTACGCCCAGGACTACAAACAATGCTCTGAAAGCTAGATGCGGATTCCTCATTGCTGGAACTCCTTTGTTGGATCACCTGTTGTGACCGTGTAGCAGCAGCGTACTTGGAGGTTGTTTCGCATGGAACTGGCAAAAGTTACAGGATGTCGGAGAGCACTTGCGGCGTTTACCACAGACCGAGCGGGACGGGCCTGCGGAGTGAGACGTCAATAAAACTATTTTCTGAGGCCGAGAGATGGGGAAATAAAAATTCGGTCTGCGAGAACTTCGTGAACGGCAAATACAAGCTCCTCCGCGAGGCGGGCCTTGATGACATAGCCCATCGCTCCGGCCGCAAGCGACGCCCGGATGAAATCTGGATCATCATGGAGCGTCAAGAAAACTATCTTTACTGTACTACCGGAATTGTAAAGTTTCTCAGCTGCCTGGATGCCACTCAAGATGGGCATGCATATATCGATGATCAGGACGTCCGGTTTCAGCTTGGCGGTGGCGCTGAGTAGAGATTGGCCGTCCTGTACAGCCCCGATGACTTCAAACGCAGGCTCCAGGAAGTTTGTGGCTATTTCCAAGAAATTTGCATTGTCATCTGCCAGGAGTATTCGCGCATGACTCAAATTGACCTACTTCGATGAACGCGGGAACCAGCACCCACAACGTGACAGAATGCATGCGACCTGACTACTGGCAATGATGACAGCATCCTGCGCATGCTGCCAAGATTTGGCCGCTAGAGGGCGATTCTAGAACTTTCTATCCAAATTCGTTGTCAATCTCGCCGCAGTTTGACCTTCTGAGTCCTAGCTTGGCGAATTGTTTGGCATATTTCTGCTCTTGATTTAAGTTTGCGGAGCCTCGCCCATCCCAATCAGACGCCCCCTCATGGATGGACAGTCCCCTCCCCTCCCCGCTGCAACGGCCAACTGTTAGTTTTGACAGTTCGATGCCTTTCTTGCTTCGGCGAATATTCAATTTGAGAGTGGAAGAAATCTATCTCCCTCCGCAAGGGGGATACGAAAATGCAGCAAATCTCTCAAGGGTGCGACTCCGAACAAATACGTGTGTCCAAATCGAGGTGAATACAAATGAGAATCAAAACTAGGCTTTTGCAATTGCTGATGTTGTTCTCGCTTTCGACCATACTCGCTTTTGGCCAAGCGGAAACCGGTTCGATCTCGGGGACCGTGCGCGACACAACAGGCGCGGTTATTCCGGACGCCAGCGTGTCCGCAAGGAACGCGGCTACTTCGGTGGAGCGGGTGGCACGGACAGAAGGCACGGGAGTGTACACGATTCCCGCGCTTGTTCCCGGGATCTATGAGGTAACCGTCTCCAAGCCCGGGTTCTCAGACTACAAGGTCCGAGTGCAAGTCACCGTTGGCAGCTTCGTGACCGTCAATGCGCAACTCTCGGTCTCCGCAGTGACGGGTTCGATCGAGGTGGTGGGGGCGGGCGGAACGGAAATCAACACCCAGAGTCAGGAAGTTTCCCAAAGCATTACGCCTAACATGGTTCAGAACCTTCCCAGCCTGACGCGGAATCCCTACGACTTCGTTGCCCTGGCTGGAAACGTAAGTGGCGGGGACCGCTCGATGGCCACCAATAACCCGCAACTCGCCAGCAGCGGCGGTCAGAATACGGTGGGTTATCGGGGCATAGGCTTCAGCATCAATGGACAGAGACAAACGGGCACGGAAATCTTGCTAGATGGCGTGGAGAACGTGAATGTCTTCGATGCCACGATCGGCCTCCTCATTCCCCAGGATGCCGTGCAGGAGTTCCGCGTGATCACGAACAACTTCGACTCGCAGTACGGTCGGGCCTCGGGCGGGGTCGTCAATGTGGTCACGAAATCCGGCACGAACACCCTACACGGTGATGCCTGGGAGTTCAATCGCCTATCCGCCTACACCGCCAACACATTCGACAACAATGCCCATGGCGTGCAGAAGGGACACTACACACGCAACCAGTTCGGTTACGACGTGGGCGGACCGATCGCGAAAGATAAGTTGTTCTTCTACCAGAGCACGGAATGGCTGCGGGTTCGCAGCAGCGCGAATCTTCTAGCCTATGTTCCGACGCCGCAGTTCCTAGCGCTTACACCCGCGAACGTCCAGGCTTGGTTTAACGCCTACGGCAATCAGGCCTTCAATTTCTTGAGCACCGTGCCGAAGACGACTCTCTGCGATCCTTCAGGTGCCCCTCCCTCGGGCACCCCTCCCACATGTCCCAGTGGACAAACACTCACACCTCACGTTGGGACCACGGGCGGAAACCCAGGGCTTGCATTTGCCGGCGTGCCTGATGGGACTCCCGTTTTCGGGCTGGTCAACTACACCGCGCCGCAAGACGCGGGCGGCGACCTCCCGCAAAATACCTATGAACTTGTGGGCCGTGTCGATTACAACCTGACCCCAAAGACACAAATGTTCTTCCGGTTCGGCCGGGAGAGCCTTGCGACCTTGTCCGGCGCCAGCTTTGCCAGTCCCTACCCGCAGTACAACGTCGGTCAAACCATCTACAATAACAACTATCTCTACTCGATCACTCATACCTTCACTGCGAATCTTCTGAGCAGCACGAAACTGAGTTTCTTCCGGGACATTGCGGCAAACCAGTTCGACCTCGCTCTGCAGCAAACTCCCACGCTGTTTCTGTACAACATCAACTCGGGCGCCGTGATCATCAACGGCCAGCCCTTGCAGCTTCCGGGCTTTTATGACTTTAACACTGCCACCGGCGGACTCCCTTTCGGCGGACCGCAGAATACGACACAGATTAACGAGGACCTCTCCTGGACCCGTGGCAGGCACACAATGAAGTACGGGGGGCAATTCAATTACATTCAGTTGAACCGCGGCTACGGCGCCTATGAACAGGCCAGTGAATCGCTAGGAAAAAGCAACGCTGCGAACGGGCTGGACAACTTCGTCACAGGCACGGTGTATCAATTCCAAAAGGCGCTCAACCCGGCGGGCGCGTTCCCATGTGCAGTGGGGGCGTATACCAGCCCTACTGGAACTCCGGGTACTCCTATCATCACGCCCGCATGCTCACTGACATATCCACTGACCGATCCGTTGTTCAACCGCAGCGACCGGTACAATGACTGGGGGCTTTACGCCGAGGATAGTTGGAGGATCACTCCCAGATTCACATTCAACTACGGCGTTAGATATGAGCATTTCGGCGTCCAGCACAACAACATTCGAAGCCTCGATTCCAATTTCTACTACGGAGCGGGATCCTCATACTTCCAGCAGGTGCAGAACGGCTCGGTACAGGTAGCCCCAATCAGCCCGATCGGTGAGCTCTGGAGGCCGAGCTGGGGGACGGTCGGCCCGCGAGTCGGTTTTGCATATGATATTTTCGGCGATGGTAAGACCGCAGTTCGGGGCGGTTATGGCATTTCGTACGAAAGAAATTTCGGCAACGTCACTTTTAACATCGTCCAGAACGTGCCAAATAATGCCACCGTCACGGTGAATAACCAGCCTCTGTCGGTGAGCAACCTCGGTCCGTTTAGTGGTTCCACGTGCCCCCCTCTTCCACAAGCTTGCGCGTTGCCTCCGGTCAGTCCTCGCAACGTGGACCAAAACATCCAGGTAGCACAGACGCAATTCTGGGGTCTGACGCTGCAGCGCCAGCTAGGCCACAACTCCGTTGTCGCCATCGAATATAACGGAGCGCACGGCCTGCACTTGTATGACATCAAGAACATCAACGAAATCGGCGGCGGCCAGGTTTATCTGGGACAACCAGTCGTGTTCAATGATCCGAACAATCCCTCATGCCACCCTGCCGATCCGACCACCACCCCGCCCACCCCGGCAAGCCCGTGCTTAACGCGCCCCAATCAGCACTTCACCTCTATCAATAACCGCGGCAATGCCGGCTTTTCCCATTACAACTCATTGAATCTGCACTTCCAGGCGCAGGAAATCCGCCACACTGGCTTGTTTATCCTTGCTAACTACACCTGGGCGCATGCGTTAGATAATCTCAGCACCACCTTCTCAGAGAGCAGCAGCGAATTCAACCTCGGGTACTTGGATCCTCGAAATCCCGCGCTGGACTTCGGCAACGCGGATTTCGACATCCGGAACCGCTTTGTGCTTTCGATGATTTGGACCGAGCCCTATCTCAAGGATTCCCACGGCATCCTCAAACAGGTGGGGTCTGGTTGGTCGGTATCGCCAATCTTCACTGTGCGATCGGGAATCCCATTTTCCGTCTGGGACAGCACGAACGCTCTTCAATCCATTCCCCGTTACGTCCCAACCGCAACAATCCCCGGCTACTCAACCGGAAACGGGATATCAACCAGCACGCCCAACCTCTTCAATCTTCTGACCCTTCCTGCTGGCAATAGTTTTTCCAACCCAACCCTTGGCGGGATATCGGACTTTGGGATATCGGGCTTTGTGTACCCCTCTAACATGACCGTAAGGAACGTTTTCCGCGGCCCCGGCGCCTACAACCTCGACCTAGTGGTGAGTAAGACATTTCCGGTCACGGAGCGCCTGAAACTCGAGTTTCGCGCCGAGGGCTTTGACATCTTCAATCACGCCAACATGTACGTAGTCACCTCCGGTGCAGACGCAGCAAACTTCTCCGGCGGACCAATTATTCTTCAAGGCAAGAAGGGTGGCCTTGGCATCGGAAATGCTGAGGGAGTGCAGCACGACGAGCGTCGTTTCGGGCAATTCGCGCTGAGGGCCATCTTCTAAATTCTGCCCGCGCAGAGCGCGAAGGGGGTTCGATGCGTGCGGCCGCTCGCATGGCAAAAAACAGCTCCGTGAGAGTTGATTTTTCTAACGAATATCCGGAACCCCACTCATGCATTGGCCCTTCGCGCTTTCAAATCCGTCACCCCCTCAACAAGGTCCCGGGATATTGGGACCCCGGCATTGATTCGAGTTCCGCGGGAAGGCTGGGATTCGATATGGAGTTCACCCCCTACAAGACGGAGCCTCTCCCGCATGCTGATTAACCCAAGTCCACCTTTTCCTTGTATGAGCTCGGGATCAAATCCTGCACCTGAGTCCGTCACGCAGAGATCAATTGTCACCGGGGAACCTGTCAGCTCGATTTCGACTTCCCGAGTCCCGCTGTGCTTTACGACGTTCCATAACGCTTCCTGCACAATTCGATAGATACACAACGTGATATTCTTTGGGAGCGATCTTGGTACGTCATGCTCGACAAACTGGATTTGCAGGTGGTGTTGCTTGGAAAATTCTCTACAGTAACTGGCAAGGGCCGCCACCAAACCGAGTGTGTCCAGTTTGGCTGGGTGGAGTTGATGTGACAAGTGATGGATGTCGGAGGAAACATCGCTCACCTTTCTTGCAATATCATCCAATTGCCCCTTGGCCGTCGCACTCAGGTCTGGAAGGTTTGACTGCAATTCTTCAAGGGCGATCTGGATCAATGCCATGTTTTGACTCAAATCATCATGCAGCTCTCTGGCGATCCGGCTGCGCTCTTCCTCTTGTGTGGCAATAAGACGTCCGCCCAGATCCAGAAGCGTCTCTTCCATTGCCTTCCGGTCAGTAATGTCCAAACAGGAGCCAATGAATCCAAGAAATGTGCCATCTGATTCGTAGCGCGGCACGCCCCTATCGAACACCCACCGATACTGGCCATCGAAACGCCGCAATCGATATTCCATGTTGAATTCGCGTCTTGCGTCGAACGCTTCGGAATAGATCGCAAGGCAACGGTCCAGATCGTTTGAATGAACCCCTCCGGCCCAGCCGATTCCTAACTCCTGTTCCAAGGAGCGCCCCGTGAAGTTAAGCCACGGCTTGTTGAAATACGTACACAGTCGATCCGTTCCCGACATCCATACCATGACTGGAGCCGAATCCGCGACATGGCGAAATCGAGATTCGCTTTCGCGCAGATCGTGGTCTGCCTGTTTACGCTCCAAAGCGTTGACGAAGATTTCCCCAAGCAATCGCAGTTGCGCGATCCATTGTTCCGGCCAAGTCCGCCCCTCACGCATCGCCTGCATGACGATGGCGTGGTGAACCCGGTTGTCGGCAAACAGCGGGACAATCAAAGTGGATTTGACACCCTCCGCAGCCCAGGATTCCCGATCCTTCTCTGCCCCGGGAGGCAGATCTGCCAATCGCTCGACGGCCAGATATGGTTTCCCCTTTTCGACGATACTTTCATAGCTCCATGGAAACAGATCCGCCAGGTTGATATCTCGAGATACTTGTTCTATGCCTTGGTTGTACAAAGCATGGCTGACACGAACTCGCTTCTTGCCCGTTTCCACTTCCAGAAGCCCGCAACGGTCCAATAGAAAAAAATTAGAAATCTCGCCCAGCGCCCGCTCGATTCCCTCGTCGGTTTCGCCGGGTGGCTGCTTCACAAATTGAGTGGAGAGAGATGCGACAAGCTTTTGGAAACCCAGTTGCTTCAAAAGCTGTTTCCTGGCGCGCCAGAGGTGCCGTCGTTGAAACCACAACGCAATGACAAGCGGCGTCTCGACGAGGCAGAGCGCCGAACCAACAATGATGTACCACTTATAGAAAGTCCAAAAGGAGGGTTGTCGAAAAACCACTACGCTTCCAGGTGGTAGCCGCGCTTCGTTAATCTTCAAGCGATTGAGTTCTCTCCAGTCAAACACGTAGGCGCTGGTATTCAAGTGTGTGACGGTCACTTCTGGAGCCTTGTCTCCGCGCAAGATCCGAAGCGCCATTTCTCCTGCTTGTTTACCCTCTAATTCCCGACGCTCCAGAGAGCCACCGATGATTCCGCTACCCGGGAACGAAGGCAAAAATCCGCCGTAAATTGGGATGGCAGATGACTCATGCAGCAGTGATAATGCTTCTTGCGGCAAGAAGGTTTGCCCCGCCCCATCTCGAAACATCGAAAAATAGAAGACTACAGTATGTTCAGGAGGACTCTGCAAGTCTCGTAGGATTTCGTTCATTGGCTGATCACTGACGTACTCAAATTGGACCTTTGTCTCAAGCTCCCGCAATTCAGTCTTTATCTGCTTCTCCCACAGACATTCAAACGGTGACGTACCGCTCACGACGACGACTCGGCGAGTGTCCGGTTGCAAGTGAAGAGCAGTCTCCACGGTATCCTTGATATTGTACCGGTCCGTGCACACCATTACATTTGGCCCTGGGCTGATATCTCGGATCTCCCGTTCATCCACTGGACAGATGATCATGGGCGTTCTTGGAAAGAGTCTGTTGTATTTCAATCCGAATTTTGCTGCTGGGAGAAAAGCGAGGATGACGAGGTCGAGTCTTTTGTGTTTGTACTTATGTGCCAGCAAATAATGCCACTGCCGCTCGTAGCCTTCATCATAAAACCTGCCAAAATCCAGGTACTCCCTATCCATCTCGATGGAATTGGGAACACCCGCGGCGACAACCGAATCTAAATTGCGTTCATAGTCAGAAACGCCTTTCGTATCCGGTGAAAATGAGTTGATGACCAGGATCTTCTTCCGTTCACTGCTTTCCGCGGCCGAAGCGCGGTCGGACGACACCAGGAACACTGCAGTGACAACCCCCAACAACAGGAGTACCCATCGGAACGACGGCAGGGCCAGACCGGCCTTCGAGACTCTCCGACCGGGAGGTCCTGTCACGGCCAATCGGTGTGTCCTGACAAAAAACCGAGATGGCATACCGACAGGCAGGAAAACGGGATTGTTTACCATCGCGACTCAATATATTCCGACTGAATTTTTCCAGCACTGTCAATAATTACAGGGCCGCTGATTTCATTCTTACTAAACTGTGGAGTAATCGCGGTAAAGACTACGGTGTCTCTCTCGCACGGCGGCTCGTTCACACCTATCGCTGATCGGACGCTTGCGAGGAGGTTTATGTTTGGCGCGAGTCGAAGCCGTAGTTCTGAGGTCCGCGCGAGAGGCAAAACGTTACGGGAATGCTATCCCTAAGATAGTCTCAAAACTCCCGAGCGAGTCCATTGTCACTTCGCAACAAATGGGGCACACTGCCAAATCAATGATCTCCAAGGAATAAATGGAAATGAGTGCGGCGCATCGTTGACAGAGCCACAGTGTGGGTATCGGCTCCGGAGTGCTTTCTGTAAGTTCCGTTCCCGTCTTTGGCATATACGACTCCTAGCCGCCATATTCAAGCCCTACTTGTCCCAGGAATCTGAGGTTCCAAATCTACAACGGGAAGGCACGCGACCAAATCCTTACAACCCCATAGCTACTGCTCTTCTGCTACTTGAACGGATGAATGGCTCCTACCTGCGATGCGAAGTCAGTCTGGATGGACCGGTACGCCGGCACCCGAATGTTATGTGGCCAGAACTGGCGTGCGGGAATCCTATGGAATGACGGATGGCCAAATGTCCGATTGATTCACTTCGCGTTGTTCCTCTCATGAAATTTGGCGCTGTACGTCATTGCTCGCGTTTCCAACAGTTCTGCTTCGGCTTTTCGGTTCGTTTTCGATAGTAAAGTGGCATAGGTGTTTAGCGCTGCAACCAGAGACGGGTAGTCGGGCAAAGAAGATTTTTCAAGAATTTCGATTGCATGTTGGCAAGACGACTCGGCCTCATCGAACATGCTGCGAGTCACATAAAGAGCAGCTAGTGTTGCGTATAGTTTTGCCACCTCGGGATGGTACGGTCCCAGACTTGTTTGCATACTTGCCAGCGATTTTTCGATAAGCGGCTCAGCCTCGACGATCTTGCCTTCGTCATAATACAAAACGCCCAAGTTGTACAACGCTCGCGCCGAGTTCGGGTGATCCGGCCCAACCGTCTTCTCCCAGATACCCAGTGCGCGTTGATAAGACTCCTCGGCTTTCGCGTAGTTATGCCGCTTCCTATAGAAGGTGCCTAAATTGTTGAGACTTTCGGCCACAGACGGGTGCTCGGGCCCGAGAGACGTTTCACGAATCTTCAAAGCACGCTGGTAGAGCGGCTCGGCCTTTGAGTACTTACCTTCCAAAAAGTAGAGCACCGCCAGGCAATTCAGGCTTGCGGCGAATTCTGGATGCATGGCTCCGAGCGACTTTTCCTGGATCGCCACTGCGCGCTTAAAGACAGGCTCGGCCTTTGAATACTTTCCTTCTGACTCATAAAGGTTCGCCCAGTTGCTGAGAAGAACCGCCATTTGCGGATTCTCAGATGCAAGCAATTTCTCCCGGATCGCCACGGCGCGCTGGAAGAAGGGTTCAGCCTCTGCATACCTGCCTTCTTCACGATAGACCGACGCCAGGTTGTTGAGGCTCGTGGCCACATCAAGATTTTCCGGTCCGAACATCTTCTCCTGGATCGTCAGCGCATTTTGAAAAAGTGACTCGGCTTCAGAATATTTGGCTTCGACAAAGTAGAGCGTCCCGAAATTACTCAGGATGGAGGCTTGGTGCGTGTCCTCCGGTTCGAGCACCTTCTCCCTAATTTCTAACGCTCTTTTGTAAACTTCCTCAGCCTCAGAATACCTGCCTTCATCCGTATACAGCACCCCCAAGTTACTCAGCATGGAGGCCAGTTCTGTGTCCTCCGCTCCAGAGAATTTCTTCCGAGTTGATAGCGCGCGTAGGTACAACGGCTCGGCTCCTGAGTACTTACCCTGTCCGACGTAAAGTCCGGCAAGGTTATTGAGCGCAGTGATGAGGCGCGAATCGCCGTTGTCGAATTGTTCAGCCCGGCCAAGTGCGGCGACAAAATAATTCTCTGCCTCGAGATAGCGCCCTTCTTTATAGGCTTGGTAGCCCGCTTTATTGTCACTTTCCCAAGAGGGCAGTTGACCGGAAGCAGAGGTGCCCCACGAAGCGATCAGAAGTGCAATTACTGAAAGGTGAATACGGAAGCTCATCGCATTGCCCTCCAAATGGTGTCCTCGTCAGCGAAGCACCAGAATAGCGTGCTCTTGAAGGTCTATTGCGTTTCCCAACGGCTATGTCTGGCCGGTCTTGTTGACACCAAGGCAACATAGGCTTTGCCGAACCCTACGGGAACTGTCAAAAGTGGCAGTTCTGACGAAAACACATTCGGAAAGTGCTGACACGGCTATCCTAAGAGTGGTGATTCTCAGTGCGTGGCGGGATAATCTCGTGACAATTCCGGATATCCCGGTCAGTAGCGTAAGGCATCCGAGTGCTTTTATAGAACATATCGGGCACATCTGGGAACTGGGGGGAATATTGGGATCGGCACGAGAGGTCCCACAATCGCACGTTCGAAGTGATTAATATCTAGTCAATGCTAGAAGATGCGGCGAAGCTGAAGCGGGAATGGGCTTGCCTGTGGCGTCCATTTCTTTTTCTTTTGATTTTCCGATCAACGACGCAAATCGGAAGAATCGCGGGGGGTCCCCGGTGCTTCCAATATCTGGAGATATAAGACGAGGTCTGCACGCCCGTTGTCAATGCACTCAGGAAACTGTGCAGCGAAGGATCGAGTACGATTCCCGTGTGGCCGCGCCAAACTACCAGGTCCCCGGTTTTTGGTTGCAGGACACGCTGGAATGCTTCTATCCCACGATAGAGTGTGCGGGAGGTCGCATACTGGTAGTGCAACCCAGCGCGCTCGTATAACGCGTGGACTAGGCGTGAACAATCGAAGCTTGTGATGTGCAGTTGAGACCCGAGTTGTGGCAGGAATGTTTGAGCTGCACGCGGCTCTGTACTTATCGTTGGCGTGGGTGACTCGACTGAGAAAGCAGGTAAACCGCAAACGAACACGACCAAGACGAGATGCAAGATCCCTATCTTATTTTGCACGATTTTCATTCGACGAGGAAGTTCATGGCTTCTTTGTGAAAAGAGACTAACACAGCGCATGGAATAGATCGTTGCGGAAGCGCAGGCAGGAAGGAAAATCAGTTAAGAAGCTACGATAACCTCTTGATAGGAGCGGCCAGCCGGTTGTCCGACCCCAACAATGTAAGTTTCAGACTCAGTCGGAAGGTCTCGATCTGCCTCGACCACAGCGGCGCGTTGGCTTCGGATTTGGAACGCTTATGCGTATGCAAATCTCCCGTTTAATTATTCTCTAAATTATATTACCTATAATAATAATTGCAGTCGGGCGGATATCACCGAGTCTACAACCTCGCTGAAAAAATGACCCGCCAACGTGCTACTGAGAAACTGGTTACCCAGAATAACGGTTTTTATGGCGGGTATTAGCTCTTTGCTAGCATCTGCTTTAAGAACGAACGCAGATCCAATCCCCAAAGCTTCAAGCACCACATCGGCGGATGATTCTTGACTCAAGAAGAGTATTTTGGACTTCGGAACAAGCTTACAAATTGTTCGAGCCGCCTCGACTCCATTCAGCGTTGGCAGGCCGATATCCAACAAAATTAGGTCCGGTTTCAATTCTTTCGCTATATGAACCGCTAGTGGTCCATCTGTGGCCTCGCAGATTATCTGCAATTCAGGTTCCTGCCGGACCTTCGAACAAACGAAGCGACGCCAAGGCTCGGAATCGTCTACTACCAAAATACGGATCGGCATACCTATCCTCCCACATTTTATCAAAGTTGCCCCACAAGCCCCTTTCAGCCCCACAAGCAGTAAGTTCTAGAAATTAAGCCGGCTGTGCCTCAGTGAGGACGGCCGATTTCTATAATTAACTATGACGTTAAACCATTTTTGTCACCTGTCAAAACTAACAGATGAGTGCTAACTGAAATGTTGTATTTTCCTTGGCGAGTGTTTATTCAATGATATACAATTTCGTCATATTTAGGGGGAGTGACCTTTGACGGAAGGCGGACTGTTCGAAAGTATTTTTGGTACAACTGCCATCGGGATCGCCGTGGAAGACCTAGAGGGCCGGCCTTTATTCGCCAATCCGGCTCTTTGCTCCTTGCTCGGATTCACCGAAGCGGAATTGCGGAGCAAACACTGCCAAGAGTTCTCTCCCCCCGAAGATGCAGAGCGGGATTGGGCGCTTTTTAAGGAATTGCAGCAGGGTTCGATCGACAACTATCTTCTGGAGAAACGATTCATTCGAAAGGACGGGACGACATTCTGGGGGCGCTTGCGTATTTCTCTCATGAAAAATCGCGGCGGTCCATCTTCGCTGGTGGTCGCTATGGTGGAGGACATCACTGAGAAAAAAACTGCAGAAGCAAATTTGCAGCGATCTGAGGCGAGGCTTCAGACACTAGCGAGCCGACTTATCCAGGTTCGGGAAGAGGAGCAATGTCGCATCGCCCAGGAGCTTCACGACGACCTGGGCCAGCGTGTCACCCTGCTTGCATTAGGGCTCGAGGAGCTTCGAACCCGCCTTGCCGAAGCCGGACAAGACAGCAGCGAGCTCGCCTCGGACCTGCACAGCAAGGCCGATGAGCTCGCGACGGACATCCACAATCTTTCCCGTCAGCTCTACTCCCCAAAACTAGAATTTCTAGGTTTGCATTCCGCTCTACGAAGACTTTGCGAGAATATCTCTGTTCAACAACACATCTCGACAACATTTCACGCTGAGGAATTGCCGACAAACTTACCACGTGGATTGGAACTCTGTATTTTCCGTGTTGCACAGGAAGCGCTAAATAACATTATCAAACACAGTAATTCTCCTAAGGCTTTCGTTGAGCTGGCCCGCGCTGGCGACGCAATTGTTCTGATAGTGAAGGACCTAGGTATTGGCTTTGATTCCGCGACCGCCAAAGCGGGGATCGGTTTATCGACCATGCGGGAACGGCTACGAAAGTTTGAAGGAGAACTGTTCGTTGAATCCATTCCCGGTAAGGGAACGGCAATCATAGCGAAAGTGAATCTGGAGAGGGCCAAGGCAGCTACGGCTCGTGAATGTTAACTTCACGCGCTATCCTTCGTGAACGCTCCGCAAAATTGTAATGTTCCCATCTCCTCGATTTTAGCTTCAAGGCAGCATGATTCCCATTTAATCGATACAAAATTACGATGTCTGGTGCCTCGACCTTTACGCAGCGGCAGGTGGGGTTCATTCTTTACTTTGACTTTGAACGGGATAAAGTGGTGCACGTGAGGGAACTGCAATCGTCACGGGAAATGCGTCATTTCGCCGGTGCTATGGTCGAGAGCGATAGTCAAAAGGATAGTCGGCAGACTCAAGATTATAAGGACACCGGCTGTTGTCAAAATCTCCTTTTCAGCCAAGCTCATTTCATTGGGCTCGACATTTCCAGTCGCTGTGTGCCTACTCGATAGCGATTCGAGGCTACCCTCCTGGGGGCACCTCAGGCGGATTCGGAGACCCGAATCCCCGACCAGAGTTGGCCTTCTGGTGAGGCCTTGGAGCGCGGCGTGATCACAACACCGAACCCGGCGCTAGGTTCGAAAGTGTAGGTTTTCGAGCACGACCCACAAAGCCAATGGTGCTCAACACCATGGCTATTCGTAGGTGGGCTGCCATGCAGCAGTCGGATAGGGCGACAATATAGTCGCCCTTGGCCGCATTCGAAGGCCTTGGAACACTCTGGATTTGCACATTTCTCCACCATGGCTTCGCGCCTCCTTGACATTGACAGGAACAGGGCCCTTCAGTTGCAGCTGGCTGTTGTAGTTTGTGCGTTCGATACCGCCTTCCCGAGAAGCCAGATTTGCAACCGGGGTAGGGCGGGACAGTACGTTCACCCCCGTGTTTCGCAACCTGTCAAAATTAACAGGTTGTCGGGAGACGTGCCTCGGCACTGCGGAGGGCGTTTTACTTCCTGACCATTTGTATGCGCGTCGGTCTAGACATCTCGATTCGGTAAGGGGTCTTGGATAGTCAAAAAAATATTAATGTCTGGGACGCCTGCTTGAATGCGTCGATGGTCATGCGCTACGGTCACATTCCGACAATCCGCCTTCTGGTGACTGAGACAATTATCGCGCATTTCTCTTTCCAAAGTTGATAGCTCTCTTTTCTCGGAGCACCCGGTTACCGGGGAAAAAGCTCTTTGATCAATTCTGAGTTGATCTCCTGAAGATCTTGTACCCCTGCTTTGAAGGGATCGCGTTGATCGACCGGCAGTCCAAATACAAGATCGTTAAGTATCCGAATGCTTTCTCGCAAGTGCGCCTCTAGTTGCTTAAAACCATCTGACTTGTTCTCCGGGTCGGGAACGGCTGCCTTCAAAGTCGCGTGCAGCTTGTTGGTTGCTTCAATATATGCGTCCAGGACGGTTGAAGCTTGCTGGTAGTCGCCGCTCCTAACTTCTTGACGCACGAGTCCGAGGTACGCATCACCTAACTTGGGGAAGCATTTCGCCTTCCGTACAGGGCCCGCTTGAGCCTCAAACCATCTAGAAAGTGCTCCAATATCCAGGGTCCCCGTCGTGATCTTCGTTTTCGGCGCGGTCTGGGCGTGAGTCGTCGTTAAGGCCATCGCGCCCAGGAGCGCTGCGGCGAGGAGTTTTTGTGTGCGTGTGGCTCTCATAGTTTCTTGCTCACTGTGGTTGACCGCAGGCACGTCGTCGGCCAACAATGCCGAGGGTCTCTGCAAAAACTAGCGTTTCGCGCTAACGAAACCCACTGGTACAAATGGCAGGTCTCGATCGGCGATTCCGGCAAAACCTAGATGTTGCGCTCCCTGATACCTCGCTGATTGTTTCCGATCGAGTAGTTGTGTAACGCGGTGTAGGGGGCTAGAAGTTTTCTCGGCGCGTGGACTGCGCTGCGCAACAGTTCTCCCCAAGTCACATGGTCTTGCGTATTCGTCACGACTGTTTCTCCTTCTTCATTTTTTCGAGCAGTTTTGTGCTTGAAAGAAAGAAGTAAATTCCCTTCATTGCGCGCTCATTGCGAACTGGCGCGCGCGCCGTCAAGGGTGGCGGGGTGAGCCGCTCATCGGAGCGGAGCGAAAGCCCTTGTTTTGGATAGAGCATGAAAGTGAAGAGATCGGGGACATTTACTCCAAGCCGAAAGAGGACGTCGAATTTCGGCGGGATTGGACCACCCAGATCGGTCTGGGGTTTGAGATTCCGTTTGAAACAGGCTTAACTTGACCGAATGTACCGAAAGTTGAGGTTGAGGCACTTGAGGAAGTCGCTGTAACTGCATGATGAAACAATGATTGCACCGCGCGCCCGTAGCTCAGCTGGATAGAGCTTCGGCCTTCGAAGCAGATGCTGGGAGCAGGTGCTCTACCGTGCGGCAGAACTGTGTAAAAACCTAATCTGTTTTGACCATTGGAGTTAGCTTTCGAGCGAAAAGCAGATGCCTCAAGTTATTGGAAACAAACGAAAATGAAGTCAATCAATAGAAGGTTTAGAGATTTCTCGGCGGCCTGCAAAGCAGGCGTGCTGGTAGAGCCTGCCGTCATAAAAACGTAATACTAACTAATGGTGGTGAACGGCGGTCAAATGCGAACGAAAAGTGAATGAGAAAGTGATTCATCCCGTATCATCGCAACTTGCTGGATTCCCTCGATTAGCACCAACCCCGGCAAGTTCTGATTAAATTGGTTGTTCGGTTGTTAACCGAAGGGTTGCAAGTTCGAATCTTGCCCGGGGAGCTATTCACTTTTTACGTGAGTCCAATGCCTCCAAACAAGATTTACATAAGGCGTTGTTATTGTTCCGCGCCGGTCGCCTCAACGCGCCAGAGGTATTGGTAGAACATTCGCTTGTCCGAACGTTCGTTCGTCTGCTTCGACAGTGACACCGTCGCGAAACGCGACGACTTTTCCGGAGTTCGCTGAAACACGTTCGCCTGGAACCACAATGCCGGTGAGATTCAGCGGATCCGCCGCGGAAATCGTGGTGATTTCGCCGGACGGACTCTGCTTGCGCTTGGCGCGCAAAGATTCCACGGCCACGGGCAAAGCGAATTGTTCACCCAAAAATCCACTGACAAACCGGCCGCCGCGAATTTGGCCGCGATCTTCAAGGCGACGCAGAGTGATCAGCACCTCGCGCCATTTCGCAAGAATGGTTTCGCGGGTGAGAAGCTCGCGGAACACGATTCCGTAGCGATGTAAAAGCATCCAACAAGTCGCTTCGAGCGCTCGAGTGCGGTCGTGCGCGTCGCCGGAATACAGCAGTGACCAGCGGCCAGTGCTGTGCCGCGGTCGTGAGGTTCGTCCGCTGCCCTGGCCGGAGCGCCGCTTAGGGTCGATAAGCGCACGCAAATTGTCAAAACCATCCGCGGTAAGGAGTCCAGCGGCCACAAGTTCCCAAAGAGCAGTTTCGACTTCGGCTTTTAGCTTGCCTGTGCCACGCACAATATCTGCAAAGAAGGAAGCGCCACGCTGTCGCAAGAACTGCAAAACTGTGCCGGCGTCGGCACTCAAGCCGGCTGGTTGCACATCGACGGATTCACGCCGTGGAATCATCCAGTCCGCATCTTCGCGCACAAAGAAAGTAATGGGAGCGACGCTGGTAGGTATCACGCGGCGTTTTCCGTCCGTGAGCGCCTCAAGGGTTGCAGGATGTGGCGACAGGCGGCCCCAGCCAACCGCCCCCGTGAGGCAAAGCTGGTCGAGCACTTTGGGATCGAATTCCGCGATTCGGCGCTGCAAGATTTGGCGCTCCCACGAGTTTGCGGGAGCCTCAAAGCCCTGCATTTGACGAATCGCCTCGAGCGTCCCACGTTCCCCAAGGAGCTGCGTACCCGGTGCGACGTGTTGCCAGGAAAGCAGCCAGTTCATGAATTGTGCGGGAGTGACGGACTGGATCTCCTTCCGGAGCCGTCCAAGCGTGAGGCGGTGGATGCGCGCAAGCAGGCGGCGCTCGCACCATTCGGTTGAACCAGAAGCAGTTTCGTCTAAGCCCACACCGGTAAACTTACCGCGGAGGACCACTCCACTGGACTCCAGGCGCAGCAAAGTCTTTTCTATATCAGAGGCAGGCACTTTTAGCACGTTGCTCAATTGGTTTGTGGTGACTGGACCGCTATGCGTGATCCATCCCTTTACGAAGCCTAACAACGCATCTTCTCGCGAGACTGCCGGTGACTCGACATCCGGCAGAGCCACGTCAAAAGTGGCCGACGGAAAAACCTGTAGGAACGAGCGGGCTCGTTCCGCAGCGACCCAATACGCTTGGTTGCCGACGTGAGCAAGTCCTGCACGGCGTTCCCCCACAAGCCGTTCAAAAAAAGGTGTCCACGCGGGCAAGGCATTGTTCAACGTGGCGTTTAGCCGGCTGTTTCCTGGCATTCCTTCGTCACCCACCGGTAGCGCGATTAGGCTAAGCAGAGCATCGTGCAACTCTTCGGCATCGCGTACGTCCGGCCAAGCCTCATTGCACACTTCAGCGATCGCGGCCGGATCGAGCCGCCCAATTTCTCCAAGTACCGTGTCCGGCAGGACGCGGCGCATTTCCACGGCACGTGCGCGGCGTTCTTCGAGCGGCGCATCGTCGAGATATGCGTACGGATTGGCGTTAAGAATCTCGTGCGAAAATTGCGACGATACCGGCGTATCCACGGCCAAACATTTAATTCTGCCTGAGGCGATATCGTGCAGCACGCGCCCAAGGCCTTCAACGTCCATCGCCTCCGTAAGCACGTCTTTCATCGCTTCGCGAACCAGCGGGTGGGCGGGAATGTTGATATCGCCAGCCGCGAGATTTTCCGGACACGCCTGCTGTTCGGGAAACACGGCAGCCAGCAAATCATCGGCGCGCATGCGCTGAATGTTCGGCGGAACTCTTTTCCCTCCTCGGAAGCGAAGCAAGGCCAGTGCACGTCCGGCATCCCAACGCCACCGCGTCGTGAAAAGAGGCGACGCCAGCACAGCTTGCCCGAGAACAGAGTGAACAGAATTTGGGTGCAGGAAATGAAAGACATCGGCGAGCGGAAAACTATGTTGCTCGCTCAGCGAGATGTTCAATCCGTTGTCGGTGGCGGCAGCCTGCAGCTCGAAATTAAACGAGCGGCAGAACCGCTTGCGCAGCGCGAGACCCCAGGCCTTGTTGATGCGCCCGCCGAACGGAGCGTGAATTACGAGCTGCATGCCTCCGCTTTCATCGAAAAAGCGCTCGGCAATGACCGTGGTTTGGGTGGGGACGGCTCCCAAGATCGCACGACCAGTCACCACGTATTCGACCGCTTGCTCGGCTCCTGCGTCGTCGAGCCCGCATTCGAGCTTGAGCCAATTGAGTGCAGCGTTGGCGTCTGTGGTTAACTGCCCGTTGGAATCAGAAGCGGCACGCGGAACGAAAGAGCTGATCATCTCTCGCAACTCGGAGACGTGTGCAGAGAGTTCGTCGGTCCGTGCCGGTGCTTCGCCACGCCAGAATGGAATGGTCGGTGGCGCTCCTTGCGCGTCTTCCACCAAGACGCTACCAGATGAGACTCGCCGGATCCGCCAGGAAGTGTTTCCCAGCAACATGATGTCGCCAGCGATGCTCTCTACGGCGAAGTCTTCATCTACCGTTCCCACGACTGCGCCTTCGGGCTGCGCAACCACGGTGTACAGCGAATTCTCTGGAATGGCGCCGCCGCTGGTGATCGCAGCCAAGCGGCTGCCACGGCGGGCGCGGACGATGCCGTTCACGCGGTCGCGATGAAGGTACGCCGCATAACGTCCGCGCGTACTGGCGATGCCTTCGGAAAGCATTCCGAGAATCTCGTCGAAGTCCGCGCGCGCAAGATCACGATACGGATAGGCACGGCACACAGCTTGGAACAATTCCGTTTCATTCCAATCTTCCGCAGCACACATGGCTACGACCTGCTGCGCCAGAATGTCCAGGGGAGCTTCGGGGATGGCGATGCGGTCGAGATCGCCTTGGCGGATCGCTCGCACCAGTGCGGCACATTCGAGCAACTCATCCCGTGTGGTTGCGAAGAGACGACCTTTGGGTATTGCTCCGCGCCAGTGACCCGCGCGCCCGATGCGCTGCAGTCCCGCAGAAATGGAACGCGGCGAGCCAATCAGGCAAACCAGATCGACGGTGCCGATATCGATTCCCAGTTCGAGAGAAGCCGTCGCTACCAGCGCCCGGAGCTCTCCAGATTTCAGTTTCTTCTCGGCCACAAGCCGAAGCTTGCGAGACAGACTGCCGTGGTGCGCGGCCACGGCTTCCTTTCCCAAACGCTCGGCAAGATGATGCGCCACACGCTCGGCGAGACGTCGTGTATTGACAAATATGAGAGTTGAGCGGTGCTGCGTGGCCAGCGTAGCGAGCCGGTCGTAGATTTCGGCCCACATTTCGTTGGACGCCACAGGGCCAAGCTCGCTGCCAGGAACTTCGACGGCCAAGTCGATCTCGCGGCGATGACCTATTTGCACGACGATCGGGTCTGGCCGATCGGTGCCAGCCAGAAAACGTGCCACGAGTTCGATCGGTTTCTGCGTTGCCGAGAGGCCGATGCGCGGGAGGCGCTTGCCGGTCAAATGATCAAGGCGCTCCAGCGAAAGAGCCAGGTGTGCGCCGCGCTTGTCGTCGGCCACGGCGTGAATTTCGTCGACGATCACGGACTCGATGGTTCTCAGGACCTCGCGGCTCTTCGCGGCAGTTAGAAGGATGTAGAGGGATTCCGGGGTGGTGACCAAAATATGCGGTGGATGCGTCAACATCGCGCGCCGCTCATGCGCGAGCGTGTCACCTGTACGCACTGCGGTGCGAATTTCCGGCATCAGGATTCCGCGCTGCCCCGCGAGTTGCAGAATTTCGCCGAGGGGAATTTCCAAGTTTTTCTGAATGTCGTTACTCAGCGCCTTAAGCGGCGATATATAGAGAACTTCGGTGCGGTCGGTCAATTCTCCGCTGATCGCTTTGCGCACTAAACGATCGATGCAGATCAAAAAGGCCGCCAGCGTTTTGCCGGAACCCGTCGGAGCGGAGATTAGCGTAGTTTTCCCGGCAAGGATGTGGGGCCAGCCCTCCTGCTGGGGTTCCGTGGGTGTAGCAAAGCGGCTGACAAACCAGTCGCGGACGAGCGAGTGGGCCCATTCCAATCCGGAATCGAGCGGTGGCGCAAACTCGGTGTTCATTTTCTTACGTCTAAATTATAGCGCGGTGGTTCGGCACTCGCACAGGAAGCTTGCAGACGCGGGGGCCTGAGGATCTACGGCCAATTTCTGCCCGGCACGCAAGCCTTAATTTTGTTCATCAGTGATTTCAACAAGATACAACGTTGCCTTCCACAGGCGAGATGGGCTACGACTCCTAGCATGATCTCTGCGCTGGGACTATTCTCTGGTTTGCTTCTGCGGCTTTTCCGCAGCCGCCGCGACATCCTGCTCGAAAATCTGGCCCTTCGCCAACAACTCGTGGTTCTGAAGCGAAGACGCCGTAGGCCAAGACTCGGTGCGTTCGACAAACTGTTCTGGGTCATTGCCCGAAAGCTCTGGTCTAGGTGGCAGCAGGCGCTTATCGTGGTCATGCCCGACACCGCGGTCCGATGGGACCGGGCCGGTTTTCAGCTCTATTGGAGGTTGATCTCAAAAGCCCGCAAGGCGATTGGCAGGAAGCCGACTCCGAAGCAGGTTCGAGAGTTGATCTTTCGCATGGTGAGAGAAAATCCCACGTAGGGAGCGCCGCGAATTCACGGGGAACTGCGGGTTACACCATCGATACGACCGAGCCGCATAATCCAGGTCCAGTCTCGTCACAAAAACGCAAGCAGATTTCTGTGCTTCGACTATGGGCCGTGCCGTCACTTGTTTGCTGCCCATGAGAATCCGACGATGCTTGGGCTGGATCGAAGAGTTCGTCCCCGGCTCGCTACGCCAATCCACCTGCTTATTCGAGGCGGATGGAGTTGTGACGAATCACAGGGGTGGGAGCGGGTGACCATCCGGGTTTGCCAAGTAATCGGCGCGGTCGTTATTGTGCTCCTGATTTTTGGCATTTTCGGTCGAGGGCGCTAAGGCCAAGCCTTAGGTTGCCACATTCGGATAATGCCGTTAGAACGAAGCCGCTGGCGCGGCAGACGCTTCGCGTGCTACACTCCGCGAGTCATGCCGCAACGTGGTGTCTTGGTTCAGCGTGTTCGTTTTCGTGTCATTTTGGCAACTGCCTTTAATTCAGTCGAT
>WNGI01000083.1_pt1 | contig 60664 bp, 68 predicted proteins | sample 5400621 | NCBI WGS metagenome assembly WNGI01 (sample SAMN13153374, study PRJNA577476) | soil metagenome | isolation source: 20 cm soil or saprolite under Garry oak tree replicate 1 | place: USA:California | collected 2016-06-15 | reverse complement strand
CGCTCGCCTGGACGCGCCTTCACGGCGCCCGCGATCAGCGCTCCGGTCGCCGCGGCGCCGGCCGGTTCGGCCACGAGCTTGGCGCGCGTCGCGAGAAAGCGCACCCCCTCGGCGATCACGTCGTCGTCGACGAGGACGACGTCGGACACCAGACGCCGCACGATCTCGAGCGGGATCGTCCCCGCGATCGGCGCGGCGAGTCCGTCCGCGATCGTGTTCACGCGCTCCAGGCGCACCGGCTCGCCCGCGTCGAGCGCGCGCCGCATGGCCGGCGCTCCGGACGGCTCGACACCGACGACACGCGCGCCCGGCCGCCTCGCCGCAACCGCGACGGCGATGCCGGCGATCAGGCCGCCCCCTCCGACGCCCACGACGAAGAGGTCTGCCTCGGGAAGATCCTCGAGGACCTCGAGCGCGCACGTCCCGTGGCCCGCGATCATCGCGGCATCGTCGTACGGATGAAGGAAGTACGCGCCGGTGCGACCCTGGATGTCTTGCACGAGCGCGGTGAGCTTTGTGACGTCCGGAGCGAAGACGACGTTCGCGCCGTAGCCGCGTGTGGCGTCGACCTTCGTCCTCGGTGCCGTTTCGGGCATCGCGACCGTGACGTGAACGCCGGCGGAAGCGGCCGCGAACGCGATCGCCTGCGCCGCGTTTCCCGCGCTCATCGTCACGATCCCGCGGTCACGCTGCTCCTTTGAAAGCGTCGCCACCGCGAAGACCGCCCCCCGCGCCTTGAACGAACCCGTTCGTTGCAGGTTCTCCGCTTTGAGCCAAGCGCTCGCGCCGATCCGCTCGCCGAGTGCGCGGCTCGAGAGAAGAGGGGTGCGATGAAGCGCCGGGGTGACGATGCCGCGGGCGCGTTCGACGTCTGCGATCGCCACGCTCACGGGCCGAGGCTACCGTAGCGCCAGGTCTCGACTCGGCTTGAGTGCCGCTGGGCGGCCTGGAGAGACAATGCGACAGGTGAGTGAGACGCCCCCGGCGATCGCGACCCTGGCTCTCAGCAAGGATTACGGCGCACACCGGGGGATCTTCGACCTCGATCTCGACATCCGGCAGGGCGAGGTCTTCGGCTTTCTCGGACCGAACGGAGCGGGCAAAACGACGACGATCAAGCTGCTCATGGGGATGATCCACCCCACCCGCGGTACGGCGACGATCTTTGGTCTCGACTGCGAGCGCGAAGCGGTCGCGGTGAAGCGACGCGTCGGCTACGTCCCTGGGGAGACGGCGAACTTCGGCGGATGGCGCGGGTCGGAGATCGTCGCGTACGTCGCGGGCCTGCGCGGAAATGTCTCCGACGCCGTGATCTCGAGCCTCGCCAAGCGGCTCGACCTCGACCTCGGTCGCCGCTACCGCGAGTACTCCCACGGGAACAAACAGAAACTGCTCCTCGTCCTCGCATTCATGCACCGCCCGCCGCTTCTGATCCTCGACGAGCCGACCGGCGGGCTTGATCCACTCCACCAGCAGGTCTTTTACGAGCTTGTCCGCGAAGCGCGCAACGAAGGGACGACGGTGTTCCTGTCATCTCACGTCCTCTCCGAGGTCGAGCACGTCTGCGACCGCGTGGGAATCGTCCGCGAGGGCGGCCTCGTCATAGTCGGCACGCTCGCCGAGCTCATCGGCGTGCGCGTGCGACGGATCGAGATCGTCTTCGCGGGGGAGCCGCCCCTCGCGCGCCTGGGGTCGGTGCCGGGCCTCGAAAAGCTCGACGTGAGCGATCACCGGGTGACCGGGATCCTGCGTGGAGAGGTCGAGCCGCTCCTCGAGGCGATCACCGGGCAGCACGTTGTCGACCTGCACAGCCGCGAGCCCAGCCTCGAGGAGATCTTCCTCTCGTACTACTCGGGGTCGGCTCCCACCGGGTGACGCTTTTCCGGCTGGCGCTGCGCCTCGGGCGCGTTGGCGCGATCGCGGCCGGACTGATCGGCGTCGCCGCGGCCCTGGCGCAGCCTCTCGCGTTCGCGCAGCTCGCCGGCGGCACGGCCGCCGAGCGAGAGGTCTTCGCGCAGCAGATGGAGATCCTCGCGCGCCAGCTCACGTACCTGCTCCCCCTCCCGCACGGGCTCGGGACGATGGCCGGATGGATCGAGTGGCGGGCCATCGGCGCCCTCGAAGTGATCTTCGCGTTCTGGGCGGTCATGGCCGGGATCTTCGCGTTCTGGGCGGTCATGGCCGGATCCGGCGCGGGACGGGGCGACGAGGAGCAAGGCCTCGTGGAGCACTGGCTCGCGCAGGGTGTGTCTCGCGGGCGTTACATCGCGTCGCGCATCGCCGCCTTCGCGCTGATCACGACGATCGTCGTGACGCTCACGCTGGCGGCCGCGCGCGTAGGGTCGGCTCTCGGGAAGGAGCCGGTGCCGGCCTCGGCGCTCGCCCTGCAGGGGATCGCGCTCCTCGGCCTCGTCCTCTGCTGCTACGCGATCGCGCTCTTCGCGGCTCAGCTCGTGCAGCTCGTGACGACGCGCCGGAGCGCAGTCGCGCTCGGTGGCGGGGCGCTCCTCGTCCTTTACCTCGTCGATGTCGTCGCCCGAACGGACGGCGCGGAGAGCATCCGCTGGATCTCGCCGTTCTGGCTGTACGACCAGAACCATCCGCTCACGAATGGCGGAACGCTCGACGTGCTCAAGACGGTCGCGCTCTACGTGACCGCGGCGACCTTCGCAGCGGCCGCATCCGCTGCTTTTGTTCGGCGCGACCTCGGCGCTCCCCTGCTCCGGCGGCCGCCGCTCGACAGCGAGCCGACGACGCTTCCCGCAAGTGACCCGTTCCTGCGGCTGCCGGTGCTGGCCATCCTCGACCAGCAGCGAACCTCGATCCTCGTCTGGGCGGTCGCTCTCGCGGCCCTCGGCGTGTTCTTCCTCTCGTTCACCCGGACCCTCGTTGACGCGATGCTGGCCACGCCTTCGTTCCGCGTGTACATGGAGCGCGCGGGCCTCGGGACCTACACCTCGTTCATCGGGCTCGTCTGGTTCAGCTCGCTCGTGCTGCTGCTCTCGATCTACGCGATCGTCCAGACGAACGGCTGGGCGGCCGACGATCAGGAGGGCCGGCTCGAGGTCGTCGCAGCGCAGCCGGTCTCGCGGATGCGGATCGTCGTCGAGCGCCTCGCCGCGCTCCTCGCCGGTGGGGCGCTCATTGTCACGGCGGCCGGCGCCGCGCTCGCGATCGGCGCATCGGCCGCCCAGGTCGCGATCGATAACGGTCGCCTCGCACTCGGGTCGGTGCTTTCCCTTGGCGTCGTTTTCGCCTTCGGCGGTCTCGGCGCCGCAGGGGTTGGCTGGCGGCCGCGGGCCACGGTGATCGCGCTGGGTGCCGTCGCGATCGCAAGCTACTTCCTGCAGGAGTTCACGCCGCTGTTCGGCTGGCCGACCCCCCTCGCGGACCTCTCGATCTACGCGCTCTACGGGAATCCCGTCTCGGGGACCGTCGACTGGGCACGGTCCGCGGCGCTCTTCGGGATCGGCTTGATCGGGACGCTCATCGCCCTCGTGGCCGTGGGCAGGAGGGATATCGGACGCTGACGCGGAACTAGACGGTGTGCGCCGTCGGGCCTTTCACGGGCCATTCCCGGGCGTCGAGATCGACCTCGTCGACGAAGCACCAGCCCCAGTCCTCACCCGGTTCGAACGACTTGATGATCGGGTGCCGGACCTTACGGAAATGCTTGGTGGCGTGCCGGTTCGGCGAGTCGTCGCAGCAGCCCACGTGACCGCAGGCCATGCAGAGTCGCAGGTGGACCCACTCGTCGCCGATCCGCAGGCAATCCTCGCAGCCATCCGCGCTCGGGATGACTTCGCGGATCTGATCGAGGTGGGTGCAGGCCGTCACAGGGAGCTCGCCAGAATTCGAATCTCGGGGCTGGTTGTGATACCCGGGCCTTAGGCGGGAATCTCGAGCTTCAACCCCGGATGGATCATGTCCGGGTTGTCCCCGACCGCGTCCTTGTTCGCGGCATAGAGCTCGGGCCAGCGGTTCGCGTCCCCCATCTCGGACTCGGCGATGTCAGAGAGCGTGTCCCCGGCCTTGACGGTGTAGGTCTTCTTCTCACCCTGACCGCGTTCGCCCCTGCGCTGCTCAGCGACTTGCTCGGTCTCGGTCTGCGCGTCCGTGCTGATATCGCTCTCACGTGCCATGTGGCACCTCCATCGCCAGCAGACACCCGCATACCGCGCGCCAGATAGTCCGGCGCCCGCTCGGAGCCACCCGTGAAATGGGGCCGATGCGAGCGACCCGTTCTTCTTGTGGTGTGGGCCCGCCAGGGATCGAACCTGGGACCAGCAGATTATGAGTCCGCCGCTCTACCACTGAGCTACGGGCCCTAGGAGTGCCGCGGCGCGAGCTTGCTCGCGCAAGCGGCCGACGACGGGCCCGCGAGCGAAGCGAGAGGGGCCCGCTGTCCCGCCAAGTATCTCAGCGCGCCCGACGACGGGCCCGCGAGCGAAGCGAGAGGGGCCCGCTGTCCCGCCAAGTGTCTCAGCGCGGCGACGACGGGCCCGCGAGCGTCGCGAGCGAGCCCGTGGCGTTAGGTATCGCCGAGCCTCGCGAAGCGACGCGAGACAGGGACCCGGTCGGGAAAGGGAAGCCGATCCCGCACAAAGTCCCGGCGGAAGCGGCTATAGTCCTCCGAAGGCTGGGGCGCGTACGTTTCCGCGCGCTGTGGGGAGCACAGCAACTCGAAGCGGGCCCAGGGCGTGGGGTCCGCGAAGAGGAGAGGCGCGGTTGGGCAAGGTCATCGCTATCGCGAACCAGAAGGGCGGCGTGGGCAAGACCACGTGCGCCATCAACCTCGGTGGGGCTCTTGCATCCTTGGGGCACGAGGTCCTCTGCCTCGATCTCGATCCACAAGCGAACCTGACCGTCGGTCTGGGGATCGATCTCAACACCGTCGAGCGGAGCATCGCCGACGTGCTCATCGACTCGAACATCACGCTCGGGTCGATCATCCGGCCGACGAAGACGAAGAAGGTCGACGTCGCACCGGCGACCCTCGAGCTCTCCGCCGCCGAGGTCGAGCTGTTCAACGCCATCGGCCGAGAGATGGCTCTGCGCGACAAGCTCAGTCGTGACGTCGTCGAGCGGTACGACTACGTCCTCATCGACTGCCCGCCAACGCTCGGCCTCCTCACCCTGAACGCGCTCGTCGCCGCGAGCGGGGTCATCATCCCGGTGCAGACGCAGTACTACGCGCTCAAGGGCGTCGCGGCTCTGCTGAAGATCATCAAGACCGTCCAGACGCGCCTCAATCCGAATCTCAAGGTGTACGGACTTCTTCCGACCTTCTACGACAGCCGCACGATCCTCGCGCGCGACATGCTCGACTCGCTCAAGGATCTCGGCGACCACCAGGTGTTCGACACCATCATCAGGCAGTCCGTAAAGATCGGCGAGGCGCCCACCGCGGGCGTGCCGATCACCGTGTACGAACCGAAGAGCGACGCGGCAAAGAGCTTCGTCGACCTCGCGAAGGAGGTGATCGGTGCTCACAAGTAGTCGTCACAGAAAATCGTTCAGGGACGCGGGTGAGCGCATCTTCCAGCAGGAGTCCGACGCGCAGCCCGGGATCATCAGTCTGCTCGCGGCGCGCACCCCGACCGCGGTGCGCGACATCCCACTCGAAAAGATCGTTCCGAACCCCTCGCAGCCGCGGATGACGTGGCACGAGGACACCCTCGCGGAGCTCGGGGCGTCGATTCGCGAGCATGGCGTGCTGCAGCCGATCCTCGTGCGGCCCGCCGGCGAGGAGTACGAGATCATCGCGGGCGAGCGACGCTGGCGGGCATCCAGGCTTGCCGGCAAGGAGACGATCCCGGCGATCGTCGAGCGCTTCGACGATGCGACCGCCCTCGAGATCGCCCTGATCGAGAACCTGCAGCGCGAGGACCTCTCACCGCTCGACGAAGCGGTCATCTACAAGAAGATGACCGGGGAGCTCGGGTACTCGATCCGCAATCTCGCGACGAAGCTTGGGAAGGACAAGGGCTACGTCGAGAACCGCCTCCGGCTGGCGTCCGCGCCCGACGACGTCCGCGACATGGTCGGACAGCGCTACGACACGCTCTCCGCCGCCTACGAGCTGATGAAGCTCGACAACAAGCGCCGCCGCCAGGCGCTCGCCAAGCAGATCATCGCGGGCAAGCTGACGCTGCTCCACCTGCACGACCGGGTCGAACGGATCCTCCATCCAGGCGCGAAGTCGGCGAAGCCCGAGCCCGCGATCCCTCCGCTTCGCGACGACGCGCTCATCGTCGCGACGCGCAAGCTGAACGACGCGCTCGCCGACCTCGCGCGGATCATCGGCGAGGATGGGCACGGCACGATCGCCGAAGGCGATCGGCAGAACCTCGCGAAGTTCCTCACCATCTCGCGCGCGCGCCTCGACAACCTCGTCGCGCGTCTGAGGAGCGGTGCCCGCGCCTAGAGGTTAGGTGCGGCTAAAGTGAAGAGATGCGGGTCGGGTTCCGAGGAAGCACGGTGGCGTTCGGGCTCATGACGGGGATCGTGACGCTCGGGGCGATGGGGATCTTCGTCCTCATGGACCCACGAGCGCAAGCCTTCTGGGCCTCCCGCGTCACCGACGCGGTCAGCTTCCTGCGCTCGCTGGTCGTGCGCTAGGCCGCGTGCGGGAGGTCGGTCCGGACGTCCTCGGTGACGACGCGGGCCTTCTGAGCCTTCGCATCGCGCACGATCGATAGCGCCGTGGCGACGATGCCCAGGGCGGTAAAGACCGCCAGACCACCATCGCTCGTTATGAGGTCCATCACGGGACCTACATAAGCACCCCTCATGCCAGCGCACCGGGCAAGCGTGCCGTTACTCCGACGTCACACATTTGTCGCGGATCACGCCGCTTTGCGCGGTGGACGAGCGCGCATCACTCGGACCTGCGCGACGCGGCGACCGTCGACACCGGTGACCTGGAAGCGGTAGCCCTCGACCTCGACCGTGTCGCCGACGGCGGCGAGCCGGCCGAGCCGGCCGAAAACGAGACCGCCGACCGTGTCGTACGGCTCGTCCGCCAGCTGGAGCTGCAGACGCTCGCGAAGGGCGTCGAGCGCGGTCAGGCCGTCGACGACATAGGTGCCGGGCGCTTCCTCTCTGAACGCGGGTGCCTCCCGGTCAAACTCGTCCTGGACCTCGCCCACCAGCTGCTCGATGACGTCCTCGAGCGTTACCAGCCCGGCGGTGCCGCCGAACTCATCGAGCACGACCGCGAGCTGCACGCGCTGGCGCCTGAACTCGGCCAGCGCCTGATCGAGGCGCATGGTCTCGGGGATCACCGGCACCTTTCGCATGACCTCCCGCGCGGTCGCCCGGGAATCCCTGTCGATGCCGACGAGGTCCTTAACGTGCACGATCCCGATGATGTGGTCGAGATCCTCCTGGAAGACTGGGAAGCGCGAGAAGCGGTGCTGGCGCGCCATCGCCAGCAGTTCCTTGACTCCCATGTCGTCAGGCACCGCGATCATCTCGGTCCGCGGGACCATCACCTGACGGACCATGCGGTCCGCGAATTCCATGGCGCGCCCGACGATGAGCCGTTCGCTTTCTTGCAGCACGCCCTTCTTCGTCGAGACGGCCACGAGCATCTTGAGCTCTTCCTCGCTGTGCACGTCCAGCTCGTCGGTAGCACGGATCCCGACCCAACGCAGGATCGCGTTCGCGCTTCCGTTCACGAGCGCGATGAACGGATACATGAGCCGATAGAAGAGGTGGAGCGGATAGGCGCACCACAGCGCGAGCGGGAGCGCGCGTTGGATCGAAAGATACTTGGGCGCGAGCTCGCCGACCACGATGTGCAAGTACGTGATCACTCCGAATGCCAGCGCGAACGAGATCACGTTCAGGAGCGGGTCTGGCAGCCAGTCGAAGATCGGCTCGAGCAGCGCGGCGACGGCCGGCTCGCCAAGCCACCCGATCGCGAGGGAGCAGAGCGTCACGCCCAGTTGGGATGCCGAGATGTACTGGTCGAGCCGGTCCAAGACTCGCGACGCGAGCCGCGCGCGAGCACTTCCCTGCTGGGCGATCTCATCGAGCTGGGTCTTGCGAACCCGCACGAAGGCGTATTCCGCAGCGACGAAGAACCCGTTCGCGACGACGAGCACGACGGTGAGCACCAGGGCAAGGGCGGTACGGGCGTCCATGCCCGTGCGATTCTCGCACCTCCGCTAGGCTTGATTTCGTGCGCGTTCTCGTTCGTTTGTTCGCGTCGTATCGCGAAGCGGCGGGAAGGGGCCATTTCGATCTCGAGCTGCCACCTGGGTCGGCCGTCCGCGACGCGATCGCACGCATCCTTCATGAGCACCCGCTCATCGCGGAAGGCAGGCAGGTCGTAATCGCACGCAATCGCGAATACGCATCGCTCGACACTCCGCTCACCGATGGCGACGAGCTGGCGCTCATTCCACCGGTATCGGGCGGAGATGCGCGCACGCTCGAGGCGATCGCGGTACGCGAAGAGGCGCTCTCGGTCGACGATGCGCTCGCGCTCGTACGCGACGACGCGTTCGGAGGGGTTGTCGTCTTCCTCGGCACGGTCCGTAGCCAGAGTCGCGGGAAGCGCATCCTGCGGCTCGAGTACGAGGCCTACGCCGAGATGGCCGAGAAGAAGATGCGGGAGATCGCCGACCGCCTCGCGCGGGAGCACGGTCCACTCCGCATCGCGATGCATCACCGCGTCGGCGACCTCGTTGTCGGCGACATCGCGGTCGTGGTGGCAGCCGCGGCTCCGCATCGCGACGCGGCTTTCGCCGCGGCGCGCACGGCGATCGACGAGCTCAAGACCATCGTGCCGATCTGGAAGAAAGAGCATGCCGAGGACGGCGCGGTGTGGATCGAAGAGCATGCCTGAACGAGGAGCGGCTCTGCCGCGACGAGTGAATCCTCCAGCCTTGAGCGTGTCTCCGCGGCGTAGCCGCGAGATCGAGCAGGAGCACGCTTAAGTGACGAACTGGATGATCGTGACGAGCCCCGATAACTACGAGCGCACGCGGAAGCTCCGTTTCACCGTTCAGGGCATCAAGAGCCGCCACCGCCGCAAAGCCGAGCGGATGATGCCGGGCGATCGGCTCTGCTGGTACCTCACGGGTCTTCGATCATTCGCGGCGACGGGGACGATCACATCGCCGTACTTCGAGGGGATGGAGCCGATCTGGGTTTCCGAGAAAACGGGCGACACGTATCCCTGGCGATTCAAGATCACGAAGGACCACGCGCTCGATCCGAACGGCGCCGTTCCCGCCGCGTCCTTGCTCGACACGCTTGCGTTCGTCAAGCGGTGGCCGGCACAACACCGGAGCCTCGCGTTCCAGGGCAACATCCACGAGCTCGCCGATGCGGACTTCGCGTCGATTGAGCGTGCGATTGAGCGCGCCGAGCGAAAGGGCGAGGCGGCCTAAGCACTTGTCGGCGGCGGTTCCCCCGCGAGCGAGCACCTTGGTGCGACAGCTCCAGGAGATCTGCGGCGACGACAACGTCTTCTGGCGAGCCGAGGATCTCCTGGTCTGGGAATACGACGCCGGCTTCGATCGCCATCCTCCGAGCGCGGTCGCCGTCCCGGGCAGCACGGCGGAGGTCGCCGCAGTGGTGAAGGCGGCTCATGACGCGGGCACGGCGATCGTGCCACGCGGGGCAGGGACGGGGCTCTCCGGAGGAACGATCGCCTGCGCGGGAGCGATCGTCGTCTCGACGGCGCGCCTTCGTCGCATCGTCGCGATCGACGCGGCCGCGCGGATGGCGGTCGTGGAGCCCGGCGTTCCGAACGTCGCGGTCAGCGCCGCCGCGCGGGAGGTGGGACTCTTCTTCGCTCCCGATCCCGCGAGTCAGCGCATCTCCACTATCGGAGGGAACGTCGGGACCAACGCGGGCGGTCCGCACGCCCTGCGCTATGGCTCGATGGTCAACCACGTGCTCGGGATCGAGATGGTCATGCCGAACGGCGAGATCGCGCGATTCGGCGGGACGGCCGCCGATCTTCCCGGGTACGACTGCGTGCCGCTGATCGTCGGCAGCGAGGGCACTCTCGGGATCATCACGAAGATCTGGCTTCGGCTGCTTCCCCTTCCCGAGGACATACGGACGTTCGTCGCGATCTTTCCCGACATCGACCGCGGAGCGCGGGCTGCGAGCGCGATCATCGCGGGCGGCGTCGTGCCCGCCGCGATGGAGATGCTCGATAACGTGACGATCGGAGCGCTCAATGCGGCGTTCGACGTTCACCTCCCTCCGGACGCCGGCTCGCTGCTCCTCGTTGAGATCGAAGGTCTGCACGAGGAGACCGAGGACTGGGCGGCATCGATCGAGCGACTGCTGAGGAAGAATGGCGCCACCGACGTCCGCTCGGCCGCATCGGCCGCGGAGCGCGAGCTGCTGTGGAAGGCGCGCAAGCTCGGGTATGCCGCGCTCGCGCGCATCAAACCGAATAACTACCTGCACGACGCTGTCGTGCCCCGCACGCGGATGCCCGAGGTGTTGAAGCAGGTCAACGCCATCGCCGAGCGGTACGGCTACGTGATCGCGAACATGTTCCATATCGGCGATGGAAACCTGCACCCGGTGCTGCTCTTCGACGCGCGCACCGAGCCGATCGACCGCGTGATGGAAGCGAGCGCGGAGATCCTCAAGGTCGCGATCGACGCGGGCGGCGCGCTCACCGGCGAGCACGGCATCGGGCTCGAGAAGAATCATTTCATGCCCTGGGTCTTTACCGCGGAGGACCTCGACGCGATGCGCCGCGCGCGTGACTCCTTCGATCCTGACGGGACAATGAATCCGGGAAAGATCTTTCCCGGAGGCGAGGCGTGCGCGGACATCCCCACCGAGCGCACCAAACGCGCGCTCGCGGAGGGCATGTGGGTCTAGGCGTTGCCGCCGCGAGCCACGCCATCGATGGCCTCGAGCCGCGCGACGTGGTGAGCGTCCACAGCGAGAGTGAGGTCGTCGAGGTCGTCCGCGCTGCTAACGAACGAAGCGAGGCTATCGTCGTCGCGGGCGGTCGTACCCGCCTCGGTATCGGAGATCCGCCTGGGCGCTACGACCGCGCCCTGGATCTCTCAGGCCTCCGCGGAATCGTCGAATACGAGCCAGACGATCTCGTCGCGACCGTTCGTGCTGGGACCACGCTCGCCGACCTTGCCGATGCCCTTGCCCTCCGCAAGCAACGCTGGCCGGTCGAGGCGGGAATGCACGACCGCGCCACCGTGGGCGGGACGCTCGCGAGCGCGGCCGGTGGGCCCTCGCGGCTCCGCTACTTTCATCCGCGGGACTGGGTGATAGGCGCGCGCGTCGTGCTGGGCGACGGGACCGCGGTGAGGTCGGGCGGCAAGGTCGTGAAGAACGTCACCGGCTACGACCTCACTCGCCTCTGGAGCGGGACGTTCGGAACGCTCGCAGCCATCGTGGAGCTGACCTTGAAGCTCACGGCGGTCCCGGAACGCACCGTGACTCTGGCCATCGAGCTCGATATCGCGACCGCTCTCGCAAAGGCCGCGGAAATCCATGCTGGCGGCCTGCCGATCGATGCGCTCGCGATCGTCGCCGGAGACGCCGCGCAGAGCCTCGGGGCTCGCGGCGACGCGCTGCTCCTTGTCCGGATCGCGGGACCAGTCGCCGCGGTCAGGCGGCTCGGCCGCGCGCTTCGCGAGATCGTGACGTGCCGCGACGTCGGCAACGAGGTCTGGGAGCGCGTGGCCGCGCTTCCACTCGACTCAAAGTGGACCGCGCGGGTCGCCTGGTCGCCCGGCGCGAGGCCCCCGCTCGAGTTCGCGGGGTATAGCGCCGTCGTCTACCCGGCGAACGGCGCGGCCTACCTGTTGCGCACCATCGACCGGCCGACGTTCCGCCGCGTCCGTGACTCGCTCGAGGCCCTCGATGGTTACGCCGTCCTCGAGCGTGCCGGTCGCGACTACAAGCGCGAGGCCGGCGGCGCCTGGGGTAAATCACGCGTGCCGCTCCCGATCGCGCGGGCGCTCAAGGAACGCTTCGACCCGCGAGGCGTCCTCGCGCCAGGCCGGATGCCGGCGTGAGGTCGCCGCTCCTGGACACCGAGGGGCTCAACCAGTGCATCCACTGCGGGCTCTGCCTCGAGGCCTGTCCCACCTATCGGATCACCCGCCTCGAGACCGAATCGCCCCGCGGTCGGCTGCATCTCATGAGCGCGATCGCGTCGGCGCGCATCGATCCGCGAGAGAGCGACGCCGCCGTGCTGCACCTCGACCGTTGCCTCGCGTGTCGCGCGTGCGAAGCCGTCTGCCCATCGGGCGTGCCGTATGGCGAGCTCATCGAGGAGGCGCGCGCCGACATCGCGCGTGCGCGCGGAACGCCGCCGCTCGGCAGGCTAGCGCTCTGGAGCGTCTCGCGACCGCGCGTTCTGGGCGCGCTCGCCGCGCTTCTCGCGCTCGCGGACCGCACCGGGCTGCGGGCCGGTGCCCGGCGGATCCTCCCGCCCCGACTCCGACGGCTCGACGCGCTCGCACCGCCGCCGGGGCGGCCCGCGTACCAGCCGGTCGCGGTGGAAGCGCCCCGCGCGTCGGTGGCCTTGCTCCTGGGCTGCGTCATGCGCGTGTCCTACGGCGACGTTCACACGGCGACCGCGCGGGTGCTGGCGCGGCTAGCGACGCGGGTCGTTGAAGTGGCGGACCAGAGCTGCTGCGGCGCGCTGCACGCGCACGCCGGCGACAACGCGGAGGCGGTCCGGCTCGCGAAGCGCAACGTCGCGGCCTTCGAGCGCTCCGGAGCCGAGGCGATCCTCGCCAATGCCGCGGGCTGCGGCGCTTTTTTGAAGAGCTACGCGCACCTCCTCGAAGGCGATCCAGAGTGGGCCCAGCGCGCAGCGGCGGTCGCCTCGCGTGTGCGGGATATCAACGAGTACCTTGCGGTCGCCGCCGACGGCGCGACGTTCGGAGAGCTGGCGATGCGCGTTACCTACCAGGACCCGTGCCACCTCGCGCATGCGCAGGGAATCCGAGCCGAGCCGCGCGCCCTGCTCGGCCGCGTCCATGGCCTCGAGCTCATCGAGATGGCCGACGCCGACGTGTGCTGCGGAAGCGCCGGCTACTACAACCTCGCGCAGCCGGATTACGCGGACCGTCTCCTCGAGGAGAAGATCGACGCGATCCTCGCGACCAGACCGGATGCCGTCGTCACCGCGAACCCGGGATGCATGCTCCAGCTCGCGGCGGGCCTGCGCGCGCGCGGCAAGAGCATCCCCGTGCTCCACGTGGTCGAGGTCCTTGACCGCGCGATGCGAAGCGCGTGAACCGCGGGATCACGATCCTCCTCGCGACCGGAGCGACGGTCCTCGCGGTGCTCGCGTTTCTCCTCATTCCGCTATCGATCGCCGTGGGGCATCTTGCGAACATCGTGGGCGAGCTGATCGTTCTCGTCGTTTCCGTCGCCTACGTCGCGCGTGTCATGCGCGCTGATCGCCGGCGTCGCCGCGAATCCGAGGCCGCGCTGCCACCTGAACGGCGCGTTATCCGGCGCGAGCCCCGGCGTCCGATCACGTTCCAAGTGCGCGAGACGCTCTTCGCGTTCGCTATTTGGTTCGCGATCATCGCCTCGTTCAACGCTTTCGTGCTGGGGCTCGGGCCGTTGGCGAACGCGGGGATCGCACTGTTCGCCGCATTCATGCTTGCCACACTGACCGTGACCGGCAGGCACATGATGTTCCGCCTCACAGCCGAAGACGACGTACCCATGGAGCGCTGACCCGCCCAGCCGTTTAGAGTCGGGGGCGGTGGATCTCGGCGTTCAGATCGAGCCGCAGTTCGGCTACAAGTTCGAGGACATCCTCGCCATCGCGAGCGATGCGGAGGCCGCGGGCTTCACGCGCCTCTGGGTCTCCGACCATTTCTTTCTTGGCAAGGACGCAGTGAACACCGACTGCCTCGAGGCTTGGACGCTCCTCGCGGCACTCGCCATGCGCACCGACCGGATTCGGATCGGGCCGATGGTCACTTCGCAGTCATACCGGAATCCAGCGCTTCTCGCGAAGATCGCGGCGGGAGTGGACGTGATGAGCCGCGGGCGGCTCGACGTCGGGCTTGGCGCAGGCTGGAAGGAGGTCGAGTACCGCGCCTACGGGTACGAGTTCCCGGACGCACCGACGCGGGTGACCCAGCTGATCGAGACCATCGAGATCTGCACGCGCATGTGGCGCGAAGACCGTGCGACCTATCACGGCAAGCACTACCGGATCGATGACGCGCTCTGCTCGCCCAAGCCGGTCCAGCGGCCATTGCCGGTCTGGATCGGTGGCTCCAAGCCGCGCGTCATGCGCATCGCAGCGAAATACGGCGACGCGTTCAACATCACGGCGAGCGCGTCCGCGCTGGCCGACCTGCCCGATCGCCTTCGCGAGCTTGACGATGCGTGTCGCTCGGTGAACCGCGATCCGAAAACTCTGCTCCGCAGCGCGTTTCTCGACGCGTGCGTGGCCACCACGGCTGAGCGCTCCAACGCCCTGCTCGACCAGCTCGCGGCACGCGCGAAGACCGACCGCGCGGGGTTCCTCGCCTCACACCCCGAGCTGATCTTCGGCACGCCCGAGGCGGCTGCCGAGAAGCTGCGGGCGTACGCGTCGATGGGCATCGGCCATGTGAACGTGAGATTCCAACCGTACGGGGCCGAGCGCGAACAGATCGCCGCGCTCGGCGAGACGGCGAGGGATCTCGCCGGCAGCGCCGCGGCGGTCTGACGGCGACCGGGATGAAGCCGGGGCGTCCTGACGATCTCACCGACCTCCGCCGCCAGACGCTCATCTGGATCGGGGTCGTCATCTGGCTCGGGTTCGGCTATCTCATCACGATCCCACCGGCGGGCCCCTACGCCGACGCGGTGCTGATGATGTTCACAGTATTCCTCGCGCTGGTGATCCCGCTCGTCTCGCTCCTTATCGCCCTCGCTTGGGTACTGGCGTTGCGAGCCCGTGGACGCGATTACCCGCGAGGTTCGCGAACGCCTCGCGTCTAATCGCGCGGGCGCTTCAGGTGATGGTCCGTCTCACGCTGGTACGCAGATGCGAGCGCGACGAGCAGGGGCTCGCTGAACGGCGGGCCGACGACCTGTAAGCCCACCGGCAAGCCATCTGTCGCGAAGCCGCACGGAAAGAAGATCGCGGGGAGCCCGGCGAGATTGCCGGCGGCGATGAGACCCATGTTCCCCGAGCCCGGCCCCGAGAGGTTGCGCTTGTCCGGCGGTGGCTTCGGGCCACCCGGGGACGCCGGATTGTCCAGTGGCTGCGTGATCGGTGTCGCGGTCATCGCGCGCCCGACCGAGAGGATCACGTCGACGTCGCGGAACATCGCCGCGAGCGCGTCTTGAAGCCGCGTACGTAGGCGCATCGCGTGCAAGTAATCCCGGGCCTTGATCTCAAGAGCCGCCCGGAGGCCCGCCTTCTGGCGCGCGTCGACCAGCTGCTCGAACCGCTTGCCCTCGATGAGCTCGGCGAAGATCTCCGCGCCTTCCGCGCTGTAGACGGTCTGCACCATCGGCCCGAACGGCATCGCCGGTAGGGTGGCGCGTACGAAGCTCGGAGCGATGCGCTTGAACTCGGCGACCCCCTTCTCGAGCGCGCGCTTGGCCTCTGGTGAGGCGTGCTCGGAGACGTCTTCCTCGGCGAACGCGATCCGCGCGCGCTTTGCCGCGCTTGTCGCCGCGCGCCCGGAGAGCGGCCGGAAACGCTTGCCGCTTGCGGTCGGGTCGCCCGTGTCCGCGCCGGCGATGGCTTCGAGGACCGTCGCGCAATCATTCGCCGTGCGCGCCATTGGACCGAGCTTGTCGAGGGTCCACGAGAGCGCCATCGCACCCTTCCGCGAAACGACTCCGTATGTCGGCCGGAGACCGGTGACCCCGCAGTACGCCGACGGGGTGCCGATCGATCCGGCTGTTTCTGAGCCGATCGCGAAAGGCACGAGCCCCGCGCCGACAGCCGCGCCCGATCCGCTCGATGACCCACCCGACCACCGCTCGGTGTTCCACGGATTGCGGCCCGGCCCCTGGAGCGACGCACTCGGATAGCGGTACCCGCCACCGCCGGCGAGTTCGACCATGGCGAGCTTCGCGGCGAGGACCGCGCCGCTTCGCTTCAGCTTGGCCACGACGGTCGCGTCTTCTCCGAAGATCTGATCGCGGTAGGGCGGCGCACCCCAGGTCGTCGGAGCGCCGCGCGCTGCGAGCAGGTCCTTGGCACCGTACGGCACGCCGGTCAAGGGGCCACCGTCCTTCTTCGCGAGCGCGCGATCGGCTCGCCGCGCCTCGTCGAGCGCACGCTCCGGCAAGAGCGCCGCGACCGCGTTGTACTTCGGTCCGAGCTCTTTCAGGAGATCGAGATACGCACGCGCGAGCTCGAGAGCAGAGATGCGGCGCCTTCGGAGCGCCGATGCGAGTTCAGCCGCGGTGCAGAAACGAACTTCGCTCTCGTTCACTGTTCAATCTCTCGCTTCGCGAGAGACGCGCTCAAGGCTTGTGCAGGGGTAGGGGCCCCTGGGCGCGTAGCGACCGCTCCTCACGGCAAAGCCGCTCGTCGCTCGTTCAATCTCAATCCGCTTTGAAGACCGTCGGTGGCTCGGTCTCGATCGGAACGCGCTGCGCGCGAAGCTCGGTCGCGGCCTTCTGCGCATTCTCGCGCGCTTCGTCCGCGAGACGTGCGGGATCGTCGATGTTCCGCTCTTCTTCCGTCACCGAAGCGACGACAATAGCGTGCTAGGCTCGGCCGAGGAGCCGAAGCGTTGCAGTATCGACGTCAGACCCTTGTCGAGCAGCCGTTATCGCCGCGCGACTACGACGTTCCCGTCGGGTGGTGGGGCTGGAACTGGGAACCGCCGATCCCGATGTCGGTCACCGAGCTCCTTGAAGCGCGCAACATGGACGCTCGGACCGCCGCGCTATGCGGAATGGTCCTCGAGACGCATGGCTCGCTCCTCATCGCCGCGGAGCAGCCGCATTCGGGGAAGACGACGACGCTCACGGCCTTTCTCGACTTCCTCCCGAACCGAGTCCGCCGGGTTTTCTTGCGCGGCTGGGTCGAGACGTTCGATTACCTGGAGCAGACCAGGCCGCAGGAGACGATCCTCCTGGGGAACGAGCTCTCCTCGCACCTGCCGGTCTATCTCTGGGGACCGAAGGCGGTGCGCGTCTTCGAGACCTTGCGGAAGGGCTACGCGCTCGGCTCTACTTTGCATGCGGACAGCGCCGCGGAAGCGGTCAGTCAGCTCACGGGCGAGCTCGGTGTCGCTCCGCCGGACCTGGCCCGCGTCGACCTGCTGATGGTCATGCGCGTGTACGCAACGGCGCGCGGCCAGTACGCCCGTCGGGTCGTCTCGCTCCACCGGCTGACCCCGCGAGACGGCTCCGGAGTGCGCATGGTCTCCCTCGTCGAACACGACGAACAACGCGACGAGCACAAGCACGTCCAGGACGCCGAGCTCGAGCTACTGCGAGCGCGCTGCGGGCAAAACGCGGAGGCGGAACTCGGGCGGCGCGAGGCGTTGCTCGAAGACCTCGTTCGGCGACGGCGGCGCACGATCCCCGACGTGCGTGCGGCCCTCGCCGAGTACCGTGGAGAGCGAGACCCGACTCGAGAGATGCGAGGAGATCCGACCGTATGACGCAAGCGACGACCATCGGCGCCCTCCGCGAGACCAGCTACCGGCCGAAGACCGTGAAGCAGGAGCTCCGCGGAAACCTCATCTCCGCGCTCGCAGCCAAGACCCCGATCTTCGAAGGGATCGTCGGTTACGAGACGACGGTCATTCCGCAGATCGAGAACGCCCTCCTTTCCGGGCAGGACATCATCCTGCTCGGTGAGCGCGGCCAGGCGAAGACGCGGATCGCGCGCAAGCTCATCGAGCTCCTTGACAAGGCGGTGCCGGCCATCGCGGGATGCGAGATCAACGACGAGCCCTTCGCGCCGATCTGCGCCGCGTGCAAGTACCGCATCGCGAACGATGGCGACTCGGTCGAGCTCGTTTGGCTCACACCGGATCAGCGTTACAGCGAGAAGCTCGCGACCCCGGACATCTCGATCGCCGACCTCATCGGGGAGGTCGACCCGATCAAGGTGGCCGAGGGCCGCTACCTATCCGACGAGCTGACCATCCACTACGGACTCGTGCCGCGCACGCACCGGGGCATCTTCACCCTGAACGAGCTCCCCGATCTCGCCGAGCGTGTCCAGGTCGGGTTGCTGAATGTCATGGAGGAGCGCGACGTTCAGATCCGCGGATACAAGGTGCGGCTCCCGCTAGATCTCTTCGTGGTAGCGTCGGCGAACCCGGAGGACTACACCAATCGCGGCCGCATCATCACGCCGCTGAAGGACCGGTTCGGCTCGCAGATCCGCACCCACTATCCCCGTGAGATCGCTACCGAGGTCGCGATCACCGAGCAGGAGCGGCTGGCGTTCGTCGACGAGGGCATCACGACCGTCGTGCCCGGCTACATGAAAGAGGTCCTCGCCGAGATCTCTCAGCTCGCGCGCCGCTCGTCCGACATCTCGCAGCGTTCAGGCGTCTCGGTCCGCGTCACGGTCGCGAACTACGAGAACCTCGTCTCCGCGGCGCTGAAGCGCGCGCTGCGAACAGGCGAGACCAGCGTCGTCCCGCGCATCAGCGATCTGCCCGCGGTGGTCGCGTCGACCGCCGGGAAGATAGAGCTCGAGTCGGTCGGAGAGATCTCCGAGGAGCGCGTCATCGATCGGCTCGTCCAGCGCGCGGTGCTCAACGTCTTCAATCGAACGTTCTCACTGGTCGAGTTCGACTCGCTCCTCGCGGCGTTCCAGCGTGGCGCGACGATGCACGTCTCATCCACGCTCGGCAGCCAGGAGTATGTGAAGCAGGCGCTTCAGATCCCCGGGATGAAAGGCGCCGTTGCAAAGCTCGGTGCGACCGGCAATCCCGCCGCGATCGCGGCGGCGGTGGAGTTTGTCCTCGAAGGCCTCCATCTCAATCGCAAGCTGAACAAGGAACGCGGCGAGACGCGCTCCACCTTCCGGGCGTGAACGAGCCGAACCCGCAGGAGGCGAGCGGCAACGAGCCGCCGGGACTCGCCCGGCAATTCGGTGACGTCCGCTATTCGCGGTGGGACGGAACGCAGCGCCTCGACGCGCTCGAGGCCGACGAACTGCTGGGCGCGATGTCCGACGAGCTTCTCTCGGGCGGCGATCTCGAGGACGCGATGGCACGGCTCGCGCGCTGGGGCATCCCCGGTCGCATGGAGGGCCTGAAGGATTTCCTCGAGCGGCTGCGGATGGCCAAGCAGCGGCGCGCGCAGCGCCACGATCTCTCCAAGACCTTCGACAAGCTCAAAGAGAAGCTTGAAGAAGTGAAGCGGCTCGAGCGCGAGGGCCTCGACAGACGGCGCAACGCGCCAGCGCCCAACGAGCAGCTGAAGGCCGCAATGGAGAAGCTTGCCGCCGAGCGCATTGCACAGCTGGACCAGCTCCCGGATGATTTCGGCCGCGCCGTGCGCGCGCTTAAGGACTACGAGTTCGTCGAGCCGAAAGCGGCCCAGATGTACCAGGAGCTCCTGAAGGAGCTGCAGCAGCAGGTCCTCGGCTCTTACTTCAAGAACATGCGTGACTCGCTCCAGAACCTGACGCCTGAGCAGCTGGAGCGAACGCGACAGATGATCCGAGACTTGAACCGCGCTTTGAAGGAGCGCATGGAGGGCGGCGAGCCCGACTTCGAAGCGTTCCAGCGGCAGTACCCGGAGCTCGCCGGGAATGCCAAGGACTGGGACGATCTGCTCCGTCAGCTCGCGCAGGGCATGGCGGCCATGCGGTCGCTCTGGCAGTCGATGTCAGCGGACATGCGCTCGCAGCTCGAGGAGCTCCTCGGGGCCGCATTCAACGATCCCGGTCTGCAGGCCGCCATGAACGAGCTCGCGGAGACGCTTGGACAGCTCATGCCGATGGAGGGCTACGAGCACGCGATGTCCGGGGACGAGCCGCTCACCCTCGCCGAGGCGCTCGGACTCATGGACGAGATGAACCAGCTCTCCGACATGGAGGACGTGGTCCGGAGCGCCCGCAACTCCGAGGACCTCTCCGCGCTGGATCGCGAACAGGTCGAGCAGCTCGCCGGTCCGTCCGCGAAGCAGGCCCTGGACGATCTACGCAGGATGACCCAGCTGCTCGAAGAGGCCGGCCTCATCCGCAAGGACGGCGACCGCTACGAGCTCACGCCGCGTGGCATCCGCAAGATCGGTCAGCGCTCGCTCGAGGAGATCTTCGCCACCCTGAAGAAAGACGCGTTCGGCGGCCACCGCGCGAAATCGCGCGGCCGCGGCGGGGACCCGACCGACGAGCTCAAGACATACGAGTTCGGGGACCCGTTCCTGCTCGACCTTCCGGGCACGGTCCGCAACGCGGTCATGCGCGACGGCGCCGCGGTGCCGGTCAAGCTCGCCGCGGACGACTTCGACGTGTACCGGACCGAGCTCGTGACCCAGTCGGCCACGGCGATCCTCGTCGACGTCAGCCGGTCGATGCTTTTCCGCGGGTGCTTCCTCGCCGCAAAGAAGGTGACGCTCGCCCTCGACTCGCTGATCCGATCCACCTTCCCGAAGGACGACCTCTACATCGTCGGCTTCTCGGCGTACGCCGCGGAGCTCAAGCCGGCCGACCTGCCGCGCCTCACCTGGAACGAATACGTGTATGGCACGAACATGCAGCACGCATTTGAAACGGCCCGAACACTGCTCTCGCGTTCGCGCGGAAAGAACAAGCAGGTCATCCTGATCACCGACGGCGAGCCGACGGCGCACTTCGAGCAGGGCAATCCGATCCCGCGCTTTTCCTATCCGCCGACGAAGCGCACCTTCGAGGAGACTTTACGCGAGGTCGTGCGCTGCACGCGCGAGGGCATCACGATCAACACGTTCATGCTCGCGCGCGGCCACTATCTGGTGGACTTCGTGAACCAGATGTCAAAGATCAACACGGGCCGCGCCTTCTACGTCGAGCCGGAGCACCTCGGCGAGTACGTGCTCGTCGACTACGTCACACACAAGAGGCGGCGCGTCGTCTAATCGCGTCGCTCGACTTTAGACAACATCGATCGAGCGACGGCCTAGCGACAGGAACGCGGCGGCGAAGCAAATGACGGCGCCGGCGAGCGGCCAGTACACGAGACCGAGCGTCGCGCCGACGAAGCCGAATCCCGCGCCGACGCGCTCGAGGCCGGGCGTCGAAAGCCCGAACAGGTTGCCGGTTTGGAACGCCCACGCGCTCCAGGCGCCGACGAACCCGGTCCACGCGCCGAGGATCGCGGACGTCACGGCTGCCGAGCCGCCTTCGCGCGCGACAGCCCGGCCGAGCGTGACCCACGCGACGACGGAGACAAGGGCGCCGAGCCACCCGAGGACCGGGAGCTGCTCGAAGTAGCTGATCGCGATGAAGCCGATCGTCCCGATGAGGAAGAGACCGAGAAGTCGCATGGGCTCGAGGCTACCCGAGACCGCGCGGCGCGTCCGTATCGCACGAGACGATCGGCGCGAGCGTTTCCTCCACGGTCACGAGGAGTTGGCCGGATCGCCGGTCTTCACGAACCCCAGCACGCGGCGCCAGGCGTCGTCGCACTCGGCCTGGTGCTCCGCGAAGCTTCGGTCGAAGAAGGAATGCGGCGCGCCCGGATACGCTTCGATGTGACGCCTGACCCCCGCACCCGCCAGGGCCTTATCGAAGGCGGCGACATCTGTCGCGGGGATCCCCGGATCGTTGCCGCCGAAGAGTCCCAGCACCGGGGCGCGCATGCGCTTGGCCTCCTCCGCCGGGACCGGCCAGGTCTCGCCCTCCCGCTTCGAGAGTCGGCCGTAGAACCCGACGACGCCCGCGAGATCCTTTTGCTCCGCTGAAGAGAGGAACGCGATCCGACCGCCGAAGCAGAATCCCAGGACAAATCGTCGTCGCGCTCCGGTCTCTTTCGTCAGGTGAGCGAGGCTCGAGGCGATGTCGGCGAAGAGGGTCTTCGGTGCCGTCTGGCGGACATGCGGCATGAAGTCGAAGTCGTCGGGCCGGCGCTGTGCGCCGGCGGTGCGTCCGAAGTAGTCGAATGCGAGCGCGGATATGCCCGCGGACGCGAACCGCTCGGCAAGCTCTTCGTAGAAGGGATGGAGTCCACGCACGTCCGGCGCGATGACCACCGCCGCGTCGCCCGCCGCCTTCGCGAGGTACGTGCGGAACTTGGTGCCATCGGTGCTCGTGAGGATCGCGTCCTCGCCGCCCGCGCCCCCGGACATCGGCGGGAGAAGGTCTTCGGGAATCGCGGGTGGCCGAGCACCGGGCGGATAACACATGACGCTCGGTATCCTGCCAAATGATGAGCGGCGCCGTCGGACTCGCGTGGCACGACCGTTATCTCGGCCGCGGATTCGTTCCCCGTCGCGCGTCCTGGTCGCGCTACGCCCTCGCGTTGCAGTCATTCGACGACGCCGGATTCTTCAGGCAGGGACTCGTCCCTTTCCCCGCGCCCGAGGCCGGCGTGGACGAGCTCGCGACGGTTCACTCAGCGTCGTACCTCGCGTTCCTCCGCGAGCTTGATGCGCGCGGCGAAGGTCTGGTCGACGGGCGCCAGACCCCCGCATACCCGGGCATGGTGTTCCGCGCCGCTGTCGCTGTCGGGGGCACCGTTCTCGCCTCGCGCCTGGTCGGCAGCGGACGGGTGGCGCACGCCTTCAATCCCGCGGGGGGACTTCATCACGCACATCCCGATCGTGCGTCGGGCTTCTGCATCTTGAACGACATAGCGATCGCGGTGCGGGCCCTGCAGCGTGACGGCGTGCGCCGCATCGCGGTCCTCGACGTGGACGCACATCACGGCGACGGTACGCAGGCGATCTTCTGGAAGGAGGACGTGCTCGTCGTCTCGATACACGAACACGGCGGCCGATTCTTCCCGGGCACGGGCGCGGCGGATGAGACCGGCGCGGGAGCGGGCGATGGCTACACCTTGAACCTTCCACTCGCGCGGGGCGACGGCGACGCGGCGTTTCTCCCGGCCCTCGACGCCGGCCTCGCTCGGGTGCGCTCGCATCGACCGGAGATCCTCCTGGTGCAGTTCGGGGCCGACGGCCACCTCGCTGACCCCTTCAGCCATCTCCGGTTGAGCGACGCGGCGTTCGTCGCCGCGGCCGAGCGCGCGCACGCGCTCGCCCACGAGGTCTGCGGCGGCGCGCTCGTGCTCCTCGGCGGTGGCGGTTACATGCCGGAGACAGTGGCACGCGTATGGACGAAGGCGCTCGCTTCGCTCGGCGGGTTCCGTATGCTCGCTCGCGATGGCTGAGCTCAAGGACCGTGTCGCGGCGAGGATCGCGGAGATGCGCCCCTACCTGGAGCGCAGCGGCGGACAAGTGGACCTCGTGGACGTCGAGGACGGGATCGCGCGCATTCGCGTCGCGCTCACCCGCCCCCGGACAAACCGCCTCGTCGCCTCACTCCAGTTCAAGAGCGGTATCGAGCGCGCACTGCTCGACGACATTCCGGAGCTTCGCGGTGTCGAGGCGGTGAACCTGCCGCCCTACACGGTGCTCGGTTGGGACCAGCCGGACTTCAAGCCCGTGGACCTGCCGAACCCCGACGGCGCCTAGAGCACGACCTTCGCGATCGCTTCCAGCTCCCGGGTCGGCGGCGCGGCGAGGTCTGTTCGCAGCACCTGCAGGCAGACATGGTCTGCGCCGCGCTTACGGTGTTCAGCCACTCGCGCTTGGATCGCGCCGGCATCGCCCCACGCGACGATCGCGTCGACGAGCTTGTCGCTGCCCCCGTTCCCGAGATCTGCGTCATTCCAGCCGAGCCGACGCAGGTTGTTCGTGTAGTTCTCAAGATCGAGGTAACGCTTCATGTGGCGGCGGGCGGTCGCACGCGCGATCGCGGGGTCACTGCTGAGTACGGTGGCCTGCTCGACGGCGAGCAGCGGACCCCCGCCGAGCTCCTTCCGAGCGATCGTCGTGTGCTCGATCGGGACGAAGTACGGATGCGCGCCGAGCGCGCGGTCCGCTGAAAGCCGGAGCATCCGGGGACCGAGCGCGGCGAGGACGCGCGGTGCCTCGACCTTCGGTCCGATGTACGGAGCGGCGTCCATCGCGTCGAGGTACCCCTGCATGTGCTCCACCGGCTTCGCGTATGTCTGGCCGCGGGTCGCCACGGTTGGCGCGTGGCTGACACCCAGGCCGAGCAGAAAGCGATCGGGGTATGCATCGACCAGCGTGCGCGCGCCGTTCGCCATCGCGATCGCATCGCGTGCCCAGATGTTCGCGATCCCGGTGGCGATGATGAGCCGCTGTGAGGCGGCGAGAAGGACACCCGCATTCGCGAACGCTTCTTTGCTGCCGAGGCCCTCGCCGATCCAGAGTGCCTGAAAGCCGAGCGACTCGAGCGCACGGACGTAGTCTCGTGAGGCCGCCGCCGGCAGGCGGTCGAGGTCGATGGTCCAGATGCCGACCTCGCCCAAGCGCTTCGCCCAGGCACGCGCTTTCTCGTGGCCGGTAACTGCGACGCCCGCGGTCGCGCTCATGGCGTGAAGCGTACCCGCGGCGCGTCCGCGAGATCGAACTCGCTCATTCGGGCGGGCCCCAAAGAGACGAGTCGCTCGCGCGCCATCGTAGCGTCGGCAATGAGCCGCGCGACGTCAACGCCCTGACAGGCCGGCGCGAACGGTCGCAGGCGATCGATCCCTTCGTTGAGAAGGACCGACGCGCCGTGGAAGTTGCGACGGCGCCAGTGATGGAACCCGACGCCGATCTGCAGGATGCCGTGATAGAGATCGCGAACCGGTGCGGGCGTGGCGCGCCAGAGGACCTCCAGCGTCTCGTGCTGCTCGAAGAACTCGCCCGCATTGAACTGCTCGATGCCTCTTGTGAGCTCGGCTGGTGGCGTGTCACCGCATCGCGCGCGCGCGGGCTCGTTCGGCGCGCCGGCAGGCGCTCGCTTTGGCGGGCGTGCCGCTTTGCGGGCCCGACTATCTGGCTGGGGCGTGCTCGGGCCCGAGGATCTTTCGAAAGCGAAGCTCGTCCTCGATGAACTCACGCACCATCTCGTTCTCGAAGGCTTTCGGAAGATCTTCGGGCGAGTCGGTGTATGTGACTTTGATGCCTTCGTGCAGGTCATGCGCGGCAACCAGGTATCCCTTGGGCAGCGCGTAGAGGCGCGTGTATTGGAGATGCCAGACCGGCCCGGTCTGCCCGATGGCACGGCCCTCAAACTTAATCGCGCGCGGCTCCTCGCTCACAATCTTCGCGTACTTGCCGATCTCACGCTTTGCGGTCGCGCGCTCTTCCGCGGTCACATCGGCGGGAAGTGGGAACTCCGCGACCTCGCTTGCCACGTCGCGCGATGATAGGCTGGAAATTCAGCGCGCGAATTCTTCCACTAGAAGCGACGGGAGAACGCATCACAGATGGCGTACGTGATCACGGAGCCGTGCATCGATGTGAAGGACGCGTCGTGTGTAGACGTCTGTCCTGTTGACTGCATTTATACAACCGATGCAGACAAGATGTACTTCATCCACCCTGACGAGTGCATCGATTGCGGTGCGTGCGAATCCGTCTGTCCGGTGAGCGCGATCTTTCCAGAAGATGCCGTTCCCGATAAATGGAAGAGCTACATCGAGATCAACAAGGTCTACTTCAACAAGTAGTATCCTAGGGTTTGACGCGCGGGGCTCGCGATCTCTCTTGTTTCCGCGAAACGTAACGGGCGCGTGCGTCTTCGCGCACACAGGTAAGGCACTGTCTGCGTTCTTGTGAACCTCGGTCTTTGCCGCGAGCTCTGTATGGTCTGACGCGCGCGTTCCATTTGTCGTGGCCACGGACGCAATAGCGGGCGCCAGGAATCCCGAACGCAGGATTCCCGCGCGGGAGCTCTGGCTGCGCATGAATGATCTGCATGACCTGCTGCGCCTGCATTCTCTTCACATCTCCGATGAAGGGCCAGAGAAGATGCAGTCCGAGTTGGACGTCATCCGGCGTGAAGACGCGCCAGCGCCGATAGGGTTTCGTGTCCTTGTTCTTGTTTCGCCGGAGCCCCGAGATCGTACCCAAACCGCGCATCGCGGCCCTGAGACGCAAGAGCTCAGCGGCCGTCCCGATTTCGGCCGACTGAGGAACATAGAGCCTTGGAACAAAGAACCCGGAATGCGTCCGGTGTTTTTCGAGATAGGTGCTTCCCTCGCCGTCAAAGAAGCCGCCCGCCCACGCGAGCTCTTCGCTCATCGACCCAGGCCAGATGGCCGCGGGTAGTTGAGCGCCGAGCGCTCCTTCGAACGCGGCGCGCTTGACCGGACACAGCCACGGCCCGATAAGCTCCGCGACCCGCGCAACGTCGGGACGCGACGTTGCTTCCCAGTAGTAAAGAGCCTGTTTCCCTTCTTTGAGCAAAGGGCCGTCGATTCGACCGACGCCAACGATCCGCAGGAACTTCAGTAGCACCTCAGGCACGCCGTCGAGGCCCGCCTGGTTGATCCGCGCCCGCGTGCCCCGGTGCTGATAGGCGGCCCAGCCCTCGCCATCAAAGAACCCAGCGGCCCAGGCAAGGTCGTGGTTGTCCAACCACGAGAGTTAGGCAGAACACAGGCGTCGTGTCTGTCCTCCAAACATGCGAAGCCGTCGCACAAAATGACGACAAGGCCCGCAATTAATGACGACACGCCCCGCACGAGTGTGCGCGGGGTCAGTCCTCGATGAGCTTCCTCCCGGCGAAACCGGTCTCGAGGTCATGCCAGTAGCTGATGCGGTCGCCCTCGCCGAGCTGCCAGCAGAGAAGCACCTCGCGGCCGCGACGAGTCGTTCGAAAGTCGATGAGACCCTTGTCGGGATCCTTCACCTCCGCTCCGAGCCGGGCGATCTCCAAAAGCAGCGCGTTGATCTCCTGGGCCACGGGGTCGGTGGGCCGCCGATCGTACGACGCCTTCCGACGTTGTAGATCTTCGAGCAGCGGACGGATCTTTGGGAGGGTCGCCTCGGCCTGAGACCGCGTGAAGGTCGGCATATGCTCTCGCCCGAGTATGGGGCCGGAGGGAGAAACCGTGGCGACCTACGTCCTCCTCACAAAAGTGACAGCGGCGGGCGTCAAGACACTGCAGTCGAACCCGCGCCGAATCAAGGTGGTCAACAAGGAAATCGAAGCGCTCGGCGCCCGAGTGGTCGCACAGTACGCGACTCTGGGTCGCTACGACTTCGTCAACATCGTCGAAGCGAAGGACAACGAGACCATCGCCCGTGTCTCCGTCGGTCTCGGCGCACGCGGCACCGTTCAGATCGAGACGCTGACCGCGATCCCGATCGAGAGTTTCATCCGCTCCATCGGAAAGAAAGCCCGATAGCCCCCGCCGCCGTCCTCCTGCGCGGCGCGGCGTTCGCGGATGGCCGTTCGCCCGCGTTACGGCGCGGCATGTCGCTGCTCATGCGCGACGGTCGCGTCGCGTACGTCGGACCGGATGACGGTCTCGCTGATGTGACCGGCGCCGTGAGCGTCGACGCGTCAGGTGCGACGATCATCCCCGGCCTCGTCGATTGCCACGCTCATTTCACGGGCCTCGGCGGGGCGAACTGGATCGCGCGGTTCGGCGACCCGGAGGCAGAACTCCTGGCGCGCGGCGACGAAGCCGCGCGCGACCTCGCACGTATGGGCGTGCTGACCGCGCGTGACGTCGGTGCGCCGCGTCGCCTGAACCTTCGCATCCGCGATTCGCTGCGCGACCGTCCCGACGCTCCGGACATCCTTGCGGCCGGCACCTGGCTCGCGCGTCGCGACAAGTTCCCGCCGTTCGTCGTCTTCGTTGACTCTGGAGAGGAACTCCGCGCCGCGGCGATCGCTGAGATGGACGCCGGTGCGGACCTCGTGAAGATCGCGGTCGACACGGGACGCACCGGTGATGAGGTCACGTTCACGGCCGCTGAGCTCGCCCCCACCGTGAAAGCGGTCCACGATCGCGGCAAACGCATCACCGCGCACGCTCAGGGCAAAGGTGCTGCCGTGGCCGCCGCGACGGGGGTCGACTCGATCGAGCACGGCTTCGGCGTCGACGTGGCGACCGCGCAAAGGATGGCCGGACGCACGGCGCTCGTCCCGACCCTGAGCGTCCTCGAGAGCTTCAAGGGATTCGCCGCGACCGCGGGCGGACGGTTCGCGGATGGCCGCGCCGCGGCCACCGCGTTGCAGGAGCAAGCCTTCGACGCGGTCCGCGCGGCGAAGAGCGCGGGCGTGAGGATCGCGACGGGCAGCGATTTCGGCGGCGGCTCGGTGCGCCCGGGCCACCTCGCCTGGGAAATTGAGATGCTCGTCCGCGCGGGGCTCGAACCGTACGAGGCGCTCGGTTCAGCGACCTGGATCGGCGGCGAGCTCCTCGGGGTCAAGGATGCTGGGACGATCGCCGAGGGCGGCGCAGCGAACGTGGTCCTCGTTCACGGCGACCCGCTCTCCGATCCCGCCGCGCTCTGGCGCGTCTGGCGGGTCTATCACCGGGGCGTGCGGGTCAGCTGACCGGTCGAGGCCGGAGCGCCCTCCGCCACTTGGCTTCGGTCGGCTGGTTGCGGTCGCCGAACGCGCTGTAGATCGGCGGCTTCACTGGCTCAGGCGGGCGCGAGATCCGGCCGATCCGCTCGGTGATGGCCAAGGCGTCGAGCGTCACCATCGGCTCCTCACCTGCGAGGGTCCGAGTCATCTCGTCCTTACCGAACATTCTTGCCCACCACCGCGAAGAACGTTACGTCGCTCGATTTCGTGTCTCCATAGCGCGTTCGGTCACCCGAGCGGGGGACGCCCGGCCCATGACCATACAGCGATAGCGGACTCGAGTACTGCAAATGAGGGAGATGCTCTCCGCAAATGCGTGGCTAAGCGGGAACGGCCTCCGCGACCAGGTCGACGGCGGTGCGAACTGGCGCATCGTCGGGGATCTCGTCGTCCATCGGCGGCTCGATGTGCGTTTCGGCGACAAGCTCCCGCCCCAGCCGGGCGGCCAGCGCTACCGAGCAACGGTCCGCGACCTCGCGGACACCGGCCGCGACCCCGAGCCGCGCGAGCGATCCGACCTCGTGCTGAAAGCCGCACGGGAGGACGCGCGCGAAACCTGCGAGGTCGGTCGAAACGTTCAGCGCGAAACCGTGCGTCGTGACGCCACGGGACATACGCACGCCGATCGCTCCGATCTTCGCGGGGCGACCGTCCGGCAGGTCGACCCACACGCCGGTCTTCCCACGCTCTGTGCGCGAGGAGACGCCGTAGCTCGCGAGCGCGTCCCGCATTGCGTCCTCGATCGCGCGCACGTACCCGACGAGATCGTGCCCCTCGACGAACCTGATGATCGGATAGCCAACGAGCTGCCCCGGGCCGTGGTAGGTGATGTCGCCACCGCGATCGACGCGGTACATAGCCGCGCCTGCCGCCCGAAGGATGTCCGGTCCGACGAGCAGGTGATCCGTCGTCCCGCGGCGGCCGATCGTATACACGGGATCGTGTTCGAGCAGCAGGAGCCGCTCGGCCCCGCCCGCCCGGACGCGCGTGGCGACCGCTTCCTGGAGCCGCCATGCGTCGACGTAGGCGACGCGGCCAAGCCACGTCGCGTGCAGCGCGCTAGGCATGGGCGCCGACGTGCCGCTCGGCGTGATACGAGGAGCGCACTAACGGTCCTGACTCGACGTGGTGGAAACCCATCGTCATTCCTTCATCGCGCAGCTCCGCGAATTCCGCCGGCGTCCAGTAACGCTCGATCGGAAGATGCACCGGTGACGGACGCAGGTACTGGCCGATCGTGAGAACGTCGGTGCCTTGCGAAGCGATGTCGCGCATGGTCTTGCGGACTTCGTCGCGCGTTTCGCCGAGGCCGACCATGATCCCGCTCTTGCACACCAGGTCGGGTGCGCGCACCTTGGTGCGCCGCAGCACCTCGAGCGACCTCGGGTACCGCGCCTGCGGCCGGACGCGCTGGTAGAGCCGCTCGACCGTCTCGACGTTGTGATTCAAGATCTCCGGGCGCTCCGCGAGCACCGTGTCGAGCGCCTCAGGATCGCCGGAGAAATCCGGGATCAGCACCTCGACGGTCGTGCCCGGCGATTGCCGGCGGATCTCACGGATCGTCGCGGCGAACAGCGACGCGCCTCCGTCGGCCAGCTCGTCGCGGTTGACGCTCGTGACGACCGAATGACCGAGTGCCATCTGCGCGACCGCGGCTCCGACTCGTGCTGGCTCATCGAGATCGACTACCCCGGGGCGTCCCGTCTTTACCGCGCAGAACCCGCATGAGCGCGTGCAGGTGTCCCCCAGGATCATGAACGTGGCGGTCCCCGCGCTCCAGCACTCGGCAATGTTCGGGCAATGCGCTTCCTCGCAGACGGTGTGGAGCGACTTCGCGCGCATGAGCTTGCGTAGGTTCTCGTACTCGGGCCCCATGGGCAGCCGGACCTTCAGCCATTCGGGACGCGCGCGGTCGATCGGCACGACCGTATTCGCTTCACCACGCCCGCGCGAGCGGGGACGCTCGACCTCGCCTGGGATCTCGAAACGGATCGGTGCGAGCTCCGCCACTAGTACACCGGGACCGATGTTCCAGCGGTCTGGAGCCAGTCGCGTACCGCGGTGAGGAATCGGGCGGCGGTCGATCCGTCGACGACCCGGTGATCGAATCCGATCACGATGTTCATCATCTGGCGGATCGCGATCGAGTCATCGTCCGTTACGACCAGCCGCTTGCGGATCGACTCGGACGAGAGGATGGCCGCCTGGCCCGGCGGCACGATCGGGCTCGACACGATCGTGCCGAGCGGGCCGGTGTTGTTCAACGTGAACGTGCCGCCCGAGAGATCGTCCAGCGTCAACCGCCGCGCCTTCGCCCGATCCACGACGTCGCGAATCCCGCGCATGAGGCCGGCGATACTCTTGCCGTCGGCGTCCTTGATCACTGGGACGATGAGCCCGTCCTCGCCGAGCGCGACGGCGTAGCCAAGGTTGATCTCGCGATGACGGACCAGGCCCTGGTCGGTCCAGCTCGAGTTGACCTGCGGAACGGTGCGGATCGCGTCGACGACGGCCTTCGCGATGAAGGCAGCCGGCGACAAGTCGAAGCCCTCGCGCTCCAGGAACTCGTTGCGGACCTTCTCCCGATAGCGCATGAGGTCGGTCATGTCGACCTCCATGACCGCGTGGGCATGCGGCGCGCTCCACGCCTGGACCATGTTGTTCGCGATCGCGCGACGCATCTGGGTGAGGGGCACGAGCTCATCCCCGGCGAGAGATGGCGCGGGCGCCGGCCGAGCCGACACGGCCCGCGACTCTGCTTGGGGTTGAGCGGGAACGACCCGTCCAGCGGCCTGTTGTTGCGATTGACGCTCGGCGATGAAGTCCTCGACGTCCTTTCGCGACACGCGCCCGCCGAGTCCGGTTCCATCGATCTCAGAGATGTCGATGCCGTGCTCGCTCGCGAGCTTGCGCACCGCCGGCGTCGCTCTCACATCAGAGAGATCGGGACGCTCCGCGGTCGCGGTGGCCGTGGACGGAGGAGACGACCCTTGAGGAGGAGCGGCAGGCGGCCGTGAAGGCGGCGGCGCCTCGGGCGTCGGCGCCGAAGAGCGCTGCGACTGCTGACTCGCGGGTGGTCCCGACGGCGCATTGCTCTGAGGCGCCGATGCCCGGGGTGCCGCTGCCGGTTGCGGCCCCGTTTGAGCGGCGGGCTGCGCGGCGGCGGTCTCGCCGTCCGCGGTGTCGAAGACGGCGAGGAGCGTGCCGATCGGGACGGTCTGGCCCTCCTGGACCTTGACTTCCTTGAGCGTGCCCGAGACGGGCGAGGGGATCTCCGTGTTGACCTTGTCCGTCTGGACCTCGACGAGGAGGTCGTACTTGTTGACCTTCTCGCCTGGCTGCTTCAGCCACTTTCCGATCGTGCCTTCGGTGACCGACTCGCCGAGCTTGGGCATCTTGAGCTCGAACCCCGGCATTTCGCTCCTATCTAATACGCGGCGAGTTCGCGCATCTTCGCCGCTATCTTCACGGGATCAGGCATGAACCAGTCTTCTTGAGGCTTGTTGTACGGCATCGCGGGCACCTCCGGCCCGCCGATGCGCATCACCGGCGCGTCGAGATCGCTGAAGGCCTCCTCCGCGATTAGCGCCGCGATCTCGGCCCCCGCGCCGAACATGCGGTTGTCCTCATAGACGATCAAACACTTTCCGGTCTTCCGCGCTTCCCGGAGCACCGTCTCGACGTCCAGCGGCCGCAGGCTGCGCATATCCACGACGTTCACCGACACGCCGTCGGCCGCCAGTGTCTCCGCGGCCGCGAGCGCGTGGTGGAGCATGAGCCCGTACGCGAACACGGTGATGTCCGTACCTTCGCGTTTCACGTCCGCCGGGCCCAGTGGGATCGTGTAATCGCCGTCCGGCACCTCGCCCTTCACCGCTCGATAGGTCGCCTTGTGCTCGAGGAAGATCACGGGGTCCGGGTCGCGGATCGCGCTCCGCAGCATCCCCGCGATGTCGTACGGCGTCGACGGGACGACGACCTTGAGACCGGGCACGTGTGCGTAGAAGGCTTCGACCGACTGCGAGTGATACAGCGCACCGTGGACGGGGCCGCCCCACGGCATGCGGATAACCATCGGAACCCCATACGTGCCATTCGAGCGATACCGCATGCGGGCGGCCTCGTTGACGATCTGCTCGAACGCCGGGGCGTGGAAGTCGGCGAATTGCATCTCCGCGATCGGGCGGAGCCCGCCGATCGCGGCTCCGATCGCCACGCCGACGATGCTCGACTCCGCTACCGGGGTGTCGATGATGCGATCGGCGCCGAACTCTTCGATGAATCCATCGGACACCCGAAAGACTCCGCCCCGCACGCCCACGTCCTCGCCGAGGAGGATGAGCCGCTCGTCGCGACGGAACTCCTCGAGGAGTGTGTCGTGGACCGCCTGCACATTCGTCTTCACGCTCATAGGCGGCCTCGTTCGGGTGCGATCGGCGGAAAATCCTCGGGACGGCGTTCGCGCATGATCGCGTAGACCGCAGCCACGATGTCTTCGCGGTTTGGCTTCGAGAAGTAGTCGCCATCGTTCCCCACCGCGACGCGATTGGCCATCGCCGTCAGCGTGCGAGGTCCGACCTCGAGATGATCGATCGCGCCCTGCACCTCGGTAACCTCGCGAACGATGTACGCCGATGCGCCGCCCGGTACGTCCTCGTCGACGACGAGGAGAGCGCGCGTCTTCGCCACTGATTCCGCCACAGCGTGATCGATGTCGAATGGAAGCAGCGTCTGCACGTCGACGATCTCCGTTTCGATCCCTAGATCGGCCAGATCGCCGGCGGCCTCGAGCGCGATCCTGCAAAGGGCGCCGTACGTCACCAGCGTGACATCGGAGCCCGAACGGATCGTCTCAGGCACGCCCAGCGGGATGGTGAAAACACCAACGTTCTCAGGTATGCGCTCCTTGAGCCGGTAGCCGGACAGAACCTCGACGAGCAAGCCAGGGTCATCGCCGCGCAGGAGCGTGTTGTAGAGGCCCGCGGCGCGGGTCATGTCGCGAGGCACGGCGACGTGCAGGCCGCGGAGCGACGACACGATCGTCGCCATCGGGGACCCGGTGTGCCAGATCCCCTGGAGCCGGTGGCCTTTGGTGCGAATCAGAACGGGCGCTTTCTGACCTCCGCCGGTGCGCCAATGCAGCGTCGCGAGGTCGTCGGAGGCGAGCTCCAGCGCGTAGAGCAGGTAGTCCACGTACTGGATGTCGACGACGGGTCGCAGGCCGCGCAGGGCGGCGCCGATCCCCTGCCCGAGGATGGTCGCCTCGCGGATCCCCGTGTCGATCACCCGCTTATCGCCGTGCTTGGCCTGCAGGCCCTCGAAGACCAGGTTCACGTCGCCGAGCTTCCCGACGTCCTCGCCGAGGATGACGATCCGCGGGTCGCGCGCGAGGTTCTCGTCGAAGCAGCGAACCAGAACGAGCCGGCCATCGACGGCTTCCGCCCCTTCGACGTAGGTGGGCGCGACCGCGCCGATCCGCAGCGGCGACTCCGCCGAGCGGCTGTAGAGATACGAGTTGAAGCGGTCGTCGTTCTGCTTCATGAAGGACTCGACGAATGCCGCAAGCTCCGCACAAGCGGGTCCCTCGTGACCGCGCAGCGCAACGAGCGCGCGCCGCGAGACTGCCGCGACAAGGCGCCGGCTGGGTGCTTCGCTGGAGCGCAGCTCCTCGACAATCGCCGACAGGTCGACATTCGCGTCTCGTCGGGCCTGCTCGATCGCGGAGAGGGCGCGCTCGCGATCATCGCGGATCGGCGCCTGGTACGCCTCCCATGCCTCCTCGCGGACGCGTTCGACATCGGCGCGTTCGGTCCGCTCGATCCCGTCGAGGGTCGCCGCGTCGACCAGTTCCTCGCGGAGGATCCACTCGCGCATCCGTCGTATCGGGTCGAACTCGATCTCGAAGCGCAGGCGGTCCTTCGACTTGTACCGCTCGTGCGAGCCGCTCGTCGAGTGACCCTGTGGCTGCGTCATCTCCATCACATGGACGACTGAGGGCACGTGCTCGCGCCGCGCGCGCTCGACCGCGAGCTGGTAGACGTCGCAGCACGCCAGATAGTCGTGGCCCTTGACGGTGTGGAGGTCGTAGCCACCGGCGCCATCGGAGCGCTGGAATCCCTGGAGGAGTGCGGAGATCGAGCCCTTCGTCGTCTGGAGCTCGTTCGGAACGGAAATGCCGTAGCCGTCGTCCCACACCGAGATGACGAGTGGGATCTGGAGGACGCCTCCGGCGTTGAGGCTCTCCCAGAACACGCCCTCGGTCGTCCCGGCGTTGCCGATCGTCGCGAAGCAGACCTCCTCGCCGTTACGCGAAAAGCCTCGGGAGACCGCCCGTGCGGCGGGCGATTCGCGATAGAGCCTTGAAGCCCATGCGAGCCCGATAGCGCGCGGCATCTGCGAGCCGACGGGTGAGAGGTCGGAGGCGGACTGTCCGGTCGCGAGCAGATCCTTCCACCTGCCGCGTTCGTCGAGCGTGCGCGTCGCGAAATGGCTGAGCATCTGGCGGCCCGCGGAGTTCGGATCGCGGACCACGTCCGGATCCGCGTAGAGCTGGGCGAAGTACTGGGAGAGATCGGCGAGCCCGACCGCGAACATGAAGGTCTGGTCGCGGTAGTACCCGGAGCGCCAGTCGCCGGGGCGGAAGGCTTTCGCCATGGCGAGCTGCGCGATCTCCTTGCCCTCGCCTGAGATGCCGAACGGCGCGTTACCGACCAGCACCTCGCGGCGGGAGAGCTCGCTCGCCGCCCGGCTGCGCACGGCGAGGCGGTAGTCGGCGATGACGGCTTCGACGCTGATCTGGAGCTTCGCGTTGGGTGTGGTGACCGCGATCTCGGGGCGGGTGCCCGTCTTCATCCACCTTCAATGGTGCCAGTTCCGCGCCAGGCGGAGCCGGCCCGCGCGCGCGGCCGCTCGGAAGAGACGGCGGGACCCGCGACGACCATCCGTTCCGCGCGGTCGAGAAATGGGAGCGCGGCGTCGAGGAACTCATCGGGGCACTCGGCCATCGCCAGATGGCCGCAACGCTCGACGATACGAACCTCGGCCTGCGGCAGGAGCTCGGGCAACGAATCGAGATGGGCGATCGGGAGAACACGATCCTCACGCCCCCAGACGACGAGCGCCGGACCGCGATAGGTCGGGGACCTCACGACCCACTCGTCACGGAGGGCTCGGCGCACGCCACCCAGGTCGAGGCCCTGGGCCAGCGCCCGGACGAACTCCGGGAATGAAGGACCGCCGTAGCGCTCGGCCTCCGCATACAGCTCGGGGGTGATGCGCGACACGTCGAAGTAGCAGCTCTCGAGGGCCGCGCGGGCGGCCGACGGCGACCGCGGGAGACGCGCGACGAGTCCCATTCCCGGAAGCGCGCAGAGCCGAAGGTACAGCGCGACCTCCCGACCGAGCCCACCCGGTGCAACGAGCATCATCGAGCGCACGCGCTCGGGCGCCGTAACCGCGGTGATCGCGACGATCGCGCCGCCCATGGACTGGCCGCCCAGATGCGCGCGAGAGATGCCCAGGACGTCCATGGCGCCGAGCACGAACCGTGGATAGAAGGCCTTCTCGCCCGAGAAGTACCGCACACGTCCAGGGCGCGCGCTCGCGCCAAAGCCCGGGAGATCCAGGGCGACCACACGCCGGCGGCTCGCCGCGAGCGGGCGGATGACCGCGCGCCAGTTCTCGGCCCATCCGCCGACACCGTGGACGAGAAGGATCGGATCGCCCGTCGCGCCGTCCACGTTCTCGTCGAGAACGCGCGTGCGCAGGCCCTCGACCGTGATCGTGCGCGACTCCATCTCTGGGTATCCTGCTCCCGATGCTCTTTTACTACCTCTGCACAGTCGGCGAGAAGCTGCACAAAGAAGCGTATCCCCAGGGCGCGCAATCCAAGGACGCCGATGTCTACAAATGGGTCGCTCTTCACTCCGGCTCGCCCGCGGTCTGCCAGCGCGAGCACGGGGGTGCGCACCAGTGGCGCCCGGACGAAGGTGGCGACGAGGAGCGGGTCGTGCGCGGCTACGCGGTGCTCCAGTGGGACAAGCAGGGCTTCGACCTCGCGAAGCGGAAGCCTGACATCAGCGAAGCGTTCGCTTCCCCCTGGGGACCGTCGCTCGTCGTCGAGCGATCCGAGGACCCGACGACCGGGACCTATCTTCTCCTTCGGATCTTTCCGCATGGATACAAGGGAAAGCCGGGCGAAATGGGCCTTGAACGCAAGGACGTGCCGCGGGAGCTCGCCGGAAAGGTCTGATCAGCTCTGGTGCCGACGGTGCTCCATATGGTGCATGTGCTCGTGGGAATCCTCGGCGACCTTCGGCGGATAGAAGAGTCCCGCCACATATAGCTTCGTTGGCGCTTGCCCGTACGCCGAAAGCAAGAGGTGCACGTCGTACCGCTCGGCCAGTCCGGCGCCCCAGGTCTCGCGGAACCTCGTCGCCCACTCGGGCCCGTAGCGCGCTCTGGTCGCGTGCGCCAGGGAATGAAGCTCCCAGTCCAGCACCGGCAGCTCGTGGGTCGTTTGGCAGTCTTCGCTCGCGCAGCGAAAGCGAAGGCGGAGCGGCAGCTGCACGATGTCGATGTCTGATTCAGGCCTAACGAATCCGGCGGTCGCGTCGCGCACCCTTGCGAGCGCGGTGAGCGACTCGACGGAACGGCGCAGATGTGGCCGTACGAACGGCCAGCGTAGGCGCCAGCCATCCTTCGCGTCGACATAGCCGGCCGTCAAAACCTCTCCCTGCACGTTCAGGGTCTCCGGACGCACGTCGCGGTCGTCGCCGACGGTGTTTAGCTGGATCCACGTCCATCGCGGGATCGGCGGGTCCGTATCCGCACCTTTCCACGGAAACGGAGTTAGTCGCACGAGCGCGCCGGTCGCGCGGTCGACCCCAACTATGGCCGGTCGCTCGACCGGGAACTCATTGGCGCCGATCGTCTTCGCCAAGACGAGCACATCGCGTTCGCTACCGGTCTGCAATGTCACGAAGCCAGAATATGCGGGCCATGGCGCAGAGCGGCCAGCGTCAAGAGCTTCCGCGGGTGTTCGCGCTCGCGCGGGGCATTCCGAACCCGAAGGTGTCGCGCGCGCCGCTCCTGTGGGCGATCCTCGCGGCGTTCGGTGCCGCGTTGTTCGTTGGGGCCGTCGTCACGGTGCTGTTCTCGCTTCTCTATCGCCTCCTCTCCGTTCCGAGCGACGCGTGGCTTCCTCGGCCGTTCCAACTCTCCGCGATCGCGACGATCGCAACAGCGCTCGCGGTCGCGTGGGTCTCGGGCGGTCGCCATGCCGTCGCGGCATGGGCCGCCATCATGCTGTTCGAGCGGTTCGTGTCGCTTTGGGGACTCGGTACGTTCTGCGGCACGATCTCACCCGCTCCACCGCTCTGCTCGCCGATCGGCTACGTCCTCGGGCTTTGGCCAGAGGTGCTCGGGCTCGCGCTCGGCTCGAGGCTCGTGCGCTGGCTCCAAGTCGGAGCTGGCAGCGGCAATCCCGTGCTCGAGGCCGCCGGCGCGCTTGCGGTCATCTACGGTCTGCTCGCGGCGGCGCAATCCGTCCTGACGGTCTCGACCAGCTCATTCGAAGCCGGTCTTCTCGGCATCGCTGCGGCGGTCGCATCGGGAGTTGCGTGCGGGCAGGTGCTGCTCGCGCGCGTCCCAGCCACGCGGCACTGGACGATGCTGGGGATCGTCGCGCTCGGGGTGACCGGGCCTTGGGTCCTCGTCTCCGTACCCGCGTACTTCGAATCGGTCGGCATCGGCGGCAGCATCGCGACAACCGGCCTAAACCTGTTGGAGTTCTTCACGCCGCTGCTGCAGATCGGCAGCGCGGCGTTCGTGCTCTATGTCGCCGCAGCGCGGAAGGTCACCGCCGAACCGGCCTGACCACGCGACTCGAGCTCAGCGCTTCTTCGAGACGTCCGGACGAGAGATATAGATGTCCGACCGCGCGCGGACGCGGTCAACCCATACGGATGGTGGAGCTTCAGAAACAGGCGACGGGTCCGACTCCTCGTCGGAGTAATGGGCCAGGCGGTCACGATGAGCGTCCTTCTCGACCGACGGCCCAGCACTCCTCCGAGGAGCCGGACCCGTCGCCGAGATTGCCGCGCGAAAGGTCAGGACTGTTTTCGCCACTCCCTGGAGGTCAGGGCCGGCGAGATCCGTCAACAACCACGGTGCCGTCGGCGAGACGCGGACGGCGATGGTGCGGCCATCCGCGCCGATGTCGTTGGTGCCGATGACAACGACATCGAAAGGACCCAGCTCGGGCACGGACACCCATGGATCAAGGGCATCGTCGAACAGGCTCAGGAACACCTGAGCCTCATATGCATGCACCCGAATGTGACTCAGCTTCGCGCTGGTGGGCACCGAGTCGGTCGCGAACGAGCGCTGCAAATCGGCGTCGACGCCGAGCCACCCTCCGTTCGGGCCGTGTGCGGCGAGGATCCGACCGGACTTTCCGCGTTCGCCGACGACCCGCGCGCTGCGGACGGTGAGCTCATCGAAGGGACCAAGCGCCGGGCGATCCCCTTCGCCGGGTCGGGCCTCCTCAGAGAGAGTCAGATAGAGGCCGAGTTCGGGGGTTCCCACTCGGCAACCGTAGCAGCCCAAACGCCGCAAACATCCCCCATAAGAGCGGTCCCTGCAGAGAAAATCACCCTACCTAGGATGGATCGGTGACCGATGCGAAGGAGCTGGCACTGGCGCGAGAGCATCCCCGCGGCACCGAGCGCCGGCGTCTTCTCCCCTATCGAGCCGCGCTCAACGACCTGGCCGCGTACGCCGCCCTTGGAGAGTCCGAACGAGACGTCATCGTGCGCTGGGCAGAGACGCGAAGACGCATCAAAGCGGAGCACGGGATCGATCACGACCCGGCGAATCTCGCCGATCCGCTCCTACCGGCCGAGGGTCTCCGGGCGCACATCCTCGCCGGAGAGCGACTCGCGGCACGGCGCTCGGACTTCATCGACCCCGGCGGCGACCTTGTCGTTGTGGTCGCGGATCTTCGCCGGAGTTAGGTCGCGAAGGCCGCAGCCGCGATCAAGCCGAAGCCGTTGAAGACCGCGTGCAGCACGATGCACGGGAAGAGACTGCCCGTTGACGCGCGCATGTAACCCAAACCGATTCCGGTCGCGAGGATGACCGGGATATCGACGATGACGCCGTGCGCGAGGGTAAAGGCGACCGCCGTGAGCGCCACGGCCGCGCGCGTGCCAAAGGACGCGAGCAACGCGTAGCCGAGGCCGCGGCACAGCGCCTCTTCAAAGATCGGCACGAAGACGGCGATCGCCAACAGGTTCGCGACCCACGCGGCCGCGCGCGCGCCATCCCAATACGGCGGGACGCTCTGCTCGCGAGCGACGTCGCTCAGGAGCGTGATCTCGGCGAACGAGAGGAAGTACGCGCCCGCCAGCGTCGCGCCTCCGATGACCGCGGCGCGTCGCCATGAGCCCGGCGGGTGTAGCGCGAACGTCTCGCGGATGGGAAGGCCCCACGCGATCGCGAGAACGATGAGCAGGAAGATCGCATCGGTCACGATCGCTTCGATCGCGGTCGAGTACCTGAAGAACGTGTCGCTCGGAAGGCCGCCGAACCGGCCCGAGATGCGGGCGGCGTAGCTAAGCGTCGCGAGGAATGCGATGAGCAGGGACCATGCGATGAGCCGGCGCGGGTGGAGTGCTCCGGTCAGGCTATCGCGGGCGCTGCACGCAGCGGCGCCAGGACCTCGAGCGTTCGGTCCATCTCCTCGAGGGTGTTGAAGTAGTGGGGCGACAGCCGGATCAGTCCCGGGCGGTTGTCGCAGATAACGCCACCGGCACGTAGCGCACTCACCGCGCCGGCTGGATCGGGGTGCTCCAGGGTGACGATGGGCGTTCGCTCCGCCGCGTCGCGCGGGCACCGGACGGTCCACCCTTGGTCCAGCGCGCCATCGACGAGCCGTTGCGACAGCCGCATATGCCGGTCCCGCACCGTGTCGATCCCCACCTCGTCGAGCAGCGAGAGGCCCGCCCGTGCGGCGTAGATCGCCGCGACCGACGGCGTGCCGTACTCGAAGCGGCGCGCGCCCGTCCCGTATGCGAGGTGTTCGACGTCGAACGAGAACGGATCTTGGACGCCCCACCAACCGACGGCGCTCGGACGGGCCCGCTCGGCAACATCACGCCGCGCATAGAGGAATGCGATCCCAGGACCGCCCATGAGCCACTTGAGCGTTCCGCCGACGAGGTAATCGACGCCACTTGCTACGACATCGAACGGGAAGGCCCCGATCGACTGGTAGGCGTCGACAATCAACGCGGCACCCTTCCGGTGGCAGATCTCGGCGAGTGCCCGGACGTCCTGGATCCAGCCGGTCGTGAAGTAGACGTGTCCCGTGCACACCGCCGCGGTCCGCTCGTCCACGGCATGTTCGAAGAGCTCGAGGGGAACGCGCACGTGATCGGGACTGCGAACGAACTCGACGCGAGCACCGCGGTCGGCCACCGCGAGGAACGCGTGCCCGTCGGTCGGGAAGTCGAGGTCGGAAACGATCACCCTCGGACGCCTTCCGTAATCGAACGTGCTTGCGATGCCGACAAGACCGGCCGAGACATTCGGTTCGATCGCGACTTCGTCGGGGGAGGCGCCTAGGACGCGCGCGAGGTCGGCGCGAAGGGCCTCGTACTCGGCGATCCAGTGGTCGTACCACGCGCGCCCACCCCATTCGGTCCATTCCCTCGCGAATCGCTCGATACGCGCGCGGCCACGTCGGTGGAGCGGGGTCAGCGAGCAGTTGTTCAGGTAGATCAGCCGCTCGGTGATCGGAAACTCGGCTCGCCAGGCGCGTTCGCGCTCATCCACGGCCGGGCACAGCCTAGCCGTTGCCTCGGCGAGCTGGCCTGGTCAGGGGGCGGCCTAGCCACCGCGTTAACGCCGGGTGGAGCCGGTGATTGAGCGGGCGATCGACCAGGGCCCCCGTCGACTGAAAAAGGCTGAGCCAGGCGCGACCTCACGTCACAGAGCGTCAACGCAGAGGTAACGAACTTCTTAATCAGGCCGACCTAGGTTCCCGCTCGACATGAAAGCTGTCTCGGTCGTGTGCGTGACACGAGCGGACGTCTCGCCGCGACGGATGGCTGGGGGTGTGGGGGTGATGCCTAGTGGTGGGACCGGGCACGAAAACCAACGCGGATCTCTGAGGCGATCTCAAAAGAAAGGACAAGCGCTATGAAGCGATTCCTCGCGTTAGCAAGCTCGTGCGCGCTCATCGGCGCGCTCTTCGGTGCATCAGCTCCGAGTCCCGCCTCTGCGTGGGACCTCGAGGCGCACACATTCGAGTTCATCGGGCAGTTCGGCGACTGCGGTCTGAACTACCCGCCAGGCAGCAACATCGTCGACGCCATCTGGCTCGACGGCATCGGCCTGCCGGACGACGGTGGCGGAAACACCACCAACACGATCAACCCCACGAACCCAGGCAACAAGCTTGACCCCCACCAGGGCCTCCTGCTCTCCAAGAACGGGCCGACGAACGACTGCTCGGCCGCGGGCGCGGAGATCACGGGCGTCGCGGGTTTCCGCGTCGACCCGGGCTTCTATCTCGGGTTCGACTATCGCAATGGCGGGCACTGCGGTGGAGGCAGCCCGCGTTTCAACGTCTCGTGGCACGACAACAACGGGACTCCCTTCTTCAGCTTCGTCGGCAACTGCTACACCCCGATAGCCGCAAGGAGCCAGGCGGTCCAAGACCCACTGCAGTGGACAACCGTCCGCTGGACGCTCACGGATAGCGCACACGCGCAGTCCGGTCCGTGCGTACCGGCCAACAACCTTCCCGCACCTTGCGCTACGGTCGCGACCTGCCCGTGCTACCTCGATGCGATCACGCTCATCTACGACGAGGGCACTGACACGACAAGCGCGGATGAGGTCCCCGATGGAGTCGGCGCATCGTTCGTCGACAACATCAACATCAACGGGACGATCATCCGAGCGCACCCGTAAGGAAGCTCCCAGACGGGCACGAACTAAGGGCCGGACCACCGGGTCCGGCCCTTCCGTTACTTCACCAGCCCGCGGCGTAGCTTTCGCGGCGTGGATCGGCGCCGCCTTCGAGCGTGCCGGTCTCGAGCCGGCGCACCGCGCAGACTCCGGCCGCCGCTGGCGAGAAGTCGGGGAGATCGCGGATCACGTGTCCGCGACGCGCGAGGCCGTGACGGATGTCGGCCGATATGCGGCCTTCAACAGCGAGCACGCCGGGCTCGTACGCGTGGGGGTGGAATGTCCAGGGGAACGACCGCGAAATGACGCGCGGGGCTTCGATCGCCGCCTGCGTGTTCATTCCGAAATCGACGATGTTGCAGACGACCTGCACCATCGCCTGACACTGCGCGTCCTCGCCCGGGCAGCCGAAGGGCATGAGCGCGCGGCCGTCTTTCATCAGCAGAGCTGGGTTCGGCGTGAGGCGCGGCCGCTTGTTTGGGGCGATCGCCGACGGATGGCCCGGAGTCGTCCAAAGCTGCGCGCCACGCGTCGAGACGATGATCCCCAGGCCGCGGACGAGCGGCGCGCCGAGACCCGGATCGGACGGAGTCGCGGCGAACGCGTTCCCTTCGGCATCCATCGCGCAAGCGAATGACGTGTCCGGCGCGCCAACGCCCTCGGCGACCTGCGGACGATACCCGGCCGGGCCGCTCCGTCCCTCGTAGCGCCACGGGTCGCCGGGCGCGGGGAGCTCCGGATGCGCACGCTCATCGCGGATCGACGCGCGCCGCTCCGCCGCGTAAGCCTTGGCCAGCAGACCGCGCATCGGTACGTCCACATGCTCCGGATCGCCGAAGAACCCTTCGCGATCCGCGGCCGCGAGCTTGAACGCCTCCGTATATCGGTGCAGGAACTCGAGCGACCCAGGCCCAAGGGAGGCGATGTCGTCTCCCTCGAGCAGATTCAAGGTCATTGGGACGAGCGGGCCTTGGGACCACGGGCCGCACGCATATACATCGAGGCCGCGATAGGTCGTGTGCACGGGTGCCTCGATGCGAACCCGCTGCGCGCGAAGGTCGTCGTCGGTGATCGCGCCGCCCGCTTCGCGCATGAATGCCGCGATCTCGCGGGCGATGTCTCCCCGGTAGATCGCGTCCCGGGCGGCCATGATCGCGTTCGGCCGCCCCACGCCGAGGTGCGCGGCCTCGATCGTCGTGAGGCGCCGGAGAAGCGCGCCAAGCTCGCGTTGGACCAGGATCTCGCCGACCCGGGGTGGCCGACCGTTAGGCAGGAAGACGGCCGCGCTCGTCGGCCACTGACGGAGCCGGTCCTCGAGACGTTCGATCGCGGCCGCGAGCCGCGGATAGACCGGGAACCCATCGCACAGCTCGATCGAGGGCGCGAGGACCTCCCCGAGCGAGAGCCGACCGTGCCGCGCCAGCGCGGTGAGCCACGCATCCGCGGCCGCAGGTGTGACCGAGCGTGCTACGCCGATCGGCATGTCGTCGCCGTGCCGCGCGCGATACGTGTCGAGATCGAGCGAGGCCGGCCAGTGCCCAAGGCCGTCGATCGTCTCGGGCGCGGCCATACCCGGCCGGTACACGATGATCGGCGCGACGCCTCCGAAGTCGGTGAGATGCCGTTCCACGACATTGAGCGCGACCCCCGCCGCGACGCCAGCGTCGATCGCGTTGCCGCCTCGCTCGAACATCCGCACTCCGGCGAAGGTCGCGAGGTAGTGGCACGTGCTGACCATGTGGCGCCTCGCGAGGATCGCCGGACGTCCCTGGCGCACGGCGATCGGCGGCGCCGTGTTCTCGATGGGGATCTCGCGCACGAGGCCAATGTACTGGCTAGGCTCGGCGGATGCGGATCCTCGAATGGCGCGTGCCCCCGTATGACAACGGAACCTACATCCTCCATGACGAGCACCGCGACGCGTTGGTCATCGATCCGGCGATGGGCGAACGGGAGGTGATCGCCGCGGCCAGAGAGCTTGATCTGCGCGTCGTCGAGATCCTGAATACGCACGGCCACCCCGATCACATCTACGGCAACGCGGCGGTGAAGGAGGCCACGCGAGCGCGACTCGCGATCCATCGCGCCGACGCCTACCGTCTCGGGCCCAAACGCCCCGCGACCCAGCTCCAGATCCCGCCGTGCGACGCGGATGACCTCTTCGACGAGGGAACGCTCCGCTACGTGGCGGACCTCGAAGTCATAGCGCTGCACACGCCGGGTCATACCGAAGGGTCGACCTGCTTCTACCTCGAGCGCGAAGGCGTCCTCTTCTCGGGCGATGTGATCTTCAACGGGAGCACCGGCCGCTGGGACCTGCCGGGCGGTGATCGCGAGCAGATGGAGCGCAGTCTCGAGCGCGTGATCAAGCTTCCGGCCGCGACGAAGGTCTATCCCGGCCACGGTCCGAACACGACCATCGGGGACGAGGTCGAGAACCTGCGTCAGTTGCAGCGTGCCGGCATCCTTCCCGGCCTGCGCGTGTGAGCATCCGCGTCCGGCTCTTCGCCGAGCGCGACTATCTCGCCTTCGTGCGCATCAAGAGCCTTGCAGACGGTGCGCGGCTATCAGTCGACGATGTCCGAGCCGAGGACGGCCGCTGGGATCACTCGCGGTACGAGAAAGTGCGCATCGTGTCCGTCGACGAGGAGGACGCGCCCATCGGCTACGGGGAGATCTATCACGAGCCGAGCCGCTTCGAGCGACGCCGCTACTTCCTGCGGCTTGGCGTCGATGGAGCCCTGCGCCGGCGCGGCATCGGCGCGGCCATCTGGCAGCAGCTGCGCGCGGAACTTGACGAGCGCTCCGCTCTGGTGGCATGCCTCTGGGTTGGCGACCGGACCGCGTGTCACTCGTTCATCGAAGCCCGAGGATTCGTCGAGGTCATCCGCGCCTACGAGCAGGTCGTCGCTCTCGCGACCGCGCGCATCCCCTTGCGCGCCGCCGAGGAGAAGATCGCAGGGACCGGGATCGAGATAAAGACGGTGGCTGAGCTCAGACGCGATCGCGGCGAAACGGTCCTCCATGACGTGCAGGACCTCCGGACCGCGGCGCGGATCGATCAGCCGACGCTCGGGCCGGTGACAAGCGGGCCGTTCGAGGAATGGCTCGCCTACAACATCGATGGTCCGCAGGCCCTGCCCGACGCGTACTTCGTCGCGCTCGAAGGCGATCGTTGTGTTGGCTGCAGCTCGGCCGTCCGAATGTCGGATGATCAGCTCCGCATTGGGATCACCGCGGTCCTGCCCGCATACCGGCGGCGCGGGATCGCGCGGCTCCTCAAATTGCGCGTCCATGACTGGGCCCGGCGCAACAGCTACCGCGAGATCCACACCAGCACGACCAGACCGAACGTCGGCATGCTCGCGCTGAACGAGTCGCTCGGATACGTGATCGTCGACAGCTGGGGCGGCTACGAGCTCAGGATGTCGAGCTGATCCTCGATGAACGCACGGGCCGGCCAGCCGTCGGGCGTCAAATCGAGATCCGGGAGGCGTAGAGTCACCGCTTCGACATCCGAGCCGGCGCAAGGAGGGATGTCCTCAACACTCACGTTGAGGCAGATGAGCAGCAGGTCGCCGTAAGGAAGTGTCCTGACCATCCGCGGCGACCGCGCGGTGAGCCCGGACTCCTCCTGGACCTCGCGCAGAGACGCCTGCTCCGCGGTCTCTCCCACCTCGACGTATCCCGACACGAGTCCCCACGCGCCCTCCGGCCATCCTCGTTGGCGCGTGTAGAGGATCTTTCCCGTCGCCGTCGATGCGAGGACGAGCACGACCGGGAGCGCTTCGGTGGCCCGGAACCACCCGCATGACGGACACTCGGGCTTGTGCGCTGGATCAGCGGGCGCCACCAGCCTGGTTCCGCACCGCGCGCAGAAGCGCGGAACGTGCACGCTATTCCGTCACGCCGAGGATGTTGAAACCGTTGTCGGCGAAGATCGTCGCGCCGGTCACCGCGCGCGACCAATCCGACGCGAGGAAGACGGCGACGTTGCCCACTTCTTCCTGCGTGATGTTCCGGCGGAGGGGAGCTTTCGCCTCCATGAGATCGCGCGCCGCCGAGATGCCCTTGACCGCGCTCCCCGCGAGGGTCTTGAGCGGGCCTGCCGAGATCGCATTCACCCGCACGTTGTGTGGGCCGAGGTCCGCCGCGAGGTAGCGCGTCTCCGCTTCGAGCACGGCCTTCGCCATGGCCATCGAGTTGTAGCTGGGGACGACGCGATCGACGGCGTTGTAGGTCAGGCTCATCACCGAGCCGCCACCCGCTTTCTCGAAGAGGGGCAGCGCCGCGCGAGATAGCGCCACGAGCGAGTACGCGCTTATATCGATGGCGATCTTGAGTCCGTCGCGGCTGATCTCGTGGAAACGGCCTTTAAGATCCTCGATCGCGGCGAAGGCGATCGAGTGGACCAGGATGTCGAGCTTTCCCCAGCGGCGGTCGATCTCCGCGAAGAACCCATCGATCTCTTCCTGCTTCGATACGTCGCACGGTCCGACCGGCATCGCCTCGTGGCCGGGCAAGGTCGCGACGAGCTCGAGGACGTTCTCCTTCAGGCGGTCGTTTGGCCAGTTGAAGGCGAGGTCGGCGCCTTCACGCTGGAAGGCCGTCGCGATACCCCACGCGATGCTGCGCTTGTTCCCGACGCCCATGACGAGCGCCTTCTTCCCATCGAGCAGACCCATCAGCCGACGATCATCCCAGATGACCGAGTGGGCCGTCATGCGGATGGCGCCGTTCGCTACAGGGTTAGTGCAGCGAATCGAGCTGTGATCGCGTCAGTCGCATGAGGTACTCGGGATCAGGCTCATCGGGAACCTGGGCGAGTCGCAGAGGCGTGAATCCCGCCTTCTCATACGCGCGTATCGCCGCGGTGTTGTTCACCGAGGGTCCGATGACGCACGTCTCGAGCCGGTGGAAGGGAAACGCGACGTCGCGGAGGAAGGCGCGAAGCATCGCGGGCCCGTGGCCGCGGCCGATGAGATCGGCCTCGCCGATGAAGAGGTCGACGCCGACGGCCTCCTCGTCGAGCCCGAGCGCAGCGGCGTACTCGGGCGAGTCACCTATCCGGTAGTGCTGGAACATGCCCACCGGCCTCGCATCCATGTGGGCCACATAGCGGTAAGTCGGTTCCCCATGGAGCGCGGCACGGTATTCCTCGATTTCGGCCTCGGGATACGGCAGGCGAATGCCCTCATCCCACCAGCGACGCACGTGCGGCTCGAGAAGCCATCGGCGGACGAGGCCAAAGTCCTCCTCGCGCAGCGGCGTGAAGGTGTACTTAGGCGTAATCGGCGATATGGAGCCGCGACAGCGTCTCGGACAGCGGCACGCCTTGCTCGTTCCAGCCGCGCGCGGCGTAGTACGCGCGGATCTGGACTGCGAGATCGTTGGGGTCGAGGCGGACCTTGGACAGCGGCCCTGTCACGTGCGGCTTTGTGACCTGGCTCGGTAGCCGATCGTCGTCCGCCGAGAAGCCCTCGCGGATGTTGAACAGGCGCGCGAGCGTGAGCGACCGCTCACCGATCTCAGCGAGCTCGGCGGTGGTGCTGCCCCACCCTGTGACCGCGTTCACGATGTCCGTGAGCTTCGGGTCGTCGTACTTCAGGAAGAAGCACATGCCGACCGTGTTTCGGGCGCTCCGCGACGGAAGGTTCGAGTTCATGTGGTCGCCGCCGGATGGGCTGGTCGCGTAGCTGATGCGCACCTGCTTTCCGTATTCGGTCCGCTGCCGCGGGTCGTGCATCGCGATCTCGAGACCCTTGACCGTCGTGAGGAGCTCCTTGCCGCCGAGCTTGTCGGCCGCGCCGGCCGAGCCCTCGGCCAGGACGTCACCAAGGCCACGGCGGTGTGCGATCGCGTCAGCTGCCGCGAGTAGCGCTCGAACACTCCCGAACTCGAGAGGCTCCCCGCCGACCTCCGCGTCGGGGACGATCCCGCGGCGGCGCAGGTCCATGGCCCATGCGACGGTTGCGCCGAACGAGATCGTGTCCATGCCCAAGGCGTTGCAGCGCTCATTCGCTTTCGAGACGGCCGCGAGATCGCCGATGCCGCAGTCAGAGCCCATCGCCGCGATCGACTCGAACTCCGGCCCGCCGTACTTCGGATCGATCTGGTACGGCTGCTCGAGCTTTACGACCTTCTTGCAGCGCACCGAGCACGCCCAGCACGCCTCCATCTTGATGCGGTAGCCCTTCTCGACGAGCGCCTCAGCGCTGATCTCGGCTGCGCGGTCGAACGAGCCGCCCTCGTAGTTGCGGACGGCCATGCCCCCGACCTTGGTGTACCCGTCGAGACCCATGCCGGTCCCGAAGTTGTGAAAGGCCCAGTGGTTCTCCTGGAGCGTGTCCGCCACCCAGCGCCCGATCTCCTTGACCTTCGCGGCGTCGGCGAGCGGCAGGTTCTTCGAGCCCCTCACAACGATGGCCTTGAGCTTCTTCGAGCCCATGACGGCGCCGAGGCCGGCGCGGCCAGCGATGTCCTTGTAGTCGTTGACGATCCCGGCGATCTTGACAAGGTTCTCGCCGGATGGCCCGATCTCGCACACGCGCGCGAGCCGCTCGCCGACCTCGGCTTTGAGCTTGTCTTCGGTGTCCATGATCTCGAGGCCCCACAGGTGCTGGGCGTCGCGGATCTCGACCTGGTCGTCCTTGATGTAGATGTAGACCGGCGAGGTCGCCGCGCCCTTCACCACGATCCCGTCCCACCCGGCACGCTTGAGCTCCGCTCCCCAGAACCCGCCGACCTCGGCTTCGCCGAACGCGTTCGTCAGCGGCGACTTCGCGCCGATGGCGTGCCGCGACGCACCGGAAAGAGGGGTACCGGTCAGGACGCCCATAGCGAAGACCAGCAGATTCTCGGGTCCGAGCGGGTCCACGCCCCGAGGAAGCTCTCTCAGCAGGTAGTGCGCGATCATCGCGCGCCCGCCGGGATTGCGCCGGAAGGTCTCCTCGTCCATCTCCTCGACGGACGTCGTTCGCGAGGTAAGGTCGACGCGCAGGATGCGGCCCCAGGATCCGTGGCGTTCGCTCATCACGGATATCGTATTTGTTGCGCATGTCCGAGTACGACCTGGTCTGCGATGCATGCGGCCATTCCTGTGAGCCGATGGACGCGGTCGTGTCGTGGACGTCGCGTGATGGGACGGAGAGCGCCTTCGCGCTGACCCACGTCGCGCACGCGCCAGGCGGCGCGACGGAGCGCGTCGAGGTCCGCAAGCTCGTCTGGCCGAACGGGTATCTGGCCTTCGTCGGCGCGCGTCTTGGGATGAGGCTCGCCGATCCGGAGGCGCTCCGCGCGATCGTTTGGGCGCTAGCGCCTTTTGTGATGCGTCACGACAACGCCGCTGAGATGGACGGGATCCGCGCGGCCTCGTTCGGCGCGATTCCGGGCGTGAAGCCGGGCACCGAGGCAACGGCGCCGAAGCCTAAGCCGGCCAAAGAGGAGGTCGAAGCCGGAAAGTGACTCCTCGGGAGTCAGTTCCAGCGGCGCGGCCCCTGGTCGTCGTCGATCTGGCGCCCGCGCCAGTACCTGATCTCGCCGCGGCGACCGCCTCCGCGACTCGGACGGTCGATGTCCTGCGTGACGACGAACACGGCGGCACCGAGGATGGCGCCGACGATCGTCCCAATCGAGGTCGCGTCCAAGGCCCAGGCAGCGGTCTCGCCGGCCGCGACTGCAGCGCAGATGAGCAAGAGTCGAAGGTACGCAGCCTGAGTCGGATTCACTGCGTCCCGCTCCTCCGCACGAATGAGGCCTCCTTCGCCCAGGCTCCGCATTCAACGAGCTCGTCCTTCGTCACCCAGCCGCTCCGGACAGCGAGGCGAAGCTCGTCCCGGAGCGTGGTCTCCAGCATCTCCGGGCCATCGGTGTTGAAGGAGAAGCGGACCTTGTGCTTCTTGAAGGTGGCGATGTACTCGCCGAGCTCGTCGGCGTCCTTGACCACCTTCGTGTCGAGGTTCGACGAGGGACAGATCTCGAGCAAGACGCCGCGCTCTGCGAGACGCTTGCAGAGGTCGCGGTCCTGCGCGGCGTGGATCCCGTGACCGATGCGATCGGGTTCGAGATATCGGACCACCTCGTCGACACTCTCCCAATCCTCTTCCTCGCCGGCGTGCACGGTTAGGCCAAGCCCGGCCTTGCGCGCCTTTTTGAAGAGCGCGGCGTAGTCGCGGTAATGGAACTCCGGATGCCGGGGCCCGGCGATGTCGATGCCCACCACGCCGCGGTGCCGATAGGCGATCGCCTTCTCGACGATGATCGTGTTGAGGCGCTCATCAAAGGTACGATCGAGGCAGAAGATGAGCCCCGCTTTCACCGGATACTCGAGGAGGGCCCGGTCGAAGCCCCGGATCGACGCCATGATGATGTGATCGAGATCGCGCTCACCGCCCCGGTTCCGTTTCATCGGGTTGTAGCGCAGCTCTAGCGTCGTGATGTTGGCCTTGCGGTAGGCGCCGCCTACGACTTGATAGACGGATTGCTCGACCGCGAGTGGGCTTGATTGGATCAGCTCGGTCCAGCGGTACAGCGCTAGGAAATCCTCGAACGACTTTTTCGCCTGCTTACGGACCGTGATGAGATCGACGAACTCCCAGTAGTCCTTCGTCGGCAGGCGGATCCCCTGCTCGTGCGCGATGCCCCACATCGCCGCCGGATCGACCGCACCACCGAGATGCACATGCAATTCGGTGAGCTCATCGCCGAGTGGGTGCGGCATCTAGTGGCGCAGGCTAGCGGAGCCTAAGCAGAGGCTGAGCGGGTGGCACGCCGCGAGGCCGAGCGGGTGACGACGGCTGAGCGGGTGAACGCAGGCGAAGCGGGTGGCACGGGCGAACGGGTCGTGCGCGAGCCGCGGGTGCCCCGGGGACCTGCCGCGCGGAGTGAGCGCAGCGAACGAAGCGCGAGGTGGGGAGGGTGCGGCGAGAGCACGACCCAGAGCCCGGGACAGGACCCGCTTCGCTCGGTCTGGCTAGCTCCCTTGCTCCCGCGTCGGCGGACGTCGCACCCTGCGGCGACGGCGTGGCTTCGACGGAGCGCCCTCGGGGTGCTCACGCCAGACGATGTGGCCATCGTCATCCGCGGACGCGATCTGGACAAGCCGATCCCAGAACTCGGCTCGACGAATGTCCTCCTCGGCCTGGTCGCGACTGACGTCACGCTCGAGCATCACGTCGCAGTCGTAGGGCGACCCGACGACCTTCCAACCGTTCTCGGTCAGCAGGTCGAGAAGCCGCGCGATTTCGGTGAGGCGTCGGGGTGTGTCGGCGACGTACTCCCGCAGCCAGCCCGAATATGTGCGCTTGCCCCGATCGGCACGATCGAGCTCGTCGCGGACCGTCCCAAAAACGTGGATGAGGATGTAAGTCGGTGTCGCCGCCACGTCCGGAGTTTAGCCGCGCTCCTCCACGAAGCGATAGCCGCCGTCGGAATCCTTGGCGATCACGACGAGAGCACCGTTCTTAAAGCCGGTCTGACCCTTGAGGGCGGGACAGATCAGGTGGTAGTGCTCGTGCTCGGGCGGCACGCAGCTGCAACGTTCGCTCTTGATCTCGGCATCGAAACGCCGGGCGCCGATCCGCAGCGCGACGCGCTCGCCAGGGAGCGGGAACAGCTTCCAAGCGTCCTTTGTGATCAGGATGCGGGTCTTGCGAACGTCCTCACCGCTAAGCCGGTGGCGATAGGTGGAACGAGAAACGCTCATGTGCCATCTATTTTCGCATGAAACGCGTGTCGCTGCTCTCACCAAAATGCGCTCGGCCGCTTGACGCTTGTGCTAGGGGTCGGCTGCGATCGCGGCGTCGGGGTCGTCCAGAAAGCGCGCGATGTGGATCACTCGCGCACGCGAGCCCGCCTCCCGCAGTCCCGCGGCGATCTGCAGGATGCAGCCGGGATTCCCGCTCACGATCACATCGGGCGCTGCGTCGAGGATCGCGCGTACTTTGTCCTTCAGCAACACTCGCGAGATGTCCGGATGGGTCAGGTTGTAAATACCAGCGCTACCGCAGCACCGCTCTGGGTCAGCGATCTCGACTAGCGTCACGCCCTCGATCGCGCGCAACAGGGCGCGCGGCTGTGCGCGCACGTGCTGGCCATGGGCCAGGTGGCAGGCGTCCTGGTAGACGACGCGCAGCGGCCGCCGCGCGCGCTGGGCGCGGGGTTTCGCGACCTCGCTGACGTCGCGCACCCGTCCCCCGAACGCCTTGGCACGATCCGACCAGAGGGCGTCGGCGCCCAGGACCCCGCCGTAGTCCTTAAGGTGGGCACCGCACCCCGCCGCGTTGACCACGATCTTCGCGTCGCTCCCGGCGAAGGCGTCAATGTTGAGGCGCGCGAGCTCACGGGCCCGCTCGCCTTCGCCGGCATGCGCATGCAACGCGCCGCAACAGACCTGTTCTTCCGGCACGCTCACCCGCAGGCCGTCACGTTCGAGCAGCCGAACGGTCGCACGCCCGGTCTCGCCGAAGGCCTCGCGCATGATGCAGCCGGCGAACAGGCACACGTCCGGGTCGGGTCGCTCGGCACCCCGGAATGCTGCGCCCTCTCCAGGCGGCGCGAGGGACGCCGCCCAGCCGAGACGGCCCGGTAGGAGCGCGGCGAGCCGAGTGAGGCCGAGCCGCCCGGCGAGTCCTGTGATCCAACTGAAGAGCACAAGTCGTCGGCGATCCGTGACCGTATCGAGCACCGCGCTGACGACCGGACCGTTCGGGTCGCGCTCGCGCAAGACCTCGCGTGCGCCTTCCATGATCCGGCTGAACGGGACTCCGGACGGGCACGCCGTCTCACACGCACGGCATACCAGACACGCTTCAAGGTGTCCGACCGCCGTCGCACTCGGCGCATCGGCGGTCGCCACGACGCCGCGGATGAGCTGAATACGGCCGCGCGGTGAGTCGGCCTCATCACCCAGAACGCGATAGGTCGGGCAATCGTTCAGGCACAGCCCGCACGAGATGCACGTGGCGAGATCGTCCGGTCGTACATGGGATGAGAGGGCGATGTCCCTAGCATACGGACGATGGCGATCGGCGCCGCCGGCATCGCGGCTCGATTGCGCGAGACGCTGCCGGCGGATCGCGTGATCGATGATCCCGCGACGCTCCTCCCATACGCGTACGACGCCTCGTTTTGGTCGCTCCGGCAGCGACGCGTCCCCGAAGCCGTCGTGGTGCCTGAGTCGACGGCCGAGGTCGTGTCCGTTGTGCGCGTCGCGAACGAGACCGGAACGCCGATCGTGGCACGAGGCGCGGGTACGGGACAGACCGGTGGCGCGATCGCTCCCGAGGGCGGGATCGTCATCTCGTTCGCGCGCATGCGAAGGATCCTCGCGATCGATCGGCCAAACCTGCAGGCGGTCGTCGAGCCAGGACTCGTCTATGTCGACTTTCAGAGCGCGCTCGCCGGTCACAGCCTCTTCTTTCCACCCGATCCGGGCAGCGGACGCGCCTGCACGCTGGGCGGGATGGCCGCGAACAACGCGAGCGGGCCGCACGCGGTGCGCTGGGGAACGACCTCGGCCTATGTCCTCGGCGCCGAGGTCGTCCTCGCAGACGCTTCGGTCATCACCACCGGAGGGGTGCGCTCGAAGGCGCTCAAGTCCTCGAGCGGGATCGATCTCACGAAGCTCTTCGTCGGCTCCGAGGGGACGCTCGGGATCTTCACGCGACTACGCCTGCGCGTGCAGCCGCGTCCGCCCGCACGTGCGGTGATCCTCGCGGGGTACGCGAAGCTCGAAGACACGGTCGCATCACTCGATGATCTCTTCGCGGCTGGGATCCTCCCCTCGACTGCAGAGCTCCTCGATCGCAGCGCGGTCGAGGCGATCCAGCTGTGGAAACCTGAGCTTGCGCTGCCTGAGGGCGAGGCCGTCCTCTTCATCGAGGTGGAGGGCACGCCCGATCAGGTCGCGGCGAACGTGCGCTACACCGACGGGATCGTTCGGCGACGCGCGACGGTCACGCGTTTCGCCGAGGATGAGAAGGACATCCAGCGCCTGTGGTCCGCGCGGAGCGGCCTCGCCGCCGCCACGGCGCTCGCGCATCCGGGAAAGCACCGCATCTTCGCCGGCGAGGACCTCGCCGTACCGCTCTCAGAGATTCCGCGCACGGTCCGGCGGGCGCGTGAGCTCGGTGCGGAGCTACGGATCGCGGTGATCTTCTACGGTCACTTTGGCGACGGGAACGTGCACACCGCGATCCTGATCGATCCCGAGGATGCCGACGAGGTCCGCCGCGCGGACGAGCTCGCCGACCGGCTCCACAAGCTAGCGATTGAGGTCGGCGGGACCGTGACCGGAGAACACGGCACAGGAGCGGTGCGATCGCAGTACATGCGCGCCGAGCACGGCGACGCGCTCGACGTGATGAAGCGCGTCAAGGACGTCATGGATCCGAACGGGATCCTGAATCCCGGGAAGATTTACGGCCCGTGACTGCGACGCTACAGTCCGGATCCCATCGCGTCGCAATAACGTTGCTCGATTACCAGTTCGGGGACAGATCGAGAGCAAGCGCAGGCGTCGGAGACGCCTCGTGGCTGGACGTCAAGGTCGAAGCGGATGACGGCGCCAAGTATTGGCAGCGCGTCGACGCGTGCTTCAGTGACCTCGAGTTGTATGAGCTCGTCGACTTCCTTCGCGTGTCGGGCGCTGGAGACCCACCGCAAGAGCGGTTTGAGGGAATCGAGCCTAGTCTTCAATTCGTGGCGCGGTCCGACTCCAAGGGCCTTCGCCTCGATGTGCTGTTCAACCAAGAATTACATCCCGACGGACGTCACCACTACGACGAGGCCGACCCGAAAGTCCTTACGTTCAACCTGTCTCCTTCGGACGTCGGGCACTTCGCGGATGAGCTCGCGACCGACCTGCGCGTATTCCCGGACCCGCGAGACCTCTAGCCGAAATACCCGTAGTCGCCGAAGACGAGCCGCAGGAAGGCGAGGCCGCAGAGGATCACGAGCAGGACGCGCTGCGAAAGGATCTCGCGCGGGCTCTCCTTCGCGACGAGCGCGACCTGGCCCCAGAAGAAGAGCACGAGGCTGATCTCCGCCCACATGAACGCGGCGTGCTCGTACCCGATGCCGCTCCAGCGATAGGGCTGCGTCATGGTCCAGTTGAGGAGCGCATTCGCCGCCTGATACAGGTGAACGATCACAGTGATGAGCGCTCCGCCCAGAAGCGCGCCCGCGATCTCAGCGCCGTGCGGTCGCCGCCGCCAGGTCGCGAGCTGGCCCACGATGAAGACGTTCACGAGGGGAATGAGGAGCGCGTCCCCGATCAGCGCGGATGTGTACGACAGGGTCGTGCGGTAGTTCGATGCGATCGGATCGTCCTGCCAGCGGAGCCATACGCTCCCGGCGGCCTGCACGATGAAGCCGAAGAAACAGGTGACGCCGAAGACCAGACCGAGAAGAAGCCAGGGACGCTCTTCGACGCGCGCGACCGTCCGCAGCATCGGCCCTTCCCCTTCCGATTTCGGTAGCGGGAGCCTACCGGATTCAGTGCTTGGGAGCACCAAGCACACCAGCAGCGTAGGAGCGCCGATCGACCCGCGGGAGCCGCCGCGCGACCGCAGCTGGGATCAATTTGGTGTGCTTCGCCTCTGCGAGGAACTCGACCACCGGCCAGAGGTCCTCTTCCGCGGTCATCCAGCCGATCCGATCGAAGCGCCCGAGTGACAGCGGACGTGAGTACGCACGGAGGGATCGATCGCCGTCCCAGTTGAAGTATGCCTCGAAGTAACTCATCACGAGCTCGCGCACGGTGCGATACACCGGCGCGCGGAAGCGGAGTCCGGAGAACTTAGAGATCGCGACCGAGCCCCAGAGCCCGTGCTCGCGATAGACCGCGAGCACGTGATCGTCGTCGTCCTCCGCCTCCAGATCGACGAGCAGTGGAGGCCGACCGTTGACACGAAAGGCAGCCGCCGCGAAGAACGCGCCCTCAGCGCAGTGCGCGGTGCGGTCGCGAAGGACGCGCCGCGGAGAGCGCAGCGTGTCGCCGTTGGGCTCGGTGTTGTACGGCAGCCGGTCGAGATACGCCTGCACGCGGTCGGGCGTGTCCAGACGCCGCAGCGCGGCGAGCTCGCGAGCCGTCAGTCCGTACACGAGCTAGAGGAGTTCCGCCGTGCCGTGCTTCCTTGAGAGGTACTCAAACGCAGCGCGGATCGCGCCGGGATACCAAATCGCTTTCTTTCGCAGCGCCTCTTCCTGCGTGGTGTGATGGATCGTGCTGTCCGCGGTCGGCTGCGCGAGGAGCTGAATCTCCGCCGCGCGCTCGAGCATCACCGCCGCGTAGCACGCCTCGGCGATGGTCGATCCCACCACCACGACGCCGTGGTCGCGCAGAAATAGCGCGCGCGATTTGCCGAGCGCTCGCGCGACCGCCTTGCCCTGAGCGGGCGTGCGGACCAGGTCGGTGAACTCGGAGAAGCTCGGCACACCCGGTGGCCAGAAGTACGACCCTTCATGGGAGACCGGCCGCAGGTCGAGTCCACGCGCTGCGAAGGCCAACCCGAACTTCGGATGCGTGTGCACCACGGCGACGACGTCGGAGCGCATGCGCATGACCTCGGTGTGGATCGGGAACTCCTCGTGGAGGCGCGGCCACCCGTCGACCCTCGACCCATCGAGCTCCAGATGGACGAGGTGCTTCTCACGTACTTCATCGAGTCCGACACCGGACCCTTTCATCCAAAGCGTCTCCGATCCGGGGAAGCGCGCACTCACGTGACCGTAGATGTTGTCGGCCTGCCCTTCGCCGGCGAGGATGCGACACGCGAGGACGAGATCACGCTTCAGCGCACGCTCTTCGGTCGTCGAGCGGTCGACGATGTCCGCGAGCGGCTTTGCCACCGTTGCCTAGTATGGCCGCCCGATGCATGACGTCGTCATACGCGGCGGGACCGTGTACGACGGCGAGGGCGGGCCGCCGTACGCCGCGGATGTGGCGATCGATGACGATCGGATCAGCGCGGTGATGCCCGGCATCCGCGACCGGGGCCGCCGCGAGGTAGACGCCGCAGGCCTCGCCGTCGCGCCTGGCTTCATCAACATGCTGTCTTGGGCGATCCCCTCCCTGATCGCGGACGGCCGTGCACAGAGCGACATCCGGCAGGGCGTGACCCTCGAGATATTCGGGGAGGGCTCTTCGATGGGGCCGCTGACCGATCAGATGCGCCAGGACCACATCGAACGGCAGACGGACATCAAGTACGAGGTCCCGTGGACAACGCTCCGCGAGGGCCTCGAGCACCTCGTCCACCGAGGTAGCTCCGTCAACGTCGCTTCGTTCGTGGGCGCGACGACGCTCCGCGTGCACGAGGTCGGCTATGACGACCGACCGCCCAGTCCCGCGGAGCTCGAGCGGATGCGCCAGCTCGCGCGGGACGCGACTTCAGAGGGCGCGCTCGGCGTCGGCTCTGCCCTGATCTACACGCCTGGGACATTCGCGTCCACCGATGAGCTCGTCGCGCTAGCCGAAGCGGCTGGCGGCACATACATCTCACACCTGCGCAACGAGGGCGATCGGCTCGTCGAGGCCGTGGACGAGCTCATCGAGATCACCCGCCGGGCGAACGTCCGCGGCGAGATCTATCACCTCAAGCAGGCCGGCCGCGCGAATTGGTCGAAGCTTTCCGCCGTGATCGAGCGGGTCGAGGGCGCGCGCGCCGAGGGACTCCATATCACCGCAGACATGTACACCTACACCGCCGGCGCGACCGGCCTCAACGCCTCGATGCCTCCCTGGGTGCAAGAAGGCGGGTTCAAGGCATGGCTCGCGCGCCTCCGCGATCCCGCGGTGCGCGAACGGGTCGCCCGCGAGATGCGCGCGCCCGGCAAAGAGTGGGAGAACCTCTACCTGGCCGCGGGCGGGGCGCAGGGCGTGCTCCTCGTGTCCTTCAGGACCGAGCGGCTCAAGCCGCTCACGGGGAACACGCTCGCCGAGGTCGCGACGCTTCGCTCGGTGTCGCCTGAGGAGGCGGCGATCGACCTTGTCGTCGAGGACGAGAGCCGCGTCGGCGCGTGCTACTTCGTGGCGTCAGAGGACAACCTGCGCCGACAGGTCGCCCTCCCCTGGATGACCTTCGGCTCGGACGAAGGAGCGCCCGCGCCGGAAGGCGTCTTCCTCAAGTCAAACCCGCACCCGCGGGCGTATGGCACGTTCGCGCGACTGCTGGGTCATTACGTCCGCGACGAAGGCCTCGCCTCGCTCGAGGACGTCATCCGAAGGCTCACGAGCTTTCCCGCGGAGAATCTCGGCCTCTCCAGGCGGGGACGGCTTGCGCGCGGCTACTTCGCCGACGTCGTCGCCTTCGACGCCTCGTCCACCAGCGAACACGCGACGTACGCGGACCCGCACCGGTACGCCACCGGGATGGCCCACGTCTTCGTGAACGGTGAGCACGTGCTGCGCGAAGGAGAGCACACCGGCGCGCGTCCGGGCAGGGTGCTCTCACCCCATCGCGAGTAGATGTTCGGCCATCCAGTCGGCCATCGCGGGGCGGTACTTGTAGGGGATGTTGTTGCAGACGTGGTTGCCTTCGGGATAGAGAAGCAGCGTCGCGTTGGGCGCCTCGCGAACGATGCGCTCGGCCTGCTCGGGCGGGAAAAGCCGGTCCTTGCCCCCGTGGATCACAAGGAGTGGGCAGGTCACGTCCTTCAAAACGCCTCGCAGAGTGAGCGCCTTGGAACGCTCGAACGCTTCGGACTCGTCGCGGGACTTCGTGTAGAAGATGTACCCACCTTTGGTGAGCGGGTTGAGCGTAGCCCAGCACTCGGACAGATCGTACGGACCTGCGAGCGCGACAAGCGCCCGGAGCCGTTTCTCTTTGGCGGCCGCGCGCGGCCCGTAGATCCCGCCCATGCTGATGCCCATCAGACCCACGCGGCCGAGGTCCACGCCCACGTCATCGGTCGCTATGTGATCGAGAAGTGGCGTGATCACGGTCGCCCAGTCGGGACGGATCGGAAGCCGCGGAGCGTTCTCGCCTTGCCCGGGCCCGTCGATCGTGAGCGTGGCGAGACCACGACGGAGGAACTCGTTCTCCATCGCGAAGAGCTCTTCCTTCACCGAGTCGAGCCCCGGGATGAGCAGCACTAGCGGAGGGCGGTCGCCGCGAGGCTTTCGCAGGATGCCGGGGATGACCGCGCCTTCGAACGGCGCTTCGATGCGCCAGCCGGGCGGGTCTAGTCGCGGCAGCGCCTTCGCGTAGGTGGCCACGGTGCGCTCGCGGAGCTCGTCGTGCAGTGTGAGGTCCTCAAACCAGAGGAACTTGCCGAGGTGGTAGCACCATGCAGCACGCTGGTACGCCGCCGCTGCCGTCACGAAACGGCCGGCGCGCTCCGCTTCGTCGGCGAGCGCCCGATGCCTGTCGCCGACCCGTTTCCAACTCGGCGCCCAGTCCCGCCAGTCCGTCGTCGCGGCGAGGACCTCCTCGAAATCGTTCACGTCGATGCCGTTCGCGACGAACCGTGGCTTCCAGTGCGCCGCCACAAGCTGGACCCGGTTGGCCGTCTCGACGGTCATAGGTCGGCGCGCTCGAGTCGCTCGGCGACCGCGGCGAGGTAGCGCGCGGCCGTTGCACCGTCCGCGACGCGGTGATCGACAGAAAGCGTGAGCGTCGCGACCGGCCGGATCATTGAGGTGCCGTCCTTGGCGATGACGCGGTCGCTCACCCGCCCCACCGCGAGGATCGCGGCCTCGGGCGGATTCACGATCGCCGTGAACCGGTCGACGCCCAGGGTCCCAAGGTTCGAGACGGTGAAGACCGCCCCTCCGATCTCGTGCTCCGCGAGCTTGCCCGCGCGCGCGTGCTGCTCGAGCTGCTCGCGTTCGCGGGCAAGCTCGGTTAAGTCCTTTCGTTCGGCATCTCGCAGCACCGGGACAAGGAGCCCGTCGTCAAGTGCTACCGCGATGCCGACATGGATCGCCCCCGAGATGACCAGCTCAGCACCTTCGATCCGCGCGCGCAGGCGCGGATGATCCCGGAGTGCCTTGGCGCACGCCGCCACGATCGCGTCGGTATACGAGGCGCCTGCCTTCCTGCGCGCTTCGTTCGCCGCGCTCATGTCGACGTCGCGGGAGATGGAGAACTGCGGCTGGTCGCGCACGCTGCGCATCATTCGCTCCGCGATGGCGCGTCGCATGCGCGAAAGGGGCTCGCGGCGCTCGCC